>Ga0209236_1000442_pt1 | contig 23924 bp, 24 predicted proteins | sample GraSoi013_1_40cm_FD_185819 | JGI IMG/M metagenome (GOLD analysis project Ga0209236, IMG submission 185819) | Grasslands soil microbial communities from the Angelo Coastal Reserve, California, USA - Sample 09_27_2013_1_40cm (SPAdes) (version 2) | ecosystem: Environmental > Terrestrial > Soil >... | reverse complement strand
TGGACATGTTCAGCACCACACCCGGACACCCGGCGTTTTTCGCAGGTACGTTCAACGGTCACCCGGGGATGGCCGCAGCGGCTCTCGCGACGATCCGGAAGCTCGAGCAGGAGCCGGTTCATGAGCACATCTTCAAGCTCGGCGATAAAGCTCGCCGCGGTCTACAGGCTCTGTATGACCGGCTCGGCGTGCCTGCTGTCGTCGCCGGGTTCGGCTCCGTTTTCGTTACCTACTTCCTGAAACTTCCTGTCGAGAGCTACGACGACCTTCTCCGCAATGACGTCGACATGTTCCTCGGCTACAGGCGGGAACTGCTCAACCATGGCATCTTCGAGCTGCCCCTCAACCTCAAGCGCAATCACGTCTCCTACGCTCACACCGAGGCCGACATCGATGCGCTGCTGGAGGCGACGGAAGGTGTAATCGCCGGCATGCTCAAGACCGCGTCTTGAGCGATCACGGCAGACGCGGGGTTCAGCTTTCATACAGACCATATGGGCCGGGCCGCAAGCTGACTTAGCCCGTAGACCGGCGCCTCGCGCAGAGTCTGGCGCGGACTGGTGTCGGTCGAAGGAGGCACCTTCGGCCGATGACCGCATCTATGGATGAGGAGGCGCCGGCCATGGAGAGTATGCGATGGGTGGGAGTCGACGTTCACGCCAAGGAGTCGGTGGCAGTGGTGTTGGACCAGGCGACTGGAGAAATCACCGCGCAGAGGATTGCAGGCCGACCTGACGAAGTGGTGGAGTGGCTGTCCACCCTCGAGCCGCCGTTCCGAGCCGTGTACGAGGCGGGGCCGACTGGCTATGGATTGGTCCGAAGAGCTCGTGAGCGAGGTCTCGACGTCGTGGTCTGCGCGCCCGGCCACATCCTGAAGAACGCCACCGACCACATCAAAGTCGACAAGCGTGATGCGGTCCGGCTGGCCCGTCTGCTCAGCGCCGGCGAGCTTCGCCTGGTCCGCGTATCGGAGCCCGAGGAGGAGCAGCTGCGCGATCTGGTCCGCAGCCGAGAGGACCTCCGAGTCGACCTGACCCGGATTCGCAACCGAATCGGCAAATTCCTGCTTCGGCGCGAGATCTATGCCCCCAAGCACACCGAGACCTGGGGCGTCCTGCATCGCAAATGGCTGCAGAGCCTCCGCTTCGAGGACCGTGCTACAGAGCTGGTCTTCGAAGACGCCATGCATGCCCACGACATTCTGGTCGCCAGGCGAGAGCAGCTGGAGCGGGCCCTGGCCGAGATCGCCGAGACCTCGCACTGGGCGCTCACCATCGCCCGGCTCAGGTGCTTGCGCGGCATCGACACCCTATCCGCGCTCGGCCTGGTCGCCGAGGTGGGCGACTTCCGCCGCTTCCAACACCCACGCTTTCTGAGCAGCTACCTCGGCCTGGTGCCGAGCGAGCATTCCTCAGGCGAAAAGCGTCGTCAGGGTGGAATCACCAAAGCCGGCTCCAAGCACGCTCGACGGCTGCTCGTCGAAGCGGCTTGGCAATGTCGTCACGTACCCCGGACGTCGCATCACATCTCCCAGCGGCAGCGAGGCCAGGACCAGCGTGTCATCGACATCGCGTGGCGCGCCCAGCGTCGACTCTATAAACGTTGGCAGCGCCTCCACGATGAGCGTCGAAAGAGACGCACGGTGGTGGCTGTCGCCGTCGGTCGGGAACTGGCCGCCTACTGCTGGGAGATCGCGACCTTGAGCAGCTGAAGATTCATTGACGTGCACATCTGCCCGTGGTAGGCGAGGCGGCGTGGCAACCGAGAAACGCGCGCATCAACGGGCTCGCGCTGTTGCTATGGGCAGTCACCGCTTGGCGGTGGCCGCGCCCGACGTTACAGACGGCGAGCCTGCGACGCAATGGTGGTCATGAGGTAGACAGTCCTCGAATTGCAGCTTGACCAAGGCGTTCGCGTCACTCGACCCGCCGCGCCGTCTCTCCTCTCCCGGGCTCCATACCTCTATTAGTGTTGCCATCCGTCCCCGCGCGCCCTCTTGACAATCGCCGACCCATTGCAGCAACGCCGATGGCAAACGGAGATAGTTGGCGGGATTCGGCGGGACTCAATGAACTAGGACCGCTATTTCCGAACCGGCATCAGCGATCTGTTAACCGCAAGGTTCGGAGTTCGAATCTCCGTCCCGGAGCCAAATCGATTTCTGTCTCACGCGCGGAATTCCGTCAGTCGAAGTAGATGCCGCCGTTGACGTCGAACACTTCGCCGGTCACATAGCTTGCCTCGACGGAGGCGAGGAAGAGCGCCGCGTTGGCAACATCTTCTGGTACCCCGCTTCGGCGCACCGGCGCCGTGGCGCTAATGGTGCGATCGAGCTCGGCCTCCTGATTAGCGTCGAGCGCTTTGGTCGCGATGCCGGTGAGGATGAACCCAGGCGCAATCGCATTGCTGGTGATGCCATAAGGACCCAGCTCACGGGCCGCAGCTTGGCAAAGCCCAATCACACCCGCCTTGCTGGCGGCGTAGTGAGCAGTCCCGATGATCCCGCCTCCCTGCTTGCCGGCGACGCTAGAGATCCAGATGATCCGGCCCCAACGGCGAGCCATCATTCCCGCGACAACGGCTCTGAGGCAAACAAAGCCTCCCCGAAGGTTGATTGAGAGCAGCCTGTCGAAGTCATCGGTCGAGAGCTCCCAGATGGGCATGCGCTGCGTTACACCCGCGTTGTTGACGAGTATGTCCACGGGCCCGATCTCATGCACCGCGGCCTGAACTGAGCTCTCGTCAGTCACGTCCATGAATATGGCGCGTCCCGAGGTTCCGATCGCCGCAGCGTTGCGCGTGGCGCCATCGATGTCAATGTCGCCCAGAACGACCTCGGCGCCGGCCGTTGCCAAAGCACGGGCGATCGCATTTCCCAGGCCCGTTGCCGAGCCCGCGCCGGTGACCAACGCGACCTTGCCGGCGAGCGTCACAAACGACATCTTATGTGTCGTCAGCAGTCAGTCTCCCTAACCCACGAGGTTCACGCCCGCCCAGCCAGTCCGAGGTCTTCGATGACCTGCTCCGCGATCTCCGCGGCCGGCAGCCCGATGTCGACGCGGATTGCCGGCTCATCCGCGGCGGGTTCCTCGAGGTCGGCGAACTGGCTGTCAAGCATGCTCGAGCGCATGAAATGGCCGTGGTGTGCGGCCAGCCGCGCCGCGATCGTCTCCTTTGACCCGGCGAGAAAAACGAATATCAGGCCCGAACCTCCCCGATTGATCAGGTCTCGGTACGAACGCTTGAGGGCCCGAGCACGTGATAATTCCGTTTTCTCCAGCGTCAAGGCGATCCTGAATCCAATCGGCGACCTTGGCGAGCCAGGGCCAGCGGTCGGCGTCCGTAAGCGGATGTCCTGCGGCCATCTTCTCGATGTTCCCCTGAGGGTGCAATGCATCGCCTTCCTCGAGCGGCCACCCGAGTCGGCTGGCAAGAATGGCGGCGACCGTGGTTTTACCGCAGCCAGACACACCCATGGGAACCAAGACGCGTGGTTTCAACTTGGTGATCTGAAGGCTCCTTCGGCTCTGTCAGCCAGGGTGGTAATAGGGTTAGAACAGTGGCACAAGCGGTACCGGACCGCCTTCGCGCGATAGTCGGTCCCGAGCATGTCCTCCAGGGCGACCAGATGGACGAGTACGGACATGACGCCACTTTCATGGAGGCGCCCGCGCTCTGCACCGTGAGACCGGCAGACACAGAGCAGGTCGCCGCGCTGGTCCGCGAGTGTGCAGCCCAACGCGTGCCGGTGGTCGCGCGCGGCAGTGGCACCAGTCTGGTCGGCGGGCCGGTGCCCATGGCGGGCGGCGTCGTGGTGAGCCTCGAGCGGCTCACCAGGCTCGAGATCGACGCTCCCAACACGGTTGCCACCGCCGGCGCGGGGGTGATCACGGCAAGCCTCGACCGGGCGGCAAACGAGCACGGCCTCATGTACCCGCCCGACCCGGCCAGCCTTGAGATGTCGACGATCGGTGGGAACGTGGCCTGCAATTCGGGTGGTATGCGGTGCGTCAAATACGGCGTCACGGCCGACTACGTGACCGGTGCGACGGTAGTTCTGGCGGATGGTCGCGTCATGCGGCTCGGCGGCAAGCTACGTAAGCGCGCCTCGGGTTATCGGCTGCTCCAGCTCTTCGTTGGCTCGGAGGGAACCCTCGGCATCATCACCGAGGTAATCGTCAAGCTTGTGCCGCTGCCGCGATGTCGAGCCACGGCGATGGTCGGCTTCGCGACAGTCGAGGAAGCGGGCGAAGCGGTATCGCGATCCCTGGCCGCTGGCCACTTTCCTACCGCGATCGAGATCCTCGATCGTGGCTCGCTGGAGCTCGTGCGCGACAAGCTCCCACCGGGTTTCGAGCCGAACCTTCAGGCGGTACTGATCGTCGAGCAGGATGGCAACGACGAGGAGTTCGTGCGGCTCGACCTGATGCGGATGGTGGAGGTGCTGGACGGCGCCGACAACCGGATCGCGCAGTCATCGCTCGAACGTGACAAGCTCTGGGACGCGCGCCGATCCTATGGCAAGGTCCTGATGGCGATGCCGAAGAATTTCTTCGCCGAGGACGTCGCCGTCCCGATCGCGGAGATTCCCGAGATGATCCGCCGCGTACAGGCGCTGGCGCGCCAGACAGGCCTCCGCATCGTCACCGTCGGCCACGCGGGCGATGGCAATCTCCACCCCACAATCCTCTTCACTGACGAGCAGCGGCACCTGGTCAGCCACGCGGCGGCCCAGATCTTCAGGGACGCACTCTCGCTTGGCGGCTCAGTATCGGCCGAGCACGGCCTCGGCGCCCTCAAGCGCGACTTCGCCGAACGGGAGCACGGACCGATCGCGATCGAGCTGATGCGAAAGATGAAGGCGGTGCTCGACCCAGACGGCATCCTCAACCCACACAAGATCTTTCCTGAGCAGCCCGCCACCGACGAGTTTCTGAACGCGATGCCGGGCTGGATGCCCAACCCCAATCGCCGTCCGCGCCGAGCCGAGTTGGGGCTGTGAGGGCAAGGACCGAAAGGACGGCCCGGCACTCAATCCTCAGCAGGATGGAAAGCTGCTCCCTGGCGCGAAGTCGAGCATGACCGGAGCAGCCCTGATCGAAGCCCTGCGCTGATGCTTATCTCCCTCATACGTCATCGGCCAAAGCATCGACATCAATGGGGGACCGTGGTTTGCCTGACGAGCTCGACCATTCGATCGCCGACATCGCGGGTTGAAGCAGCCCCGCCTAGATCGGCGGTGAGAACCGATCCCTCTTCACAGATGCGGTCGATCGCGCGCTCAATCCGCTGAGCTCCCGGTTCATCGCCGAGGTGCCGGACCATCAGCGCCGCGCACCAGATGGCCCCTAGCGGGTTTGCCTTTCCCTGGCCGGCGATGTCAGGCGCCGAGCCATGCACCGGCTCAAACATTGAGGGGTGGTGGCGTTCGGGATTGAGATTGGCGCTGGCACACATGCCAAGTGATCCCTGCAACGCGCCGCCCAGGTCGGTGAGGATGTCGCCGAACAGGTTGGACGCCACCACTACGTCGATGGAGTCGGGGCGAAGGACCATGCGGGCGGCCATTGCGTCGACGTGCATCCGCTGCAGCTCAACGCCACCGAAGTCGCGGGCCACCTCTTCGACGACCTCGTCCCACAAGACGTACGCGTAGCGGGAGGCATTGGACTTGGTGACGCTGACAAGTCGCTGGCGCCGTCGTTCGGCTAAACCGAAAGCGTAACGAGCGGCGCGCTCGATCGCCATGCGCGTGAAAACGGGAACTTCGACGGCGACCTCTTGGGGGTGTCCGACGTGCACACGGCCCCCAGTGCCTGAGTACTCGCCCTCGGTGTTCTCGCGGACGAAGATCATGTCGATATCGCGTGGGCCGCGGCCGGCCAGCGGGGAGGGGATCCCGGGTGGTAGCCGGATCGGCCGCAGGTTGACGTATTGCTCGAATGTCTTGCGGATAGGCAGCAGGCAGCCCCAGAGCGACACATGGTCAGGCACGGTGGGCCAGCCGATTGCACCGAGGTAAATCGCGTCGAACTTGGCCAGTGTTGCAAGCGCGTCCGGCGGCATCATCGCGCCGGTGCGCTCGTAACGATCGGAGCCCCAATCCAACTCAGTGAAGTCCAGGGTTGGATCAATCGCCGAGAGAACGCGAATACCCTCGGGAATGACCTCCTTCCCGACTCCGTCACCTGCGATGACCGCAACTCGTTTTGCGACCACAGAATCTTATGGGTCCATGGCGGGCCGGCGAGCGAGCACCTCGCCATGGAGAACAGCGAAAAAACCGTCAGGCTTAGCAGCCCATTGCCTCCACGCATCTGCCAAAGAGTCGAGCTCGTCGCGGTCGGCAAGCTCATATTCCAGCGCCTGGTCAGCAAACGATGACAACAGCACTCGATCGGCCCACAACCCGCCCCACCAGGCCCTGCCCTCGGGGTCCGCGAAGGTCCACGTCGAGCTGCTCGCCATGGCATCCGTGAAGCCGGCTGTCTGAACCCATCCGAGGAGGTGGCGGCCGGCGTCGGCCTCAGCTCCGTTTCGCCTGGTGAGCTGGTGGTACAGGTGCATCCACCGCTCGAGTCGAGGGTCACGTGGGGCCCACGCAAACGCGGCGTAGTCGCTGTCCCTGACGCCGAGAATGCCGCCGGGACGCATCACGCGGTACATCTCTTTCAGCGCCTCGACAGGCCTCGTCAGGTGCTGGAGCAACTGGTGCGCGTGGACCACGTCAAATCGCGCGTCGTCAAAGCGCAGCGCGTACACATCTCCAACCGAGAACTTGACGTTCGCCCGGTCGCGGCGCTGACGCAGTTCGTCAGCTCGAGCGATCACCTCGCTCTGCGAGTCAATGCCGACGACCCGCCCGGGTGCCACGCGCTCGGCCAGGTCCATCGTGATAGTGCCGGGCCCGCAGCCAACATCCAGCAGATCCAGTCCCGGCTGGAGAGAGTCGAGAAGGTAGGCTGCGGAGTTCTCGGCTGTTCTCCAGGCGTGAGTCCGCAGAACTGACTCATGGTGTCCGTGCGTGTACCTGTCCACTGGCTACATTGTTTTACATCGACGTGGTGGATGCTCCAGCCAGTCACGCGGACCTCCTCTCGCGGCCGCTGTTCGCGCACCTCGCCACCGTCCGGCCCGACGGAGCACCGCTGGTCAATCCGATGTGGTTCCTGTGGGACGACGCGCAGGGCGTCATCAAACTCACCCACACGAAGCGCCGCCGAAACTACCAATACATTCGGAGCGAACCGCGGGTTGCCCTGGACATCACCGATCCGGATGATCCATACCGATACATGCAAATTCGGGGAGTTGTGGAAGCGATCGAAGACGATCCAACAGGTGCCTTCTACCAGGTTCTTCAGCTGAGATACAGGGGAACGGTCGGCGAAGTGAGTGACCGGGAATTCAGAGTTATCGTCACGATCCGGCCAACGGGCTTCAAGGTCCGCTAACCGAAGAGCCGGTCTTGCTCCTCCCGCAGCTCGTAAAGGAACCCGGAACGTTCGACTTCGACGTCCTCCCAACTCAGGGCTTGATCCCGCGCCACCGGGCGCTTGACCCGTCCCCCGTACGCGAATCCGAACGGCAGCAATCTTTGATCCCGTGCCACTTCGTAGCGTTCGGACAGCCCGAACACCGCGTAGCCGCCGGCCCCGTCCAACTCGTCGCCCGGCTTCAAGTCCCGCTTGGCAACAGCGATGAGCTCGGCCACCATCCCACCCTGCAGATCGCCGGTCGGCCGGCCCTGAATCACAGCCCGCGCAACCGACATGGGTACTTCTACACAGGCGAGGTGATAGGGACGGAAAAGACCCCAGTTGGGACCCCATTGCTGAGCGGTGCCTCCGAACCCCGGCTCGAACAACGAACCCATCGAGGAGCGGACACCGGCGTGATCGGAGGTGACGACCACGAAAATGCCGGGAAAGACTTTGTCCTCATGCGTATAACGGCCCGAGCCGTCCACCGCGTTGGCCATGTCCACGACCCCCACCGAGCGCAGGATGCCCCCGTCCTTCTCGCGGCTGAAGACACGGCCGAGGTCCTGCCAGCGGCAGTAAGGCTCGTGCATGCCGCGGACCTCGGGTGGCATTCGCAAGACGTTGGATACCGCCGCCATCTCGGTCTGCGACTTGGTGCCATCGCGGAAGGAGCAGTACATCTTGGCGTTGTTCCGATTCCGCTCGGCCTGCTCCCGGTAGGTATCCGGGGTCGCGTGATGGTCGTCCGCGAAGAGCACTGTCCCGCGGCCGGCGCAAACCACCTTGAAGCCAAGCGTTTGCGCCCACTCGGCGAGCTCGAAGATGGCGCCCGGCTGGTCCCCTGCGGCCAGCGTGTAGACGACGCCCGCGCGCCGCGCTCGCTCGGCAAGGATTGGCCCCACGACCACGTCCGCCTCCACGTTGAGCATCACCACGTGCCGGTGGTTCTCGATGGCATCGGCTGCCACCCGAGCCCCCACTTCGGGCAGCCCAGTCGCCTCCACCAGTGCATCCAGTTCCAGTTGCGGCATCAGGCCGCCGTCGCCTGTCGCCACCGGTCGACCAATCCGCAAAGCGTCTTGTGCCGGACCCAGCTGATCGGTCACCACAGGTTCGGCGCCGTTCTCGCGCAGACAAGCTTCGGCGCGCCCGAGGTCCACGTCGGCGGCCGCCATCACCCGGATACCCGCCATGGTTGACACCTGATCGACCACTCCCCGGCCCATGCGTCCGATCCCGACCACCCCTACGCGGATCGGCTCGGTGCGACCGCGGAGCTCGGCCAGGTACATCAGTGGCGTGACACGCTTGCCGGGCCGAGCAGGCCTGCAAAGGCAACCGGGGTTAAGATTGGATTCTCCCGGGGTTCCATATTGAATCGGTGAGGGGGGTTCCTGGCATGGCGCAAGGAAACAAGAAGGCCAAGGTGGGCTGGTCGCGGCGAGAGTTCCTCAAAACTGCGGGTGTGGCCGCGGCAAGCATCGCCTTCCCGGAGATCATCATCGCCTGCGGTCCCCAGTCTAGTGGGGCCCCCACGGCCACCATTCCGAAGCCACGCAAGGGTGCGTCCATCCGGCTGCTGCAGTGGACCAGCTTCGTCAAGCCGGCCGACGCCGAGTTCAAGCGCCAGGCTGCCGAGTGGGGTGACGCAAACGGCGTGACGGTCGCAATCGAGACCGTCACAGGCGACCAGCTGCAGCCCAAGACCGCTGCCGCAGTCGAAGCCAACTCTGGTCCCGACATCATCCAGATGCAGTACGCCTGGCCGCAGCTCTACACCGATGCCTGCCTGGACGTGAGCAACGAGGTCAATATCCTGATTGGCAAGCTGGGCAAGCCAGACCCCGTCAACGAGGCCTACTGCAAGGTCAACGGGACGTGGCGGGCGATCCCCTACACGATCGTGCCGAACGCCTGGACCTATCGCACTGACGACTTCCAGCAGGCGGGCGTGACCAGCTTCCCCAAGACCTGGGACGAGCTGACCAGCGCCGCCGCCAAGCTGAAAGCCACTGGCAAGCCGATCTCACAGACCGACGGCCACGCCTACGGCGACTCGCTGACCATGTGGAACCCGGTGCTCTGGGGCTTCGGCGGCAAAGAGGTGAACGCGGATGGCAAGACGGTCGCCATCAATTCCAAGGAGACGCGGGACGCCATCAGGTGGGCGCAGGGAGCGGTCAAGGCAGGGTTGGTGGTGCACCCGGAATGGCTGGACCCGGACAACAACCAGGCCTATCACGCCGACCGCATCAGCGGGACCTTGAACGGCGCCAGCATCTACATCCGGGAGAAAATCGAGTTCCACCACTACACGGACGTGACCAACAATGCGCCCATGCCCAGTGGCCCAAAGGGCACCTTCGCGATGAACCTGATCTTCAACCACGCTGTGATGAAGTGGTCGCCGGACGCCGAGACTGCCAAGGCCATGCTCCTCGCCCTGATGGACAAGGACCAATACATGAAGTGGACGACGGTCGCGTCCGGTTACAACGCCGGCCCATTCGATGCCTTCCACAACGACCCCGTCTTCAGCGCCGACCCCAAGCTGAAGGCATTTCAGGACGTGGTGGCTCCGGGCAAGTGGCCGGGCTGGCCGGCATCGCCGAGCAAGAAGACGGCCCAATCGCAGACGCAGTACATCGTGGCCGACATGTTCGGCAAGGCGCTCGCCAACGGCGGCACAGGTGACGTGGAGGCCGCAGTCGCGGCGGCCGAGACTTCACTGAAGGCGATCTTCGAGCGGCCCTGACGGCACGTAGCCTGGGCGCATAGGGATGGGGACCGCGACCCGGGCGGACGCGCTACCTGCATGGCACCGGCGGCGTGTGCGGATCTACGACCGCGAGGCGCCGCTCGGGTATTTGCTGCTTGTACCCACCCTCCTCATCCTGGGCATCTTTCTCCTCTACCCCTTCTTGTTCGGGATCTGGCTGTCGATTACGGACTCCGAGCTCGGGAGCCTGGGCAACTTCATCGGCCTGGGGAACTACCGCTTCGAGTTCCGCAACACGGACGGCGTCTTCTATGGAGCCGTCGTCAACACCTTCCTCTATACCGGGATCACGACCGTATTCAAGCTCGCCCTCGGCCTCGTCATGGCGCTCTTGCTGAACCAGGCTTTTCCCTTCCGGCGCTTCGTGCGGGCGGCCTTGCTTCTTCCTTACATCATCCCGACCGTGCTCAGCTACGAGGCTTGGCGGTGGATGTTCGACCCTACTTTCAGCGTCATCAACTGGCTGCTGGTGAACGCGCACCTGGTGGCCTATCCGGGGCCCAACTGGCTCGGAGTGCCCGCGAATGCGATGGCGGCGCTGATCATCGTGAACATCTGGCGCGGCACGCCCTTTTATGCCATCGCCTTTCTGGCCGGCATGCAAGTCATCCCGCTCGACCTCTACGAAGCGGCGCGGGTGGACGGCGCGACCCGCTGGCAGCAGTTCACCAACATCACGCTGCCGATGCTGCGGCCAGTGCTGCTTGTCGTCCTGCTCCTCTCCACGATCCTGACCTTTGCGGACTTCCAGGGACCGTTCGTGCTCACCAACGGCGCCCCTTACAACAGCACCCAGCTGCTCTCCATCTGGGCTTACCAGTGGGGCATCCCTGGGGGTGCCATCGGCCTGGGTGCCGCCATCTCGCTGGTGCTCTTCCCGCTGCTCACCCTGGTGGTCGCCGGCGTGCTCTTCATGCTCCGGAGGCCGGAGTAGATGGCCTCTGTGGCGCGGCTCAAGATGGGAAAGCCGGGGACCGGCCGCATGGTCGGCGACAAGTTGGTCGGCCGCGCGATCCGCATCTATATTCCATTGCTCCTCTTGCTGGCAGTGACGCTGTTCCCGTTTTACTGGATGGCGATCACGTCGTTCAAATCGGCGTCCGAGCTGTTCGATTTCTCGGTCAGCCCGCTCTGGGTCCGTGAACCCACCCTCGACTGGTACAAGCACCTTTTCACCCAGACGAACTTCCCGCACTGGGCGCTCAACACTGCGGTGGTGGCAACCGTCTCCACCCTCATCTCCCTCTTCTGCAGCGTCCTGGCCGGCTACTCGCTCGCACGCCTGCGTTACCGCGGCGCCGATTCGATCGGTTGGGGAATCTTCGTCACCTATCTGGTGCCGCCGACGCTGCTCTTCCTACCGCTGACCTTCGTCATCCGAGACCTGCACCTGTTCAACAACCTGTGGGCGCTGATCCTGACGTATCCAACCTTCCTGATTCCCTTCTGCACGTGGATGCTCATGGGCTTCTTCAAGAGCATTCCGCGCGAGCTGGAGGAGGCTGCCCTGGTGGACGGCGCCACCCGCATCCAGGCAATGTTTCGGATCGCCATCCCCCTGGCGCTCCCTGGCATCCTGGCCGCGGCCCTCTTCGCCTTCACCCTCTCCTGGAACGAGTTCCTCTACTCGCTGATCTTCCTGAACGACAGCCTGGTCAAGACCATCCCAGTTGGTGTCACGCAGGAGCTCATCCACGGTGACGAGTTCTTCTGGGGCGAGCTGATGGCTGCCGCGCTCTTGGGCTCCGTCCCTGTCGCCGTGCTGTATTCGTTCTTTGTCGACCACTTCGTGGCGGGCATGACCGCGGGTGCGGTCAAGGGCTAGCTCACCCCCTTCATGGGGAAGTACCGCCACAGGCGGGGATGGGGCAGCGCCGAAGGTGCCGACCGCGCCCGGACCAAAGCCCCGGCCTGGGGTCGACTAGGATTTTGCAGTGGCGTCCGTCACTTACGAACACGTCACCAAGAAGTTCTCGGCCGACACCACGGCCGTCGATGACCTGAACCTCTCGATCAAGGACACCGAGTTCATGGTCCTGGTCGGGCCCTCCGGCTGCGGCAAGTCGACCGCCCTGCGCATGCTGGCGGGCCTGGAGGACATCACCGCCGGCCAGATCAAGATCGACGACCAGGTCGTCAACGAGATGCCTCCACGCGACCGAGACGTGGCCATGGTCTTCCAGTCCTACGCGCTTTACCCACATATGAGCGTGTTCGACAACATGGCTTTCGGCCTCAAGATGCGGGGCAGCTCCAGGACGGAGATGGATTCCCGGGTCAAGGAGGCGGCCCGCATCCTCCGGCTGGACCAGCTGCTCGCCCGCAAGCCACGCCAGCTCTCCGGTGGCCAGCGGCAGCGCGTTGCCCTCGGCCGCGCCATCGTCCGTCAACCTCGGGCCTTCCTGCTCGACGAGCCGCTATCCAACCTGGACGCGATGCTCCGTGTGCAGACCCGGATCGAGCTGCAGAAGATGCACCAGCGACTGGGCACTACCTTTATATATGTCACCCACGACCAGGTTGAGGCGATGACAATGGGCGACCGGATCGCGGTCATGAAGGACGGGGTTCTGCAGCAAGTTGCGCCGCCGCGGGAGATCTACGACCAACCAGTGAACATGTACGTGGCTGGTTTCATCGGCAGCCCGCGAATGAACTTCCTACCGGTTACGATCTCCGACCATCAGGCGAAGGCGTCGGGTTTGGAGCTCAACCTGCCCAAGGCGCCCGGCGTGGCGCACGGCATCCTCGGCATCCGACCCGAGCACTTTCTGCCAAACGTCTCCAGCGATGACGCCGTCATCGATCTCAAAGTCGAGGTGCTCGAAGTCCTGGGGGCGGATCAGTACCTGTACGGCAAGGTGGGGTCGGACGACCTGATCGCACGGGTCGATCCTCAGCTCAAGGTCAGCGTGGATGACCGTGTGCGCCTGGGGGTCAACATGCGGCGGCTGCATCTCTTCGACGCCGAGACGGAGAAGGCCGTCTTCTAGAACCCACCGTCAGTGCTTGACGCGCCGTCTCTCGATCAGGTCGTCGGCGTCGAACTCCGGAGAGCGCACCCAGCTCAGCAGACTTTGCTCCGCGGCAACGACTCGCTCGGCTGCCGCCGGCAGCTCGCCCGCGATCTCGCGTGGGATCAGCAGCACGCCGTGCTGGTCGGCGTGAATGAGGTCGGTGGGGCGGACCCGCAGCCCGCCGACCGTGATCGGTTGGCCGGCGGACTCCACGCGCACGTAAGCATGCGAAACCCCTGGTCCGCGGGCGAAGAAGTGAACGCCCATCTCGCGCGCCTCTTTCAAGTCGCGGACGCAGCCGTTGGTCACGCAACCAGCGCACCCCAGGGCTCCGAAGATGGTGGCGTTCACCTCGCCCCAAAGCGAACCGAGCCCTGGCGGCTCCTCCAGGTCCTCCACCACCACCACGCGCGGTCCTGGCACCTCGCGCACGTGTTGGTAGAGCGCCGTCTGGTCGCCGTGCGGCGGGCGCTTCGCGCGGATGGTTGCGGTCGCCGCGTAGCCCACCATCGGCCCGAGCTCGGGGAAGATGCAGCGGATGTCCATCGACATGTAGCCCTCATCGCGCGGCCGGATGTCAAAGGTCTCGATGGCGTTGCTCAAGGTGGGTGAGTCGAATCGCTTCAGGTCTTCCAGGATGGTGGGATCCAGCGCGGCGTCAGTAGCCAGTTTTGGCGACCTCGCGCTTCACGCTGCGCAGCGCTTCCAGCACGCGAGCCGCGCCGGCGCGCAGAAACAAGGCGTCGTTGTCCACATTCAGCATCCGGAATCCCGCCTCACGCCAGCGAATGGCCGTGTCCGGCCCGGCGCAGTGGATGCCGGCGATCAAGCCTCGACGCAGGCACGCTTGCAGGATCGTCTCGATCAAGCGCCGATGCTCCGGTGCGCTCGCGGTCGCATCGGGTTTCATGCCATGGGTGACGGCCAGGTCGTTGGGGCCGACGTAGACCCCATCCACGCCTGGCACCGCCAGGATCTCATCCAGGGCGGCCACGCCCTCGACGGTCTCGATCATGACCATGCATACGACCGCGCGGTTAGCGCTTTCCGGCCCGAAGCCAGTCACTTGCAGCGCGGCTCGGGTCGGACCCCAGGAGCGGAAGCCCTGGGGTGGATAGCGGCATGCGCCGACGGCCCTGCGCGCCTCTTCCTCGGAGCTGACCATGGGCACGATCACACCTTCAGCGCCGGCGTCGAGCGCCTTCATGATGTCTGACGGCTGGTTCCAGGGCACGCGCACAAAGGCCGGCGTCCCCGTGGCGGAAAGGGCCTGCAGCATGGGCAGCATCTGGTCGTATCCGATCACGCCGTGCTGCGTGTCGATGCAGACCCAGTCGTAACCGGCCCGGCCCATCAGCTCGGCCGCGAACGGGCTGGGGATGACGCACCAGCCGCCGACCGTCGGCTCGCCGCGGTCCCAGAGCTCGCGCAGCGTCACCGTCTCAGTCGAGCCCCCAGTCTGACCCCGTTGACCACATTGGATGGTTCCTCGCCATCCAGCACCCGGGTGAGGTTGTCGCGCACGACCTCGAGCACCCGCGCCTCAGCCTCTACTGTGGCGCCACCAACGTGCGGCGAGAAGAAGACATTATCCATCCGCCGAAGCGGGTTCTCCACCGGCGTCGGCTCCTGCTCGAAGACGTCCAGGCCCGCGCCGCCAAGGTGCCCTGACTCCAGTGCTGCGATAAGGGCTCTTTCGTCCACCACTGGCCCGCGAGAGGCATTGATCAAGTAGGCCCCCTTCTGCATGCGTCGGAGCGCCGCGGCGTCGATGAGGTGGTGGGTCTCCTGGTTCAGTGGCACATGAATGCAAACAATGTTGGCGAGCGCCAGCAGTTGTTCGATTGGCACCCGCTCCATGCCCGCGAAGCTTCTCTCCACGATATCCGCGTAAAGCACGCGGGAGCCGAAGGCCAGCAGGCGAGTGGCCAGCGCCGAGCCGACGTTGCCCAGCCCCATGATGCCTACCGTCAGCGCGCCCAGCTCGCGTCCCAGCATCTCGGGTTTGGGCCAGCCGCCCTCCCGCAGCCGCCGGTCGCCCCAGGAGCCCCGCCGGATCAGATTCAGGATGGCCATGACCGTCCAGTCAGCTACGGCGTCGCGGTTGTAGCCGGCAGCGTTCGCGACCGCAATCCCAAACTCCGCCGCGGCGACGTAATCGATGACGTCATAGCCAACCGCCGGCATCTGGATCAGCAGGCAGCGGGTCATCCGCTCCAGGACCCCACGCGGCAGGCGATGGGCATGTCGCTTGTCGGCGATGACGAGATCGGCGACGGCGCACTCCTCGAGCACCGCCTCGGGAGCAGGCGGAGCAGGGACGGTCATCACGTCCACGGCATGACCGCCGGCGAAGAGGTCTTCGACCTGCTTTTTCGAATAAGGAGACAGGCAGACGACGCGGGCGGGCACCGGCCGTCAGGCTATCACTTAGGAGGAGATGAGCATGGGTTCGAACACAAAGGTGGCTGTCGTCACGGGCGGCGGGACCGGAATTGGAAAGGCTGTCGCGCTGGCCCTGGCCGGCGAAGGCTACGCGGTCGTCGTGGCGGGCCGCCGGAAGGAGCCCCTGGAGGCCACGGCACGGGACGGTTCGAAAATGGGCGCGAGAATGCTCAGCGTTCCCACAGATGTCGGCGATCCAGGGTCCGTCAGGGCTCTCTTCGCTCAGACCGTCGAGACGTTCGGGCGGTTGGATCTCCTGTTCAACAACGCGGGATCCGGAGCACCACCCGTGCCGCTTGAAGACGTGACTTTCGAACAGTGGAAATCGGTCGTCGATGCGAATCTCACCGGTGCCTTTCTCTGTACACAAGAGGCGATCAAGGTCATGAAGAACCAGCAGCCTCGGGGTGGACGGATAGTCAACAACGGTTCCATATCTGCCCACGCTCCGCGGCCGAACTCTGCTCCATACACCGCTACGAAACACGCGATCACGGGCTTGACCAAGTCAACTTCGCTGGATTGCCGCAAGTACGACATCGCGTGTGGCCAAATAGACATCGGGAACGCCGCCACCGAAATGACGCAGGGTATGGTGAAGGGTGTGCCGCAAGCGAACGGGGACATCGCTGTCGAGCCGCGAATCGAGCTCGAGAATGTGACGCGCGCACTCGTGTACATGGCCAGCCTCCCTCTCGATGCCAACGTTCAGTTCATGACCGTGATGGCGACGAAGATGCCGTTCATCGGTCGGGGATAACATCGACGGCTGAAGGCGACGCGTTGAGCGAGGCGCTACCAAACCATCCGCTGACCGGAGTCCGCGTGATCGAGGTTGGCATCTACATGGCCGGTCCTTTTTGCGCAATGCAGCTGGCCGACCTGGGCGCCGACGTGATCAAGGTCGAAAATCCCGATGGCGGCGACATAGCGCGCGACTCGGCGCCCTTCCTGGACGGTGAGTCATCGCCTTTCATCCGGCTCAATCGGAACAAGCGCTCACTGGCGATGAACCTCAAATCGCCCGAAGGCAAGGAGCTCTTCCGCGAGCTGGTCCAGGGCGCGGACGTTGTGGTCGAGAACCTGCGGCCGGGCACCATGGGCGACCTCGAGCTCGACTACCGGCGTCTCTCGGAACTGAATCCAGGCCTGGTATACGTCGCCGCATCTGGCTGGGGCCAAACCGGTCCATATTCTCAACTGGCGGGGCTGGACATCATGGCCCAGGCGATGAGCGGGCTGATGTCGATCACCGGCGAGCCAAACGGCAACCCGGTCAAAGTGGGCGTGCCAATCTGCGATCTGGTCTGCGCGCTGTACGGCACGATCGGCGCGCTCGCCGCTCTGCGTGTACGCCAGGAGACCGGTCACGGGCAGTTCATCGATGTCTCGCTATTCGAGGCTGGAGTATCTCTGGAGGTGTGGGAGGCGGGGCGCTACTTCGCTACCGGTGAGGTCCCAGGGCCGTTGGGTTCCGCCCACCAGACCTCGGCGCCCTATCAGGCGGTCCGCGCCGCCGACGGCTACTTCACCGTCGGCGCTACCACTCCACGCAACTGGCGTTCGTTCTGCGACGTCCTCGACCACCCGGAATGGGCGAGCGAGGAGCGTTTCAAGGACAACCCCTCGCGGCACGGGCGCCGGGACGTTCTGATCCCGATGATCGAACAGGTGACGTCGAGTCAGCCGCGGGCGCACTGGGTATCGCTGCTGCAGAAGGCGGGCGTGCCCTGCGCCGTGATCCAGACCTACGATCAGGTCTTCGACGACCCGCAGCTGCAGGCGCGCAACTTCTTCTGGAAAGGACGGCATTCCAAGCTAGGCGAAATCGAGCAGATCGGCTCCCCGATCCATTTCTCGAACACGCCAGTGCGGCAGGGGCGGGCCGGCCCCGGGCTCGGGGAGCACACTTCGGAGGTGCTGCTCGCGCTCGGGAAGACAGACGCCGAGATCTCGGAACTCAAGGCCAAAGGGGTGCTGGGCGGCGCATGAGCGAGCAGGATGCGGCGGAGCCGGTTGAGCCGGAGCTGCTCGAAGAGCGGCGCGGAGACTCGGGTGAGATCGTCTGGCTGACGCTCAACCGCCCGCGGGCGCGCAACGCGCTCACGTTCGCGATGTACGAGCGGATCGGGGAGATCTGCCTCGAGGTCAACGGCGATCCGACGGTCCGGACCGTAGTGTTCGCAGGCGCCGGTGGACGCGCGTTTGCCGCGGGCACCGACATCTCACAGTTCCGCGCCTTCGACAAGGAGGAAGACGCACTCGCCTACGAGGAGCGGATGGACCGTGTGCTCGGTGCGCTGGAAAGCGTGCGAGTGCCGACGATCGCAGCCATCGCGGGGGCTTGCACCGGCGGTGGCGCCGGCATCGCGTGCGCATGCGACCTTCGCATCTGCACGCCGTCGCTGAAATTCGGTTTCCCGATGGCACGGACGCTTGGGAACACGCTTTCGATGGCGAACTTCGCGCGCCTGACGATGTTGATCGGCGCCGCCCGCGCAAAGGGACTCATCTTCATGGCTCGGCTCGTGGGCGCCGACGAGGCGGCGGCGATCGGGCTGGCAAACGAGGTGGTCCCATCCGAAGAAGCGCTGGAGCCCCGGGTCATGGAGATCTGCGCCACGCTCTCCACCAATGCACCCCTGACGCTGGAGACCGCGAAAGAGGCGCTTCGCCGAATCCGAGTGCAAATGACGCCGCAGGACGGGGGTTCGGACCTGCTGATAAAGGCCTACATGAGCGACGACTTCCGGGAGGGGATCGAAGCGTTCTTCGCCAAGCGCCCGGCACGGTGGAAGGGCCGCTAAAGCCTGGGCCTCCCAAGGATCGAGAACGTGGTTGACAGCTACGGGTTCGGACTTCTCTTTGAGGAACGTCCAACCCTCGAAATCGGAGCGCTCATGAATCGTTTACGACGAGACACCACGGTCGAGCTCGTCAGTGCATCAGATGAGGTTATTCAGCTCGCACACCCCGATCATCTCGTCTCAGTGGTTACCGGAGGATTCCAAGTCTCACCAACATCGTCCGTTGGGCCAAACCTCTCGACCCATCAGATTTTGAGTCCGCCGTTGAGCAGACCTTCGACTGGCCAGAGGCAGAAGAGACGATCGCGCGCTGCCGGCACAAAGTCCTCGTGGCGGACTTGACCGGAGCTGGATTGCCTTACCAGGACAGGTACGAGCTGATCTCAACGGTCGTGCCCGCCTTTGCTGAGTTCACCGAGCCAACTGCGATCCACTGGGAGCCGGCAGGCTGCATCTTGCAGCCGGCACGCCTGAAGAGACGGCTGAGCTTTTTCTGCAATGTTCGGGTCCACGAAATTACTAACCGAAGGGGCTTCGAATTAATGGACACCCTTGGCCTCGCGGCTCTTGGGTTGGCCGATGTTCAGTGTCTTTATCGAAAACGTGTCTCAAGCGAGATGGCGCGCTGGATGTACTCGTTTGGCCGCCAGATCTTCGAGAAGGGTGATTTCATCAACGAGGGTGACGCCATCCCAGGTCCGGATCCCGCGCAGCGTTGGGTATGCCGCCACGCACTGGCAATGATCCCCCCGGTTCGGTCAGTGATCGACATAGAGCCGGCCGAGGAGAAAAGTTCGAAGAGCGTCCACTAAGGGGAGCCAGTTTGCGATCAGGCGACGACCCTAGATATTGTGGGCCGACACCAATGGACCCCACATATTGGTCACCGCGCGATACGTGCCGGGCGACCCAGGAAGGATTCGAACTCCTGCTTCGCGCGCGCGTCCTCATAAGGGAGGTGAAGCGAGTCCCACAGCAGCCCACCCCGACATGCGCCACAGGAAGACACCTTTGAGATAACAAGCGGCCCGCTGAGGTGTCCATGAGCCGGGTATGTTCCAGAATCTCGCGCAGTTGAGAGGCTGGAGCGAGGAGAATGCAATGCGCGCGGGCCGGTCTCGGAGAGCTATTGAGCAGCGGCTGCGGCCACCATCCCTGCCATCAAGTCGACAGCGTCGGTGTTGTCGAGCCCGTTCTCTCGTACCAACGAGCGCCAGGTCCCGAACCCGATCGCGTGTCCGACCGCCGCAGCGACGCGCACCCGCTTCCGCCCTCGCTCTCTCCGGCCCCGCATCAGCGCGGCGTGGATTGCCCCGAGTTGACGCTGGAAGCCCTCGACAGCAGGTCTGATAGCAGGTACACGCGGCACGTCTCGGAACACGTTGTCGAGCATCGGCTGAGCTCGTTCATACCAGTGGTAGAGGTCTGCGAGAGCAAGCCGCAGACGCTGGCCTGGATCTTCGATTTCGAGCCATGGGTCCGGACTCGGCGTCGGGTGGAGGGCTGCCCAGTGCATCGTGCAAGCGCCAAACAAGGCCTCCTCGTCCCTAAAGTGGCGGTAGACAGTGCCGCGCTGGACCCTGGCCTCCTCGGCCACTGCCGTCACTGTGGTCATTGCCGGGCCGACGGTACCGTGAAGCTTCACCGCCGCCTCGGTGATTCGTAGCCGAGTCTGAGCCTCGAGCTCCGCCCGACGGAGCTGGCGATAGCGGCGTCGCGTCCTCACCGCGTCGGATCCAGTCCCAGCCTCGGCGCTATGCGCAACTTACGCCTCCTTCCGGGCACTTGATTTCAGCGGTCATTGGTGTTTGATCGATATTGACATACGGGTGCACTGCGATTATATTCGCCACACATTAATGTTCGACGAATATGGAGGTGCTCCGATGAAGGCAGCGAGCCAGACGCTTCAGCGCTTAGACGCAACCCAGGGCTCGTGGGCCAGGGTGTTCCGAACCTTCTTTGCGCTTGTGCCGACGCCGGCCGTTCGGGCGATGAGGAACGCTGTCCAGATCGGTCCCATCGAGGAGCTGGTCATCGTGGGTCGGCGGAGCGGCCACGACCGTCGCGTTCTGATTGTGCTTGCGCAGGTTGGCAGCTTCTGGTACGTCGGCCACCCGAACGGCGACCGTGCGAATTGGGTGCGCAATCTGATCGCCGCGGGCCGGGCGAGGGTGATCACCCGCGCCGGCGCGACCACGGTCCGTGCTGTCCTGCTGGCGCCCGGCGAAGAACGGAATATCGCGATTCGAGAGCACGCGCGGCAGCAGAAGGCACTGCCAACGCGACTGCTCTATCGAGCGGCTCGGACCTACATCACGTCGGCCGGCGCGTTCTTCCGCCTCGAGCCTGAGCCGGCTGAAGGGCGATCCACGCGGAACTTGCTCAACCGCGCCGGGGCCGTCCACGCGGACCTCGCCGTTCACGCAATTGCCCTTGTATTGCTATGAGAAGGGCCGTCGATCTTCTGTACCCACCACGCCGCCTCGGTGTACCCCTTTGCGCATCATGTTGTCACCGCCGCGGATGTGCGCGGTCTATCGTTTGCCCACTACCTTCAAGGTCGCGGACGCGCAGTCATTGCCGGTGTTCGGATCGTTGATCTGCAGCCCTGATTGAACGCAACTCGTGAGACTCGCCGTCTTGGCGCCGGTGCTGACGATCTCGGCGATGACGGTCGTCGTGAGAATTTGGCCCGGCAGGACATCGTGATATTCGCACGCTGGCGTGTCGGGGCTGATCCCGAGGTCGCAGATCTCGTCCAGGATCTGTAAGCCTTGAAGGGCAGAGTTGTCATAGACGTCAAGATTCGGGGCCGTATCGGGGCCGTTATTGGTGGCAAGTATCGTGAAAGTGACCTGTTGCCCCACGTGTCCGTGCTTGACGTTCGCCGTGTTCGACACGATCGCCAAATCCGGGTTTGGAACTTCCTGCGCTGCGGCAGGAAGCGGTACCAACCCAGCCAGTAGCGCGCTGACAAGAACGCGTAACAGGAAACGAATCGCCTTCTGCATTTTGATCACCTCAACGATGCGGCTTGTTTCGCTTGACACTGAGTCTTGCACTGCTCGTCGCCGAGGTCAACCGATACGTCGACTCCTCTGGCGGCGAGACGCGGGCTCCTACAGCAACGCCGATGGCAAACCAGGGTAGTCGACGGCACGTGGCGGCCCGAGGCGAATTCGAATCCCCACTTCTGAACGAGCGGCGCCGATCTGTTAACCGCAAGGTTCAGGGTTCGAGTCCCTGTCCCGGAGCCAACCTCACATTCAAGATCGACTCGGCGCGGCTGTTAGAGATGATGCGCAGTCGCTTCGCCTAGACGACCGCTTGACCGGCTTCTTGGCTAACAGCGCTTAGCAGTCCCTGGATTAAACCAATCGCATGGGCACGACCGCGGTGTGAATAATCGCTGTCGTTGACGATGTGGGGCACATGGTCATCAAGAATGAAGCCGGTGAACCCGGCGCTTCGCAGGGCCCGCATCACGCGGAGAGGATCGTAGTTACCCTCGCCAAGAAAACACTCCTCGAAGCGTGGAACAGTTCCGCGGACATCCCGAAAGTGGACATAGACGATCTGGCCACGCTTCGCGAAATATTCGATTGCCTCGAGGACACTGCCTTCACCGCCCATCTCTGAAACGGTTCCAAGGCACAGATCGAGTCCGAGTGCGGGACTGGGATTGATCTCAAGGGCACGCTTGAGCGCATCTACGCTACGGAAAATGCGCGCGATGCCGCCCAGTGTTGGAACCGGCGGATCATCGGGGTGGAGGGCGAGTCGAACGCCCGCCTCTTCAGCCACGGGCGCAATCGCATCGATGAAATACCGATAGTTGCTCCACATCGCGTCATCATCGAGTTCCAAATCGCGGCGAAAGTGAGCGCCCTGTACGAATGAATCCTTGGCGCCCTCGATGCGTCGATCCCGACGGGAGACGAAGATCTCGGCGGATCTCGCTGGGTCGGTGGCTACCGCGAGGTCAAAACCCGATACCAGCGCTCCTCCGCGTCCACTTCCGGCGATTGAGGTCCTCCAGACCGAACCTGGAAGAAAGTTGTAGCCCAGGATCGGAATACCCGCCTTGCCAAGATTGCGAATCGTGGACTGCATGTTTTCTATCTCTTCATCGCGTCCGGCGACGCCGAGCATGGCCTTCTCGTAGAAAGTGTTGGGTACGTTTTCGATCGCCTCAAGCCGGAGTCCGAAGCTCTCGCAGCGCTGGCGAAGGGCAACCAGGTCGCGTAACTCCCAGCGCCTGTCGCCTGGAATCAGAGGGGTATTGAACTGAACACCAGATAGCCCCAGCTGTCGTGCAAAGGCCAGGTACTCATCGCTCGGGGTCGATCCTTGACCGAGCGCAACCCTCATCCCCGTTGACGCGCCACCGGGCCGGTGCGGTTCCACAGACCAAGTCATCTAATCACTTTATGATATATTGAAAAGGAAATTGAGCACGGTGGCACGGGAAGCATGGTTGCCGGAAAAGGACGAACGGCCCTCCGTCTCCAGCCACGTCACCGGGCGCATCGTTGACCTGATCAGACGAGAACGCCTCGAGCCGGGCGACCGCCTGCCATCGGTCCAGGAGCTGGCCAGACGGTTTTCGGTGGCCGGCCCAACCATGCGTGAGTCACTGCGAAGACTGCAGGCCATCGGAATCATTGACATACGACACGGCTCTGGTATCTATCTCAAACGCCGGACGCAGCCCATTGTGCTGCCGAATCCTCACGCTAGCAGGCTGTCGCTCAAGACCGTCCTCGACCTCCTCGACGCGCGACTACTCGTTGAGCCGCAGCTTGCCTACCTCGCGGCCGGTCGAGTTACTGAAGCCGCTCTTCGCAATCTGAAAGAAACGTTGACGGCGGCGGCGGCCAACCTCGCCGGCGAGGATCGGTTGCTGGGCAGCCTCAACATGAACTTCCACCGTCAGGTGGCTGCGTTGTCCGGCAACTCGGTGCTGGCTGAGGTCATCAATTCTCTGACGGCGGTGTACGAAGAGGAGCAGTTGGTGGTCATGCGCCTCTATGGCAACCGCGAACGAGACCACCGCCAGCATCTCGAGATCTTCGAGGCAATCGCCAATCGGGATCGCGAGCTCAGTAAGCGACGCATGCATGACCACCTCAAGGGCGTGAGGCGAGTCCTGAGCGCTCGCTGGAAGGAAACCCCAAGTCCCACGTAACCACTTTCAAAAGCACGAGGAGGACAAGGAGAGATGGAGACTCTAACCCGGCGCACTGCTCTCAAGCTTGGAGGTGCCGCGATCATCGCCGGCACCCTTCCGCCGTGGCTTCTGGAAGCCTGCACCAGCGGCGGGGGAACGCCATCCGGGGCTTCTGCTCTTCAGCTGAGCAACGACAAAGTGACTTGGAAGGCGTGGTTC
>Ga0209236_1000438_pt1 | contig 23972 bp, 17 predicted proteins | sample GraSoi013_1_40cm_FD_185819 | JGI IMG/M metagenome (GOLD analysis project Ga0209236, IMG submission 185819) | Grasslands soil microbial communities from the Angelo Coastal Reserve, California, USA - Sample 09_27_2013_1_40cm (SPAdes) (version 2) | ecosystem: Environmental > Terrestrial > Soil >... | reverse complement strand
TCGCTCTCACCGTCCAGTCCGGCACCGCGTACTACGTGAAGGTAGTCCTTAGCAATGGGAGCAGCAGCTGTCGGGGCTGTGTCGGTACCTATGGAATCTTCTATGCCAAGGTGACGGGAACGCCGACGGGGGTCGCCATGGGAGACTGGGACCGAGACGGGTATTCCGACGTCATCTTCGCGGAACAGCGGTCATCGACGGATTACCGCTACGACATCCTCTTCGGCCGGAAATCCGCTTCTTCAGGACCGGTCACCGACCTGACGTCCGCCGTCGTACAGATCATGTCGACGACGATTCAGCCGATCACCATCACCTCGGGCGACTGGAACACCGACGGAAGGGACGACTTGATCGTGCTGCACTACAGCAACTCGGCTACCTGGCGGGATGTGAAGGTCACGTATAGCGGCTCCACGGGTCCCGGCAATGCAGCGACGGGAGGTCTGATCACAATCACTCTCTACGAACCCGTCTATGGATTCGCGGCCGGCGATTGGTCGGGAGACAGCGTCTTCGCTCGCTATGCAGGCGTGCGTGGCAATCGTGACATCCCGGTGCCCGTCGCCATGTTGACTCCACCGCCCTTCGATCCCTCGTGGTCCGACATCCCGACCGGATACGCATTCTACGGGACCGGGACCACCGTGGAGGGCACCTACACCGGATCCTTGACGGCGTTCGCGGGAGCGGGTGTCACCTTCGGCGACAAGTTTGCTGCTTGCATCTTCGTCTGCCTCGCGGAATTCGAGCTGAAATTCGAAGTCATGCTCTCCGGACATGTGACGGTTCAGTGGGGCCGACAGTTCGAGACGAAACAGGACATTCAGACGCAAGTTCAGGGGACGGATTTCTACAATTCTGTGAGCGGAAAGTACGAGCCAGTCGTCATCGTGGCCCACTGGCAGTACGACGACTACAAGCTCGAGTTCTACAAAGTCGTGGCGGGCACCGTCACGAAGTACCTCTTCCCGACCTCGGTAGGTCAGGGGCTCGGTGACTTCATCATCAACCTCCCGACCGCGACGAACACCTGGATCGAGCGAAAATTCCTGTCAAACTACAACGCGGGGAAGCCGCCGGATATGCCGGCCCTCTCGTCCAGCCGAGTTGGCGGTGACCTCAACAGCTACCGGACTGACAGCGTCTACACGACGGCCCCGTTGGTCTGGAGCGGCGCCCTTTCGTTCTCCGAGTTCAACGGGCGCCAGGCAAGTTCGGGAACCTTCTCCCAAGGCAATTGTCTTGGCTGGGAGACCGGATGGCAGTTACAGGTCAACGGAGAGATCTCTGGAACCGTCGCGACCATTACGGCGGGCTTCATCTTCACCGCCGGGATGGGGGGGAGCGACTTATGGAGTCTCTGCCACGGTTCTTCCTTTACGATCGGCGGGCAACCGGCAAAGCTCATCCAGTTCTGGATCGACAGCTGGCCTGGCGAGGAGTACGAAAAGTACGGCTACTGGTCCCGCGCGTACGTCAAGAAGATATCGCTCCCAACGCGGGTCAGTGTCATCGGTCTGACCCTATTGGTCCTGGACTGGAAGGTCGAGTTCATGAATGAGGGATACCCGGCCAAGATCACATCCACGTCGAAGAGCTCGTCGAGCGTCTCGCTCTATTGGATGCACTCGGGAGGGGTCGACCCGTCGGGTGCAAGCCGAAGAACCGGGTACTACGTCGAGTGGAGCACCTCGTCGAGCTTCAGCACTGTCTTCACCTCTTCACTCCTCAGTAGCTCGACCAGCAGCTTCACCGTCGGTAGCTTGGCGGCTAGCACCACGTACTACTTCCGGGTGAAGGCGGTGTTCAACAGTCCCACGGCCTTCACGAACCTGTCTGGTGTGGTCTCGGTCACCACGTCGGCCCCCCCTCCGCCGCCGCCACCGCCGCAGTGTCCTCCGATCTGCCCGACCTGAGGATGCGAGAGTACTCGGTCGAACGGCATTGATGAAGAGGTGACGTGATCTCGGCTGCGGTTCAGATTAGGCGCACCGTCAGCGCTCGATACCATTTGGAGACGATTCGACAGGCGGAAGCAAGGACATCGCGATCCCGCGTCGCGGGCGATCGATGCCCCTTCCAATCAGCCGCTTAACGGGTCTGATTTCATATCACTTGAGCGCGGTCCATCCGCCTCCGCCACGTAGGCTTCTTCACCGAATCCCGAAATGTCGAGTCCGGCGTCTTCCTCGGCCGGGCTGACCCGGACCGGGGTGAAGATGTTGATGATGCGCAGGATCACGTACGACCCGGCGAAGGCGAAGGCCGCCACGATGACGCAGGCCAAGGCTTGGATCCCGAGCTGGCCCGGATTCCCGAAGAACAGGCCGTTCGGGCCGCCCGAGTTGATCAGGGTGGACGCGAACAGGCCGGTCGCGAGCGTTCCCCAGATGCCTCCCGCTCCGTGGCATGCGAAGACGTCGAGCGAGTCGTCGAGGGTCGTCCGCGCCCGCCAGCTCCCGACGAAGTTGCACAGGACCCCGGCGACGAGTCCGATGATGATCGACGGCATCGGGCCGACGTATCCGGAGGCGGGTGTGATGGCCACGAGTCCACAGACAGCGCCGACGGCGATTCCAACGGCGGACGGTTTCTTCTTTCTCACCCAGTCCGTGAGCATCCAGCTGACCGCGGCCCCGGCGGCGGCCAGGTTCGTGACGACGAGTGCGTTCACGGCCAGTTCGTTCGCTTTGAGGGCGCTCCCGGCGTTGAAGCCGAACCATCCGAACCACAGCACGGAAGCGCCGAGGATCACGTACGGGATGTTGTTCGGCCGGCTGTCGAGGCGTTCGATGCCTTGGCGTCGCCCGATGACGAGGGCGGCCGCGACCGCCGACACGCCCGCTGCGGTGTGGACGACCAGGCCGCCCGCGAAATCGATGACCCCGAGAGTCTTGAGGAAACCCCCGATGCCCCAGTTCCAGTGCGCGATCGGCACGTAGACAAAGGTCGTCCAGAGGACGATGTAAATCAGGAGGGCCTTGAACCGGATTCGTTCCGCGAACGCGCCGATGATCAAGGCGGGCGTGATCGCCGCGAACTTCAGCTGGAACGCGAAGTACAGGAGTTCCGGGATCGTGTCGGAGTATCCGAGGTTCGGAGCCGTCCCGACGTTGTTCAGTCCGAAGTCGTCCAGGCTCCCGATGAACGCGTTCAGCGGCGGCCCCAAGGCGAGCGTGTACCCCCACAGGGCCCAGACCAAGCTGACGACCGCGAAGATGGCGAAGCACTGGGCGATCGTCGAGACGAGGTTCTTCCGCCGGACGAGTCCGCCATAGAAGAAGCCGAGCGCGGGCGTCATGATCATGACGAGGGCCGTGGCCGCGATGACCCACGCGATGTCCCCGGAGTCCAGCGCCAAATCCCGCGCTCCACCGAACTAGACGGAAGGCAGGGAACCGAACCCGGCGTATAACGCCTTCGTCACGCGACGCCGCGTCTGCCTGACACTCGCTGTACGTTCGCTAATCCGGAGGTTCTGTTCGTTCGACGGCCGCCGTGGACTCTGCGACCGACCTCGCCTGGGTGTGCGGCCCGACGACCTCCTCGTCACGTCGGGACCTGCTTCCCCGACGAGAGAGGCTCGCGAGCCCTGCCACGGCGAAGATCATGCCAGCGAATCCGATGCCGCTCGCAAGGAGCTGCGAGGAATCGGGAAGGCCACGTTGCACGCCGACAAGCTCCCCGCCGACTTCTAGGATTCGGAGGTATGTGCCCTCGTACCGGGAGGTCGCCGTCGACAGGTCCAGCGTCGCATACTCGGGAGACCCGACCGTGACGTAGCGGTCGACTTCGTCCTGCACGACGAGCAGGTTCCCGACGTCTCGCCTGAGCGCATCCGCCTTCCGGGCTTCGGCGACGAGTGGAGGGACGAAAATGAAGGACCCGCCGGAGCTCGCCGGAGACGAGAGCGCGGGCGCGCCGAACAGCGGAGATCCGGGGATGGACGTGTCGGCCGTGGACCGGTCACCGCCTTGATTCGGCTGCGGGAGGAGGACGAGGAGCGACGTGTACGGGGTCGCGACGCGGTTTTCCGTCGCGAGGGTCGTCAGTTCCGCGATGACACCAGGATCCGCTCGGGCGTGGGCGGCCTCCAGGAGCGTATGGACTCGCATGAGGACCCACTGACGTTTCAGCAGCGGCTGGATCGGAATGTCTGGACCCGCAGATCGGATGGCCAGCGCCCGCGTCACACCCGAGGCGTCAGGCCAGGTCATCCGGACGTCGAGGGAATCGTTTGCGGTCCCACGCATCTGGGCGATCATCACCGCCTCGCCGCCCTGCCAGACAACCTGGGGATTCGCACTCGCGAACGTCAGGTTGGCCACGTTGGGAATCTCCCCTTGCACGCCTTGCAGGACGGGCACTCGGATGGCGGCGAGGAGGTCGGCGACCGGGCTCGAGACATCGCCGAAGACTGTCACTAGGTTTCCCCCGTGATAGTGGGACAGGTTGTGGAGCACCGTCTCGTCGGCGTGGTCTGCCGGTTGGACGGCCATCGCGAAAATCGGCATTTCCCGGTCATACGAAATCCGAGAGTAGGCAGTCTCCAGATCGGGATCCAGGGGGGACCGCGTCGGTCGCCCGTCGGATATGAGGACGATGATCGGCTGTTGGCCCATCCGGCGAGCATCCACGGCCCAAGAATCGGCCTGAGCCAGCGGCGTGGCGAGACCCGTACTCCCGTGGGGTCGGAACGTGTCGAGGAAGCGAATGAGGTCTCCGTCCGTCGCGGGCGTCCATGTTTGCAGCGCGGGGAAAAACGTCGTGACGGTGGCGCCATGGAACACCGCGACTCCGTACGACTCTCCCGGGCGCAGATCCCTGGCGATCCGTCGGACGGCGTCTTTCGCGAGAGCCCAACGATCGAGGAAGCCCATGCTTCCGGACCCGTCGACAAGCATGAGGAGAGCGCGGGGCGTGGGTCGGTTTGAAGACGCGAACGCAGGATCAGTCGCGTCTAGCGAAAAGCGGACGTACCGATCTCCGTTGACTTCGGGGAACTGGCTGAGGGATGCTCCCGCGGCGCGGAACCGGATCTGCAGGTCGCTTGTGGGAGTGGGTCGGGTCTGATTCAGAAACGCTTCTGCCGTATGTAGCCCGTTCCGAACGACGGCGAGATCCGAGTGGCCCGGCAACAACACGTCGCCGAGAGGTGCAGTGGTCTCCACATGGACGTGCACGCGGAGATACGAGACGCTGTCTCGCGCGTCAATGGACAGCCGATATCCGTAGTCGTAGAAACCGTCCGTCTTCGTGAGGGGCATCTCGAGCGTCGTAATCGTCGTGCGGGCCTCCTTCGGCGGGATCGTCACCGCGATCCAGTAGACGTCTCGCGGCGCATCGTACTGGACGAGCGCCGCGTCCTGGCCCTTCGCGATCGCTTCGAGGAACGAGTTCAGGGCATCGGTGCGGTTCTGCGTCGAGGAACCGTACGTGACGTTTCCAATCTTCAGGCGGAGGTCCGTGATCAGCTCGTGGCCTTTCTCGAGCGGGAACGCAATCTGCCCTTGCTTCGGTTGGTCGCTCGGGTTGTAGAACTCCTTGATGATCACGACCCGCGCGAAGCCTTCTGTGAGCTGAATCTCTACTTGGGTCCCGTTCACCTGGGTCGGGAGCGGCGTCGGCGGCTCGACGATCACGCAGAACGCGGCCGCGGGGCCAGGCGCGGACAGCAACGCGACCACGACGAGGCCGATCGCGAACACGAACCACGCGGCCTTCATGCGCGCAGCCCCGAGGCGGTCCCTGCATCAACCAACGAACGATGGAGCGTCCAGACAATCAAGAGAACAACGAACAACACGGGCCAGAAAACCAGAAAAAGTACGAGCAAGCCGGTGTAGTACATGGAGAGGAGCAACGTCGCGACCGAGAGTGCGGCGCCCGATCTCGCGTAGATTCCGTTCGTGAGTGTGCGGTCCCGGTGCGTCTCGTGGGCAGCCCGGTCGGCCCACCAGATGCCGGCGACTGCCACCGCCATCGACGCGACCATCAGCCCGTATGCAAGGAGCAGATTGAACCAGGGGCCGAATGTCGCGAGGGCGAAAGATACGATGCAGAGGGCCACGAGCCCGGCCTTCGTCGATCGCAATGCCGTCGTGCTCAGCGTCGGGCCGTCGGAGCGGAGGTTCCCGAGGCCGTGTGCGCCTGAATCGGGCATGCCCCGGAAACACACGCACGAGACAAGACCCCGAGGAAAATGTTAGGAATCCGCCGAACCGAGCGGTGGACCTAGAGCCACCGGTGGCGGTCCGAGTAGAAGACGGGCCTCCCCTCCGGATGTCGATGCTTGTATCGGACGTATCGCTCGTGCCACCGTTGATAGCGCTCGTCCGATGTCCGCAAGGGGCGGTGAGGCATCCGAATCAACGCCTCCTGGACAGACCACACGTTCCGCGTCGAGAGTCGCCAGTCCACCCGGAGCGTACGCAAGTCGAGGACTCCATATCCTTCGACGCGACCCGTGAGATCCACGAATGGGTCAACGTACGAGAAGACGAGATCCCGGACCGAGCGGAAGACTGGTTTGCGTCCGTGGAGCCCCGGATCCCGCGACCGTGCCACGGTGCCATACTTCGAGCCGCGGCGGAACAACAAGACGACGTGGTCGAGGTCGTCCTGGGATTCCATGTCGGCGAGGATCGGAGGATATCCGTGCTGCTCGAGGATCGTCGCGGCGCACAGCGCACCTTCGAGGCAATGGACCTTGTTCGCCCGGACGACGCCGCGAAACGTGTGAAGGGTCTCTCCATGCTCTTCACGATTGTAGGGTAACGACTCGAGCCATCGCTGCACCTTTTCCGGTGTATCGGCGGCATCGATGATGGCTCGTTCTCGCGGTGTGAAGGCCGAGCGCGGCGGGGCGGGACTCGTGCGACGTTCGAGGGCCCCCGCCCCTCTTGTAGATTTCGTGCTCGTTCCGTTCCAGGTCCGCTCGTCCGCGGCTCACGTCCGCTCGCTCGCGGCGAATCGTTCGTCGAACCGCTTGTACTTCCAGTAGCCGACGGAGAACGCCCAAGCCGCGACGAAGAGGGCGATGATCGCGAACCCGATCGTTTCGAAGTTCAAGTCCGCGAGCGCATCCCAGAAGAGGCCGGTCAGTCCCAATCGGCCGGCGACCAGCGCGAGAATCTCGATCCCTCCGATCCCGAACGCCACGACGACGGAGACGATCGTGAGCGTGAGGTTGTAGTACACCTTCCGGAGCGGGTTGATGAGCGCCCACCCGTACGCCGAGCGCATGATCACGCCGTCCGTCGTGTCGACAAAGACCATCCCGCAGGTGAACATCAGCGGCAGGATCAGGATCATCCAGACCGGGACGGAAGAGGAGACGCCCACACCCACGCTGATCGCGATCAGGGCGATTTCGGTCGCGGTGTCGAAGCCGAGCCCGAACAGGAACCCGATGGGCAACATGTGCCACGGTTTCCGCGTCACCCCGAACAGCGGGCGGAACAGTCGGTTCAGGACGCCTCGCTTGTTCAGCAGCTCCTCGAGTTCCGCCGCGTTGAGCTTCTGAGTCCCTGCCTTCAATTCGACGAAGACGCGGTAGATGCCGACGACGATCAGGACATTGACCAGGCCGATGATGATCAGGAAGGTGCCGGAGACCGCGAGTCCGATAATCTGGCCCGCACTCTGGACCGCCGGCAGCTCGGCGACAATCGACCGCGTTGCGAAGACGAGCGCGAGGGTCAAGATGAAGACGACCGCGGAGTGCCCGAGGGAAAACCACATGCCCACGGTGAACGGACGCTGTCCGTCCTGGAGCAATTTGCGCGTCGTATTGTCGATGGCGACGATGTGATCCGCATCCACCCCGTGCCGCAGGCCAAGCGCGTAAGCGAAGAGTCCGAGCCCTGCGAGGACGGGGGATAGCTGGCCGATGACGAAGGCCGCGACGAAACCGAATACCGTCGCGCCGGAGATCAGCACGTAAAGAATTCCGATACGGACCCGCTCGCTTCGGGACACGGCGAACCCGGAGGCGTTCGCGTGGTCTGGGGTGGCGGCGGGAGTAGTATGACGCACGTTTCAGAAGTAACACTCACACGGGATTAAGACTTTCCGGGTTGACCGTCTCGCAGCGGACCGCGTCCTTCTTGTGGCCGCGGCGTCTTCCGGGGTCGAGGTCGACTATGCCCGTGGCTCGAATCGGGGTCTCTCTAGAAGGACCGCTCCTGAAGGCGTTCGACCGGCTCGTGCGGGACGGCGGGTACCGAAGCCGTTCGGAGGCCCTGCGAAACCTGATTCGGACGTCGCTCGCCCGGCGAAAGGTCGAATCGGGCGGCCGCGCAGTGGGCACGGTCACGTTTCTCTACCGGCACGACGTCGGGATGGTCACCCACCGGATCCTGCATGGCCAGCATGCGTTCCTCCGCTCCATTCGCGCCAGCGCGCACGCGCACCTCGGCGAGGAGACGTGTCTGGAGGTCGTGATCATGGAAGGCACCCCGCAGGAGATCGAGAAACTCACCGACCGACTGAAGGCGGTCCGCGGCGTGTTGTTCGCGGAGGCCGTCACGACCTCGCCCGACCTCCCGTGAGGGTCATCCGAGGATCTGCTTCGCCTCGCGAACGGTCATCGGCCGACCGTAGATTGGGGACCCCGGCTGCTGACGACGGCCACCCTCTCGGAGCGAGCCCGTATCGACCGACGCGAACCCGATTTCGTCGATGAGCTTCGCCACCGCGGCCTTCGCGGCGGCATCGTCGCCCGCGATGAAGACGACGAGTCGTTCCTCGCGGGCCGGCCGGGAGCCACTCGCCAAGGTGTTCCAGCCCATCGTGTTGAAGGCTTTCACGAGGCGCGCACCCGGCATGCGCTTCGCGACTTCTTCGCTCGACGTGCTCTCGCCGAGGTCCATGACGCGGCCGACCGCGCTGTACGCATTCATCGCGTCGATTACGATCCTCCCCGCGAACGCCTCGGCGGGCGGAAGCGTGTCCATCTTCCGATACGGGAGCGCGAGGAGGACCGCTTCGCCGAACTTGGCGGCCTCGACCGTGGACATGGCCTTGGCACTCGGCCCGATGGAGGACACCAACGAAGCCAACGTCGCAGGCCCGCGCGAATTGCTCACCGCGACTTGGTGCCCGGCCTTTGCGAACAGTTTCGCGGCTGTGCCTCCGATGTGTCCCGCTCCGATGACTCCGATCCGTATGTACAACACCTCGGGCCGCCCCGAACACGTCCGCGGGCTATGGGTTTTCGGATGGGCCTTTCGTGTGTTTTGTCTACCGGAAACTAGAAGCGGCGGCCGCGGATGGCCCGCACCCTTCCCGGAACGGACTGGTATGGAGACGCCCGAGCCGCCCGCCGGCAAACCGCGAAGCCGCTTCGGCTTCTCCCAGGTCCCGCGCAAGGTCCGATGGATCGTCTTCTCGAACGCGTTCGGCGCGATCGGCTTCGGCTACATCACGGTCTTCATCACGGCGTACTTCCCGGAGATCGGCGTCTCGACGCAGGTCGTCGGGCTCCTCCTCGGGGCCCTGGGGCTCGCGATGGTCGTCAGCGCCGCACCGCTGGGCGTGTACTCGGACCGCCGCGGGCGGAAGGGCCTCCTGCTGGTCGGCAGCGCGATCCTGCCGCCATCGATCCTGCTGTTCGCTTTCACGACGGATGTGCGATGGCTGGTCCTCGCCGCCGTCGTCGCGGGCGTCGGGGAAGGCGCCTTCCTATCGTCGTGGAACGCGATCATCGCCGACCAGACGACGCCGGAGCAGCGAGGCGCCGCGTTCGCCCTCTCGTTCGTCCTGAACAACGTCTTCTCGGGGATTGGGTTCGCGCTGCCCCTGTCGTTCCCGTTCATCCAGGGGCGGACCGGGATCGACAGCCATACGATCCATGTGGCCGCGCTCGTCATCACGGACGGCCTCGGCTTCGTCATGCCGATCGCGTTGTACATCATCCTACGGAACGTTCACGAGACGATCCGCACGCGCGAGGCGCGGCCGAAGGGGATGGATTGGAAACCGCTCCTCAAGTTCTCCGGCATCAACGGCCTCATCGGCCTCGGCGCCGGATTCTTCATCCCGCTGGTGCCGACGTGGCTCTTCCTGAAGTTCGGCGTGGCGGACACGTGGAGCGGCCCGCTCCTCGCCCTCGCGAACGTCACGATCGGTCTCGCGGCAACGGTCAGCGCCTCCCTCGCGAGGCGATACGGCCCGGTGCGGGCGATCGTCATGGCTCAGGGCGCCTCGACGGTCTTCATGTTCAGCCTCGCGTTCGTCACGAACGCGTTCGCCGCAGGCGGGCTCTATCTGGTCCGCGCCGCCCTGATGAACATGTCCGCGCCGATTGGCGATTCGTTCTTGATGGGGATCATCGCGCCGGAGCAACGCGGGCTGGCGAGCGCGGTCAACTCGATCATCTGGCGCTTGCCCAACAGCGTGACGACGGTCCTCGGCGGGATCCTGATGGCCGCTGGCTACCTGGACGTCCCGATCTTCCTGGCGACGGCGTTCTACCTGGCTTCGATCGCTTCCTTCTATGCGGTCTTCCGAAACGTCCGGCCGAGCGGATGACCCCGGCCTTTCTCTGAAGCGTCGCCACAGACGAAGAATTGAGGCGGCGAGGACCGCTCCGCGAGGGGTGAACCCCGTGAACCCATGCGCGGATGAAAGGTGGTCCGACTAGAGTCCCCAACGCGCAAGCAGCGGATGGTCCTCGTCCCAAAGGTCCTTGTCCTGCGCACTGAGGCGAAGCGCGAAGCCGAACGCCAGTTCCCGTTCGAGCGGCGCGAGGTCGGGTGCGACCGCCAGAAGTCGAACCCCACTGACGGTCCCATGACCGCGCACGACGGAGCGGCTCCCTTCCCGAATCGAGATGTCGCCGAAGTCGGTGGTAGCCACTTCGTAGACATGTCCGTTCGACTCGAACGTCGTGTGCTCGAGTTCCGGCCGGAAGTGAATCGAGACTTTGACATCTTGTCGCTCAATCTCGAGCAGATCCTGCTCGTCTCGGTACCGAACGCGTCCGGATCCTTCGCCAGGAGGCTCGGAAACCACGAACCATTCGTCGTCTGCGGGACTGACGTCATAGATCCCTTCTTGTGTCCGGACCTTCCCTTTTCCGCGGATTCCGATCTTGGCGACGACGACCACGACCTTAGGAACTTCCGAGGAGTGTATATTCCTTCCGTCTGTTTGGTCCGCCACTCATGGGGTCCCAAAGTCTTTTGACCGCTGACTTCGTTCTCGCCGCGACATGAGACTCGTTCTACTCGGCCCGCCCGGCGCGGGCAAAGGAACCCAGGCCGCGAAGCTCGCGGCGTATCTTGGCGTGCCGCACATCTCGACCGGCAACATCTTGCGGCACAACGTCGCGCAGGGCACGGACCTTGGGAAGAAGGCGAAGGCGTACATGGACGCGGGTCAGCTCGTGCCGGACGACATCGTGATCGCGATGACGGAGCGTCGGTTGAAGGAGCCGGACGCCAAGAAGGGCTTCATCCTCGACGGTTTCCCACGGACGATCGCGCAGGCGGAGGCGCTGTCCAAGATGACGAAGCTGGACGCCGCGGTGAACTTCTTCCTGGAGCCGGAGGAGCTGATCAAGCGGAATACAGGCCGACGCGTCTGTCCGAAAGACGACACGGTGTATCACATCTTCATGAACCCGCCGAAGAAGGCCGGCGTCTGCGACAAGTGCGGCACCCCGCTCGTCATTCGCGCGGACGACCGCGAGGACGTCGTGCGGAAGCGGATCGAGACGTACGAGAGGCAGACGGCGCCGCTGATCAAGTACTACCGGGACCGCGGGCTGCTGCGCGAGGTGTACGCGAGCGGTCTGATCGAGGAGATTTTCCACCGGGCGATCGAAGTACTGAAGGAGTCCGTGCCGCCTCGGGAGCGATAACTGTTATATCGGCGTCGCGATGCGACCGGTGCGCCCGAGTGGGGTAGCTTGGACATCCTAGAAGCCTGCGGAGCTTCAGACCTGGGTTCGAATCCCAGCTCGGGCGTCTCTCCGGCGGGTTCTCCGAACAACGCCCACAGTCCATTGCGGTAGCGAGTTGCGACCGTCGGCTAATTTCGGGAGTGGATTTAAGCCCGGTTCACGCCATCGTTCTGCAAGCATGGCATTCCCCCACCCGTGCCTGCTCATCCTTGCACTCTCCGTGGTCGTCGGGCTCGCGATTGCCCCTGCGATGTCGAACTCCGCGACGGCAATCCAATCACGCGAGGACAGTCCTCGCCATGCAACGTTTCCGGCAGAACCGCAAGTCACGTCTGCATCGACGTTCAATTCCCTAGCGGCCGCTGGAGACCGCCGGAATCGTCCCGTCCAGGCCGGATCGTCCCCTCTGCCGCCCGAAACCGCCGTTCCCGTCGAAGGCTTCGAGGGCCTCCATTTCGGCGCGAACGGTCCGTTCACGATTCGGCTCACGCCTCCCGACGTGCAGGTCGCGGTTGGGCCCCACCACGTCGTCGAAATGGTGAACGTCCTCGGCCGGATCTCGACGAAACAGGGAGTCGAGGTGCGGAGCTTCCCGCTCGACTCGTTCTTCGGCGTCCCCTCGACGGACTTCATCAGCGATCCGAAGATCCACTTCGACACTGCGAGCAGCCGTTGGTTCGCCTCGATTACCGACGTCACAACGGGCAGCGTCCTGCTCGAAGTCTCCAAGTCAGACGACCCCACGGGCCTGTGGAATGCGTACGGCGTCTCCACGATCACGGGCTGTGCGGATCAGCCGCTCCTGGGTTTCAGCGATCTCGTCGTCCTCATTTCGGCAAACGACTTCTCCTCGTGTACGAGCGGGAATCCATCATATCTTGGGGTCCAGTATTGGGTGTTGAACAAGACGGATCTCCTGAGCGGGGCCACGCCCCGGACGATGAGCTTCGGTCCGGACCCGACCTTGTTCTCCGTGCACCCGGTCCAATCGCTCCGCTCGACGGACACACAGTTCATGGTGTCGACGGGGAGCGGGCCCACCAGCACCTTGACCCTCTTCTCCGTCACCGGCGTCCCGCCGGGCGTCGTGCTTGTCACTCAACAGAATTTCGGGATCCGACCGGCCGCGATTCCTCCTCGGGCGCCTCAACTCGGATCGAGGTCCACCCTCGACACGGCGGACAACCGAGTGCAAGACGCGATGTGGGCAGACAACCGCCTGTGGCTCTCGTTGGGCGTTGGCTGCACCCCCACGGGTGACAACCAGATCCGGTCGTGCGTCCGACTGATCGAGGTCGACACGGCGAACGTCACGATCGCGCAGGACTTCGACATCGGCATCTCGGGGAAGTACGTCTTCTACCCCGCCCTGCGAACCGATGCCAATGGGAACTTGGTCGTCGTCTTCGGCTACTCATCGGCGAGCGATTATCCGGAATTGAGGGTGGCCACGCGGTCCGTGCACGACCCACCGAACACGATCGGTGCCTCCCAAGTCATTCGTGTAGGCGAGGGCCCGGAGACGAGCGGGTGCCCCAACAATTCCGTGTGCCGGTACGGCGATTACTTCGGCGCATCTCACGATCCGTTGGAGCCCGGCATCGTCTGGGTCGCGGGGGAATACGGCACGTCGACCGGATGGGCCACGTTCATTGAGGCGATGGGGGCGACCGTGCGCTTCACCGTCGGCTATGCGGTCCCGGGTGGCGGTTCCGGCTACCTCCCGCCCACCTTCACGTACGTCGCGGGTGGTCAGACCGTGACCGTCGCGTTGACGACGGCTCCTACGGTATACACGATCGATGCGGGGACCGCGTGGTCCGTGTCCGCACTCCTCGGCGGCTCCGGCGCGAACGAACGGTGGGCGACGAACGAGACGGTTTCGGGGATCGCGACGCGGTCCGAAACCCTCGCGTTCCACTACACCCACCAATTCTTCTCCTCGTTCAATTACCGGGTCACCGGCGGCGGCTCGGGGTACGTGGCGCCTTTCGTCAGCTATGAACAATTCACAATCTCCCGGGCGAACGATGCGAACCTGACGGCCTGGGTCGACGCGGGGAGCGCGTACTCGTTCCCCTCGTCCCTCGGCGGCTCGAATGCCACCGAGCGTTGGATGGCCGACGCACCGGATCGGAACGGGACCGTTGGCGCATCCGCGACCGTCGAGATCGTGTACCGGCATCAGGCCTTCCTCACGTTCGGCTTCCAAGGACCCGCCGAGTCCTCGATGTCCCCGGCGACCGGCTGGTACGATGTCGGATCCTCCCTGACGCCGACGGTCAGTCCTGCCGCGGGATGGGCCGTGGGCACGTGGGAAGGCAGCGGACCGGGCGCCTACTCGGGACCCGAAGCGAGTCCGACGATCCTAATCGTCGGGCCGATCTCGGAAATCGCCATCCTGTATCCCGGACTCACGATCCACGCGGGCGATGGCGGTTCCGTGTCCTTCTCGTTTGGAACCACCTCCGGAACTGTCGCGAGCGGTTCGTCGCAGACGCTGTCCATGCCATCCGGGACGATCGTCACGATCGTGGCGAGTCCGTCCTCCACGTACACGTTCACACAGTGGAGCGGGGCGTCATCGAGCAATCGGTCGAGCGTCACGGTGACCGTGGCGGGGCCCGCTCAGGTGACCGCGCACTTCGCGTTCTCCGCCGGCGCGGCGCTCGCTTTCTACTCGGCCATCGCGGCTGTGGCGATCATCGCCGCCTTGGTCTTGATTGCCCTGATCGTTCGCAGGCGACGTCGCCGGTCCGAGGTGCCACCTCCGCCACCGGAGGAGCCGCCTCTGCCTCCGCCCCCTCCGCCACCGTAGGCATCCCGACGGAAGGCCCGACAAACGGATATGCCGCTTTCTGGTAACGCAATCTTGCGAAATCGCTGGAGGCCACGAGCCGGAACTCGTCCTCCTGCCCATGCGGCGATTCGACGTCCGCTCGAATAGCGCGGGTGGCGAACGAACGATATGGATGAAGGGACCTTCGGTTCCGTCTTCGAGAAATTGCCGTGAGGCCATCAATCACATGAGGCCGAGGGGTCCAAGCTTCTCCGGCAAGTACGTGTCCGTCACATAGTCGAGTCCGTACTTCGCGAGCGCCTGCTGCTCGGCTTTCTTGTTCATCTGAAGCATCGTCTGGATTTCGTTCCGCCAGAACTCGTCGTTGAAACGGGGATCGGACATCTCTGCATTCAGGGCCCCGACATCGCGGGGTGTAAGAGCGTCCGTCGGCAACTCGTAGTTCAGGATGTCGCTTGCGGTGATTCCGACGAACTCCGCAGTCGGTGTGGCGAGGTACTCGGAGATGTGCGCCGTCTTGATTGCACCGTAGGCCACCGAGGCGTGGATGCGGAAGCTCCAAGGGTCTCCGTCGGTAAATGTGCAAACGTTAAGTTTCAACTCTTCATTTAATCTTTTCAACAATCTACGTGTACTCCGACTGGGCTGTCCTTTCAGATGGACCAGGATGCACTTGGCCTCGTCGTCGAAGCCATTCTCAACAAGCCGGTCAAACATACCGCCCGTCTCGATTGCGAGGATGAACTTCGCGTCTGCTTCGATTAGCTTGACTTTCTCGTTCTCGACGTTGTAGGGAATCGTGTAACCCGCGTCGCCGACGTCGTCGCGGCAGTTGATTCGTTTGCGGTCGCCGCCTCGGGTGACTTCTTCGAGTGTGAGATTCCCAATCACGCTCGCTCCGCTCTCCTCCGGACGCAGCTTGAAGTCTTCCCGCAGGAGTTGCGTGATCACCTCGAGGTCCTCCGCGAGGAGGTTCGATTCCTCCTGGGCATGGAACTTCGCGATGTCCCAGCCTTCGGAGATGTAGTACATCTCCCTCAGGGTCGAGGACTTGCTGTCCCGGATCATGTCTCGGATGAACTCAAGGACGTACATCGTGCGCAGGAGCATGAGGGCGCCCTTGAGCTTCTTCGCGCTCCGCACGCCCATCAGGTTGCCATACTTCCAGACCGCGTGCTTCGAGTCGAAGCGGATGTTCGCCTTCGTGCGGAGGGGGATCTTCATCTTCGGGATCTGCCCGCCGTCGAGTTCCTCGTAGATCTCCTCCGCGATCGCGTAGAGCGCGTCCACGGCCTTGTTCGGCGCCGTCTCGCTAGCTTTCTTCTTAGTCGTCATCGAGCGCCTCCTCCGTCTCGTCGTAGTCGATTTCGCCCTCTTCCCCGGCCTCTGCGGTAGGCGCCTCTTCTTCCTCGAATTCCGCGTAGTTCAGCTCCCAGTCCCCAGGAAGCGGTTCCGCGCCGATCACGAGGCCCGGGTTGATGCCACTCACATAGATGTCGGACTCGTCGTACTCCGCCTCGTCGAGTCCTTCCAGGACGAATGAGATGGCGGCCTTCGCGACGCTATCGATCCGCTTCAGCTCCCAGGTGATCTTGCCGTCGTCGCGGACCTCGGCGGGCTTCGGTTCGATCGACTTCGGTTCGATGCCGCGCGGTAGGAGCAGATGGAGGTTCAACTTCTTCCCCGCGGCGGTGAAGTTGTGGACGTTGAGGGTGACCGTGTGGCGCTTCGCCTTCTTGTCGTACGCGATTTGTTCGTCGACCCAGACGACTCCCATGATCTTCGTAATCGTCGCGTCGAGGACCGGCACCTTCTTGTTCACGATCTTCGCCGACTTGTCCGCGATCCGCGGGAGGATGAGTTGGACGATCTCGAACTTCTCCTTCGTCTTGGCGCGGTGGGCCTTCTTCGTGAGATGCGTCTTGAGGCGGCGGCCGCTCTCTTTCAACGCGAGGTCGAGCTCTGTCATGATTTCGTCGACGGTTGCGACGGCCTCTTTCGCCTCGGACGTGTAGGGTACCTTCGTCGAGCAAAGGTGGACGAGGACGATTGCAGGACCGAACGGGAGGCCCTGTCCTCCGCGCTGCTCCAGGCCGTACCGCCTCCAGTCGACGTTTGCGACGGCTTGGGTGAGGGCGCAGCCCCCCGCCTGGTACAGGAGCGGGACCCGGTTCGCGAACCGGAGCACTTCGACCGGTTGGTCTGGCGGAAGATCTCCGCCATAGACGATTCCGACTTCAATCTGAAATGGATTTCCGGAATACACTGCGGGATCCCGCGTGAGAGGCGGGGCATAGAACTCCGGTCGAAGGTTCCCGAGGACGTTCTTGAGGCCGCGCTTGATGAGCCGTTCCCCGATCGGGCTGAGGCAGTCCGTCGGAGGGGACATCAACTTCGCGGACTGCATGGCGTCGTGGAGCGCTTTCGCCTCTTCGAGGACGAGGGACTTCGGCTTCTTGTCTGGGTCGAGGCCCGCGGCATCGCAGATTTCCTTCGCGACGCGGGAAGAGACCCGCACGAACTCCTCCTCGAGGAACGCGGCCAGCTTGTAGGATTTCGTCTCCTTCATCATGGCCATGAGCGTGCCGAGCTCGATGCCATGCGGGTGCGGAGGAATTTCCTTCGTCTTCGGAGGGAGATCCTCCGTGGCCCTCTCGAAGACGATTTCTTCGCCTTCGGGCGGCCGATACGTAATGCGTGCATGGGGATTCACGATCGCCGTGGCCTTCAGGTATTCGGGGACCGACTGCTTTCCCGCAGTATAGCGGCCCTTCAGAGGGATTTCGACCCGTGTGCCATGGGCTCGCTCCCAGACCACGAAGTCTTCTTCGACCACGTTCGGCCGGTTCTTCTTCGTATCCAGGATGAGTTCGATTTCGTAGGCGACGTCTTGCTCTGCGACCTTCGATCGAATCTTCGTTGGCTTGCCGGTCGTGATCTGACCGTACATGACCGCACCAGAAATGCCAAGACCCTGCTGTCCGCGCCGCTGAGCGCGGCTAAAAAATCGCGATCCGTACAGCAAGCGTCCGAAGACGTTTGCCACTTCTTTCTTGACGATGCCCGGTCCATTGTCTTCCACGACCACGACGAATTCTTCTTTGTCGATCTTCTTGACCTCGACGAGGATGTCCGGGAGGATGTCCGCATCGGCCCCCGCATCGAGGGAATTGTCCACACCCTCCTTGACCGCAGTGAGGAGGGCTTTCGTCGCGGAATCGTAGCCGAGGATCTGCTTGTTCCGCTCGAAGAACTCGGAGATGCTGATCTCCCGCTGTTTCTTCGCGAGTTCCTCCGCGATCGAGATCGACGGCATACCATCACAGGGGACGGTTCAACAGAACGGTGGGCGTTCCCATCCCTGGGCCCCGCGTATTTGAGCTTGGCCATTTAAGGCTTCGCAGCCCGTTTCGCAATGCCGTTTCTATGGAGGGATGGGGTTATTACGCGCGCGCGTGGAGGTGGGTGAAAGTGTCCGCTTCCAGACCCTTCACTCTTCGAACACGGCCCCGCAATTCGGGCATTTCTCGGCGCTCTCGTCGACGTCGGCGCCACAGTTCGTGCACGTGAACGCGGCCGCCTTGCTGGCCCTCTCGCTCTTCGTCGGTTCGGCCGATTCCACCTTGGGCTTCGGCTTCTCCTTCGGGATCTGCGGCTCGGCGCCGAGCATCCGGGTCCGCGTCGCCCGCTGCCGGACCGTGTACCACCACATGAACAGGATGATGAAGTAGAAGACGAACGGCAGGATCAGCGAGAAGATGGTGAAGTAGACGAACAGGCCGTAGTAGCTCGTCACGGGCGCCGTGAGCGGGCCGATATCGACATTCGTGAACGTCCAGTTCGCATCCTTGTCCCAGACGGAAAATCCGTATGCGTAGATTGAAGTTGACAGGTTGACGCTCGTCTCAAACCAGGTGCCGAGACGGGTGTTGTTGAAGCTGCCCGGTACCGTGATGTTGATCATCGGGTGGGCGGACATCGGGTAGTCATTGAGGCCCGTGGCCGTCGTGAGGTTCAGGGCGACGGCGAACATGTCCGGAGTTGCGTTGACGGTGCTCGTCAGCTTCACTCGGAACGTGAACGCCCTTGGCGAATCCGACTGGACCGGGATGACCGTCCCGTTCGAGAGCGCCATCGTTGGGCTCATGAAGGGTCCGGGCGCACTCTCAATCGGGATTCGCTGGGAGTAGAGGGCCGAGGTCTGCAGCGCGCCGCCCAGGACGATCGCGATCAGGATAACCGGGAGCGCGTTGAGTGCGAACCGCTTCAACGATCGCTCGCCCAGGTAATAGGGGACCAGGAACACGGCGAGGGGTACCAGGATGATAACGAGGCACCCGAGTCCGCCGGCCGTGAAGGGCAGCAGGTTGGGGACGATGAGCCCCAGGAGAACGAGGTAGGTGACCCGGAACCAGACGGTCTTGCGGAACCGCAAGAGGAGGTTCCATACCTGCACCGAGAGCGTCTCTTCACTCACAGAACGATGCGATGCGGGCTTTTCGATAAATAGTTATGCCGGCCCCATGGAGGACGCGTTTCGGGAATCGAATTCTGATGGCCGAACGTTCAAATAGACTCTGCAAAATAGGACGAGACTTCCATCGAGGGCCGAGGGATGACGAAGCTTGTCGTCGCGATTGGCGGGAATGCGCTCCAACCCGCGGGTGAGGCCGCGGACGCGGCGGCCCAGCGACGCCGGATTGAGGCGACCGCATCCCGCCTCACGGACCTCGTGGCGGCCGGACATGACGTCGTCGTGACGCACGGCAACGGCCCCCAGGTCGGCAACATCCTCCTGCAAAACGAGGAGACCCGGCATTTGGTCCCGCCGATGCCGCTTGATGTGTGCGGCGCGGAGAGCCAAGCGTTGATCGGCTACCTGCTTGCACAGGCCCTTCGCAACGAATTCGCCGCTCGGAAGATCCATCGGGACGTCGCCTGCGTCGTGACGCAGGTCCTGGTCGACGCCGGCGATCCGGCCTTCGCGAATCCGACGAAACCGATCGGCCCGTACTATCTGCGGGACGACGAGATCCTCGTCAAGAAGGCGAAAGGATGGAAGATGGTGTACGACCAGCGAGGCGGCTGGCGCCGGGTTGTGCCGTCGCCCCGGCCCGTGGACGTCGTCGAGAGGGACATCCTCCGCATGCTCGTCGGGAACGGCGATGGCCGCATCGTGATCGCCGCGGGCGGCGGCGGGATTCCGGTCATCCGCAAGGACGGCAAGCTCGTCGGCGTCGAGGCCGTCATTGACAAGGACCATGCGGCGGCCGTGCTCGCGCAGGCGATCGGATGGAAGCACCTCGTGATCGCGACGGATGTCTCCCAGGTGGCCCTGGATTTCGGCAAGCCGAGCCAGAAGTTCCTCGATCGGATGACGGTCGCCGAGGCGAAGAAGTACCTCGCGGACGGCCAATTCCCGCCTGGGAGCATGGGCCCGAAGGTCGAGGCCGTCGTCGAATTCCTGGAGCACGGCGGGCACCACGCGGTCATCACGGACCTCGAGCATCTCGTCCCCGCGGTCGCCGGCAAGGCTGGCACGCAACTCGCGCGGACGTGAGCGCGGAAGGATTTTCCCCGCCCACGACGTTCGCGGCCCGCCGATGGCGAAGGTCCCGAAGCGGTGGTACGAGGACTTCTTCGGATCCGACTATCTCATCCGGTACGTCCACCCGGAGACCGCGGCCCAGGTCGAGGCGATCGACAAGATCCTCCATCTCCGGAAAGGCGGACGGATTCTGGACGTCGCGTGCGGGGCGGGCCGCCACACGATTGGGCTCTCGAAGCGCGGGTATCGGGTCACGGGCCTCGATCTGTCGTCGCCGCTCTTGGCGGAGGCGAGGAAGGCGGCGCGCCAGGCCGGCGTCAAGGCGACGTTCGTCCAGGGGGATATGCGCCTCCTTCGCTACCGCAACGCGTTCGACGCCGCGATCTCGATGTTCACGTCGTTCGGTTACTTCGATCGTCCCGAGGAAGATCGCGAGGTGCTGCGGGGGTTCGCCCGCGCACTCCGGCCGCGCGGGAAGTTCCTGATGGAGCTGTTCAACCGCGACAGCCTGGTCGCGGGGTTGCCATCGCAGACTTGGCAGGCCCGGGACGACGGGACGGTCGTCCTGGAGGACGCATCGTTCGACCTGCTCCGGGGCCGGTTCGAGACGCGCCAAGTGATCATCGACCGGAAGGGCACGCGGGAGTTCATCGCGTCCGTGCGTGCGTACACGCTCGCCGAGCTCAAGGAAAAGCTCGATGCCGAAGGCCTCTTCGTCCACCGCGTCCTCGGAGGCCTCGACCTGTCGCCGTACACGGCGCGCTCCCGGCGCATGGTCCTGTACGCGGTCAAGGGCCTGGAACCCGAAGGCATTCGCACGGTCTGGTAGCCGGATTCGGGAAGGAATCTTTTTGCGCTCATCCTGATTGGGCCCGTGTCCAGATGGCGATCGAGGAACAGATCAAGGCGGTTGAGGACGAGATCCAGAAGACGCCGTACAACAAGGCGACCCAGCACCACATCGGGCGGCTGAAGGCGAAGCTCGCGCGCCTCAAGGACGAGCAGGAGACGCGGCGCCTCAAGGGGGGCGGCGGCGGTCCGAGTTACGCGGTCAAGAAGAGCGGGAACGCGACGGTCGGGCTCGTCGGCTTCCCGAGCGTTGGCAAGTCCACGCTCCTGAATCAGATCACGGATGCGACGAGCGAGGTCGCCGCGTACGACTTCACGACGCTGGACGTGATCCCTGGCCTCATGGAGCACCGGGGGGCGAAGATCCAGGTGCTCGACATGCCCGGGCTCATCCGGGGCGCGTCGAAGGGCCGCGGTCGCGGGAAGGAGGTCCTGTCCGTCGCCCGCTCGTGCGACCTGCTCCTCCTGATGATCGACGTGTTCGAGACCCACGTCGACGTCCTCGCGGACGAACTGCATCTCGCGGGGATCCGCCTCAACGAGCGGCCCGCGGACGTCACCTTGACGAAGGCGAACCGCGGCGGGCTCACCGTGAACCCGACCGTCAAGCTCACGAAGCTCGACGCCGAAATGGTCGCCGACATCTGCCGGGAGTGGGGCTACCTGAACGGCACGGTCGTCGTGAGGCAGGACATCACGGAAGACCAGCTCATCGACGTCCTCGCGGGGAACCGCGTGTTCCTCCGGGCACTCGTCGTCGTGAACAAGATCGACCTCGTCTCCTCCGATTACGTGAAGCAGCTGCAGGCGAAACTTCCGGCCTGGAAGCTTGTCCCGATCTCCGCCGAGAAAGGCGTCGGTCTCACGCGGCTGAAGGACGAGATCTACTCCACCCTCCGGTTCATGCGCGTCTTCTTGAAGCCGCAAGGCAAGGAAGCGGACATGGCGGATCCGATGATCGTGAAGCAGGATTCGGACGTCGGCATGGTGTGCGACGCGATCCATCGCGATTGGCGCAAGCGATTCCGGTATGCGAACGTCTGGGGTCCGTCCGCGCAGTTCCCGGGTCAAAAGGTCGGCCTCGACCATCCGCTGAAAGATTCTGACGTCCTGACGATCGTCTTGCGGAAAGGGTGAGAGATACAGGCGCTCGTCACGGTCGTCGGGGGAGGAGCGTAATTACCCCTCCCGCAACGGCGAGTGCCATCCCGAGGATCGGAATCGCGGCGAGCCAATAGTAGCCCCCGAGGAGGAAGGCGTTGTAGCCGCGAAAGAAGAAGAAGAAAAGGAAGCTTTCGAAGGCTCCGAGCGCGGCGAACCAAACTACCGCGGCCGCGAGCAGCCAACTCTCCTTCCGCTTCCGAAATGAATACGCACTGAGCAAAAGGACGAGCGCAAACGATGGGACACCCAGAAAAATGGCCAAGCTTGCAATCGAGCCGATGAGCCCGACGGTTCCCCCGATACAGATGAGGGTGCCTGCGAGCCGATCGGGGTTCACCGCCATGATGCTCGACCTACGCGAGATGGTGCATCCTCTTCAAGTCGGCTTCAAACGGCCTCAGGCCGGGCGGGATCTCGACTCCGGGGAGTTCGACATTCAGCGAGAGGCCTTGGTCCCGTTTCCGTTTCCAGACGTCTGCGTTGAAGGCGAGCAGTCCGTCCGTGAAGTCCGCCCGGGACGCGGGGATGCCATCCCGCGGCAGGGGGAATCGCTCCGCGTGCACGCTCCCGTCGTACACGGACCGCCAGATCTTGTCCGTCGAGAACGGCGTGACGGGCGCGAGGAGGCGCAGGAGATCCCGCAGGCACGCGTGCAGCGTCCATCGAGCCCCCGTGTCGCCCTCGTACGCGCGGGCCTTCACCATCTCTACGTAGTGCGGGGCAAACAGGTTCCAGAGGAAGTCCCGAGCCCGGTTCGCCGGGAGGAACAGATTCAGGTCCTCGTAAGCGCCGCGGCACGACTCGACGAGGCGGTTCAGCTCCGCGAGGATCCATTCATCGGATGGCTGGAGCTTCCCGGCCTCGGGTTCTTCGAAGGATGAGATGAAGCGTGCGACGTTCCAGAGCTTCGTGACGAACTTCGCGGCGCCGCCGATCTTCGCCTCGCTGATCCGGAAGTCGTCTCCCGGGTTCGTCTCCCCGGCGACGAACAGTCGGATCGCGTCGGCGCCGTGCTTCTTGAGGAGAGGCCACGGATCGATCACATTCCCGAGGGTGCGGTGCATCGCGCGACCGCGGGCGTCGAGGCCGAGCCCATGAATGAAAACGCGATGAAACGGTTTCGACTTGCGCACGAGCCATGACTTGAGCATCGTGTAGTAGAGCCACGTCCGGACGATCTCGCGGCCCTGCGGCCGCAGCGAGAGCGGGAAGTTCGCAGCGAAGAACCCCGGATCCGTGCGGTAGCGCGTGAGGTAGAGATTCGACACGCTCGAGTCCATCCAGGTGTCGAACACACGTTCCTCGCCGACGAATTCCGTGGAGCCGCACTTCGGGCACTTCGAGAACGGCGCCGGATCCTTCCACGGCCGGTAGTATTTCCCGGGAGGCGGCGCGAGCGTCTCGCCGCATTTCTTGCAGTACCATAGCGGGATCTCCGTGTGGTAGTACCGCAGGCGGGAGATCGGCCAGTCGATCGTCAGGCCATCGATCCAGTCGAGGACGAGCTGCCGGTGCCTCGTCGGGCGGAACTCCATCTCGGCCGCGAGACGCCGGAGGTCGTCACGGAATTCGAGCTGCTTCAGATACCACGCATCGGAGGAGAGGAACTCGATTGGGTTCAGGGTGCGCGAGCAGATCGGCGTCTGGTGCTGGATCGGCTCGAGCTTCTCGAGGAAGCCGCCGGCTCGCAGCGCTTCGAT
>Ga0209236_1000437_pt1 | contig 23972 bp, 22 predicted proteins | sample GraSoi013_1_40cm_FD_185819 | JGI IMG/M metagenome (GOLD analysis project Ga0209236, IMG submission 185819) | Grasslands soil microbial communities from the Angelo Coastal Reserve, California, USA - Sample 09_27_2013_1_40cm (SPAdes) (version 2) | ecosystem: Environmental > Terrestrial > Soil >... | reverse complement strand
CTGCGCCGCACCGCGACGTCATCACTGCGGTCCGCCCGGCCTCCGCCGCCTATGCGGTATCTGCGTCCCCGCTGTCTGAGGCGGCCGCTCTCGGCCCATCGGCCCCGCCGCTGGTTCAACCGGTTGAACTGAACGCGCCTGCGCCTTCGCTGCATCCCAAACCTGCCCGACGCGATGCGGCCGAACCGCTCACGGCGGAACTGTCCCGGCTCCACATCACCGTTTCCCGGCGCTTCCTGGAGAAGCTGGAGGCCGCGCGGGCCGCGCTTTCCCATTCGCATCCACTGGCAACGGCGGAGGATATTCTGGAGACGGGACTGGATCTGGTGCTGGAGCGGCACTTGAAGCGGAAGGGTCTGATGCAGAAGCCGCGACAGCAGACGGCACCGCAGCAGACGGCACCGCAGCAGACGGCACCGCAGCAGACGGCACCGCAGCAGACGGCACCGCAGCAGACGGCACCGGAGCGTAAGCCTTCTTCGCCGGCGGTGGTTCTCGGCCTCGTCGTCGGGCAGTCCGGAATGGGTCAACCTGACTTCGGTGCCGCCGCCCTTGGCCTCCAGTTCCACGCGCACGACGCTCTCGAGGCCATGCGTGGCCTCGGACATCCATGTCTGCTCGAACAGACGGGGGCGCTCCAGGCGAGTGAACCGTCCGTAGTGGGGCCAGCGCTTGCCCTGCCATTCCACTTCCGAGTGCCAGAGGCCGTCCACCTTGGCGTCCATGATCAGGCGGGTAGGCTTGAACCAGCGCTTCACGTCCGCGGGATCGGTCCACGCGCGGAACACGCGCTCCGCAGGGGCCTTGAGTTGACGGGTGAGGGTGACGGTCTTCGGCATGTCAGTCCTCCTCTTCCAGGAATGCGTCCAGGGCATCCAGCTTCTCGTTCCAGAACCGCTCGTAGCGCGAGGTCCACCGGGCGATCTCACGGAGTGGCGCGGCCCGCAGCTCGAGGTGGTGCTCGCGGCCGGCCCGGCGCCTCCGCACGAGGCCTGCGCGCTCGAGGACCTTCAGGTGCTTGGAGACGGCGTTCAGCGAAATCGGAAACCGCGCCGCTACGTCTGTGACCCGGGCGGGCCCCCCGGCGAGTCGGCTGACGATGGCCCGCCGGGTCGGGTCGGAGAGCGCGGCGAAGGAGCGGTCCAGGGCGGCGGCACTCATGACCGGCTAATATTCAACCAGATGGTTGACTATGTCAAGGCCAGCCCGGTGATGTGCGAGTCGCGGGCGCCGCCGCTCTCATCCGTACTGCGGCAGCTCCGGCTCGCTGTCGGTCGAGAGGGCCGCCTTCCACAGCTCCGCCAGCTTCTCCTGGGGGACTCCGAGCAGGTCGCCTTCTCCCCGGTACCAGGACTTCCCGCCCGCTTCCGCGAGAACGATGGCGCCTCGCGGCGCACGGAGTGAGACGCGCCATGCAGCCAGGGTCGATGCGCTCTCGCGCATCCGGATGTGCACCCGCTCCCGCGATTCCACCTCGACGGCGTCCATTGCAGGCATTATTGCACAGGGCTCAGGAGGTCGCATGGCCGAAGTCGCATACCGATCGAAGGTCCGGGTCGAGCGCATCAAGGGGTCGCTGCGGCACGCGTGGCTTCCCGTGGAGCCGGCGCCGGTGAAGTTCGGCACGCACGGTGCCGTGGCCGCCCACTATGGCGCCAAAGAGGGCACATACGAGCCCCACGCCACGACGCTCGACTATCTGGTGGCCGCCGCGGCCGGTTGACTCGTCGGGACCTACGGAGGCGCGCTGGAGGCGCGTCAGATCCCCGCATCCGCCGGGAAGCTGTCCGCGGAGGCCGAAGGCGAGGTGGAGTTGGAAGGCAGCACACTGGTGATCCGGCGCATCCACGTGAAGTTGTCTCTGGAGTGCGCTCCGGAGCAGCGGGAGACGGCGCAGCGCGTGCACGGGTTCTACGCGCAGAACTGCCCGGTCTACCGGTCGATCCACCCGCAGATCGCCGTCACGACGGAAGTGGCGTTCCGCTGATCGACGCGTCGAGGATCTCGATCGGATGCGCCGCCGGCAGCCGTTTGCCGCGATCGCGCAGGATCTTCTGGATCTGCAGGGTGCAACCGGGGTTGGCGCTGGCCAGGAGGTCCGCCCGCGTCGAGAGCACGTTGTCGACCTTGCGCTGCCCGATCTGCTCCGCGCTCTGCGGCTGCACCAGGTTGTAGATCCCCGCGCTCCCGCAGCACTGCTCGCTGTCGGGCACCTCGACCAGCGTGACTCCCGGGATGGCGCCGAGGAGCTTGCGGGGCTGCGCCTTGATGCGCTGGGCGTGCACCAGGTGGCAGGCGTCGTGCATGGCGATGCGGACCTGGAGGGGACGGCGAGGAGCGCGCGGCGGCAGCACGGCCAGGAGCTCGTTGACGTCCCGCACCTTGGCGGCGAACGCCCGCGCCCGCGCATCGTGGGGAAACAGGCGCGCATAATCCTTGAGGTGCGAGCCGCAGCCGGCCGCGTTGATCACCACCGCATCGACGGGCTCGCCCGAGAAGCGCTCGATCAAGTCCCGGGCGAATCGCAGCGACTCGCCCTCGCGGCCCGCGTGCATGGAGAGCGCTCCGCAGCAACCCTGCCCGCGAGGAATGATCACTTCGCATCCTTCGGCCGCGAGCACGCGGATCGTCGCCTCGTTCACAGCGGGATTGAAGATGCGCTGCACGCATCCGGCCACCAGCGCGACTCCCATCCGCCTCTCTCCCGCCGCCGCCACCCGCGCCGGCAGCCGCGAGAAGACGCTCCGCAAGGTCACCGCCGGTTGCAGCTCCTCGAGCTGACGCATGCGGGGCGGAAAGAGCTTCAGCACCCCGCTGTGGCGGACCAGCCATCGCATCCCCGTCCAGACGTACACCAGCAGGAGCGCCGCCATCGCCCGCAACCGACGGGGATACGGGAAGACCTGGAAGATCATCCAGCGGTGCAGCCGATCCCGGAATCCCCGCCGGTACTTCCGCTCCACGTACGCGCGCGTCTCCTCGATCAGCACGTCGTACCGGACGCCCGACGGGCATGCGGTCACGCACGCCATGCAGCCCAGGCAGCGGTCGAAGTGCATGACCACGGTCGGCGTCATCGGCATCTCCCCGGTCCGCAGCCCGCGCATCAGATCGATGCGGCCGCGCGGCGAGTCCATCTCCTCTCCCCAGTTCAGGTACGTCGGGCAGTGCGGCAGGCAGAAGCCGCAATGGACGCAGTCGTCGATCAGCTCCCGCTGCGGCGCCGTCATACGACGAATCTTCCGGGCGCAAGCAGTTCTTCCGGGTCGAGCTGCCTCTTCACCGAGCGGTGCACCGCGAGCGAGGCGGGTGCGGGCCCCCAATCGCCCGGGCCGGTCAGCCATCCGCCGAGCGCCGTCAGCTCGCGCCTGGCGCGGTGCAGCGCTTCGGCCTCGACGGCCGCGCAGGAAGCAAAACCGAGCCCGAGCGTCGGCAACCATTCCAGGCGCGCCCGCAGCGGAGCCAGCGCCTTCGCCACCTGGGCCGCGTGCGTCGGGAGCCCGCCGAAACGGAGCCGCACCGCACCTTCCGCGTGCCCCGGCCACTCGGCCTCCTCGAGCTCGCGCAGCTTCTCGCGCTGCGCCCGCACGCCGGAGCGGAATCCCTCGAAGCGGATATAGACGTCCCATCCCGCCCCTTCTCCGAGCGCGATCATCGCCGCCGGCTCGAGTTGCAGCGAGCGCACGCGGCGCACCAGCTCCAGCGGGTCGCTCCCGCGCGCCCGCAGCGTGACCGTCTTCTCCGGCAGCGGATGCACGCGGAAGGTCGCCGTGGCGATGAAGGCGAGCGTCCCGAACGAGCCGCACATCAGCTTGGGCAGGTCGAACCCCGCCACCGTCTTCACCACCTTGCCGCCGCCCTTCGCGCGGGTGCCGTCCGCCCGCAGGATGGAGACGCCGATGATCAGATCGCGCACGGACCCGTATCTCGTCCGCAGCGGCCCGAACGAGTTCGCGGCGACGATGCCGCCCAGCGTCGCCTCGACGGGGTGGGGAGGATCGAGCGCGAGCCGCTGCCCGCACTTCGCCAGTTCCCTCTGGAGCTGTGCCAGGTTCACTCCGCACTCCACGGTCACCACCTGATCGGCGGGCGCGTACTCCACCACCTGGTTCAGCCTGCCGGTGGAGATCTCCAGATCGACCGGCGGCCCCGGCGGCATCGCCGTCTCGCCGCCGACGAAGAGCACGGTGCGGTCGCCCTGCGCGAGCAGCGCCTGCACCTCGTCGATCGAGCCGGCCGTTACGCGCGCCACGCTTCCCCCGACAGCTCGGTTGGATGCGGCCGGTACAGCCCCGGCTTGTCGCCGCAGAGCCGGGGCGAAGGAAAGACCTTGCCCGGATTGAACGACCCCCCTGGATCGAACGCGCAGCGCACGAGCTGCATCGTCTCCAGGTCTTCTGCCGAGAACATCTCGGCCATATAGCGCGCCTTGTCGGTGCCCACCCCGTGCTCGCCGGTGATCGATCCGCCGTAGCGCAGGCAGATGCGCAGGATCTCGCCGGACATCTCCTCGGCCTTCTTCTCCTCCCCTGGTTCGCGCCCGTCGAAGAGCACCAGCGGGTGCAGGTTGCCGTCTCCGGCGTGGAACACGTTGGCCACCCGCAGCCCATAGCGCTTGCCGAGCGCGGCGATCTCCTGGAGCACGCGCGCGATCTCGCTGCGCGGGATGACGCCGTCCTGCACCAGGTAATTGCGGGCGATGCGGCCCACGGCGGCGAAGGCGCTCTTGCGCCCCTTCCACATCAACTCCCGCTCCGCGGCGTCCTTCGGCACGCGGATCTCCAACGCGCCCGCCTTGCGCGCCAGCTCGATGGCGTTCGCGGAGGTGTGGTCGCATTCGTCGGCCACCCCATCGACGTCCATCAAGAGTGCCGCCCCCACCTCCGGCCAGTCCACTCCCGTGGCTGCCTTGGCCGCGACGATGGCGAGCGTGTCCATCATCTCGATCGCGGCAGGCACGATCCCCGAGGCGATGATGGCGCTCACCGCGTTCCCCGCCTCGGTGGTCGAGGGGAAGGTGGCGAAGAACGTCCGCGTCGCTTCCGCCTTGCGCAGGATCCGCAGCGTCACTTCCGTGACGATCCCGAGCAGCCCTTCGCTGCCCACCACCACGCCGGTCAGATCGTAGCCCGGCTGGTCGAGCACCGGCCCACCCAGCCCGGCCACGCTCCCGTCGTAGAGCACCATCCGCAAGCCGAGCACATGGTTGACGGTGAAGCCGTACTTGAGGCAGTGGGCGCCGCCCGAGTTCTCGGCGACGTTGCCGCCGATGCTGCACACGCTCTGCGAGGAGGGATCGGGCGCGTAGTACCAGCCCTCCGGCCCGATCTGCTTGGAGACGTCGAGATTGATCACCCCCGGCTGCACGCGCATGAACGCGTTCTCGAGGTCGACCTCGAGGATCTTGCGCATCCGCGAGAGCCCGATCAGCACGCAGCCGGGCACCGGGAGCGCGCCGCCCGAGAGGCCGGTCCCGGATCCCCGCGCGACGATGGGCAGACCCGCCTCGCGCGCGATCTTCACGCAGCCGACCACTTCTTCCGTGCTCGCCGGCAGCACCACCACCCCCGGCGTCACCCGGAAGCTCGCCAGCCCGTCCGATTCGTAGGTGCGCAGCTGCTCGGGCTTGCAGATGGCGTACTCCTCGCCCACCACCGCCGCGAACCGCGAAACCAGCGCCGCCGGCAGCGGCGAGGCCCGCTGCTTGTGCTCCGCCTGGGTGGCGCCGGGAGTCTCTTGCTTCATTCGAGCAACTCGTAGGCGGGGAGGGTGAGGAACTCCACGAACTCGCCCAGCGCGAGCTCGTCGAGGATCTTGCGCGCTTCCTTCAAATGGGACACGCCTTGCAGCTTCCCGAGCTCGTCGTCGCGGAGCTTCTCGTACAGGGTCCGGTCGATCTGCCGGCCGTCCGCGAGCTTCGCCTTGTTCTGCACCCACTGCCAGAGCTGGGCGCGGGAGATCTCCGCGGTGGCCGCGTCCTCCATCAGGTTGAAGATCGCCGCCGCGCCGTTGCCGGAGAGCCAGGAGGCCAGATACTGCAGCGCCACGGAGATGTTGTTGCGCATCCCGTTCTCGGTGATCGTGCCGCCCGGCACGCGCGTGTCCTGCAGCTCGCGCGCCTCCACCCGCACCTCCTCGCGCTTGCGCTCTTTCTGGTGCGGCTTGCTTAGCTTGCGTTCGAAGACTTCCTTCGCCACCGGCACGAGGTCCGGGTGCGCGACCCAGGTGCCGTCGAATCCGTCGGCCACCTCGCGCTCCTTGTCCGCGCGGGTCTGCGCCAGCGCCTTCTCGTTGATCTCCGGGTTCTTCCGGGTGGGGATGAACGGCGCCATGCCGCCCATGGCGTGCGCTTCGCGCCGGTGGCAGGTCTTCACCAGCAGCTCGGTGTACGCGCGCATGAACGGCACCGTCATCGTGATCTGCTGGCGGTCGGGAAGGATGAGGTCCTTCCGCGTCCGCAGCTTCTTGATCAGCGAGAAGATATAGTCCCAGCGCCCGGCATTCAGCCCGCTCGCGTGATCGCGCAGCTCGTAGAGGATCTCGTCCATCTCGAACGCCGCCGGGAGCGTCTCGATCAACACGGTTCCCCGCACGCTCCCACGCGGAATGCCGAGCTTCTCCTGCGCCAGTACGAACACGTCGTTCCACAGCCGCGCCTCGAGATGCGACTCCATCTTCGGCAGGTAGAAGTAGGGGCCGCTGCCGCGATCCAGCGTCTCGCGCGCGTTGTGGAAGAAGTAGAGCCCGAAGTCGGCGAGCGCGCCGGCGATGGGCTTGCCTTCCGACTCGAGGTGTTTCTCCGGCAGGTGCCAGCCGCGCGGCCGCACCAATAGCGTCGCCAGCTTCTCGTTGAGCTTGTACGTCTTGCCCTCGGGCGAGGTGAACGTGAGTGTTCGCCGGACCGCGTCCATGAGGTTGAGATGTCCCTGGACGACGTTGCTCCAGGTGGGAGAGAGAGCATCCTCGAAGTCGGCCATGAAGACGTCGGCGCCGGAATTGAGCGCGTTGATCATCATCTTCCGCTCGACCGGCCCGGTGATCTCCACGTGACGCTTCTGCAGATCCCCAGGCGTCGCGGCCACCTTCCAGTCCGCGGAGCGCACCTTCGCGGTCTCGGGGAGGAAGTCGAACGACGCGCCGGCAGCGAGCTTCCGGTAGCGCTCGGCGCGCTTCGCGAGCAGCTCCTGCCGGCGCGGCTCGAACGCCCGGTGCAGCTCCTCGACGAAGGCGAGCGCCGGTTTCGAAAGCACCACTTCCGACGCCTTCGCAGTCACCTCGATCATCTCGGGCCTCCAACGGGGTGATACGCCAGCAGGGAAAGAGCGTCCAGAGGGGCGGGGAGCGAGTGCGCGATCGAGCGTGCCAGCCCCAGGCCACCCGCAGGGCAGCAGTGACGATCAGCGGGCCTGCGCCGTGACCAGCACGGTGCAGGAGCGCGCACCGTGCGCGCCGATCACCAGCGCCTGCTCGATATCCGCCGTCTTCGAAGGACCCGACAGCCACATCGCGAATCCGGGCGAAGGGATCGCGATCCGCTGGTAGGCCTCGTGGAGGTTGTGCACCAGGCTGTCGCCGCGCAGGACCACCGCGAGGTGCTGGGTGAGGAACGCAGCCGCCCGGTTGGCCCCGCCGTGATCGACGATCCAGCAGGCGCCGTTCTCGGCCACGCCCAGCTCCGCCGGCAGCACGCAGAAGTCGACGTCGCGCAGGTCGCGCGGATCACGGATGGAGGAGAGGTCGACGTTTGCCTTCGCCACTCCGGGGACGAGGGAGACCACCTTGCGGGCGGCCGCGTACTCCGGAATCGCCGCCAGCGCCGGCTCCAGCGGCCCCTCCACCAGGACGCAGCGTCCGCCCACCTCGACCATGCTCTTCGCGAATCGCTCACGCACGTCCGGATACCGCACCGCCGAGACGCGCCCGACGTCCGGCAACGGCACCGCCTGCGGCGCGGCGGCGCGCAGCGCTTTCAGGATCTCATCGCGCGCGGACACGTTTTCTCCATTGCGCGCGGAAGCTCTCGCGCGGCATCGGCGGCAGCTCGCGCTGGCGCGTCCACGGGTTCGGGACGTACCGTGCAAAGATCCGCGCCAGCTTTCCGAAGAAGCGATAGGCCCAGGTGCGCGCCAGCACCCACCGGCCGACCCGCGAGACCACGCGCTTGCGCAGCGGCACCAGCCCTTGCGCGGCCAGCTCGCCCCGCCAGGCGAGCAGCTGGTGGTGCAGATCGATGCGGACCGGGCAGACGTCGCTGCAGGACCCGCAGAGCGTGGAGGCGAAGGGGAGATCGGCGTGCTTCTTCGGGTCGACGTGCGGCGCGAGGACCGAGCCGATGGGGCCCGCGACGGCCACGCCGTAGCTGTGCCCTCCGCTGCGGCGATAGACGGGGCAGGTGTTCAGGCAGGCCGCGCAGCGGATGCATTTGAGCGAGTTGCGGTACTCCTCGCGCGCGAGGATCCGGCTGCGCCCGTGATCGACGATCACGATGTGCATCGAGGCGCCGGGGCGGGGGCCGTGGAAGTGCGAGGTATATGCGGTGATCGGCTGCCCCGTGGCGCTGCGCGCGAGCAGCCGGAGGAAGACCGCCAGCTCCCGCGGCGAAGGAACCAGCTTCTCCACGCCCATGCAGGCGATGTGGATCGGCGGCAGCGCAGTGCCCAGGTCCGCATTGCCCTCGTTCGTGCACACCACCACCCCTCCAGTCGAGGCGATGGCGAAGTTCACGCCCGTGAGCCCCGCCTGGGCGGCGAGGAACTTCTCGCGCAGGTGCGCGCGCGCCGCCTCGGCGAGCTGCTTGGGATCGGCGAGTCCGCGCGGCGTCCCCAGCTTGTCGTGGAACAGCTCGCCGATCTCCTCCTTCTTGAGATGGATGGCCGGCATCACGATGTGGGAGGGCGGCTCCCGGCGGAACTGCACGATCCGCTCGCCGAGGTCCGTGTCCACCACCTCGACGCCGTGCGCCTCGAGGTACTCGTTGAGATGGCACTCCTCGGTGAGCATCGACTTGCTCTTCACCAGCCGCGTCACGCCGTTCTCGCGCAGGATCCCGTGCACGATGCGGTTGTGCTCGTCGGCATCGCGCGCCCAGTGCACCGCGGCGCCTGCGGCTCTGGCGTTCCTCTCGAACTCTTCCAGGTATCCGGCAAGGCGCGAGAGCGTATGCGCCTTGATCTGCGAGCCGAGGCTGCGAAGCTCCTCCCACTCCGGGACGAAGCTGCGGGCGATGTCCCGCTTGTTGCGCACGAACCAGACCGCCTGGTCGTGCCAGTGCAGGCGCGCATCGTTCTTGACGAACTCCGCGGCCCGCGCCGCGTGCTCGGTCATCGGGTGGCCTCCTCCAGCAGCTCCGCCACGTGCAGGACGCGCAGCTTCTTGCCGTCGCGCCGGATCAAGCCCTCGAGGTGCATGAGGCAGGAGACGTCCCCTCCGGCGATCAGCTCCGCTCCGGCCCGCTCGTGATCGGCGATCCGATCCCGGCCCATCGCGCAGGAGACCGCTTCCTCGGTGACGGCGAACGTCCCGCCGAACCCGCAGCACTCGTCGGCGCGCGCCAGCTCGACGAGCTGCAACCCGTCGATGCCGTCGAGCAGCGTCCGCATCTTGGAGAACGCCTGCACCAGCCGTTCGCTGCCGCTGCCGAGTCGCAGCTCGCGCAAGCCGTGGCAACTGTCGTGCAGCCCGACCTTGTGCGGGAAGCGGCCGCGCGGGCGCGCCCGGAGGACGTCGTGCAGGAACTCGCAGAGCTCGCGGGTCTTCGCGCGCAGGCCGGCGACACGCGGGTCGCCCGGCAAGACGGTCTCGAAGTGGTTTCGCACCATGCTGGTGCAGCTCCCCGACGGGCAGACCACGTGCTCGTACGGCGCGAAGACCTCGAGCATCTTGCGCGCGAGCGGCCGCGCGTCGTCGAAGAAACCGGAGTTCGCCATCGGCTGGCCGCAGCACGTCTGCGCCTCGGGAAAATGTACCGTCACCCCATGTCGCTCGAGGACCTCCGCCGTGGCCAGCCCGACGCGGGGATAGAATTGATCGACGTAGCAGGGGATGAAGAGGGCGACGTCCATCGCGTGCGATTGTAGTCCGTTGGACCGTCACGGCGAGGGAGTTCTTCACCTTCCGCGCAGGGCCACGCGACGAATCTGCGACCCGTGCGCTCCAGCCGCAAACGGCCGGGCGCCCGCCCGAGGGAAGGCTGGTCTGCTTCGGTGCTCATTGGACGAGGCGCGCGGCCGCCTCGGCGCCGGAGCGCGCGACGTCGGGCACTCCCACCCCGTCCCAGGCGGCGCCGGCAAGCTCCAGCCGGGGCAGGTCGGCAACCAGCTCACGCGCTTCACGGACCCGTTCGCGGTGACCGGGGGCGTACTGCGGGATCGCCGCTTCCCAGCGCACCACGCGCACGTACTCGGGCGCATCGCGCACGCCCCAGGTCGCGCGCAGGTCCGCCATGAGGGCGCCGACCAGCGCACCGTCGGCAAGGGCGGCGCGCTCCGGATGCCGGGCGCCGCCGCAGATCGCGGTCACCAGCGCACGCCCCTCGGGCGCTCGCCCCGGCAGCATGCTGCTGGGGAGCAGCGTGCCCACTCCGTGGAGGGTGCCGTCTGCGTCGATCATTCCGAAGCCGCGCGGCAGCCCGCCCCGACGCAATCCGAGGTGGACGACCGTCACCGGCGCGCTGTGGAACCGACGAGCCGCATCGGCGAACTTCGGCGCGAACTTGTGCGTCAGGTCGGCGGCCGCCGCGGCAGGAACGGCGAGCACCACGCCCTCGAAGCGCTCCCCCTGGACCGACCAACCGCCTTGGGCGGGCGAGAGCTGCCCGACACGCGCGCCCAGGCGCACGCGGCCGCCGAGAGCAAGGACAAGAGCGTCCGCCAGCGTGCCCAGACCGCGGCGCAGCGTCCAGATGCCGCTGCGGGGCGCTTCGGGCCGGCGGAATGCGTTGACGATCAGCGATCCCCTCTCCGCGAGCGCGCCGAGGGAGGGGAACGCATCGCGCGCAGACAGCGAGGCTGGATCGCCCGCGTAGACGCCGGCGCTCATCACGGTCGCCGCGAGTCCGCCGGCGCGCCTGCCTAGACGCCGTTCGAGAAACTCTCCGAGCGGCATGTCGTCCCGGAGCGGCTTCGCAAACAGCGGTTCCAACAGCGCGCGGCCGAGGCCGGCACGGGCGAGCAGTGACAGGCCCGGCGCTCGCAGCACACGCCCGTCCAGGTGGATCCAGCGGGTCATCGGCGGTCGCGGCGTCACCACCTCGGGGCGCAAACCGCTCGCGTCGAGCAGCGCGTCCAGCGGGCGGGCGAGGAAGTTCGGCCCATCCTCGCTCAGGTAGCCGCGCTCGTTGCGCGTCCCGACCTTGCCACCGGCGCGCGCGCACGCTTCGAACAGGACCGGGTCCGCCCCGCGCCGGAGCAACTCGTGCGCCGCGGAAAGTCCCGCGATTCCGCCACCGATCACCGCAACGCGCATCGACCTCCCGCGGCGGACGCAGCTACGTCATCAGATGGCCGGGGATGGCGAGGTTGTCGCCCCCGACCACCGGTCCGACGGGGACGAAGGGCGGGGCGAAGGTGGGGATGGGGCCTTTGCCCAACACCAGCATCACTTGCTGCGAGGCAAGCCACATCAGGAACGCGAGCGAGAGCACGGTGGCGATCGCGTCATGCAGCGCGTGGTAGTGCTTCTCCGGATCCTTGTTCTTCAAGCCGCCGTCCAGCGCGTCGTCCATCTCCTGCGTCATCGTGTCCGGCATGATGATGTCCGACATCTTCGCGGAGATGCAGCAGATCAGCGGCATCGGGATGTTGGGCATCGGCGGCGCCATCGGCCCCGGGAACGCCGCGAATGCCGGATACCAGGGGAGGCCCGGGACGGTGACCTGGCCCTGCCAGTTCTTGAACGCCTTCGACACTCCCTTCGCCACCGCGTCTCGGTGCTTCGCCTTGTTTCCGCTGAACGCGGCGCAGGACGGAGCTTGCTTGATCAAGCTCTCCAGTTCCGGCCCGTCCAGGCAACCCGGGGAACCGATGGCGCAGACCGCCATGATCTGGAGGTTCTGGAACTTCGCCTGCAGCTTCCACATCTGGTGCCCGAACTGCACGGCGTCGATCATCGCGTCGTGGAAATCCTTGAAGTCCTGCCCGATCTTGTCGCAGCTCTTCTGGTGGTACTTGTAGCCGGGCTTCTGCGGAAAGAACCAGGGCGGAATCGTCTGCGGAACCCCGCTCATCTCGCCCGGTTCCTGGTCCCGGTCCTTGAAGAATTTCTCCGCCCAGCCCTTCGCTCCGCCCGACGCCTTCTGCGTGGGGAGCTTCAGGTTGTTCGACATGAACTTTACGTTTCCCAGGATCTTGATGGGGCTGAGGCCCGGCATGCGTCCCCCGCGCAGACCACCTGTGTTCAAAGGATACCACGCCTGAGGTCGGCGATGGTGTCGGCGAGCTCGGGAATCGCGAGCTTCTCCAGCTCCTGGATGATCTTTTCCACCCGCGCCCGCGTCTCCGCCTTCAGGCGGGAGACGGCGGCCTGCCGGGCGGCCATCGCTTCGATCTCGCGCGGCTCCACGCTCCCCATGCTCTTCGACCAGGCGCGCCCGCTCGTATCGCGCAGGGTCACCACCTCGACGCCGACGCCGGTCTGATCGGCGACCCGCTTTCGCTGCTCGGCAGTGAGAAGAACGCGCGTCTCGACTCCGCCACCGCCGGCGGGAGCGAGCGCCGCCTCCAGCCCCTTGGCCATCCTGCCCAGCTCCGCGCAGCGCGCCTGGAGCTGCTCCGCCATGGCCTTCAGGCGGTCCGGATCCTTCTCCTCGGCCATGCGCAGCGCGAAGCTCGCCGCCTCGGCCTGCTTCTTCTGAAGCTCCACCAGGTTGGACATGGCGGGCATTCTACGGCGATCCCGAGGGAAGCGTGCTGCCCTCCGCGCGGAAACGTCGGTGCGATTTGGAGAAGACGAGGGGGCGCGCGTGGGCAGCGGTATTCCCTCGCCGTCCGCTGGAGCACGCCAATTCCTTCCAGAGCGAGGCAAATTTCCGACAGGTGGGAATACGTCAACGCTAACGTCGACCTGTCTGTTGTCGGCCTGCCCCTGACTGAGCGGCATTGGCCGTCAGCGATGGCGATCAGGCTCCGGACCGCAGCACCACGACGCTGCGCGCCTGTACGTCGATCTTCGAGGCCGGCGCCAGCGTCGGCTCGCGCCGCGACCGCCGCAACTCCGGCGCGTTCTCGCTGGCGGTGTCCAGCACCTGGAACCACTTCGCGGCGAACTGCTCGCCCGGCAAGGTGAACTGCAGCGGCTCGTGGTGCGCGTTGAAGACGATGTAGAAGCTGTCGTCCTTCACCCGCTCCCCGTGCTCGCCGGGACGCTGGATGGCGACGCCGTTGAGGAAGACCCCGAGCGACTTGGCGTAGCCGACCTGCCAGTCCTCGTCCGACATCTCCTTGCCTTCAGGCGTGAACCAGGCCAGGTCCTTGACGTCCGTGCCGTGCAGCTCCTGGCCGTGGAACCAGCCGCGGCGCCGGAAGATGGGGTGTTCCATGCGCAGCTTGATGATGCCCCGGGCGAACTCCAGCAGGTCCTCGTCGAAATGCTCCCAATCGAGCCAGGACGCCTCGTTGTCCTGGGAATATGCGTTGTTGTTGCCCGCCTGCGTGCGGCCCGACTCGTCGCCGGCGACCAGCATCGGCACGCCCTGGGAGAGAAACAGCGTGCAGAGGAAGTTGCGCTGCTGGCGCGCGCGCAGCTGGAGGACGGCCGCATCCTGCGTCTCGCCCTCGGCGCCGCAGTTCCACGACCGGTTGTCGTTGTTTCCGTCCTTGTTCTCCTCCTTGTTCGCCTCGTTGTGCTTCTCGTTGTAGGAGACCAGGTCCCGAAGCGTGAAGCCGTCGTGCGCGGTGATGAAATTGATCGAGGCATACGGCCTGCGGCCGGTCGACGCGTAGAGGTCGGAGGAGCCGGTGAATCGCTGCGCGAACTCTCCCAGGAGCGAGTCCTGCCCGCGCCAGTAGTCGCGGACCGTGTCGCGGTACTTCCCGTTCCACTCCGACCACTGCGCGGGGAAGTTGCCCACCTGATAGCCGCCCTCCCCGACGTCCCACGGTTCGGCGATCAGCTTGACCCGGGAGACCACCGGGTCTTGCTGGATCAGGTCGAAGAAGGCGCTCAGCCGATCGACCTCGTGCAGCTCGCGCGCGAGCGCGGAAGCGAGGTCGAAGCGGAAGCCGTCCACGTGCATCTCCTGGATCCAGTACCGCAGCGAATCCATCAGCAGCTGCAGCGTGTAGGGCTGCCGCATGTTCAGCGAGTTCCCCGTCCCCGTGTAGTCCATGTAGTAGCGGGGATCGTCCGCCATCGTGCGGTAGTACGCGGCGTTGTCGATGCCCTTGAACGAGAGCATCGGTCCCAGGTGGTTGCCCTCGCAGGTGTGGTTGTAGACGACGTCGAGGAGCACCTCGATCCCGGCGCGGTGCAGCGCCTTCACCATCGCCTTGAACTCCATCACCTGTTCGCCGCGCTGGCCCCGGCTCGAGTACTCGTTGTGCGGAGCGAAGAACCCGATCGAGTCGTACCCCCAGTAGTTGCGCAGCCCCTTGTCCAGCAGGTGCTGGGAGTGGACGAACTGGTGGATCGGGAGCAGCTCGACGGCGGTCACGCCGAGCGCCTGCAGGTACTCGATCGCCGCCGGGGACGCGAGGCCGGCGTACTTGCCTCGCTGCTCCTCGGGGACTTCCGGATGCCGCTGCGTGAATCCTTTGACGTGCACTTCGTATACGACCGTCTCGTGCCAGGGCCGCCCCGGAGGCCGGTCCTCGCTCCAGTCGAAGTAGGGATTGGTGACTACGGACCGCGGCATGAACGGCGCGCTATCGGCGCCATTGGCGACGAGGTCCCCCTCGGCCAGGTTGTACGGGTAGATCGCCTCGTCCCATTTCGGGTGACCTTCGATGGCGCGCGCGTACGGGTCGAGCAGCAGCTTGGCGGGATTGCAGCGCAGGCCCTTCGCCGGCTCCCAAGGGCCGTGGACTCGGTAGCCGTAGCGCTGGCCGGGATTCACGCCGACCAGGTACCCGTGCCAGAGGAACCCGGTGCGCTCCGGGAGATCGATGAGGCGCTGGTTGCCGTTGCGGTCGAAGAGGCATAGCTCGACTTTGGTAGCGACCTCCGAAAACAGCGCGAAGTTCGTGCCCGCGCCGTCGTAGGAGGCCCCAAGGGGATAGGACTTTCCCGGCCAGATTCTCATTCCTGAACACTCGCGACGACTTGCCTCGGACGCAAGCTGCTGGAATGTCAAGCGTTGGCTGCACGGCGGTGTCTTCGCACCATCCGCCACTTGACGATCGGCGGGATCACCAACACGGCCGCCACCGTCACCCCCACGGCGATCTCGATGAACCGCACCTCGTGCGCGAGCCTGGTCGAACGCCCGAACTCGTAACCGAGGCCGACCAGCAGGGCGACCTCGACCAGCCCGACCGCGCCGTTGATCAGCTCGAACCGGAGCAACGGGTACTTGCTGCCGCCGATCGCGAGGTAGACGGGCCCGCGCAGAGCCACGAGGAACCGGCCGAGCAGGATGGCGCGGACGCCATTGCGGCGCACCAGTTCTTCTCCCCATCTGCGCAGGTGCGGAGAAAGAAGGCGCTTGCCCAGCCGCGTGCGGAGCAGACCCGGCAGGACGGAACGCCCGAGCAGGTACGAGGCCGTGTCGCCGACGACGATCCCGAGCCACGCCGCCAGCCATGCGGCCCAGAGCGGGAGCGCTCCGGCGTGCGCCCACCAGCCAGCACCGAAGAGCGCCAGCTCTTCCGGGAGCGGCAGGACGAGCGTGGAGAGGACCGCTCCGAAGATGATCAACGCCGCGTACACGGCTGCGAAGGTAGATCGCAATCCGTCGAATATCATGGCCCCGGTGTACGACGCCGCCCGCTGGCTCATCAGCCCGGATCTCATGACCGTGTTCGGCCCCTTGTTCCGGCGGGGTCCGCGTGTTCCGGTGACGCGCGAGCGGTGGGAGTTGTCGGACGGCGATTTCATCGACGTCGACCGGATGTCCGGCCCCACGGGCGCGCCGCTGCTGCTGGCGCTGCACGGGCTGGAAGGCTCCAGCTCGGCGCACTACATCCGCGGGCTTCTCGCCCAGGCGCGGAGGCGGGGCTGGGGAGCCCTGGCGCTCAACTTCCGCGGCTGCTCCGGCGACATGAACCGGCTGGTGCGCTCCTATCACTCGGGCGAGACCGGCGATCTGGACGAGCTCGTGAGGCGCGCGCGCGAACAGTCGGACCGCATCGTGCTCGCCGGTTGCTCGCTGGGCGGCAACGTGCTGGTGAAGTGGCTGGGCGAGCAGGGCGATTCCGCGCCGCGCGAAGTCAAGGCCGCGGCCGCCCTCTGCGTTCCATTCGATCTCGCGCTCTGCGCGCAGACGCTGGACGGTCCGGGCTTCTGGCGCTTCGTCTACCGCACTCGTTTCTTGCGCTCGCTGAAGCGCAAGTCGCTGGAGAAGCTCGCCCGGTTTCCGGGGGCCGCCGACGACGTGCGCGTCCGTCGGGCCCGCACGCTCTTCGAGTTCGACGACGCGCTGACCGCGCAGGTGCATGGCTTCGAAGGCGCCCGCGACTATTACGCGCAGAGCTCCAGCGCAGACTTCGTCGACCGGGTGCGCGTCCCGCTCCTGCTCCTGTCCGCCGCGGACGACCCGTTCATTCCCGCACGATGCATCCCGCGCGTGACCAACCCGGTGGTCGAGTTGGAGATCTCCCCGCGAGGCGGGCACCTGGGCTTCATCGAAGGGCCGATCTGGCGCCCGCGCTTCTACGCCGAGCGGCGCGCGGCGGAGTTCCTGGAAACGCACCTCCGGAACACCGCGGCCTAGAACCCATTTCAAACCCATGCTGAGCACGGTGTGCGCTCAGGCGTAGTCGCTAAGCCGCCTTCGGCGGCCGCGACTAGATCCCCCGCCGCCCTGGCGCGTTGCACAGGGCGGAGGTGCCGCATGCGCCGCACGTTCGCCCTCTTCTCCCTCGCCTTCGCCTCGTTCGCCGCCGCCCTGATGGCGGCGCTCCTCCGGCCGCTTCCCCCCAAGCCGGTCCCGCCGCCGCAGCCGGTTCCGCAGGCGGCAACGCCAGGCAGTCTTCGCCTGCAGGCGTTGCTGGAGCGGCTGTACCTGCCCGAGGACCGGACCACGAGCGCCTATCTGCAGATCGATCTCGCCGCCGCCGGCGAGGCTGCCGCACGCCCGCGGGTGCCCGTGAACGCGGTCCTGATCATCGATCGCTCCGGCTCCATGTCGGGCGTCAAGATCGCGCGCGCCCGTGACGCCGCGCGGGCCCTTGTCCAGGTGCTGGGGCCCGACGACCGGCTGGGGATCGTGGAGTTCTCCAGCGGCGCCTCCGTGCTGGTCCGTTCGACCGCGGTCACGCGCGACGTGCGCGCCCAGGCGCTCGCCGCCATCGAGCGCATCGAGGCGGCGGGCGGCACCAACATGTCTGCCGCCTTCGACGCGGCGGCTCCCGAGCTCGCGCGCGGCCGCGCCGCCGGTCGCATGGACAAGGTCTTTCTCGCCTCCGATGGCCAGGCCAACGAAGGGATCGCCGACCGTGAAGGCCTGCTGCGCCTCGCGCGCCGCGACTTCGTCGAGGCCACCATTTCGACCTTCGGGATCGGCGACGACTACGACGAGGATCTCATGTCCGCCCTCGCCGCCCAGGCCGGCGGACGCGCTCGCTACATCGACTCGCCGCAGATCCTCGCCGCCGCCTTCCGCGACGAGTTGAGCCGCGCGGCCGCCCTGGTCGCGCGCGGCGTGCGGCTTCGCGTGACCGGAGCCTCCGGAAGCTCCATCAACCGCGTGCTGGGATATGAGGCCGACGGGGGGTGGATCCGCGTCCCGGATTTCGCCGCCGGTGAGGAGCGGCGGGTCCTGGTGAAGCTCTCCATTCCGCCGGGTCGCGGCCTCGCGGACGTCGCGACGGTGGAGTTGGCGTTCGAGGATGCGAGAGGCGAGGAGCAGCGCGCGCGCACGGTCGCGCAGGCGACGTTCACGTCCGACGCTTCCCTGCTGGCGCTGGCACCGACGGAGGCCGCCGCTTCCGGAACGCGCGCGGAAATGGCGGAGCTGGCCGATCAGGCGGCGCGGCTGCAGGAAGCCGGGCGGCGCGGCGAAGCCCAGGCGCGCGTCGCAGCGCTGCAAAGGGTCGCGGCGAGGCCGTTGTCGCCCGCGAGCGCGAAGGAGATCGCTCGGGCGGCCGCGGAGTACGAGACCGACGTCGGCGCCATCGAGGGCGCCGGGAGCGCGGCGAGCAAGAAGCTGAAGCAGCGGGTCTTCGATGCGGTGCGCGCGCCGGTCGCCGGCTGGTGACGTCATGGACGCGCGATTCGAGGACCACGGTTCCTTCCAGCGCGCCGCCGCGGCGTTCGCCATCGGCGGCGCCGCGCTGGGAGCGGCAGGTTCCCTGCAGCTCGCGGCCGCGGGGAGCGCGCTGGCGCTGCTCGTCGCCGGTGGAAACGCGGGGCTGCGGCGGCGCGCGGTCGCCGCGTGCTGCTGCGTGACGATCGCCGTGGCGTGGATCCTCGTCCCGGTCGTGTGGGCTGGCGCGGCGTGCGGCGCGATGCTCGGACTGCTGCTGGCGGTCGTGCGCAGCGATACGGCGGCGGGGGTCGGAGCAACACCGCCCTCGCCTGCGGCGGTCGCGCTGTGCGCGGCCCTTTCGGCATCCGCCCAGGCCGCGGCGGCCGTCACGCTACCGCACTTCTCCGCGGTGCTCGCGACGGTCGCTCCGCCTTGGATCGCCGCTGGGCTGTCGGGGGGCGCCATGGGGCTCTGGACCGCACTCGCGGCGGCGCCGCTTCACGTCCGTCTCGGCGGCGATGCCCTCGAAAGACGATTCGCCGCGCTGCGCACCTTCCTCGACCCCGAGCTTGGCGCCCTGGCGGAGCGCGCGATGGCCGCCCGGCGCGGCGCGGCCATCGAGCTCGCGGCCGTGGGCGGAGCTGAGCTCGGGGTCCTGCTCGATTCACTGACCGCCGCGGCGCTCGATCTCGCCGCGCGCGCGGCCGAGCTGTCCCGCGCCGCGTCTCCCGCGCTGGAAGACGACCTGCAGCGCCGGTCCGCGCAGCTCGCGCGCACCGCCGGGTCGGCGGAGGATCCCTCGGCGCGCCAGAGCTACCTGCGGGCGGCGGACGCGCTGTCCTCGCAGCTCGAGCACTTCCGCCGCGTCCGCCGCGCGCGCGAGCGCGTTCTCGCCAGCCTGCACGAGGACGTCGCGAATCTGGAGAGAGCGCGCTTCTCGCTCACGCTGCTCGATGGCGCCGGCGGCGCGGCGGAGCTGCAGCTCCTGCACGAGCGCCTGCGGCAGGGCGTGACGGTCTTCGAGGAGACCGCGGAGGTCGCCGCCCCGTCGCGCGCTCGCGCGTAGTACGCTCGGGGGGTGTCGGACGCCTGGAGCCCCACGCAGTACGAGCGTTTCCGCGCCGAGCGGGCGCAGCCCTATTGGGACCTGGCTGCGCTGGTCGAGGCGCGCCCAGGCATGCTCGTCGCGGATCTCGGGTGCGGGACGGGCGAGCTGACGGCGGAGCTGCACCGCAAGCTGCAAGCGCGCGAGACGCTCGGCATCGACAGCTCGCAAGCCATGCTCGCGAAGGCCCCGCAGGGACCAGGCCTCCGCTTCGAGCAGCAGGACATCGCCACGTTCCAGCCCGCGGAGAAGCTGGATCTCATCTTCAGCAATGCCGCGCTCCACTGGGTCCCGGACCATCCGGACCTGCTGCGCCGTCTCACCGGTGCGCTGTCGCCGGGCGGGCAGATCGCGGTGCAGATGCCGATGACCGACGATCTGATCACGCACCAGACCGCCTCCGAGCTCGCGCGATCGCCGGAGTTCCGCCGGCTCCTCGGGGGATACGTGCGGCGCACGCCCCTGCTGGACCCGATTCGTTACGCGGCCTGGCTCTATCGGCTCGGCTACGCGCGCCAGCATGTCCGGGTGGTCACGTACACGCACTTGCTGGAGTCGCGCGAGGAGGTCGTGGAGTGGGTGCGCGGCGCTCTGCTCACCGAGTACCAGAAACGTCTCTCAGCGCCGGACTGGGACCGGTTCCTCGCGCGCTACCGGCAGCTCTTGATCCCGCAGCTCGAGGACGAGCATCCATATTTCTACGTCAATCCGCGAATCCTGCTCTGGGGCGCTCTTTCCTGATCCATTCACGGCTAAAAAATATCGAATAAAAAATTAGCGGGCGCCGTGAAGCGCCCGCCAGTGTTCCCGTTCTGTTGTGTGAGCTGGGTTGTCGGACTGACGTGCGAGCGGAGATGCGGGGAACAATCCGAATTGCTGCGCGAATTATCACGGCCCCAGTCCACAGACAAGCCCCCTACATCCGCGGCCCTCCTTGGCCGATCGAGCTCTCGACGCTCAATATCTTGTAAGTATTAGCGAATACCTGACATCCGCGCGCGGGCCTCGGCCAGGGCACGGTGTATTTCTTCGAGCGCATTGCGGCTCTGCGCGGCCGTCTCGGCGTCGGCGTGTGCCGCGAGCAGCTCTTCGGCGAGCCGGTCGCGTTCGGCGCGTGCGGCGAGAAACTCCTTGCGCGCGTCGTCGCGCTCGGCGACCCGGTCCCGCAGCTCGGCGGTGAGACGCTGCAGGGCCTCGCGTGCCTGGGCGGCCTCGGAGCGCGATTTCTGCACCTCTTCCGCGGAGGCGGCGGAACGCGCCTTCTCCTCACGCCCCTCGCGGGAAAGGCGAGCGACCTGGGCGAGCGCGCCATCGCGCTCCGCCTCGAGCAGATCGAGGTCGCCGCGCAGCGCGCGCAGCTCGCTGGCGCGCGATTCGAGATCGGCGGCGAGTCGCGCGGCTTCGGCCCGCTGGTCGCGCGACTCGTCCGCCGCGGCGCGCAGGGCGGCCAGCGCTGCTTCGAGATCCGCCTTCAGGCGGGCGTTCGAATCGGCCGCTTTGGTCAGGTCGGTCGTGAGGGCACGAACGAGGTCGGTGACTTCGGAAACGGATGGGCCGGGGGGTCGGCGGGCGGCGCGCCGCGTCGAGGCGGCTACGGGTTCGACTCCCGGGATCTGCGGCGCCCGTTCAGGTTCCGCGACCGGACCGGGATCGCGGACGCTCTGAAGCGCTGGCGCGCGCGTCTCGCCCTCCGGGACTGCCGCCTGCGCCCGGGCCAGAGGCCCCGCGACCGCGGCGTCAGGTTGGGCTGGCGCGAGCGCCGCGATCGCCAGTTTGGGATCCGCCGCCGCCGCGAGCGTCGCTTCCGCGCTCTCCGCCGCCGCGACCTCGCGCGCTTGCGCCACCTGCTCGTCCAGGGCACGGCCCACCCGGACCCTGGGGCGGACCTTGGGGACGTTCTCCTCGAAACCGCGCTTCATGCGCTCTCCACCGCCTTGAGGCGCACCGGCGCGCCGATGCGGGCCTGGACCTCGTCGAGCACGGCCTGGATGTCCTGCGCGCCCTTGCTCTCCGAGTCGTACGCGAAGATCGGAATGCCTTCGCTGGACGCCTGCGCGAACTTGGTGCACTGCCGGATCACCTGCTTGAGCAGGAAATCGGGGTAGTGCTTCTCCAGCGCCTCCTTCGCCTCCTTGGCGATCTTGTACGTGGCGTTGTAGGCGTTGATCACGATGAAGATGTGATCGAGCACGTGCTGGAGGTCCTCCTCCAGCCCCTGGACCGTCTCGAAGAGCAGCTTGAGGCCGTGGAAGGAGAGGAAGTCGGGGAGCACGGGCACGAACAGGTCGTGCGCCGCCATCAGCGCGTTCAGGTTGAGAAGCCCGAACGAGGGCGGCGCGTCCAGGACCGCGTAGTCGTACGTCCCCTCCACCTCCTTGAGCACGTTGCGCAGGCGGAACTCGCGCGCGGCGAGCGGCATCAGCGAGAGATCGATGGTGCTCATCGTCAGGTTCGAGGGAACGACGTCGAGCCCGGGCATCCCCGTCTTCAGGATCACCGTCTCCAGCGGCGATTTCTTGATGATCGCGTCGAACAGCGTCCTCTCCGCTTCCTCGCCGCAGACGCCCAGGCACTTGCTCGCGTGACCCTGCGAGTCGAGATCGATCACCAGCACGCGATGGCCCATCTCCGCCAGGCGGAACGCGTAGCTGCTGGAGACCGAGGTCTTTCCCGTGCCGCCCTTGAAGTTGAGGAAGAGCTGCCGGCGGAGCGGCCTGCGCGGGGGCATGCGGTTCAGCGCCGCGCGCGCCGAGGAGAGGTCCTGCATCGAATAGGACATCTTTTGCGTCGGCCCGTCGGAGGGGACCGTCGACTGGATGGCGCCGCGCTCTTCCGCTTCCGCGAGCTCCCGGACGGAGAGGCCGAGCACCTCGGCGAGGCGGCGGCTGGAATAGCGGATCTGCTCCATCAACGAGACCCTCCTTCGAGCACCAGCCGCTGCAGCGCGGCGCGCACCGCATCCTTGGGCCGCGCCGGCGCGGGAGCCGCTGCCTGGGGCGCCGGCTTTGCAGGGGGCGGCGCTTCGGTTCGCGCGGCAGCCACGGCGGCGCGGACGCTCGCATCTTCGTCCGCCGACAGCCGCGCCGCCAGATCCTCGACGCCCGCGGAAGCGGCGAGCGCGGCGGCGCGCCGGCGGATGGCGGCCGTCTCGTCGCGCGCGGCGATCTCCAGCGCCTCGCGGACGCGGGAAGGGATCGCGCAGAGCGCCTCCAGCGCGGCGAGGCGCACGAGCGGGGGCTCCGGCGCGGACTGCAGCTGCGCCACCATCTCGGCCGCGCCCTCTCCCCCGCAGGCCGCCAGCGCCTTCGCCAGTTGCGCCCTGGTCTTCGGGTCCGGCTCTTGCGAAAGGGCGGATGCGATCGCGGGAGCAGCCGAGGCGAGCGGAGCCGCGACGAGATGCCGCGCGGCCTGCTCGCGGCGCGCCGAGTCTGCGCTGATCAGGCTGCGCAGGCACTGGTCCGCGAGCGCCCGCGCTGCCGCGGACTCCTTCGGGTCGAGCGGCACGGCGAAAGGCGTCGTGGTTGCCGCGATGGGCGAGAGCCGGCCTTCGGCCCACATCTGCCGCGCCTGTTCGACCGGTTCCGGCCCGCGCGGGGGCTGCGATTCGCGATGATGCGGCGCCTCGAACGCGGGGGGCGCGATGCCGGCCTCGGCGAGCAGGGCTTCGCATCTCTTCTGGTGATCGCGCAGCGCGATCACTTCGCCGCGCAGCTCGCTGATGAACTGCGCGAGCGCGGCGGGATCGTCGTCGCCCGTCTTCGCCTGCGCGATCATTTCGCTCAGCCAGCGCTCCCGTTCCGCGCGCGAGCGCGCCAACTCCGCGCGGGACTGCTCCAGGTCGGCCTCGAGCGCTGCCGCCCGCCGCCGCTCGGCGTCGAGCGCGCCTGGCTCAGACCCGCCGTGCGCCGGCCGCGTCAGCAGCGCCGAGAGTCGCGCCCGTTCCGCTTCCAACTCGGCGCACTGGATCCGGGCGGCCTTGGTCAGCCGCGACGCGGCGCGCGCCTCGTCCTCCGCCTCGGCGCGCGCTTTCTCGGCCGTCCCGCAGCGGGCGTGGGCGGCCGCCAGCTCGCCCGACAGCTCGGAGATCCGCCACTCGAAGAAGACGATCTTCTCGAGCGCGGCGCGGAGAAGCTGCGCCGCGCTCGGCTGATGCCCTGTTGCGTCGCGCTCGCGGTCCGCCAAGGCGCCTCCAGCGTGGATCGCGAGTAGCGTATCTTGAGTGGATCGGGGAAGTCAAGCAGGCAAAGCGCTTGGGAAAAAGAGTGGGGCGCGGACCGCCCCCCAGCCGCCCGCGCCCCACAGACGTCAGCGCCACGCCCCCCGCGACGCCGACCCCCTCGACCCCGTCTTCGCGCCCCCACGCGAACGCGGGTTTGTCGCCCTGCCGCCGACACACGGACGTGGAGCAAGCAGCATGCCTGCACATCAGCCGCACGGCGGCGTGCGGTTCGGGCGAAGCCGGAAAGCCGTGGTTGTGACGGCGATCACGGCGGCGAGGAACCCGGCGGTCCCGGTTGGGAACCGCCG
>Ga0209236_1000436_pt1 | contig 24013 bp, 29 predicted proteins | sample GraSoi013_1_40cm_FD_185819 | JGI IMG/M metagenome (GOLD analysis project Ga0209236, IMG submission 185819) | Grasslands soil microbial communities from the Angelo Coastal Reserve, California, USA - Sample 09_27_2013_1_40cm (SPAdes) (version 2) | ecosystem: Environmental > Terrestrial > Soil >... | reverse complement strand
TCGAACACCCAACGCTCCTGATCGCTCTTGAGGACCGGCGGGACTTTCGTGACGACGTACCGCCAGACGCGCTCCTCGAGGACCTGATGCCCCCAGTTCTCCAGGGCGGCCGCGAGGCCTTTCTGGCCCCATGGGTAGAACGTCGGAGTGGGGCGGACCCCCTCGAGGAAGTCCGGGATCTCGGACCACGTGACGGTCTTGCCGTCCCAGATCAGGGTGGGCACGTAGTCCTGGCCCGTCGCCTTGATCAGCTCCTGCTTGTCGTGGTAGGGGACGGGCCGGGTGTCGAACTCGACGCCTTTGAAGGCGAGCATCCGGTCGGCCGCGATGCAGTAGTGACTGATGTCCATCAAATACAGGAGAGGACGGGAGGCCATGGGATCCGGAAATCATCCGGAGTCTTGAGGTTTGCCGCGGTCCCTGGCGGCCTACTCAAGTCCGGTTGACCAAATCGTATTGACCTCCTCCCCCCGTGGTGTACTGAGGAAGGACCGGCTTCGGATGCTCGACCTCGTCACGCTTCTCCTCGTGCCTGCGGCGGCCGCGATGCTCGCGCTGCCGTTCGGCTTGCACGCGCGCGCCCCCGCGAAGGACCGACAGGTGCGGGCGGTGTACCTGTTCCACCGGACCGGCGACCCGATCGCGATGGTCGCGACGGACCACGCTCCCCCCATCGCAGCGGAGCAGCCCGAGCCAATCATCTGGGCGGTCCGCGACTTCGTCGAGACGAACATGCCGAAGAGCCAGGGCTACGACGTGACGAGCATGCGCTTCGATGAGGACGCGTTCGTCGCGGTCCGCGGGGCCCACGTCAGCGTGTGCGTGGTCTTCCGGAGCCCGAACACCTCGGCGATCCGCCGAGACCTCGTGAGGTTCATCCGGGATTTCGAAGGTCGGAACGCAGGCCGCTTGCAGTCCTGGGAAGACGCCAGCCGCTTCGCGGGGGAAGCCGCCGACGCACTGTCTCTCCTGATCGCGGCCTAGTCAGCCCGAGCCGGCGACGCGACCTGCCGCGGCCACTTCCTTCCGGGCCCTCACTTGCCCTGCGCTCGGAACGCCATGATCGCCAGGCCGTTGAGCACGATGCCGAACGCCGCGATCGCAACGAACGCGTTTCCGATGGCCGTCCAATCGAAGCCGGTGAGGATGAGCGCACGGGCGGCATCCGCCATGTAGCTCACCGGGTTGACCGTCGAGAAGGTCTGGACCCAGGAAGGCAAGAGCGCCTTGGGGAGCATTGCCGTGCTCAGGAACAGGAGCGGGAACGTGAGCGAGAAGCTCACCATCATCGTGGACTCCGTGTTCTTCGTCCTCAGCGCGACCGTGTTCGACAGGCCCGAGAACGCGACGCCGAAGGCGGCCGCAAGGAGCATGATGAGGATCGCGCCCATGACCCCCGTCGCGAAGGGGATCCGCCAGCCGAAGAGCGTCAGGATCGCCGCGATGCCGAGGATGATCCCGGCTTGGGCCGCCATCCGCAGGCCGTCGGCGAGGAGCTTGCCCGCCAAGACGCTGCCTCGGCGGATCGGCGCGACGAAGAACTTGTCCATGAACCCGGACTCGAGGTCTGCGACCATCCCGAAGCCTGACTGAGACGCGCTCTGGATGGCGGTCATGACCGCGATACCCGGAAGTAGGACGGCGACGTAATCGTAGGGGAGCGGCGTTGCCGCCGGGCCACCGGGGAAGCCTCCGCTCGTGGCCGACGAGAAGACCGTGCCGAAGGTCTGGCTGAACATGACGAGCCAGATCAGCGGCATGAAGAGGCTGAAGAACAGGAGGACCGGGGTCCGTGTGAGCTTCACGAGGCTCCGCCAGGTGACGAGACCCACCTCGGTGAGGACCCCGCCGGTCGATTCCGCATCTCGTGTCCCAATAATGACCCGCTGTGCGTGTCCAACGTCCGTGACCATGCTATCGCCTCCGCCTGCCGAATGACCGCGACATCGGCTTCACTTCCTCGACGCGCATCTGACGCCCCGTGTGTTGCAGGAAGACCTCGTCGAGCGTGGGGTGTGCGAGCGCGACCTGATGGACGGGGACCTTCTCCGCGTCGAGGCGGCGTAGGACCTCGAGGAGCGTCGCGCCTCCATCTCCCGTGTACGCGCTCACGCCTTCGTCGAAGATCGTTGCGCGGCTCACGCCGGGGACCGTCCGTGCGATCTCGAGAGCCCGGGTCCGACTTTGTTCGAACGCCTCATCGCGGGTGATCCGGACCGTGATGATGTCCGCGCCGATCGCGGCCTTCAACTCCGCGGGACTTCCCTCGGCGACGATCTTGCCCAGGTCGATGATCGCGATGCGCTGGCAGAGCTGGTCCGCCTCTTCCATGTATTGGGTCGTCAGGAAGATCGTCATGTTCTCCTCCCGGTGAAGGCGGCGCAGATACTCCCATACCGCGGCCCGCGTCTGCGGGTCGAGGCCCGTCGTGGGCTCGTCGAGAAACAGGACTCGAGGGTGATGCACGAGCCCTGCGCCCAGGTCCAGTCTCCGGCGCATTCCGCCCGAGTACGTGTAGGCGCGGCGGTCCGCGGCGTCCTTCAACTGCAAGACCTCGAGAAGCTCCTCGACGCGCTCCTCGACGAGCGAGTTGCGCATGTGATAGAGCCGCCCGATCAACCAGAGGTTCTCGCGTCCCGTGAGGTCTCCGTCGACCCCGATCGATTGGCCCGTGTAGCCGATGATGCGTCGGATCTCCGCCCCGTCGCGCTCGACATCGAGGCCTGCGACGTGGACGGAGCCGCTCGTCTTCGCGAGGAGCGTCGTGATGATCCGGATGACCGTCGTCTTTCCGGCCCCGTTGGGCCCGAGGAAACCGAAGAACTGGCCCTCGCCCACGGAGAAGCTGACGTCGTTGACGGCCTTGATCTCCTCTTGGCCGCGGCCCCCGTAGACCTTGACGAGGTGACGGACATCGATCACCGAGTTCTTCACGGATCGCGGCGCGCGGACCGGTTTCTCGCTGGTGGGCCGAATTGAAACGGCTTCGGGCATCGTACCGCCCCCAAGGATCTGCGGGCTAAATAGTTTGGCGTTAAGATACTCGTCACTAAGCGAATCCGAAGGTTCTTATCAAGGCGGGAGATTACGCGACTGCGGTGAGATCCGCTTCCCGCCGAGCCGCGATCGAGGAGACGTTCCAGACCCTGCGCCACGTCATGGGCCAGCTCCAAGGCTGCATGCGAGCGACGTTCGCGGAGGAGGGCATGTCCTTCGGCCAAATGGTCCTCCTGCGAGTCCTGGTTCACAAAGGACGGGCGACTCCGAAGGAACTCGCGGAGGCCCTGAGCGTCACGACCGGCAACATCACCGGGCTCCTCGACAAGCTAGAGAAGGCCGGGTTGGTTACGCGGACTCGGAGCGCGGAGGACCGCCGCGTCGTCTACGTCGAGCTGACCGCCAAGGCCAGGCAACGCTTCCGGAAAGTCCAGCGTGCCGCGGTCGACATGCTGTCGGAGGCGTTCGAGGGATGGACGCAACCACAGATCACAGAGCTCCAGGGCCTTCTCGAGAAGCTGAGCTCCAATCAACCCCGAACCGTGGCACGGCCGCGCCAGCGTGCGCCGCTGCGTCATTGATTAGCCACGCACGAGCGGCGAAGGCCCCATCACTCTTAAGGACCGCTCGGGACCCTGCGGGGCCGGGGATCGTCTTGAAATATTTCTACACGGGGATTCGGGTCCGAAGCCTCGAACGCTCGATCGAATTCTACCGGAAAGTGATGGGGATGAAGGTCACCCGGCGCGGGCGGATGCACCACGGCGGGGTTTGGGTCGAGCTGAAGAGTCCGGACTCCCCGCAGAGGCTCGAGCTCAACTGGTATCCGGCGGCGAGCAAGTTCTTCACGCGATATCGCAAAGGGGAGGAGCTGGACCACCTGGCGTTCCGGGTCTCCGACGTCGGTCGCGCGTTCAAAGAAATCGTCGCGAGAGGCGCACGCCCGGAGGTTGAGCCGTTCCGCGAGGATCGGTACGAGTTCGCGTTCGCAAGCGACCCGGACGGCATCTGGATCGAGTTAATCGGGCGCACGAAGGCCTGAATTCAGGAATGGAACCCGAACGACGGTGAGGGACCTAGCCGAACAGCCGGTGGAGGAAGTCAATCCGATCGAAGTATACGACGTCCTCCTCCGTCAAGTTCCGAAGCGCGTCGACATATGAGATTTCGATGCCGATGCCGATCAGTCGCGCTTGTCTCGATCGCGCGGACCCGTTCAGGTCCACGATGGGTCCGCCAGGGATCAGGAGACGACGGTAGATGCGAGGCTCCCGGAGAATCAGATGGGCGCGGCACATCGGACAGCGTTTCCGGCTCCCGCCGTTCAGACGCGATCCAAGGAGGTCAGTCGGCACCGTCCAGGTTTTCGCGGCGGAGGATCGGACAAAGTCATCGATTTCGGCAAGCGTCTCCGCGATTTTTTCGGGAGAAAGGCCGTCGCTCAACCCCTGACCTCCGCTAACCAAGTTGTGATACAGCCCATATAAATCCTACTGTCCAAGCAGACTCCGTATTCTATCTTCGCCCTGGTTTGGGGACTCCGCTTTGATCTGCGGCGGTTGACGGCGGCCTCTAGGGGGAAGCCCACCACGCCTATGACGGCTTGCGGAAGCGGAGACCGCGCGATCGAAAGAACGCTAAGGATTCAAACGGTCCCAGCCGATGCATGAGACGAAACGATGACATATAAGGCGTACATCGACAACATCAAGGCCAAGACAGGCAAGGATCCGGAATACTTCCAAGCGTTGGCGAAAGAGAAGGGTCTTGCAAAACACGGCGAGCTACTTGCGTGGCTCAAGACCGAATGCGGGCTGGGACATGGTCACGCCAACGCGATCATCTTGTACATCCAGAACCCTGAACTCGCAAAGAAGAAGATCCTAGAAGATGCACGAAAAGAAAAGGCCAAGAAGTAACGGGTAAGCCGCCCCGGTCGGGATTCGTTCTTGTGACGGAGCTCAGTCTGGTTGGTGGCGGAGGATTATCCTCTGGAGTGGTCTAGCTGAGCCATGGTCGGTTTCCCGTGACGTGGCCAATCGCTGCGGCGTCTTCGAACTGTCAGGTTGTTGCGCGACTAGGAACCGCATCCGTTCGGTCGGCGCGAGACTCCATCGAGTCAGCCGGCCAAGGCGGCTAACGGGTAAGGTCCACGACCCCAGTCTCAATTGACTCGCGGAGAATGTCCAGGACGGACATGGACCCACGCGCTTCGAGGAGGGCTTCCGCCACAGTGACCTCCCGGATCCCGGAGTCATCTCGGATACGGACCATTGCGGAGCGGATGCGATCGCGGACTCCAAGGGCCCTGTTTCTCCCCTCCTCCGTGGCCACGTACACCCTGCGTCTCTGGACCGCTCCCCGGACGCGCGCCATCCTTTCTCGGACCAAACCGTCCCTAACGAGAGGATGGACGTATTGGGCGAAGTGACGCCGGTCGATGCCGGCCGCCTCAACGATGCGCTCCTGCGTCAGCTCTCGCGGCACCTCTAGTGCGTCCGCGTAGCGAGCGAAGTGGAGGACATGAAGAAGAATGCGCTCCTTGGCCGTGAGACGGACCGGAACCGAAGCCGCCTTCGCAGGCCAACGCCTCTCCACCGGGAGTCCACGCTGGAAGAATCCGCCGTTCGCCTGCTTTTGGTCATCGGTCGCCTGACTTGGCACGCCTTCGGGCTCTTCCATCCGTGAGCCATCTTGGGATCCGTGTCGACCGCCCCGTTCACGGCCCCAGCGCGCGATGTACATGACCGAGAAAAGGGAGGCCAACGCAACGACACCGACCGTGCCGGCAATCGCGACGAGCCTCAGGGCAGCGAGATCTTGGCTGAAAGGGTTGACGTAGGTCACCGTCGCAGATGCGGTAGCGACGTTTCCAGCCGCATCAGTGGCCATCGCCACAATCGTGTTCCGCCCTTCCGGCAAGCCAATGCGGATGGAGAACGATCCGTCGAGCGCAACGGCTGCCGAGAACCCGTTGACAATGAGCGTCACACCGGGCTCGGTCGTTCCTGATACCTCAACCGTGCCGTCGAATGTGGTCACATCGTCGGCTGGACTGACGAGCGTCAGCGCCGGGGCTCGAGTGTCAACGACGACGGTGATGGTCTTCGTGCTCACACGGCCCAAGGCGTCATACGCCACCACAACGAACGTGTGAGCACGGTCTGGCAGGGTGGTCGTGTAGCGGAACGCCCCTGCAGGATCGACGGAAACCTGCGTCCCATCGACCATCACCGCTGCTCCGGGCTGCGTGGTCCCCGAAACCGTGACGTTAGGGTTGTTCGTCAGCGGTGCCGCTGGACTCGAAACTAGCAGATCCAGCGGGCTGGGCGCAACATCCGATGCGACGTATCGGCTCGCCCAAATGCTGCTCGTATGGCTAGGGTTATCATACCAGGTCCACGCCGCGAACGCAATCCCTTTCATGCTCGCCGCGATGGCCGGACCGTAGGCGATTCCGGACTCGCCCGTACCGGAGCCGATCTGAGACAGTCCACTCCAGCCAAGCCCAGGGACCCACCGGGTTGCATTAATCCGTCCGTGGTGGTCGGAAATGACGACAAGGGCGGTTCTCGAAGAATCGCTGACCATGGCGAAAGATCCTGCGTTAAAATCGAATCCGACGCCCAAGGCAATCGGAGTCGCCGTTCTCCATCCCAGGCCGGTCACATACAGGTCTTCCATCAGGTCATGGTAGCCACTGTCGAAGTCAACTCTGTTCCACGTCGCAATGGCGTTGCCGCTACCATCGACGGTGACTTCGGGTCTCTCGTAACTGTCCTTCCCCACCAGAGTCGCTTTGTCCCAGCCCGCGCCGGGTACGAACCGGGCTGCCCAGGCGTCCGATCTAGAGGTGTTCGAACTGCTCTGCTGGTTCCATATGGCAAAGGCGACGCCGGCCGGATTCACAGCGACGACGGGCCCGGGCCAAAAGTCAGCGTTCGTTTCGTTGACCTGGTCGACCAGCATCGGCGAACTCCAACCCTGACCGGGACTGAACCGCTTCGCCAAGATGGTCGGGTAGCGGTAGCTCGGGTAGCTCCCAGCTCCCTGCCAGACGACAATCGCCGTCCCGTTGGGACTCACCGCGAGACCAGGGCGTGCCCCAAGGCCAATGAGCGTTGGGGCCTCCCAGGAACGACCGGGCGCTGTGCGAGTCGCCCAGACAGCGCCATTAGTGTCTTCCCATACCACCATCGCGGTGCCGCTTCCATCGATGGCGAGATCTTCAACGTATAGCGAGCCCTGCCCGACGGACCATGTCGCAAGCGTCGTCGGGAGGCTCCAGCCCGTGATGGGATCGAAGCGAGTGGCGTAGATGCCGGTGCAGGGCCATGGGGGCGGCGGGGGACAGTGGTCCCAGACCACGATACCTTGTCCCTGGGCATCGACAGCCACCATCGGTGAAGTATCAACCGCGTCATCGCCGGTCTCGATCGCGATTGGCGAGCCCCAGCCCGGCCCATTCACAAACCGATTGGCCCAGATGTCCGAGCGGTTTCCGTAGTCTTGCACCCACACCGCAATCGCGTTCCCCTGGGAATCAGCGGCAATATGGGCCCAAGTCGCGTTTCCGGGTACGCCTGTCTCAAGGGGCACCGCGGCCCCCCACCCAGGGCTATCTGCGGAAGCATGACCTCCCAAGCCCATGAGCAGGGCCGTGCCCATGATCGCCACGATCATGCTTGACGCACTCAAACGCGAATGTCTCGTCACGTCCCTTGCCCCCTCCATGCTCTCCACGACATCTCAGCCCGCGGACCGTCTTACCATCGCTTAACACGGAACCGACTCCCGCGTATTTGGAGGTCGCGTAGGATGTCCTGCACCATTCCATAGGTCGGGCCAACCGAGGGGAAAGGCCACCTCGGGAGCCGGCCATCGGGCATCGGCGTGCCGGGCCGCAGCCGATCCCGATTTCAGAGCACGAATCGGAAGATGCCTGCCGTCACGACGGAAAGACTTCCATCGAGGCTAACGGAGCGGTCGGAGCCCATTGGGCGGGAGGGTCGTCACACCTCCATGAGAACGCCCCGGTCGGGATTCGAACCCGAGCACCCGGCTCGACAGGCCGGGATCATAGACCGCTAGACCACCGGGGCAGCGGCCGTCGCAAAGTTCGGAGCCTAATTATCCTTTTCCTATCGGATGCGGGAGCGTTTGCTACTTTGCTTCCAATAACCGACTCCTCCGATGCCAGCATTTGGAAGGCCAACTCGTGTGGATGGCTTTGCTATTCGAGAGCCCTTTGCCTACTTTTATCCGCGCTATGTCATGTGGCTGACGTTGGCAACGATTCCGTCCGGGCCAAAGGTTCGATTCCTCCTTGACGCAACAACTCGAGAGGTGGCCGAATGAGAATTTTGAGGCGTCGCGCTTCCGAAAAGGCTGAGGGAGCTGCGTTGAACGCACACACCCGTCGTTCCACCGAGCGGCAGGCCGAAATCGAGGCGCTCCAATTCCTCTTGACCTCGATCAAGAAACGCCACACGTGGGATCGAATCAAGTGCGCGATTGCGACCGTAATCCCGGCCTTTTGGATCCTGCTGATCGCCCTGCGGCCATACCTCCCGACCTGGCTCCACCCGCTTCTCCAGGACGTCCCCGCGATCTGGACGATTGCCGTCTCGCTCGCAATCGCGGGCTTTCAGTGGCGTAACCTCCTCGACTACCAACGTCGCGTCATCCCACTCGTTCAAGAGATGTACGAGAGGGCGCTGGCGAAACGCGATCGGGAACTCCTCACGATCCTTGGCAATGTCCTTCGAATCAGCAAAGTGAGGGAATTCTTCCGAAGCCTGCGCTCGCCATCCCGGTAGCGCTGCTGTGAGCCCGATTCACGCGGGCCTCCGGCTCAGAGAAGGCAACAGCGCGAGGAGCGCGACCACGGCCACCAAGGCCCCGGCGAGGGCTATGGCGGTCGGGATCGTCGTCGCGGGTACGATGCCCGCCACCGCGAGGTCTGCGGCGAGCACCGGGACGACAACAGAGAGAACGGCGGCAACCATCAGCCGAAGGATCGCACGGCCGAGGGCGCCATGGATTCGAGTTCTCTCGTCCGGACGAAGCGCCGCTTTGTAGAGAGGGGAGAATCGCTCCGCCAAAATTCGGAGCTCGACCTGAGAGATGAGAACCGAGAGAAAGACCAAGGCCGGCATGAGTTGGACCCCCAGCACGAACGCGTGTGCGCCCACGTAGGCGGCGCCGACCGCGATGGGCCCGATCGCCCGAATCCTTCGCCCGTGCAAGACCGCGGATAGGATGACGGCCGCTACGCCCGTCAACAGGACGGTGAATAGCGCCGCGCTCCACCGACCGTCTCCAATCGCGGACACATCGAGCATCGCCCAGCCGACCAGGAGGGCCAGCATCACGACGGGTGCGGTCTGTAACGCGACCGGAATCAGGCGGGTCGAGGCCATGTGCCGATCCTCCTCAAGGCGAGCGCCAACGGGGTCGCGGGATCCCAGTCGACCACCTGCGCGACGCGCCGAAGCTGCGAGATCAGGTTGTCCCGCTCGATCCGCAGGATTTGGTACGCGGTCTTGTCCTCCGGCCGCTGCTGCCCGAGTCTCCATTCGATCGCGAGGGGCGACGGCGAGACGATCGCGACGTCGTACCCGCGCGCCTCCAAGTCAATCACCGCGTTCAGCGCCGTGCGGTCTTCGAGGGGCGAGACCACGACGATCAGGCAATCCCGCGGGAAGAACCGAGACAGGACCCACGCGATGTAAGCAAACGGCCATTCGCCTCCCGGCCGTACCTGGGTCAGGTGGTCTAGGATCCGGTACAGCTGCTTCCGTCCGAACGCGGGCGGCACCCAATCGATGACTTCACGCTGCACGATGAGACCGACGCGGTTTTTTGATGCGAGGACGTGTTCCGCAATCCCGAGCGCCGCCCGGACCCCGTGCTCGATCGGGTTGTCCGTCTCCGTGCCGACGAACGATTCCCGGCGCGCGTCGACGACAATCACGACGTCCCCGGACCGCTCCCCTTCGTACTCGTTCGTGAAGAGACGGTCGAGTCGGGCCGAGGCTTTCCAGTTGATTCGGCGCACCTCGTCGCCCGCGGCGTACTCGCGGACGCCCCAGAATTCCGTTCCCGCGCCGATCTGCCTCGAGGGGACCTGTCCGAACCACGGTCGGGTACGGCGCGGTTGGAGCTTCGTTCGCCGGAGGTCTTCCATCGTGGGCGCGACGACGAGACGGGCGTCGATCGGGAGGACCGCATCCTCGGCGCCGAGGGCGAGCGGATCGAGAGACCGCACCCGGACCGGTCCGATCCGGAAATCGCCTTTCACGGGGGACCGGACGGTGTACGACAGGGGAATCGCGTCGCCGCGTTCCAGGGACACGACCGCGTGGTTCGACCCGCGGATGATCGCGAATTGACGAGGCAGGACGTCCACGATCTCGATCAGGTCCAAGGTCGGTCCATCGTTCCGGACGACGAGCTTCACCTCGACGTCCCGCCCCGCCTCCGCTCGCTCGCGAGAGAGCGTCCGGACGGCGCTGAGACGCGGCTTTGCCGGCGGAAAGAGCGAACCGAGAGAGAGGACAATGATGGGCGGCAAGGCGAGGAGGACGACCTGCCAACTCCGAAGCGCCAGACCCGCGACGAGGAGTACGAGGGACGCGGCCGCGAGGCCGCTCGAGAGCGGGGTGCGCATGTCACGACACCTTGGGCACGGGAACCTGCCCCAGGACGTCGGCGAGGACCGACGAGGTCCGGACGCCTCGAATCCATGGATCCGGCTTCAGGATGATGCGATGGGCGAGCGCGGGCATCGCGACCGCCTTCACGTCGTCCGGTGTCACGAAGTCCCGTCCCGCGATTGCGGCCCGAGCGCGCGACACCTTGAGGAGTGCGAGGGAGCCACGCGGGCTCGCGCCGACCTCGACCTGCGTATGGGCCCGCGTCGCAGCGACGATGTCGACCATGTACCCTTCGATCGCGGGTTCCACGTGGACGTCCTCGATCGCGGCTTGCAGGCTGCGAATCTCCTCGGGCGTCGTCACCGGCTCGATCGAGGCGTCGTCCCCGCGACGTTTCCGGCGCCGCTCGATGACCTCGATCTCCTGCTCCCGCGTCGGATAGCCGACGTCAATCTTCAGGAGAAACCGGTCCACTTGAGCTTCCGGGAGCGGATACGTGCCTTCATGCTCAATCGGATTCTGCGTCGCGATCACGAAGAACGGCCGGTCCAGGTGGAACGTCTCGCCCTCCAAGGTCGCCTGGCGTTCCTGCATCGCCTCGAGGAGCGCGCTCTGGGTCTTCGGCGGCGCCCGGTTGATCTCGTCCGCGAGGAGGACGTTCGTGAAGACCGGGCCTCGTCGAAGGACGAAGTCGCCGCTCTTGCGGTCGAACACGTACGTCCCAGTGATGTCCGCCGGCAGCAGGTCCGGCGTGAACTGAATGCGACGGAACGAGAGGCCGAGGCCCGCGGCGAAGGATTTCGCGATGAGCGTCTTCGCCAGCCCGGGGACGTCCTCGATCAGGAGATGACCGTCGCCGAGGATCGCCCAAAGGACTCGTTCCAGGACCGGTCGCTTGCCGACGATCACCGTCTCGACCGCATCGAGGAGATCGCCGCCAACCTCCCGGACGGACGCAATGTTCACCGCCACGCCTCCATTCGCGTGAGGATGTCGCGGAACTCGCGGACGAAGCCCCCTCGAGCGCGGGCCCGTCGGACCCAGGCGAACCGATCGTCAGGGTCGTTCTCCTCCAGAAAGAGGAAGTCCACGAGCGCATCGTCGCCGAAAATCCGCCGGAGCGCGCCCGGGTCGCGACGCATGTCTCGGAGGGTCGCGGACGGGAGGCCGAGGGCGAGCCGGGCCCGCTCGAGGAACGCGGCCTGCGCGCGGGATGCGACGATCATCTGGCTGTACGGGAGGCCGCGGTCTGCCCGTCGCACGGCCGCCGCGAACGAACCCAGCTCCCCTCCCCGGGTCGCGTCGGGCGACGGCGGGCCGACGAGCGGCGAAGGCTCGGCCGTCCGCCTTTGAATCTGGCTCCACACGATCGCCGCGAGGACCGCCAGGGTGACGACGCCGAGCAGCCACCGGACTCCGCCGCTGAACTGGGCATAGTACAGGAGCGTCCCGAGCAGCGCCGCGAACGCCAGGAGCAGGCCGACCGCGAGGTACGGGAGGCGACGCCGCGGCTCGATCCCGGGTGGAAGGCCCGCGGTGGCCGAGCTCGGGCGCTGGAACATCCTACGCCCCCAACGCGGCCCGGATGCCCGCGAGGCTCTCGATCGCCCGGTGGCGATCCGCATCCCCGAGCGGATGCTCACTGTACCGGGCCTCCTCGAACAGGGACGTCAGCGTGCCCGACGCTTCTCGGGAGACCTGGAGCCGCTCGACGGCGAGCCGTTCGAGCTCCCTCGGGGTGAGGGGTCCTTGATCGGTAATCCCGCGCGCGCCCAGGAGCGCGCAAAACCGGCGGAAGCATGCGAGGATCACGGACCGCACGTCGCCGCCCACCTCGAGCTCCTCGATCGCGTCCTGCACCGCCTCGGCCGCAGCGTGTCGCGCCGCAGGATCGTCTCCCGGCGGCTCGGTTTCCATCTCGGTGTGACCCCCGCCGCGGCGGAGCAAGGCGACCAAAAGTACGATCGTCGCGAGGACCAGCAAACCGAGGAACAAGCTGCCGGGTGCCCCGGCGGCCGCCGGCCATGCGGTGCCGTTCACCGCGCCCGCGTCACTCGTCGTCGAGTTGGTCTGGCCGGCGCGGAGCGCTTGAATCACCCGGGGCCAGGCCACCAGAAAGGCGATCAAGAAGACGAGGCCCATGATCGAGGAGAAGACCTGCAGCCACGAGAATGGTTTCATCAGCGCCTTCGAGTGGACCCTCCGTCCGCGGAACGCATAGACTAGCGTCGCGACGACGAAACCCGCAAAGACGACGAGGATCACGTCTGCCAGAATCGGGTCGAAGGCGCCCAACGCGCTCGGCCCGGTGCCTCCCGCGGCGCCGGCCCCCGGAATCGCCTCCCCCCCGGTGTCGAGGTTTGCGACGTTGAACGCGAGCGCCGCAACGAGCAGGATCGCAAGGAACAGGAGCAGGGGGACCGCCCACTCGGCCCTCCCCCGCCACATCGGGCTCACGACTGTGCGAAGGCGCCGTGCGCTCATAACGGTTTCCCGGACTCCGATGGGAGCCGAGGATCTGTCAGGCTGCGCCCAGTTGCTCGAAGAACCGGTCGCGGCGCCGCTGGCCGATGAACCGCAGGGCGAGGGCGACCAGGCCGGATGCGATTGCGAGACCGAACGCGAGCGCGGCGAAGCCAATCGGCCCGCTCAAAACGCTCCGTTCGGCGCTCGGCGCGGACGCGTTCAGGAGGGGCGACCCCGGCATGATTGCGGCCTCGGCCGACAGCACGAGGAACGCACCGATCGCCGCGAGCGCCACGGCGATGCCCAGGGCGAGCGTGATCGCCACGCGTTCCGGGTGCAGGATCTTGCGGCCTTTGTCGGATAGGTCGTAGTAGATCCACTTCCGGCCCTCGTCGACGCGCTTCACGAGGCCGGCCGACTGCAGTTTCTCGAGGTGCTCGAGGAGCGTCGGCTTGCTCAGGGTCATCAGATTGCTGAGATCCGTGACCGTCTCGCGCCGGACGTCGAGGTGCTTCAGGATTCCCACGCGTACGTCCGAGGCGAGCGCCTTGAAGCTCTCCTGGTCCAACGTGATCTTCGCGCCGCCGGAGTCCATCGTCCTGGAACCGATGCCGCCGAGGGCACTTGAAGGATTCCCTCCTGTTCGGTCGCAGCCTAACGGTCCGTTTGCAGAGTTGAGAGCGTGATAATCGTCTCGGAGGCCTTTTGAGGCCGGCGATTGAGTCGCCGGCTCCTTGCGAATCCGCCGCCTGAAGCTGAAGATCAACGTCGTCGGCGAACGCGCCGTCGGCAAGACAAGCCTCATCCAGCGGTACGTCGAGGCGCGCCACAACCCCGAGTACAAGGGGACGCTGGGCGTCCACCTGCACCGGGTCGACGTCGAGCTGCCCGGGGACGAGGAAGGCGACGTCATCCTCGCGAACATCGCGATCTTCGACCAGATGGGGGAGCACGCGATCCGGGAGAATTTCCGGGATGCGCTGTTCTACGGCACGCAAGGAGCCCTGGCCGTGTGCGACATCGAGCGCCCGGACACGTTGCACACCCTCGCGGAATGGATCCGCGCGGTCGCAGCCGTGGCGGGCGGGGTCCCCTTCCGCATCGTGTTCAACAAGGTCGACCGCGCGAAAGGCTCCAAGATCGGGCCCGCGGAATCCGCGTGGCTCAAGGACAACTTCCCGGGCGCGCCGACGTCCCTGACGAGCGCGGCCACCGGAGAGGGCGTCGAAGAAGCGTTCGCCGGGATCATCGGCCAGGCCGTGGACGCGATGATGGCGGGGGAGAAGAATCGGAAAGTGCGGAAACTGCTCCGTCAGAGAATCCTGGTCTTCGCGGCCCGCCGCGAAGGAAACGGAATCACGAAGAGCGAACTGTTCGCGAACATGCGGGACGTCACGCCGGACGAGGTCATGGAAGAGCTCGACAACCTCGTTCGCCTCGACCTCCTCGTGCAGTACGACGCCGGTCCGAAGACCTTCCTGAAGTCGAGCACCCTGCCGGCGACGTTTCGGTATCAGATCACGCCACTCGGACGCAAGGTCGCGGCGAGCCCCGCGATCGAGGACCTCGTGGTCGAATAGACTCCGAAGAGTCCACGCGGGCCGTTTTCGCGGTTTCCTACTTCGGAACCTTCGCCCAATCGTCCAGGAACCGTTTCAGCCCGACGTCGGTGAGGGCGTGTTGCGTCATCTTCTTCAAGACATCGAAGGGCAACGTGACGATATCGGCCCCGAGTTTCGCCGCTTCAATCACCTGCAAGGGATGGCGAACGGATGCCACGAGCACCTCGCAGTCCCAGTCGTAGCGGTCGAAAATCTGGACGATCTCTCGGATCACCTGCATGCCTTCCTGGCCCATATCGTCGAGGCGGCCGATGAACGGGCTCACGTACTTCGCGCCGGCCTTCGCTGCCAGGATCGCCTGGTTCGAAGAGAAGATCAACGTCGTGTTGATTCGCACACCTTCCGAGGAGAGCGCCTTGATCGCCTTCAGGCCCTCCGTGGTCATCTGAATCTTCACGACGACGTTCTGATGGAGTTTCGCGAGTTGGCGGCCCTGCTTGATCATCTCGTCGGCCTGGGTCGTCGTGACTTCGAGGGAGATCGGGCCGTCGACGAGGGCGAGGATGTCCTGGATGACTTCGGACCACTTGCGGCCGGTCTTCGCGACGAGCGTCGGATTGGTCGTCACCCCGTCCAGGACCCCCCACGAGGCCGCCTCACGGATTTCGTCGATGTTCGCGGTGTCGAGGAAAATCTTGACCATGGTCTCCGGCCCGGTCGGATAGCGATGTCGGGTTAAGAAGATTGACGGTCCGTCACGTCACGATCCCTTGACGCGACGAAGGATCGCCTGGTCGAAGGCCAGGGGCGTCGCACGCCGTTCCCGGCACCAAGCGAGGACCACGGCGTCCGGGTAGCTGAGGCGTCCCCGCGCGGCCCGAAAGATTCCCCAGCAGCCCTCCAAGAGGGAACGAGAAGACGGCGCGACCTGCATTCGTCTCTGGGCCCACATCCAGGTACCTGCCGACTTCGCCGCGGCGAATCCCACGCGGTAGTGAATGAGCGAAACCGTTTCCGAATAGATCTCGCTGGGGACGAGGATGGAATCGGCCGCAGCGGCGGCCTTGCGGGCCTTGCCGTGGAACGCATCGGATTTCGAGAAGAGGGCGTAGAGGAAGCTGGTGTCCGCGATCTGCACCCGCTCACCCGTAGAGATACCGGTCGTGCCGTTCGCTCGCCCGCTTGTCCGCGTCTTCGAACGTCGGAAGGGACTTCAGGTCTAACTGACCCCGCTTGGAGGATCGGATGAGTTCGACTTGAACGACGTCTCCCTCAGCCACTCCCACGGACTCGAGGTCCCGTTTGTGGACCCGCAGCGCAAGGCCATTTCCCCATCGTCGAACTTTGGCGAGCATGCGTGTAGACACATCATGTATCTACACACTTCCTTTAATCTTTTCCCTGAGGGGACCGAATGTATCTCGGGAGACGGCATAGGACGGGGGAACGTACTTATCCGAAAGGACCCTGCCGCGTGCCCATTATGGCTTCCGCGCCGTCCTTATGGCGGCACCGCGATTTCCTTCTCTTATGGGGCGGCCAATCCGTTTCGCGGATTGGCGACCAGTTCACCGGCCTCGCAGTGCCTTACATGGCCGCCTATGTCCTCTTAGCGAGTCCCGCCGAGATGGGCCTCCTCGGTGCGGCAGGGACCGTCCCGTTTCTCCTGTTCGGGCTTCTGGTCGGGGTCTGGGTAGATCGGCGGCAGCGCCGATCGGTCCTCATCTTCGCCGACATTGGCCGGGGAGCGATGATTGCGACGATCGCGCTTCTCGGCATTGCAAACCTACTCCAACTGCTATACCTGTACATTCTCTCCTTCTTCATCGGCGTGTTGACCGTTTTCTTTGATGTCGCGTACCAGGCCTACCTCCCGGCTCTCGTCGGACGCCAACAACTCGTCGACGCGAACAGCAAGCTCGAAACGAGCAATACACTGGCCAACACCGCAGGCCCTACGGTTGCGGGCGCCGTGATCGAGGTGTTCCGCGCTCCCTTCGCGATGCTCTTCGATGCCGCGTCGTTCTTCGTCTCGGCCGGTTCCCTCGTGGTAATCCGAAACCGGGAAGCGCCTCCGGAGCGGTCCCAACGAGAATCCGTCTTATCTCAAATTCGAGAGGGACTGCAGATCGTCCTGGGGGACCGGCGCCTGCGTCACATTGCCGTGTGCACTGGGTGGTCCAACTTCTTCTCAAGCGCTGTGTTTTCCGCTCTGTTCTTCCTTTTCCTGAAGGAGCTGGGTTTCAACGCCCTTTCTCTCGGAGTCCTCTTCGGCGTCTCGTCCATCGGCGGCATCCTTGGCGCGGTAATCTCCGGCCGGATCGCGAAACGGATCGGCGTGGGTCCTGCGATCATTCTGGGCGGGGTCCTTTTCGGCATTCCTACGCTACCTCTCGCCTTCGTCACTCCCGATATCGCCCTCCCCGCATTGATCGCGATGCTCGGCACAAGCTTCTTTGGAAATCTGCTATACAACATCAACCAGGTGAGCTTCCGTCAGGCGATTGTCCCCATCCGGCTGCAAGGTCGACTCAACGCGACGATGCGAACAATCGTCTGGGGCACCTTGCCTCTCGGCGCCTTGACCGGGGGCTTCCTCGGCGAGGCGATCGGTCTCCGTCCATCAATATTCATTGGAGTCGTCGCGGGCGCGTTTGCGTTCCTCTGGGTTCTCTTCTCGCCCGTCCGCCAGATCCGAGAAATGCCCGAATCCGCGGCGTGAGGCGACCTGTCAAAACCAACCCCGCGGAGAGGACGGCCCTCGCTACCTCACTCCCATCGCGGTGAAGGCGCCAGTGCCGGCAAGAGCCCCGAGGGCCACGAGGAGGACGCCAATCACTCGGGAGAACAGGGTCGTCCGAACGCCCAGCTTTTCTGCGAAGATCACGACCGAGAGGCCGCCCATCCAGAGGAGGCTCATCGATCCCGAGACGAAGAGGACGAGCATGAAGAGCCAGCAGCACCCGATGCAGTATAGGGAGTGTCGGAAGCCCATGCGGATCGCGCCGATCCGGCCGGACCGCCAGTGGTGCATGACGAAGGACATCGGCGACGTGCAGTGCGTCAAGCAGACTTCTTTCGTCCGTGTGACTTGCCAGACGCCCGCGGCTACAAGGGTCACCGCGGAGGCGAACACGAACGGGCCCGTGATTGCGCCCAGGAGGCCGGACGCCATCAACGCCAAGAGCGCGGCCACCCCAAACGCGCCCCAGACGAGGAAATAGGGCGCGATGAAGAGCGCCGTCGCGGCGTCGTCGACGGGCCTCGTCGGTCGACCCGCTTCGAGGCGCGTCATCCCGCGGAACGCGAGGATCATCGGCAGGGCCGAGGGCAACATCATCGCGACCATCATGACGACGAGGAGCGCGAAGAAGAGGACGAAGTCCGTCGACCGCAACAGGGAGGGCGGCGTGAGCGCCATCAGGACGTCCGCGGAGGTCCACGTGGCGTACCAGGTGGCCCCGACGGCAAGGGCGACCGCCGCGGCAACGGGGACGGTGAGATGCCGCAGCAGCCAAGCGGGCTCGGCCGGGACCGTTTCGACCATGCCGCAATCGGTAGGGGACGTTACGATATGAACGTGCGGAACCAGTGCGACCGGAGGGCCTTCGGTGCTCCGTTTAAGTAGCCGAGAGCCGATACGAAACCTGGGCGAGGTGGGTTCAGTCGATGCCGACGAAATGGAACTTTGAGGCGGAGTACATTCAGAGCTGCAACTGCGCGTGGGGATGCCCGTGCAATTTCGACGCGCTTCCTACGACGGGAAACTGCGAAGCGCTCATCTCGTGGCACATCCGAAAAGGGACGTTCGGCTCAACGAAACTCGACGGCGTGACGTTCGCGTGGGGCCTCTGGTGGCCGAAAGCGATCCACATGGGAGGCGGGACCGGCCGGGTCTATGTCGACGCGAAGGCGAAGCCGGACCAGCGTGAGGCGGTCGAGAAAATCACAGGAGGCAAGGAGGGCGGAGGCGTCTTCGCGATCTTCCCGTCGACGTTAACGAAATCGTTCCCGGCGAAAACTGCGAAAATCAACTTCAAGTACAAGGGCGTCGACAGCTCGTTCGCGGTCGACGGGGTCGGAGCGGTCGATAGCGAGCACATTCGGAATCCCGTGACTGGCGCCCCGTTCGAAGGTTACATCCTCTTGCCCGGCGGGATTAACATGAAGAAATCGACCGTGACGAACATACGTCGGTGGTGGCTCCGCGACGACGCCCCGGGTTGGGACATGGCCCACGAGAACGTCGCGGGATTTGTGACGGTCCAACGGTACAACGAAAAGGGTCCTGTCAAGGGGGCCGCCTAATCGGGACGGGGAAGTCGAAATCCCCCGGACTCATCACTTCCGGTCGCGGCGCTTCATCACGTCGTGGGCGCCATCGACGATCATCTCCGCGGTCAGACCGTACTTCCGCAGAAGCTCTTCCGCCTCTCCACTCTCTCCGAACACATCTTGGACCCCGACCATGGCGATCGGCGCGGGATGATTCGCCGCGATCGCGGAGGCGACCGCCGCGCCGATCCCATGGACGACCGTGTGCTCCTCCGCCGTCACAATCCCGCCCGTCTCGCGGGCCGCGCGATCGATCGTCGCGGTGTCGAGGGGCTTGACGGTCGAGAGGTTGATCACGCGGGCCTTGATCCCGGCGCGCTTGAGTGAGTCTGCGGCCTCGAGACAGCGGGCCACCATGAGTCCGCAACCGATCAGCGTGACGTCGGATCCGTCCCGCATGACGCGCGCCCGGCCGATCGCGAAGTCGTCCTCCGGCGAGGTGATCGTCGGCACATTCGTCCGGGAGAACCGGCAGTAGACGGGTCCCTTCATCGCGGCGGCCGCATCGACGCACTTCGCCGTCTCGGGGCCGTCCGCGGGGACCAGGACCGTCATTCGCGGGATGCCGCGCATGAGCGCAATATCTTCGTTCATCTGATGCGTCGCCCCGTCCGGTCCGACGGTCAGTCCGGCGTGGGAGCAGAAGATCTTCACGTTCAGGTTCGTGTACGCGACGTTCTGGCGGATCACGTTGTACGTGTGCGCGCTCCCGAACACGCTGTACGTGGCCGCGAACGCGATCTTCCCCGCCGCGGCCAGGCCCGCCGCGACGCTGATCATGTTCGGCTCCGCGATCCCGAGCTGGAAGAAACGGTCCGGGAACGACTTGCCGAAGTCGATTGTCTTGATGGACTCCGTGGTATCCGTGCCGACGACGACCACATTCGGGTTCCGGCGCCCGAGCTCGATCAGCGCCTTGCCGAAGTACGACCGCTGGCTCTCCATCTTCCATGGGCCCGCGGTCAAATCGCCGCCTCCTGGGCTTCGAGCTCCGCGAGGGCGAGCTTCAGCTCGTCGTCGCTCGTTGCGGCACCGTGATACTTGATCTTGTTCTCCATGAAGGAGACGCCTTTGCCTTTCACGGTCCGGGAGATCACGGCGGTCGGTCGGCCTTTTGTCCGGTGGGCCTCTTCGATTGCCGCGAGGATCTGGCGGAAGTCGTGCCCGTCGATTGTCAGGACGTGCCAGTTGAACGCCTCCCACTTCTCCGCGAGCGGCTCGAGCGGCATGATGTCCTCCGTGCGCCCCTCCTGCTGGATTCCGTTCCGGTCGATGAATGCGGTCAGGTTGTCGAGGCCGTACTTCGAGGAGGCCATCGCGGCCTCCCACGTCTGGCCGACGTCTTGCTCGCCGTCCCCCAGGATGCAGTAGACCCGCCACGGCTTGTGATCCATCCGCGCCGCGAGCGCGAGCCCGACCGAGAACGACAAGCCCTGGCCTTCCGCGCCCGCGGCGTTCTCGACGCCGGGAGTGGTCCCGAGCTCCGGATGGCCTTGGAGGCGGCTGTTCAGTTTTCGGAACGTCAGCAGCTCCTCGACCGGGAAGAAGCCGCGTTCCGCCAGGGCCGCGTACCAGACCGGACACGCGTGGCCTTTGCTGAGGACGAATCGGTCGCGGTCCGGCCAGGTCGGATTCTTCGGATCGACGCGGAGCACGTGGAAGTAGAGCGCCGTGACGATGTCGGCCGCGGACATGGAGCCGCCCGGATGGCCGCTCTGTGCATTGTGCGTCATCCGGATGATATGCTTCCGCAGGGTGACGGCCTTCTGCTTCAGGCTCGCGATGAGCTCTTCGGAGACATCGACCATGACCTGCCCGCCCCCACTCCCGCCCGGAGTCGGCCGGGACATGACGGGCGGTTCTTAAGGGCTTTGTCGCCGGCTCAACGCGAGTCTTTCGCGGCGCTTCGGTGGGACCACACCATCACGACCGCAGCCCATAACAAGATCATCGTAACCACCACGAGCGCAACGTCCAACCCGGCCGCCGCGAGCGTTACGGCAAGGACTCCGGTGGCGAGAAGCAAGATGTAAACCACGCTGAATAGCGGTTCCAGGGTCCATCGATTCATCCCGCCAGACCGGCGGATGGCTCGCGGTGCGGCCGACGCCATCCCAGGCGAAAGGCCCGTGGATGTGATGAACTCTTGCTCGAACCCTCGTCAATCGACGTGAGCTCTATTTGAACCGCGACTATAATATGGCTGTAACCATAGAAGACCGAGAGGTGCGAGCCAATCCGTCCGTGCAGGCGTCCTTTCGGAGATCCCCGGTCCGTCGCGGACATTATCATTCCTGAACATGTTTCAATGACGGACGCGGGTTCTACATCTGTCTAACAACGCCCATATACTTCACGCGTTCTTCGCCGGCTCCGCATCAGGAGGAACGGGATGCGAATCAGACCCCTCGGCTTGGTTGCGATTACGATCGCCTTGGCGGGCATCGCGGTTGCTGCAGTTGCGTTCGGCCCCGCGAACCTCGCGAAGCTAGGCGCGCCATCGGGCACGAACACGCCGCAGGCCTCGTCGGTCGGCGTTCCGACGTGGCACGTCGGAGATTCGTGGACGTACAACGTCAACTCGACCCCGCCCGACGTCTTCATCGCCGGGCCGACGTGGGGAAGCCCGTCCCTCACGGGAACGTTGACCCGCACGGTCGCGTCCGCCAGCGGCTCGGAGTACAATGTGACCGTCCATGGCTCGTTCCACCTCGGGAGCGTTTTCGACCCGGTCCGAGATGGGAACGAGACGAATTCCTCGACGCTACTGCTGTTTCGGCCGGTGATGGAGAACGCGACGGTCGACGGGTATGCCGTGTATCGCGCCTCCGATCTCGCGGAGCTGAAGGAGGTCCGCACCGTCCAGTTGAAGAGCGCGCTTTGGACCGCCCGCGGTTGGTTCAATGTCTCGTACAGTGCGACCGTCCAGACAACGTACCAGCCCGCCCTTGACATCTGGGCCTTCCCGATCGAGGAGAACGAGACCTGGAACGTGTCGAGCAACGCGACGATCCATGCGATGATCGCGTGGCGCTTCGACGCACCGAACGATTCCTTCGGGTTCTGGCACAGTTTCAACGTGACGGTGCCGATCCGGCTGATGCTCCACTCGGGTGAGTTGGAGAACGTGACGACGCCCGCGGGGACGTTCTCGTCGATCCCGGTCCGCGTGGCCCTCCCGACGATCGACCGCCTCGCGACGGACGATCGCGAAGGACCGGTCGTGGGCCTCGGAGGCGATGAGTGCGGGCAGCCTCGTCTCGCGGCGGAAGCATGGTTCAGTGGCGATGTCGGAAACGTCGTGAAGGCGGTCTCCTTCATTGGCGGAATGAAGATCGTCGCCGAACTCGCGTCGTTCCATCGAGCCTAGGCGCGCACTGTAACGCGTTCCTTCCCTGCGGCGAACGCCTTGGGGGAGGGAAGTCTTATTCCACGCGCGTTCATTGCGCAGCCCGATGGCCATCAAGATTGCTCCGTCGATCTTGTCCGCAAGGTTCGACCGCTTGGGAGACCAGGTGCGCGAAGCCGCCGAAGCCGGCGCGGACATGCTCCACATCGACGTGATGGACGGCCATTTTGTGCCCAACCTGACGATGGGTCCGGCCATCGTGAAGTCGATTCGGCCGCTGACCCAGGTTCCGCTCGACGCCCACCTAATGGTGACGCATCCGCAAGAATTCGTGAAGCCGTTCGCCGAGGCCGGAGTGGACGATCTCACGGTTCACGTCGAGAGCGACCATGATATCCGCGCGACCATTCGGACGATCCGCGATGCCGGGATCCGTCCGGGGGTCGTCCTCAATCCCGCGACGCCGTTTGAGAAAGCGGTCCCCTACCTCGCGGACGCAGACATGGTCCTCATCATGACGGTCCACCCCGGATTCTCCGGTCAAGCCTTCCGAGCGGACGTTGTCCCGAAGATCCGCGAGGCGCGACGGTACATCGACAAGGAAGGCTTAGCGACCGAGATCCAAGTGGATGGCGGCATCAAGGTCGACACGGCCCCGATCGTCGCCGAGGCGGGCGCCGACATCTTGGTCTCCGGGAGCGGTATCTTCCCGGACCGGATCCGCGAGAACCTGATCGCCATCCGCCGCGCAGCGGAGAAGGGGCGCGCGGGTTCGAAGCGCGTCTAGTACACAATTCGCTCCGCAGCCGATCCGAGGCTCGCAAACCTTTAGGAGCAAGAGGGCATCGAGGCGCTTGCGATGGTCCGTCTCGGATTCGTGCTCGGAACGCTGCTGCCCGTGGCGCTCCTGGCGGTCAACCTCATCACGAGCTACGGAGGCATCCTGGTCACGATTGGGTTGCTCGTGTGGCTCGGGACCGGCATCCTGCTCACGCCGACGTCGGAGGACGAGGCCTAGCTCTTTTCGTAGAGGGAGTCGCCCGCGACGGACAGCTCGACCCACTCGTCGATCGACCGCACGTCCTCGAGGAGGACGTTCACCATCTCCCCGGACTCATCCTCGACGATGAACGAATCGAGGACGTCGTCGGCCTCGTTCGTGTCGCGCACGATGCCCACGAACTCCCCGTCCGAATCCACCACGTTCAGGCCCGCGAAGATCTCCGCCACGGGGCCGCGCAGGGTCACGCGGTCCACGACCCCGCTCACATACCGACGGCCGAGGCGCATCCGGCCTCCCGAGCCTTCCCCGAGGACGAGGGTGTTCGCCTCTTCCCCGGAGACGTAGCCGACCTCGACCCCGTCCCCATCGACGACCGCCATGCCGACGAGCGACCGACCGCGCCGCGCCGCCAAACCGAGATACCTCCGAATGCGCCCTTCGCGGGACCGCCCGACGTCGTTCCGAACACCGCGCGGCTACTGAAGCTTTTCGGGAACGGGCGCGGAACCGCTCCAAGCCATACGGTTATCAGGTGAGATATCGAGGACGCTTCATTTATACTGGCTGACCCGACATCCAACGGTGTCATTCCCTCCGGGTGCGGAGGGCGACCCCTCGGTTGGAGCCACATGGCCCGCTGCCC
>Ga0209236_1000434_pt1 | contig 24023 bp, 18 predicted proteins | sample GraSoi013_1_40cm_FD_185819 | JGI IMG/M metagenome (GOLD analysis project Ga0209236, IMG submission 185819) | Grasslands soil microbial communities from the Angelo Coastal Reserve, California, USA - Sample 09_27_2013_1_40cm (SPAdes) (version 2) | ecosystem: Environmental > Terrestrial > Soil >... | reverse complement strand
TGGCGTGGCCGCCAGAGGGCTGGCGGCGAGATGGAGGCCCGAGGTCAGCGGAGGAGGACGCGCAGTCTGTTGCTAGTGACGCAATCTGAACTCTGATTCAGCGCCGCTCTGATTCACTGAACTCTGATTCACTGAACCCTGATTCACCGCCGCCCGACCGCGCGGTCGAGGCGGTAGAGCGCGATGCGGAAGTCCGCGAGCGCTTGGGTCTCGGTGTTCTGGGCTTGCGTGAGCGCCAGCTGGGCGTCGGTGAGCTCGAGGATCGTCCCCACCCCGGCGTCGAAACGCCCCTGGGCGAGGCGGAAGTTTTCCTGTGCGGAGGCGACGAGTGCCTGCGCGGCCTGGATCCGCTCCTGGGTCTCCTCGACCGCGATCTCGGCCTGCTCGACATTCTGAATGATGTCGAGCTCCGTGGACCTCACCCGCTGCTTCGCCGCCTCGAGGCTGGCCTTGGCCTCCTGGTACTTCGCGAGCCGATTGCCGCCGTCGAAGAGCGACCAGGAGAGGGTCAGCCCAAGCGTCCAGTTCTCGTTGAGCTGGGGCTGGTTGCCGCCGAGCTGGCTGCCGCCGTACGAGCCGGTGCCGCTGATGTCGGGGAAGAAGTTCCGGAAGGTCTGGCGCTCGGTGGCCTCGGCCGCGCTGACACGAAGCTTGACCTGGCGGTGCTCGGGCCGCTGCTTGATGGCCTCGGTGCGAAGCCGGCCGCGATCGAGGTTGACGGGCTCGAAGACCAGGTTGTCCTGGACCGCCGTGGGCGTGTCCACATCGATGGCCATCGCGGTGTTGAGCGCGACCCGCGCCGTCCGCAGCGCGTTCCGCGCGCGGATCAGATCCACGCGCGCGTTCGCCACGTCAACCTCGGCGCGCGCGACGTCGGACTTGGGCCGAGTACCAACTTCGAAGAAGCCCTTCGCCGACCGAAGGTTCAGCTCCGCGCGCTGAACCGCCTGCTCCTGCACGCGGATCAGGCGCTGGGCGAACAAGATGTTCGTGTACGCCTCCTTCACGGCGAGTGAGATGAGCTGCCGCTGGAGCTCGACATCCTCCACTGCGACCTCGGCGAGCTTCCGCGCAGCCTCCGTGGCCGCCAGGTTCTTGCCGAAGTCGAAGAGGAGCTGGGAGAGCACCACCTGCGCGATGAAGGTTTCCGAAAATCCCTTGAACGTCTGGCTCTGGGTGAGCCGGCCCGTAGGCGCAAACGTGGAGACAGCGGAACTCTCGCTCTTCGTCGCCGTCACCAAACCCGAAACCTGGGGCAGGAGCGGCGCGAGCGCCTGGGTTACACGGTAACGCGCCGCAGCATAATCGTACAGAGTCGCCTGGATAGTGGGCTGGGCCTCGAGCGCGATGGCGACGCACTCGTCGAGCGTCAGGACGCGCCCGGCGATCGGGGCCCGCCCCGTGGCTGGCACGGGCGCTATCTGCGCAAGGGCGCGCTCGGTGGTCGAGGGGAGGAACAGAAGAAGCGGGAGAGGGACGATGAGAAGACGGAGCACCCTCATACGGCTCCTGAGAATATCACGACGGATGTGGACAGGCGGTGGGTGACCTGTGGATACCTTTTCTCTTGACGCCCTCTAGATCCTGTGTGTTAGAGTGCCCGTTACCACAATATATAGGAGGTCCCAGGCCTTTGGTCATGACAGGCTCCCTTTGATTTCGAGCCCGATTTAGACCCTAGGTGGCTGACCTGAAGGAGAACCCGCATGCTGGCTGAAACCCGCCCCGCGAAAGTTGGCAAGTGGACCGAACCCGCACTGCGCGTCCTCCGGGAGCGCTACCTCGCGCGCGACGGCGGCGAGGTGGTCGAGACGCCGGAGGAGATGTGCTGGCGGGTCGCGCTGTCCATTGCCGCGGGCGAGGCCCGGTACGGGCGTAGCCAGGCGGCGGTCCGGGAGATCGCGACCGCCTTCTACGAGGTGATGGTCGACGGCGGCTTCCTGCCGAACTCGCCGACCCTGATGAACGCCGGGAAGGGTAACGGCCTGCAGTACTCGGCCTGTTACGTCCTGCCGGTCGGCGACTCGATGGAAGAGATCTTCGATTCCGTGAAGGCCGCGGCTATAATCCACAAATCTGGAGGCGGAACTGGTTTTGCGTTCTCACGTCTCCGCCCAAAGGACGACATCGTCGCGTCCACTGGCGGGCGTGCCTCCGGTCCGATCTCCTTCCTCCGTGTCTTCAATAGCGCGACGGAAGCTGTGAAACAAGGCGGCTGTGTAACGCCGGAGACGCGAGTCTCGACCAACCGTGGCATCCTGGAGATTCGTGCGCTCGGGCCCGCTTCAGCTTCCCCTGACACGTGGCACCGCCACGAACACCCCCTCTCCGTGGCGACTGACCAAGGGCCGAAAGAGTCCGAGGAGTTCTACAACCACGGCGTTGCGCCGGTGCGGCGTATCCGCACACGGCATGGCTACTCGGCGTGCGCGACACTCGAGCACCGGTTCAGAGTCATCGACGAAGACGGCAAGTACGTCTGGAAGGCAATCGAGGATATCAAAGTGGGCGATTGGGTTGCCCTTCAGAAGAAGACATACTTGCCGGTCGAGAACTTCAAGTTCCCTGCGTTCGAGCTCGAGCCTCACTACAACGCGACACGGGTTCGCGTCCCGGAGGTGCCAACAGAGGAGCTCGGAGAGTTCATCGGCTACTTCCTCGGGGACGGCGCCGTCTCGGTGAATTCTCGTGGGACCGGCCGCCTGATTCTGACCGTTTGCAAAGCGGAACCCGACGTCGCCAAGCATCTTATCGACATCGCCGATCAAATCTTCGGGCTCCGGCCGATTCGACAAGCGAAAGCCGACGACGGTTCTGAGAATTACTTCTTTAACTCGACAACCCTGGTCGCCTGGCTCAAGACGGTCGGAATCGAGAAGCGTTCTTCGCTCGACGCGCGAGTTCCCGAGATCGCGTTCTGCGCCGGCCCCGACTTTGCTCGCGGCCTTCTCCGCGGCCTCTTCACGGCGGACGGTACGGTGTCGAAGGACGGCTATCCGTCGCTCTCCAGCGTTTCGAAAGCGCTCGTGGAAGGGGTCCAGCAACTTCTTCTGTCCCTCGGTGTCCCGTCGAGTATCAGCGTGACGACGAAGCGTGTTGGAGCCTTTGGACACAATGCCGTGTATCGACTGAGGATCATCACCCGCGCCGGGCTCGGCCTCTTTACGGACGAGATCGGCTTCTTCTCGTCGGCGAAGAAGGCACGCCTCCAGCTGGGTTTGGAGAAGGCGTGGGAGTTCAACGACGTCATTCCGTTCCAGGAAACGCTTCTGCGGGCCCTCTATGGAGGACCGGGGCGGGGAAGTGGGCCGGGCCGGGGTGCCCGGGGCGCGAATCGCAAGCTCTATCGGGCGCTACAACACTATCTTCCCCGAATGGCTGCGCCAAGGCACCTGACCCGTTCGCGCCTGCAGAAGCTCGTGGAGGCGTATCCTGTCCTCCGCGATCATCCAACGATTGGATGGTTCCTCACCAACGACCAGTTTTACGACCAGGTTGACAAGATCGAGGAGGGGGAGGCCCTCACGCTCGATCTCTCCGTCCCCGCCAACAACACGTACATCGCGAATGGTTTCGTCAGCCACAACACCCGTCGCGGCGCGAACATGGGCATCCTCCGCGTCGACCACCCGGACATCCTCGAGTTCATCGAGTGCAAGCTCGACGGCGGGATCACCAACTTCAACATTTCTGTCGCCGCGACCGACAAGTTCATGGACGCGCTCGTGGCGGGCGCCGAGTACGACCTGGTGAACCCGCATACGGGCCAGGTGACGGGGCGCCTCTCGGCGAAGGAGGTTTTCGACCGCATCGTGCGCGCCGCCTGGCGCACCGGCGATCCTGGGATGGTCTTCATCGACCGGATCAACGCGAGCCCCGCCAACCCGACGCCGGAGATCGGCATGGTCGAGGCGACCAACCCGTGCGTCACGGGGGCCACAATGGTGGCCACACCAGACGGGTGGCGTCGGGCAGACACCGTTCAGTCAGGCGATCTGATCTTGACCGTCAAGGGATCTCGTCCTGTGGAACGTGTCGAGATCTACCCCGCGACTCCGGTCTTTCGTGTCGAGTTCTCTGACGGCGGGGTTCTTCACGCCACAGCGGGCCACCAGTTCTATGTTGCGCGGGGCGGGGGGGCGTTCGTCGCGATTCGACTCGACCGATGCCATGCGGGCGATGAAGTTCAGACCCTTCTTCACGGACAGTTCGGCTCGGCGAAAATTTTGAGCATCGAAGCTGCTGGCGTGGCCACAACATACGACCTCTACGAGCCTGAGACAGATACGTGGATCACGGAAGGCTATGTTTCGAGAGGGTGCGGGGAGCAACCTCTCTTACCGAACGAAGCCTGCAACTTGGGCTCGCTCAACGTCTCCAAGTTCGCCCGCCGCGGCGAGGACGGGGAGTGGTCGATCGACTGGGACGAGATGGAGCGGGTGGTGCGGCTCGCCGTGCGCTTCCTCGACGACGTGATCGAGATGAACCCGTACCCGCTGCCGGAGATCGACGCCACGGTGAAGTCGAACCGCCGCATCGGCCTCGGCCTCATGGGCTGGGCGGACCTGCTCTTCACCATGGGTATCCCCTACGACAGCCAGGAGGCGATCGACCTCGCCGACCGGCTGATGGCATTCGTGAAGGAGAAGTCCCACGACCAGTCGGCGAAGCTCGCGGAGGAGCGCGGCCCGTTCCCGAACTGGAGCCAGTCGATCTACAAGAACGACCGCCAGCACCGGAACTCGACCGTCACGACGATCGCCCCGACGGGCACGATCTCGATGATCGCCGGCTGCTCGTCGGGGATCGAGCCGATCTTCGCGCTCGCCTTCGAGCATCGCGTGAAGCAGCCCGACGGCGAGCGGGTGCTGACCTTCGTGAACGAGACCTTCGAGCGCATCGCCAAGGAGCAGGGCTTCTACTCCGACGCGCTCATGCGAGCGATCGCCAAGCGCGGCGCGCTCCACGATATCCCGGGCGTGCCCGAAGACGCGCGGCGGATCTTCAGGACCTCGCACGAGATCGGCTACGAGTGGCACGTGCGCCATCAGGCGGCGTTTCAGCGCTACACCGACAACGGCGTCTCGAAGACCATCAACCTGCCGCACGGCGCGAGCGAGGAGGACGTCGCGCGCGCGTACCTGCTCGCGTGGGAGCTCGGCTGCCTTGGCATCACGGTCTTCCGCGACGGTTGCAAGGGCGAGCAGGTCCTGAACGTCGGCATCAAGAAGGAGGTACCGGTGCCGACCGCGGCGCCCTCGGTCATCCGGCCGCGCCCGCACAGCCTCAAGGGCTCGACCTACCGGACCGATACCCCGATCGGCACCGCGTTCATCACGGTCAACGAGACGCCAGACGATGATCCCTTCGAGGTCTTCGTTCAGGTCGGCAAGGGCGGCTCCGACACGATGGCCGTCGCAGAGGCGCTCGGGCGACTGATTTCGCTTGTGTTGAGGCTCCCTTCGCCTCTGTCGGCTCAGCGGCGGCTCGAAGAAGTGATCAGCCAGCTCTCGCGGATCGGCGGCGGCCAGCCGACAGGCTTCGGGCCCGCCAAGATCCTCTCGCTCCCGGACGCCCTCGCCCGCACCCTCGCCGAGCACATCGGCCAGGTGAAGCCGCTCACGGACCAGCCCGTAGTGGATGGTAACGGGCGAAAGCAAATCGGCGACCTGTGTAAGGAGTGCGGTCAGGCGACCTTCATCTACGAGGAAGGGTGCAAGAAGTGCCTGTCGTGCGGCTTCAACGAGTGCTGACCCACGGAGGGCCAAGCATCGAGCCGATGTAAAATGCTGCCGTGTTTTCCGGCGGCAGCTACCACGAGGTCGGGCGCTGGCTCTGGAATTTCCTCACCTCTCACGCGAAGCGTGTCGATCCGCGGCTCGAGGTGGAGCTCGAGGCGGGCGACGAGCGGGAGGGGAAGTCCTATGGCGCGCGGCTCCGGTTCGGGCGGCTGGTGAGCCCTGTCATGGAGTTCGACTACCGCGAGGTCGCGGACAGCCGCGGGAGCCTCGCGTGGTGCTCGGCGCTCGCCGAGCGGACGCAGGGGCTCGCGCGCGCCCGGCTCGGCGCGGAGAGGGCGGCCGACGCGGGAGCGCGCTGAGCCCCGGCGCGGCTGGAGCAGTCCCGGGGACCTCAACGGGTTCCTCGGCCTCGCCCTCGACAACATCACGCAGCTCGTCATCCTCTCGAGCCTCCTGATCGGGGTCTTCAAGTTCCCGGCCGACCTCGTGCTCGGCCGGATGGTGCCCGGCACCGCGCTCGGTGTGCTCGTCGGTGACCTCGCGTACACCTGGCTCGCCGTGAGGCTCCGGCAACGGACGGGCCGCGACGACGTCACCGCGATGCCGTTCGGCATCGACACGCCGACCCTGTTCGCGATGGTGTTCGGCGTGCTCGGGCCTGCGATGGCGGCGACCGGCGACCCTGTGCTCGCATGGAAGGTGGGCATGGCGGCGACGCTCGCGATCGGCCTCGCCAAGGTCGGCCTCGCGTTCGGCGGCGACTGGGCGCGTCGGGTCGTGCCACGCGCCGCTCTGCTTGGCTCCATCGCAGGCGTGGCGATCCTCCTGATCGCGTTCCTGCCGATGCTCAAGATCCTCCGCGACCCACTCGTCGGTCTCGTCGCGCTTCTGGTGCTGCTGCTCGGGCTCTTCGGCCGCGTTCGGATGCCGCTCGGTGTGCCGGGGGCGTTCGCCGCGGTCCTCGCCGGCACGGCCCTCTTCTGGCTCCGCGCGTGGCTCGGGCGCGGCGTCGACGCGGGGCCGCCCGTCGCGGTGACGCTCGCGCTCGCGATCCCCTGGCCGACGCTCGCGTGGCTCGACGCGCTCGAGGCGACGCTGCCGTACCTCTCGCTCGCGCTCCCCTTTGCGCTCGTCACGATCATCGGCGGGATCGACAACACCGAGAGCGCCGCGGCGGCGGGCGATGAGTACCGAACGCGCGATATCCTCCTGACCGAGGCGGGCGCCACGGTGCTCGCGGCGCTCTGCGGGGGCGTCGTCCAGAACACGCCCTACATCGGCCACCCCGCGTACAAGGCGATGGGCGCGCGCGCCGGCTACACGCTCGCGACGGGCCTCGTGATCGGGCTCGGTGCCGCGGCGGGCGTGCTGTCGCTCCTCGTCGCCGTGCTCCCCGAGGCGGCGATCGCGCCGATCCTGGTCTTCATCGGGCTCGAGATCACCGCCCAGGGTTTCCTCGCGTCGCCCCACCGGCACGGCGCGGCCGTCGCGCTCGCGTTCGTGCCAGTCGCCGCGGCGGTCGTCCTGATCGAGACAGGCGGTGTTCTGTCCGCTCTCGGCGCCTCGCCGGCGCGCCTCACAGGCGAGGCCGCGCTGACCCACCAAACGCTCCTGGTCCTCGGCAACGGCTTCATCCTGACAGCCGTCGTGTGGGGCTGGGCGCTCGTGGCGATCATCGAGCGGCGCTTCGCCGCGACCGGTCTCGTGTTGGCCTTCGCGAGCGTGGCGACGCTCTTCGGCGTGATCCACTCGCCCGAGCCGAGCGGAAGCCTCTTCTGGCCCTGGGCACCGCCCTCCGCCGGGCCGGCGCGCCTCGCAGGCGCCTACGGCGTGCTCGCCGCGATCTGCTGGCTCGCCGCGACGCGCGCCCGCGGGAGCGCGGACGAGCGAATATCGGCTTGACCGCGTTCGTCACACGAGTGTTAAATGGCCGCGGTCGCGTCGTGAACTTCATGACGATCGGGTGTCCAGAAGGAGGCGCTATGAGCGTGTTCGGGAAGTCGGTGACCGCCGTCGTCGGGGGAGCTGCCCTCGTCGTCGCAGTCGGCCTGGGCGCGGCGTCGGCGCAGGAGCCATGGGTCGCGCCGCCCGAGGCGAAGAACCTGAAGAACCCCGCGAAAGGGATCGGGAACGCGAAGACGATCGTCGAGACGAACTGCGTGACGTGCCACGGCCCCAGCGGGAAGGGCGACGGCCCCGCCGCCGCCGCGCTCCCGCCGCCGAAGCCGGCCGACTGGACGTCCGACAAGGTCGCGAAGGAAACCGACGGCGAGATTTTCTGGAAGATCACGAACGGCCGTGGCGCCATGCCGCCCTGGAAGCATCTCCCGGAGAAGGAGCGCTGGGAGCTGGTGAACTACATCCGCACGCTCCAAAAGAAGAAGTAGGCCGCGAGGCCTCGAGCTTGAGACGCCCCGCCGGTCGCCGGCGGGGCGTTCGTGTATCGGGCATGCGCGTTTCGACGATCGATGTCGGCACCAACACGGTCCGCCTCCTCGTCGCCGACGTGGTCGGCCGCGAGACGTGGAAGGTCGTCGATGCGCACCAGACCGTGACACGGCTCGGGGAGGGGCTCGCGGCCGCCGGCGCGCTCGGCGAGGCGCCCATGACGCGGACGCTCGCGGTCTTGAGCGACTACGTGGCGCGCGCCGAGCGCCTGGCGGCCACGCGCGTGCGCCTGGTCGCGACGAGCGCCGTGCGGGAGGCGACGAACGGGAGCGCGTTCGTCGCCGCGGTGGAGCGCGCGACGGGCCGGCGCGTCGAGGTGGTGAGCGGGGAGGAGGAAGCGCGGCTCATGCTCCGCGGCGTGCGGTCCGGCCTCCGGGACCTCGCCGGCACGATCGTCACCTTCGACGTCGGCGGCGGCTCGACCGAGTATATCCTGGCGGAGAATGAACGGATCAGCGCGGCGGTCAGCATACGCCTGGGCGTCGTCCCGCTCGCCGAGCGGTTCCCGTTTGCCGACGGGGTGGACTGGAACCGCTACGCGGTCCTCCTCGCCGAAGTCCGCGCGCGGCTGGAGCGCGAGCTCCCTCAGACGATCCGCAGCGCGCGCGTCGCTCACCTCGTGGGCACCGCCGGGACGGTGACGACGCTCGCGGCGCTCGACCTCGGTCTGGTCCAGTACGAGCCGCAGCGCGTCCAGGGCCACCGGCTGAGCCGGGCGACGATCGAGCGGCTCCTCGGGCGCCTCGGCGGCCTGTCGGTAGCCGCCCGGGCGGCGCTGCCCTGTGTCGAGCCCGGCCGGGCGGACCTGATCATCCCGGGCATCGCGATCGTGACGGCGACGCTCGACGCCCTCGGCGTTGCGACGCTCGTCGTCAGCGACTGGGGCTTGCGGGAAGGGATCCTCGCCGACGCGCTCGAGGGACGCCACGAGCCTCTTCCGGACGCTGCTCCTTAACCTCTCCACCCGGCGCCGGATCGGCGACGCGATGGCTCGTCTGCCGGCGGCGCGGCGGTTCGTCCGTCGCTTCGTGGCCGGCGAGCGCGCCGAGGACGCGCTCCAGGTGATCGCCCGGTTGAACGCCCAGGGCCTCCTCTGCGCCGTGACTTACCTCGGGGAGAACGTCGCCACCCCCGCCGACGCCGCTCATGCGGCGCGCGCCTACGTGGAGCTTCTCGAGGAGATCGAGCGGCGGAGGCTCTCCGCCGTCCCGTCCCTGAAGCTCACACACCTCGGGCTCGACCTGGGTGAGGCGGTGTGCCGGGCCAATCTCGAAGCGGTGCTCGCACGCGGCCGCGCCAGCTCGACGCTCGTGTGGATCGACATGGAGTCCAGCGCGTATACCGACCAGACGCTCGACCTTTACGCGCGCGTGCGGCCGTCCTTCTCCAACGCCGCCTGCGTGGTCCAGGCCTACCTCCGACGCACCGCGAAGGACGTCGAGCGCCTGATCGAGCTCGGCGCGACGGTGAGGCTGTGCAAGGGCGCGTACCGCGAGCCCCCGGAGCTCGCGTTCCCCGACAAGCACGAGGTGGACGCGAACTACGCGCGACTGATGGACCGGTTCTTCGCGGCGGACGCCCAGGCAAGCGGTGTCTATGTCGGCTTCGCGACTCACGATGAGCGGCTGATCGCGCGCGCCCGCGACGCCGCGCGAGCGAAGGGGATCGGGCGGGAGCGGTTCGAGATCCAGATGCTCTACGGGATTCGGAGCGACCTGCACGCGCGCATCGCCGCGGACGGTCTCCGGCTCCGGGTGCTCGTGCCGTATGGCGAGGACTGGTATGGCTACTTCATGCGCCGGCTCGCCGAGCGGCCGGCGAACCTCGTCTTCTTCCTCCGGCACCTGTTCCGTCGCTAGCGGATCCGGCACCAGGCCTGTCGCTCGCAGGCCCCGGCACCCAGGGGCGGATTTGACACTGTCCGGAGCGACGACTATGCTAAGCGGTTAAGTATGGATGAAATCGCGGTATTGGTGCTGAACTACACGTTTGAACCGCTGCATTTCACCAACGCCCGCCGCGCCATCACGCTGTTGCTCGCCGGCAAGGCCGAGGCCGTGGAGGCGTCCCCACGCGTGGTCCGCTCGCCCTCGATCTCCTTCGCGCTGCCGGCGGTGATCCGGCTCGCGATCTATATCCGCAAGCCCTTCCTCGACCGCGTCGCCTTCAACAAGAAGAACATCCTGCGACGCGACGGCTACACCTGCCAGTACTGCAACCGGCGCGGCGAGCGGTTGACCGTCGACCACGTGGTGCCCCGCTCGCGCGGCGGCGAGACGACGTGGGTGAACGTGGTGGCGGCGTGCCTCAGGTGCAATCTCAGGAAAGGCAACCGGCAGCCTGAGGAGGCCGGCATGCGGCTGGTCCGCGAGCCGGTGCATCCCAAGTTCGTCTTCTCGACGCACATGCTGCGGCACCCGCACGCGCACTCGCTCCTCGACTCGTGGCGGAAGTACCTGCTCGCCGTCCCGACGCCGTCCTGACGTCGTCCAGCGCCGTGTTCCGGCTCACGTCCGAGTACTCGCCTCGCGGCGACCAGCCGGTGGCGATCGCCGGGCTCACGCGCTTCGTTCGCGAGGGCCGGCGCCACGTCGTCCTGCGTGGCGTCACCGGGTCGGGCAAGACCTACACGATCGCCAACCTCATCGCCAGTGCGGACCGCCCGACGCTGGTGATCTCGCCGAACAAGACCCTGGCGGCCCAGCTCTTCAGCGAGTTCAAGGCGTTCTTCCCCTCGAATGCCGTCGAGTACTTCGTCTCCTACTACGATTACTACCAGCCCGAGGCGTACATCCCGCAGTCGGATACGTACATCGAGAAGGACGCGCTGATCAACGACGAGATCGATCGCATGCGTCACTCGGCGACGAAGTCGCTCCTCGAGCGGCGCGACGTGATCGTGGTCGCCTCGGTCTCGTGCATCTACGGCATCGGCGAGCCCGACACCTATGCTGGGATGCACCTCGAGCTGCGCGCGGGCGAGGCGATCGACCGCGACGAGATCATTCGGCGGCTGATCGCCGTCCAGTACGAGCGGAACGACTACGACTTCCACCGCGGCACGTTCCGGGTGCGGGGGGATGTCGTGGAGATCTTCCCGGCCAGCGAGGAGTCGGTGGCGCTCCGCGTCGAGCTGTTTGGCGACGTCGTGGACGCCCTCTACCGGATCGATCCCCTCAAGGGCTCCGTGCTCGAGCGGGCGGACGCGGTCCATGTCTATCCGGCGAGCCACTACGTGACCGAAGCGGGCCAGCTCGAGCGCGCGATCCAGACGGTCCAGGACGAGCTCGGGGAGCGCCTGGCCTTCCTCAAGCCACGCAACCGGCTCCTCGAAGCGCAGCGACTCGAGCAGCGCACCCTGTTCGACATGGAGATGCTGCGCGAGCTCGGCTATTGTCACGGGATCGAGAACTACTCGCGCCACCTGACGGGTCGGCGGCCGGGCGAGCCGCCGCCAACGCTGATCGACTACCTCGCGAAGGACGCGCTGATCATCATCGACGAGAGCCACGTGGCCGTCCCGCAGATCCGCGGCATGTACTACGGCGATCGATCCCGGAAGGAGGCGCTGGTCGAGTACGGCTTCCGCCTGCCGTCGGCGTTCGACAACCGACCGCTCACCGCGGAAGAGTTCACGCGGGCGACGGGCCAGACGATTTACGTCTCGGCGACGCCGGGGCCGCACGAGCTCGAGCTGGCCGGCGACGCGGTCGCCGAACAGGTCATCCGGCCGACCGGCCTCATGGACCCGAAGATCACGGTGCGGCCCGCGAAGGACCAGGTGGACGACCTGCTCGCCGAGATCCGCGCGCGGGCCGAGCGCAACGCGCGCGTGCTGGTCACCACGCTGACCAAGCGCATGGCGGAGGATCTCACCGAATACTACCAGCAGGTCGGGCTCCGGGTGCGGTACCTGCACTCCGACATCGACACGCTCGACCGCGTGGCGATCATCCGGGACCTGCGCCTGGGCAAGTTTGACGCGCTGATCGGCATCAACCTCCTCCGCGAGGGGCTCGATATCCCGGAAGTGTCGCTGGTCGCGATCCTCGACGCCGACAAGGAGGGCTACCTCCGGTCCGGGACCTCGCTCATCCAGACGGCCGGGCGCGCCGCCCGGAACGTCAACGGCGAAGTCATCATGTACGCCGACCACGTCACGGACTCGATGGCGGCGACGATCCGCGAGACGGAACGGCGCCGCGAGCTCCAGGCCGCCTACAACCGGGAGCACGGCATCACGCCCGAGACGATCCGGTCGTCGATCCGCGAACTCCTCCAGACGATCTACGAGCGGGACTATTACACGGTCGAGGTGGAGGCGCCCGCCGAGGAGAAGTTCGAGTCGCCCGCGGCGCTCGCGAGGCGAATCGCAGAGCTGGAGGCACGGATGAAGGAGGCGGCGCGGCGGCTCGACTTCGAGCAGGCCGCCGAGCTCCGCGACCGGATCAAGGCGCTCCGGCGAGCGGAGCTCCTGTGACGCTCGAGGAAAAGCTCGCCCGACTGCCCGACCGCCCGGGCATCTACATCTACCGGGACGCCAAGGCCCAGGTCCTCTACGTGGGCAAGGCCGCCTCGCTCCGGAGCCGCGTGCGCTCGTACTTCCAGGAGTCCCGACCGCGTGACCCGAAGACCGACGCGCTCGTGCGCCAGATCCGCGACCTCGAGTACGTGGTGACCGACAACGAGCTCGAGGCGCTGATGCTGGAGGCAAACCTCGTCCGCAAGCACCGACCCAGGTACAACATCATCCTGCGCGACGACAAGCACTACCCGTTCCTGAAGCTCACCACGAACGAGGAGTTCCCGCGCCTCCTGGTCGCGCGGCGGGTCCAGAACGATGGCGCGACATATTACGGGCCCTTCTATCCCGCGACGGCGATGCGCGAGACGCTCAAGCTCACCCGCCAGCTCTTCCCGCTGCGGACCTGTTCGATCACGATCGACGGCACGCTCGAGCGCCCCTGCATCCAGTACTCGATCCACCGGTGCAACGCACCGTGCACGGGGTGGGAGACTCGCGAGGGCTACGCCAAGACCGTCCGGGAGGTGATGCAGTTCCTGGAGGGCCGGGACGAGGACCTGGCGCTCCGGCTCACGCGGGAGATGGAGGAGGCCGCGGTCGAGACGAAGTTCGAGCGCGCGGCCGTGCTGCGCAACCAGATCCAGGCCCTCAACAAGGTGCGCGAGCGCCAGAAGATCATCTCGACGGACGAGGTGGACCAGGACGTGATCGGCGTCGTGCGGCAGGGGAGCGACGCCTGCGTCGAGTTCTTCTTCGTCCGCAAGGGCCGGCTCGTCGGCCAGGAGGCGTTCTTCTTCGACAGAGTCGCGGGCTGGGCGGACGGCGAGATCCTCTCGGCCTTCGTCCGGCAGTTCTACGGCAAGGCGGTCGCGCCCGCGCCGGAGATCCTCGTCTCCGAGGATCTGCCGGAGGCGGAGCTCACGACGGAGTGGCTGAGCACGCTCGCGGGCCGACGGGTCCAGGTCGTGGTGCCCCAGCGGGGGCCGAGGCGTGAGTTCGTCGCGATGGCGGAGGCGAACGCGGCGATCGCGCTCCAGAATCACCTCCTCTCCCGCGACGACCGCCAGCAGGTCGTGCTCGAGGAGCTGCGGCGCGCGCTCACCCTGCCCGGGCTGCCCAACCGGATCGAAGGCTACGACATCTCTCACGTCCAGGGCAGCGAGCAGGTCGGCTCCCTGGTCGTGTGGGAGAACGGGAGCATGAAGAAGGAGGACTACAAGCGCTTCCGCATCAAGACCGTGGCCGGCGCGGACGACTTTGCCGCGCTCGGCGAGGTTCTCACGCGGCGGTTCGCGAGGGCACTGGAGCAGGGGACGCCGCTGCCGGACCTGGTCCTGATCGACGGCGGCCGCGGCCAGCTCAACGTGGGGCTGAAGGTCCTGCAGGACCTCGGCCTCGACTACCTCCCCGTCGCCGCCCTCGCGAAGCAGCAGGAGGAAGTCTACGTCGGCGAGAGCCTCCACCCGCTCGTGCTCGACCCGACGTCGCCGGCGCTCCACACGCTCCAGAAGATCCGGGACGAGGCTCATCGATTCGCGATCACGTACCACAAGAAGCTCCGGTCGAAGCGGACCCTCCAGTCGGTGCTGGACACGATCCCCGGCGTCGGGGCGACGATCCGCACGAGCCTGCTCAAGACGCTCGGCTCGGCCCGGCGCGTGCGCGAGTCGTCAGTCGCCGAACTTGCCGCGGTCCCCAAGGTGACGCCGAAGCTCGCGCAGCGCATCTTCGACCATTTTCACCCGGCGGAATCCGCGGAACCTCAGCGGGGGGCGGCCGGTTAGTAAGGTTGGAGCCAACCGGGCACGCTGGGGGGTGACGCTCGAATGAAGAAGCTCATCGCAGCGACCGCGGTCGTCGTGGGTCTGGCGTTCACGGCTGGCACGGCGATAGCGTTCCAGTGCCCTTCGCTCATCAAGCAGGGGCGCGATGCGGCGGCGAAGATGGACGCCAACAGCGACAAGGTGAAGAAGGCCGCGTCCATGCTGGACAAGGCCGAGGCGCTGCACAAGGAAGGCAAGCACGCGGACTCCGTCACGGAGGCGAACGAAGCCCTCGGGCTGCTCGGTGTGAAGCAGTAGTCTCGTCGGGAGGGGGCGGGGCTCCTACGCTCGGAACGACACTCGCTCAGAGCCCCGCCCCCTCCCTCCGTTTCCCGCCCTCACCCACAGACGAGGCCGTTGACCCGACGGAGGTCTCGGCGGTTCTTGCTCCCGTCGGCTAACTATGTAAAACTCTGGACCAATTATGGCGAGCGACCGATATCCGTTCCAGGAGATCGAGGCCAAGTGGCAGCGGATCTGGGAGGACCGAAAGCAGTTCCGCGTGACCGAGGACCCGCGTCGCCCGAAGTTCTACTGCCTCGAGATGTTCCCGTACCCCTCTGGCCGCATTCACATGGGACACGTACGCAACTACGCGATCGGCGACCTGCTCGCCCGCTACAAGTCGATGCGCGGTCTCAACGTGCTCCACCCGATGGGCTGGGATGCTTTCGGTCTGCCCGCCGAGAACGCCGCGATCGAGCACGGCGTCCATCCCGCCATCTGGACGTACGAGAACATCGACTACATGCGTGCACAGCTCAAGAAAATGGGCCTGTCCTACGACTGGGATCGCGAGATCGCCACCTGCGACCCGTCGTACTACAAGTGGGAGCAGCTCATCTTCATCAAGATGTTCGAGCGCGGGCTGGCGTACCGGCGGCGCTCCACCGTCAATTGGTGCCCGTCATGCCAGACGGTGCTCGCCAACGAGCAGGTCGAGGCCGGACGATGTTGGCGCTGCGACTCCGAGGTGATGCCGCGGGAGATCGAGGGATGGTTCTTCAAGATCACGGCGTACGCGGAGGAGCTGCTGGCCTGGTGCGACCGGCTCCCGGGGTGGCCAGAGCGCGTGCTGACGATGCAGCGCAACTGGATCGGCAAGAGCGAGGGCGCGGAATTCGACCTCGCCGTCGCGGGACGTCCGGAGCTCAAGATCCGGGTGTTCACGACGCGGCCGGATACCGCGTTCGGCATGACGTACGCGGTCCTCGCCCCGGAGCATCCGCTCGTCGATCGACTGGTGGCGGAGGACGCCGAGCGCGCGGCCGTCGTGGCGTTCCGGGAAGAAGTGTCGCGGGAGTCCGAAATCGAGCGGCTCGCCGCCGACCGGCCCAAACGCGGCCTCCGTCTGACGACACGGGTGGTGAACCCGTTCAACGGCGCCGAGGTCCCGCTCTTCATCGCCAACTACGTGCTCATGGGCTACGGCACGGGCGCGATCATGGCGGTGCCGGGCGAGGACCAGCGCGACTGGGACTTCGCCACGCAGCACGGCCTGCCGATCATCGAGACCGTCAAGCGCCCCGACGGGTGGACCGGCCAGGCGTACACGGGCGACGGCGTGAAGATCAACTCCGGGTTCCTCGACGGCCTCACGGTCGCCGAAGCCAAGCGCCGGGCGACGGACCGGCTCGTGGCGCGCGGCCTCGGCGAGGCGAAGGTGAACTACCGCCTTCGCGACTGGGGAATCAGCCGCCAACGGTACTGGGGAGCGCCGATCCCCATCCTCTACTGCGATCGGTGCGGGATGGTCCCCGAGGCCGAGGAGAATCTTCCCGTCGAGTTGCCGCGGGACGTCCAGATCAGCGGCAAGGGCGGCTCGCCGCTCGCCAACGTCGCGAGCTTCGTGAACGCCCGGTGCCCCCGGTGCGGTGGCCGCGCGCGGCGAGACACGGACACGATGGACACGTTCGTCGAGTCGTCGTGGTACTTCCTGCGCTACTGCTCGCCGCGGTACGAGGGCGGCATGTTCGAGCGGGCGGCGGCCGAGTACTGGATGCCCGTGGACCAGTACATCGGCGGGATCGAGCACGCCGTGCTCCACCTCCTCTACGCGCGCTTCTACACGAAGGTCCTCCGCGACCTGGGGCTCGTGAAGGTCGACGAGCCGTTCACCGCGCTCCTCTCCCAGGGGATGGTGATCAAGGACGGCGCGAAGATGTCGAAGTCCAAAGGCAACGTGGTGTCCGACGACTACATCCGCGAGAAGTACGGGGCGGACACCGGGCGGCTCTTCGAGCTCTTCGCCGCGCCTCCCGAGAAGGACCTCGAGTGGAACGACCAGGGTATCGAAGGAGCCTTTCGCTTCCTCAACCGCGTGTGGCGCTTCACGCTCACGCACCTGGATGAGCTGCGTACGCCGACCCCGGGCCGCGTGGCGCCGGCGTCGGACACGGCCCGGACGTTTCGGCGGCTGATCCACGAGACGATCCAGCGCGTGACCGACGACATCGAGCGGGAGTTCCACTTCAACACGGCGGTCGCCGCGATCATGGAGCTCGTGAACGCCCTGCACGGGTTCGAAGCAACCTCGGCGGGAACCGTCGAGCCCGCCGAGCGCGCGGCATTGCTCCGGGAAGCGGTCGAGACGATCACCCTGCTGCTCGGGCCGTTCTGCCCCCACATTGCCGAGGAGCTCTGGTCGCGGCTCGGCCATCGGGAGAGCGTCTTCGCACAGCGTTGGCCGACCGCCGACCCCGACGCGCTCAAGAAAACGGAGGTCACGGTGGTCGTGCAGGTGGACGGCAGGGTGCGCGGGCGGCTCCTCGTGGACGTGGACGCCGCCGAGGAGCGCCTCCGCCAGCTGGCGTTGAACGATGAACGGGTGAGCCCGTGGGTGGCCTCGCGCCGGGTGGAGAAGATCGTCGTCGTGCCGAACCGGCTCGTCAACATCGTGACGCGCGCGTGACGCTGCGGGCCCTGGCGCTCATGGCCGTAGCCCTCGCCGGCTGCGGCTACTCGCTCCGTGGCAACCTCCCGGGTCACATCAGGAGCGTCGCCGTCCCGGTGTTCACGAACCGGACGTCCGAGCCGGCGGTGGAGAACATTCTCACCCAGGCGGTCGTCCAGGCGTTCTCGACCAACGGGCGCCTCCGGGTCGTCAAGCCGGACCAGGCGGACGCGATCCTCGAGGGCGAGGTCGTGGATTACCAGATCCTGGCGCTCGCATTCGACCCGCGCGCCAACATCCAGCAGTACCGGCTCGTCGTCACCATGAACCTCCGCATGCGCGACGTGCGGAGCAACACGCTGCTCTTCGAGCAGCCGCGGTTCCAGGAGAAGTCCGATTTCCGGGTGTTCGGCGCGGTCTCACAGACGATCTCCCGCGAGGAGACCGCGCTGCAAGCGGCGGCGGTAGACATCGGGCGGGCGATCGTGAGCCTCGCGATCGACCGCTTCTGATCGTTGGACTCCACGAGCTTCCTGCGACTCGTCGAGCGCGGGGAGCTGCCTCCGGTGCTCCTGCTCCACGGGCCGGACGCCCAGCTCCTCGACGACGCGCTCGCTCTCGTCGCCGAGCGCCTCTTCCCCGACACGGCGAGCGCCGCGCTCGGCCGCGAGGTCCTCGACGGGCGCGAGACGGACGCCCAGGCCGTCGTCACCTCGGCGATGACGCTCCCGTTGCTGGGCGGCGTGCGGCTGGTCGTCGTCCGGCACGCCCAGGCGCTCGGCCAGCGGCACGCCGAGGCGCTCGGCGCGTACGCTCGCGACCCGAACCCCACGACGCGCCTCGTGCTCCTCGCCGACGAGGGCCTGCGCACCTCGCGCGACCGGCGCGCCGATCACTGGCTCGTCCAGGCCTTGCCGGCGGGAGCAATCGTGGACCTCCCGGCCCGCCAGGGCCGCGAGCTTGCAGGGTGGCTCCGGCAGCGCGCCGCGGCCGAAGGGCTCCAGGTCAGCGAGGAGGCCACGAGGCTCCTGGTCGAGTGGGTGGGGGAGGACGGAGCAGTGCTGCTCGGCGAGGTCCGCAAGGCGGCGCTCGCAGGCGGCGCCGACAACCGAAGCGTCGGAGTGAACGAGGTCGGTGCGATCGTCGGGGAACGCCGGCTCGCCGACGTCTTCGAGCTCACCCGCGCGGTGCAGCGTCGGGACCTCGTACTCGCCCTCAAGACGCTCGAGCGGCTGCTCACCACCGAGGAGCCGATGCGCATGCTGGCGCTCCTGGCGCGCGACCTCCGGATGGCGTGGACGGTGCGAGCGCTCACGGAACAGGGCCAGTCTCCCGCGGAGATCGCGCGCGCCCTCCGACTGCCGCCGGCGGTGGTCGAGACGCTCGGCCGCGGAGATCCGGCTGCGCGCCTGGCGGAGAAGCTCGCACGGTGCTGGGACGTCGAGCGGCGGGTCAAGTCGAGCGGCGAGCCGCGTGCGGAGCTGACGGTGCTCGTCGCCGACCTGTGTGCCGAGAGGTGAACCTCCGCGCGCTCGCTTTCATCCTCTGTATCGGGTGGGCGGCGGCCGCCTCCGCCGCCGGCGGCCTGCCAAAGGCGCGCGGGGCTCCGCACGAGGCCCTTCAGGCGGGCGCGGCGATGGTCCCCCTGCGCGTCCCGCCGGGCACGCCGCTCGCCGGCTATGGGAGCAGCCGACGCCGCCTGCTGGTGCCGGACCTCCTCGGTCTCCACCCGCACGCCTTCTGGTTCAAGCCGGCCGAGGGCGAGCTCGACGCGCCCGCCGCGCGGGCGCTCGTGCTCGAGACGGCGACGGCCAGGCTCACGTGGGTGACGGTGGATCTCGTCGCCGTGGACCGGTCGTTCGTGGACACCCTGCGGCAGCGGCTCGAGGACGGCGGGTCACGGCCCGGGACGCTTGTCGTCTCAGCGTCGCACACCCACTCCGGTCCCGGCGCCTTCCTCGACTCGTGGCTGATGGGGATCCTGGCGGCCGACCGCTTCGACAGCGAGGTGCTGCGAGCGTTCGCGGACACCGTCGTCGAGGCTGTGCAGCGCGCCGAGACGGGGAGAGCGCCGGCGCGCGTCGGCGCGGCGCGCGTGGACGGACCCGCGCTGACGGCGAGCCGCCTCGACCAGCCGGTGGATTCGGAGCTCGTCGTGCTCCGGCTCGCGTCGCCCGCGGGCGTGCCGATCGCGCTCCTGTGGAACTACGCGATCCATGGGACGATGCTTGGCCCACGCAACCTCAAGTACTCCGGCGACGTCATGGGCGTCGCCTCGCGCGAGCTCGAGCGGCGCCTCCGGGTCCCGGCGCTCTTCGTGAACGGCGCCGTCGGCGACGTGAGCCCCAGGCACCACGGCCCGGCCGCGGTGCTCGCCGAGGGCCGGACACTCGCCACCGCCGTCGAAGAGGCGTGGGGGCGCGCCGTCCCCGCTCCGGTGGGTTCGCTCGCTATCAGGACCGCGCGAGTGCGGCTGCCCGCACCGTCCCTCTCGCTCCGCAACTGCACCCGGCCCTGGGTGCCGAGGGCGCTGACGGTGCCCCTCGGGCGTGGGCTGCCCCGGGAGACCGAGCTGATCGCCGGCGCGCTCGGTGCCACGGCGTGGGTGACGATCCCCGGCGAGCTCCAGGCCAGGCTCGGACGCACGGTGAAGGAGGCGGGGCAGGCCGCCGGGGTGTCCGCCTTCGTCGCCGGCGTGTCGAACGACTACCTGGGCTATTTCCTCACGACCGAGGACTACGACCGGACCGCGTACATCGCGTGCGCAAGTCTGTACGGGCCCGAGGGGGGCACACGCCTCACGCGCGCGGCGTCGGAGCTACTCCAAGAGCTCGCCGGCCGAGATCAGCGGTGAGCGGAGAGACGGCGGGCGAGAGCAGACTTTTTGCGGGCCGCGGTGTTACGGTGAAGGACGCCCTTCGACACGGCCTTGTCGAGAGCGCGGATCGCCTCGAGGACCGCCGCGGATCCGGCCTGGCCGTCCGCGGCGCGCGCCGCCTTGACCAGGGTGCGCACCCGCGACCGCACGGTCCGGTTTCGGAGCCGCCGTCGCTCGTTTTGGCGGATGCGCTTCATCGCCGACTTCGTGGTCGCCACGCGAACGCTCCTTTCGTCGAGGACCCGTTGCCATGCGCGGCGGCGGAGAGGCCGGCAGCGCGGCGCGTCGCACGCGCTGCATCATGCCCGAACGGCAAGACGATTTCAAGGTGAGCTCGACCGAACGGCAGATCGTCAAGGCACTCGGCTCCATCGGCAGCGCTACGGCGCTGAGTCGCGCGGCCGGCTTTGTCCGCGACGTCGTCGTGGCGCTCGCGTTCGGCGCCGGGCCGGTGACCGACGCGTTCTTCGTCGCGTTCCGGATCCCGAACGTCCTGCGCCGTCTCCTCGCGGAGGGTGCCTTGGCCACGGCGATGATCCCGGTCTTCTCGGAGTACTTCGTGACGCGGTCGTGGCCCGAGGTCCTTCGAATGCTCCGCGCGGTCCTCGCGCTCGCGCTCGTCGCCCTCGGTATAACGGCGCTGCTCGGCATCGCGACGGCGCCGTGGATCCTGAAGGTGATCGCGCCGGGCTTCGCCGACGACCCCGCACGGGCCGGGCTCGCGGTGCTCCTGACGCGCGTGATGTTCCCCTACATCGTGCTGGTCGGACTTGCGGCGCTCGCCACGGGCGCATTGAACGCGCAGGGGCGGTTCTTCGCGAGCGCGCTCGGCCCCGCCGTCCAGAATGTGGCGATGATCGCGGCCATCCCGCTCCTGGCGTCGCGCGTGGACCCGCCGATCCTGTCGCTCGCGATCGGCGTGCTGGTCGGTGGGGTCGGCCAGGTCGTGATCCAGCTGCCGAGCCTTCGCCGGTGCGGGCTCCTCGTCCTGCCGGCGGCCGAGTTCCGTCACCCGGCGCTCGCGCGCCTCGTCCGCCTGCTCCTGCCCGCGGTGTTCGGTCTCGCCGCGGTGCAGGTGATGGTCTTCGCCAACACGCTCCTCGCCTCGCTGCTGCGCCCCGGCTCGATCTCCTATCTCTACTACGCCGACCGGGTCATGGAGTTCCCGCTCGGCGTCTTCGGGATCGCCCTCGCTTCGGCCTCGCTGCCCGTGATGGCCCGGCAGGCCGCGGCGGGCGAGACGCGGGCCCTGACCGAGACCCTCGGCTTCTCGCTCCGCCTCGCCCTGTACGCCTCCCTGCCGGCGATGATCGGGCTCGTGATCCTCCGCGCGCCGATCGTCCGCGTGCTCTTCGAGCGAGGCAAGTTCGGGCCCGCCGACACGGGGGCGACCGCCGACGCGCTCGCGTGGTACGCGATCGGCCTCGTCGGCTTCGCGGGCTCGCGGATCGCCGCGCAGGTGTTCTACGCGCTCGGCCAGTCGGGCACGGCCGTGCGCCTCGGCATCGTCGCGGTAGGCGCGAACGTGCTCGCCGCGCTCCTGATGATGGGACCGCTGGGCCACGCCGGACTCGCCGGCGCATCCTCCGTCGGCGCGTACGTCAACCTCCTGGCACTCCTCTACGTCGTCCGGCGACGTCTCGGGCCGCTCGGCGGCCGCGCGCTCGCCGCCAGCGCCGCCCGGACGGTCGCGGCGTCGATCCCGTTGATCGGGTGGTGCGCGCTGGTCCTCGCACTGTGGCCCGCGTCGCGCTCGCTCCCGGTGAACATCGTGTGGCTCGGGGGCGCGATCGCGGGCGGTGTCGCCCTCTACTGGGGGGCCAGTGTGGTCCTTGGCCTATCGGAGCGCACCGCACTCCTCCGGATGTTTCCGCGCGCCGAGCCCCGGGAAGGCGTCGGCGCCTGAGTCACGGCCCCCCGCTGCTCGCGTTCCCGTCTCGCTCGAACGATCCGTGCCGCGCGGGTTTCGTGATTCTCCAGCGCCGTGGTAAGATTCGACGTGGTCACACTATGACCGCGGCGGTCGTTGAGTATCTCGGGGCCCTGCAGACGGAGCAGGGGGCGTCCCGAAATACTCTCGCCGCCTACCGCCACGATCTCACCGACTTCGCCGAGTTCCTCCGCCGCCAGCGTCGCGCGCTTCCCTACCTCGCTCCCGACGACCTCGTCGTCTATCTGGAAGGCCTGCGGAAGCGGGGCCTCCGCCCCTCGAGCGTCGCGCGCCGAATGTCCGCCGTGCGCGGACTCTATCGTCACCTGCTGCGTGAAGGGGCGCTCGACCGCGATCCCACCGAGCACGTCGAGGTCCCGCGGCGCGGGCGCTCGCTGCCGCGGACGCTGTCGCGCGACGCGGCCACGGCGCTCGTGGAAGCGCCGGACACGACCGAGCCGCACGGCGTGCGCGACCGCGCGATCCTCGAGCTCCTCTATGCGACGGGGATGCGCGCCTCGGAGTGCCTCGACCTCAGGCTGGAGGACCTCAACCTCCAGGCCGGTTATGTCATCTGTACGGGCAAGGGTCGGAAGCAGCGGCTCGTGCCGGTCGGCGCGGAGGCGGCCGCGTGGGTCACGCGCTACCTGAAGGGGGCGCGGCCGCGCGACACGCGCGGGCGCGATAGCGGCCGCCTCTTCGTGAACCCGCGCGGGGGCCGGCTCTCTCGCCAATCGCTCTGGATCCTCGTCCGCCGGGCCGCGGCGCGCGCGGGCCTCCGCGTCCGGGTGTCGCCCCACGTGTTGCGCCACTCCTTCGCGAGTCATCTGCTCGAGGGCGGCGCCGACCTGCGCTCCGTGCAGGCGATGCTCGGCCACGCCGACATCGCGACGACGCAGGTGTACACCCACCTGCCGACCGCCGCGCTCAAGCGGATGTACCGGCAATTCCACCCGAGAGCATGACCGTGGCGAAGCGCGCCCATGCCTACCCTCAGGTGAGCCTCGTGGCGGTCGACCTCGTGAACACCGCGGTGACGCAGGCCCCCGCGCCGATCGCCATCGGCGCCGCCTTGCGCCTGGCGCGGAAGCGCGACGCGGCGATAGTCGTGGTGGACGGGCGATGCGCGCTGCGGGAGGACCTCGTCCGGGCGAGCCTCCTCGGCCTCGACGACCTCGCGTCCACCGCCGTCGCGCGCGATCTCCCGTGCGTGGATGCGGGGGCGGGCGAGGTGACAGTGCGCCGGCTCCTCGCCGAGGGCGCGCCGCTCGTGGTCGTGCGCGACCGACGGGGCCCGGTGGGCGCCGTCGCGGCCCGGGGCGCCACGACGGCGACCCTGCCCACGGCGCGCCGTGTGGCGGACCGCCTGTCCTCCGACACGCGGGCGCTGCTCGAGTCGATCGGACGTCTCGCGGCGGCGCGGGGCGCGCGCGCATTCCTGGTCGGAGGAATGGTCCGCGACCTCTGGCGTGACGCGGAGATGACGTCCGCCGACCTCGACGTCGTGGTCGAGGGCGACGGTCTGGCCGTGGCGCGCGAGCTCGCGCGCGCGCTGGGCGGCTCCGTCCGCGAGCATCGACGCTTCCTCACGGCGTCCGTCGAGGCGCCCCGTACCGGACGGATCGACGTGACGACCGCGCGGAGCGAACGCTACGAGTCCCGCGGTGCGCTGCCGCGGGTGATGCCGGCGGGGATCGACCAGGACTTGAGGCGGCGCGACTTTACGATCAACGCGATGGCCATCGAGCTCCACTCGGGCGCCTTCGGCCTGCTCGATCCCCTCGG
>Ga0209236_1000433_pt1 | contig 24037 bp, 21 predicted proteins | sample GraSoi013_1_40cm_FD_185819 | JGI IMG/M metagenome (GOLD analysis project Ga0209236, IMG submission 185819) | Grasslands soil microbial communities from the Angelo Coastal Reserve, California, USA - Sample 09_27_2013_1_40cm (SPAdes) (version 2) | ecosystem: Environmental > Terrestrial > Soil >... | reverse complement strand
GCCGGTCACGGCGGTGTTGGCGGGATTGATCGTGTCGTTGCTCCCGTTCGGCTTGCTGCCGGGCGTCGCGGCCACGTCCACCTGTGCCTCGAGTTGGAAGACGGCCTGGTAATCCCTTCCGCTCAGATCGTGATATCCCCTGACACCGAAGCGGGAGAGGTTGCTGGCCACGTCAGGAAGCCAGCGCAGACTGCCCGTCGGCGGCGTACAGGGATTGACCGCAGCGGTGATGCAGGGCGCGCCAGTCAGCTCCTGGTTGCCGACGTCGAAGGAGACGTTGATCCGCCCGTACACGGTGAAGTCGAACGGCTTGTGGGGCGCCGGCGGCTGCTTGACGTCCGAGGGAACGGCCGGTCCCGTGGGCGTCGGGTTCTGCGGCGGGTTTGCCGACTCGGCGGGATTCTCCGACTGCGCGCGCGCAAGGCCCGCGACCGCGAGGCACGACAGACAGAAGGCGACGTACGCGAAACGCAATCGCATGGATTCCTCCTGGTTCGAAGCGACGGGCAAGGACACGCCGTTGAGCGGCGCGCAGGAGGCATTACAGAAAATGCGAGGTGGCCATGTCTATGCTAGACCAGCGTCGGTACGACGAGTGACGGAATGCCTTCGGATCCTTGCGGCACAAACATTATCGATTTTTTGTGCAGCCTGGCGCCAGGTCCGACGTGCGAACGAGTTGCGAGCGCCAGGAATAAACACGCCACATCGGACATCCACTGTCCAGGGCAGGACTTTGCAGCAAAGGAGGAGTCCCATGCGTCCGAAGTGGTTCCTCGTCGTGGCAGTGCTGGCAGCGGCGGCGGCTTGCGGTGGCGGAATGTCGTCCACCGCCCAGGTAACGATCAGGGACTTCTCGTTCTCGCCGTCCACGATGCCGATCAAGGCCGGGACGACCGTTACCTGGACCAACAACGGCCCCATGTCGCACACCACGGTCAGCGACAACGGTGTTTGGACTAGCGCCACGTTGGCCCCGCCTTCTGGAGGCGGTGGCTACGGCGGCGGAACCGCGGGCCAAACGTTTCAATTCACCTTCAGCACGCCGGGCACCTATCCGTACCACTGCAGTATCCACCCCCCGGCGCAATATCCCGACTTCGTCGGCACGATCACGGTGACCCCGTAGTCCGAGGCGTTACCGAGCGGGAGGCGGCGCCGGGACGATCGTCCCGAAGAGCCCGTGATGCTCGCCCCCCGGGCCAGCGGTGAAGAAGAGGGTGTCCTTGGAGACGTCCGCGGAACCGCCGTTGCCGAACTGCAGGGACCACAGGCCGTCGATTCGCAGCGGAGCTCCCGAGCTCGAGTGGAGTTGGCCGCGTTGCTGCGCCTCGCCCCTCCCCTGGGCCTTCGCGAGATCGAAGGCGTTGATCTTGCCGTCGCCGAAGTTGCCGACCAGCAGATCACCCGCGAAGAATCCGAAGCTGGCGGGTGCCTGGGCCAGACCCCACGGTGAGTTCAGGCGGCCGCGAGAGGCAACGCGGCGGAGGAGGTTGCCGGCCGTATCGTAGGCGTCGACGAAGCCGTGGCCCACCCCGGCCACGTCATCGTGCGCGTCGGAATCCTGCAGCGCGTACGTCACGTAGATCGTTCCGCCGATGTTCTGGATCCCGAACGGCGCGTATCCGGCGGGAAGAGCGGAATCCGTGAAAGCGCCAGGAATTTGCACAGCGACGAAGGCGCTGTTGAACACGTCCACGCGGCCGTGGTGGAAGTCGGACGCGTAGAGGAAATCGCCGGTGGTCGTGCTGGCGATCGCAAGACCCTTGTAGACCGTGCCCGAAGCGGAGTTGTCGACCGCGATCTGGGCCTGCATCGATGGTGGCGGCGGCGGCACGGCCGGGTTCCAGCCGGCGATCACGCCGTTCTCGGTGGAGAAGATGAACAGCGCGGGTCCTGCCGCAGGCGGGGTCGTGCTGTGCACGACGAAGCCAGCCCCGCCGTTGAAGACGACTCCGGTGGGCGCCCCGCCGGGGATGGTCACCACGAGCGAGCGGGCGACGCCGTGGCCGTTGTACAGCGTGGATGTGCCGGTGCCGTTGTTGGCAACCCACCAGGGAGAAGTCGCGCTCGCCACCAGGCCCCAGGCGTTGACGAGGTTGTCATCGCGATGGTCGGCGACGCCGGGCTGATCCGAGACGAGGTCGTGCTGCGTGTAGAACTGGGCGGCGGCGGGACGCGAAGCCCAAAAGAGAACGGAGATCGAAACGCCGGTCAGGAGATGCGACCGCATGGATTGGCCCCTTTCTCACCGCGAGGGCCGCGACGAAGGTCTCGGTCGAGACGCAGCGGCCCCCCTGGCGGCGCGTGACCATAAGACCAGGAGGTCCGCAGCGAAACGGCGAAAGGTCGGAATCGAGCGGTCGTTGGATCCGGACGATTCATTCCCATCGTGTGCATTGGAGGGACAAAATTGTCGATCGGGGGGCTCGTGGAGACAATCTAGTCGGATCGCCCCCGACGCTCAGAGTGAGCGCAGCCCCAGGACGAGCCGCCGCAGCTTCTCGCCGAGTCCCGAGGGCGGCGGGCGAGCCGGGATGGGCCCGGTCATCCGAACCACCGCGGCGGTCAGGTTGTCGGGCGTCCCGCGCGCGTTGGCTGCGTCGATGAGCGCCTGGCAAACCGCCTTCGCATCCGCTTGCCGCACCAGCGCCTCGATCTCGCGGTCGCCGAGCACGCCGTGCAGTCCGTCGCTGCAGAGGATCAGCACGTCATCTTGTGACAACGGCAGGAAGATCCGATCGATGCTGCAGATCAACTCCCTGCCCAGGCTGCGAGTCAGGATCGACTTCCCGGCGTGCGTGCGCGCCTGCTGCTCGCTGAGCAACCCGAGCCGCTGTCGCTCGGCGGCCACTGTATGATCCTTGGTGAGCTGGATCGCGGCTCCTTCGCGCACGAGGTACAGGCGGCTGTCTCCGACATGCGCCGCGACCATCTCGCCCCCATCGAGGGCGACGACCGTGAGCGTGGACGCCATGCCGCGCAGCTCCGGCACGAAGAGCGACAGCTCGTGCACCTCGATGTTCGCTTGCTGCACCGCACGCATGACGCGCTTGGGCGCGGCGAGATCGGCGGGCAGCTCGCGCCAGGCGCGCAGCGTCACCTCGACCGCCATCCTGCTCGCGGTCTCACCGCCTTCCGAGCCAGAGACGCCGTCGGCCACGGCGGCCAGCCCACGAGTGCTGCTCTCGATCAACACCCCGCAAAAGTCTTCGTTGTGATCGCGCCCCGTCCCCGGGTGGGAGAGCGCGGCCATCTCGAACGCGTATGCGGACGCCACCTCGATCACCGTGGCCCCTCGACGATTGCCGGCCCTGCGCCCGGGTGCGATAGTCCCGACGACGTGTCCTCCCACTTTCCTGTTGCCCGATGCGCGAAGTAGCCGTCGGCGACAAGCTCGATCAGTACGAGATCACCAAGCTCATCGCCCGGAGCGGGATGGCCTCGATCTTCGAGGCGAAGGACACCGCCAGCGGCACTGCCGTCGCGCTCAAGGTCCCGCACCTCCAGTTCGAGAGCGACGTGGTTTTCTTCGAGCGCTTCCAGCGCGAAGAGGAGATCGGGCAGCGGCTCGATCACCCCAACATCATCAAGTTCCTCAAGCCCCGCCACAAGAGCCGGATGTACGTGGCGATGGAGCTGGTGGAGGGCAAGAGCCTGCGCAAGCTCATGGAGGAGGAGCATCCGCTGCCCACCACTCGCGCGCTCGCCATCGCGCAGCAGATCTGCGAGGCGTTGGAGCACATGCACAAGCACGGAGTCGTGCATCGCGACCTCAAGCCGGAGAACGTCCTGATCACCTCGACGGGGCTGGTGAAGATCATCGATCTCGGCATCGCGCTGGACAAATCGGCAAGGCGGATCACCTGGTTCGGCCTCTCGGCCACGATCGGCACGCCGGACTACATCGCGCCGGAGCAGATCGGCGGTCGACGCGGCGACGCGCGCACCGACATCTACGCCCTCGGCACCATCCTCTACGAGATGCTCACCGGCAACCTGCCCTTCTCCGGCCCCAATGCGCTGGCAGTGATGCGCGCCAAGACGGACGAAGAGCCACGGCTGCCCAGCTACTTCGTGCCGGGGTTCGACCCTTCGCTCGAGGCCATCGTGCTCAAGGCCATCGAGCGCAATCCGCGCGATCGTTACCAGACGGCGTCCGAGCTGCTCCATGACCTGCGCAATCCATCGGCGGTGCCGCCCCGCGATCCACTCGCGGGCTCCGGACGACGGCGAAGACGGGGGGGCATTCCCCGCCGGCTTGCCATGCCGCTCCTGGTCGCGGCCATCCTGGCCGCTCTGGCATCGCTGGTCTGGGCCAGCAGCCGCCATCCACCGCCGCGCCGCCCGCCCGCCACGGTCCGGGAGAGATGACATGGAGCAGTCGCTCAATCTGGCATGGGTGCTCATCGCAGGGTTCCTCGTGATGTTCATGCAAGTCGGCTTCGCGATGGTGGAGACCGGGTTCACTCGCGCCAAGAACGCCGTCAACACCATGGGCATGAACCTGGTCATCTACCCGATCGGCGTGATCGGCTTCTGGCTGGTGGGCTACGGGCTGATGCTGGGAGGCGTGCGCGAGTGGCCTTCGCTGGGGGCGGCGGTGGCCGGCGAGCACGAGGTGGCGATCAACCTCGGAGGGCACCTGGTCGGGCTGTTCGGCGCGGCGAAGTTCGCTCTGGTCAGCGTGGCGCACGATCCTTCGAGCCTCGCCATGTTCCTCTTCGCCACCGTCTTCATGGATACGGCGGCGACCATTCCCACCGGCGCCATGGCCGAGCGCTGGAGGTTCGCCTCCTTCATCGCCTACGGCCTGTTCATGTCCATGTTCCTCTATCCGCTCTACGGGAACTGGGTCTGGGGCGGAGGGTGGCTGGCGACCCTCGGGGCAAGCGCCGGGCTCGGACATGGCCACGTGGACTTCGCCGGCTCCACGGTCGTGCACATGACCGGCGGGGTGACCGCGCTCGCCGGCACGCTCGCGCTCGGGCCGCGCGCCGGCAGGTTCCGCCGGGACGGGACCATCCTTGCCATGCCCGGCCACAACCTCCCGATGACCGTGACCGGTACCCTGATCCTCGCTTTCGGATGGTTCGGGTTCAACGCCGGCTCGACGCTCTCTGCCTCCGATCCCCGGATCGCAACCATCGCGGTCAACAGCATGCTGGCGTCCGCCACGGGCGCGCTCGCCGCGCTGTTCTATATCTGGTCCTCGTTGCGCAAGCCGGACATCGGGATGGCCTGCAACGGGCTCCTCGGCGGCCTCGTCTCGATCACAGGCTGCTGCGCCTTCGTGGCTCCGGCCGCGGCCGCGCTGATCGGCATGGTCGCCGGACTGATCACCGCCTCCTCCGTCGTGTTGCTCGAGCATCGGCTCCGCTTGGACGATCCGGTGGGCGCGATCTCCGTCCACGGTTTCTGCGGCAGCTGGGGAGCGATCGCGCTCGGTCTCTTCGCCGACGGCACCTACGGTTTCGGCTGGAACGGCGTCGAGGGCCCGGTGCGCGGGCTGCTCTTCGGGGATGCATCGCAACTCGCTGCGCAGTGCGTCGGCATCGTCGCGAATCTGGTCTTCGTCTTCCCGGTCGCGTACGGCTTCTTCCGCGTGCTCGACCGGGTCATCGGCAACCGGGTCCAGGCGGAGGTGGAGTGGGCCGGGCTCGACTCGCTGGAGATGGGTTCCGACGCTTATCCCCGCACCTGACGTGCACGACGGTGCTGTTTGCGCCGCCGTGCACGTCGAGCCGGACACAGTCAGGGGCTCAAGGCGATGGCCTGCTTCTCCATGTAGACCGGCTTTCCCTTCGACTTGCTGGCGCGCATGAAGTACACGGCCCCATAGACGCCCCACGCTCCGCAGACGGCGAGCGCGATGTACGGTTCCTTGATGCTCATGCCGGAGACGGTGAAAGGGCCCACCAGGTAGAACAGCATGCAGACCAGATTGGCGACGAGGCCGAAGAGTGGAACCACCATGTGTTTGAAGCCGTTGTACAGGTGGTGCTCGCGGAAGGCGACGATGGCGACGATACAGGTCAGCATGTAGAGCAAGAAGGTGCCGAAGTTGCTGACGAGCGTCACGATCACGAGGGTATTGGGCAGCCGCGCGTAGGTCGACGGCTCGAAGAGGCCGAAGGCGTACCAGACGTTGTGATACTTCTCCTCGAGCGGCGTGGGAGTCGTGCCACCGAGATATATCGCCACGGTGATGATGCCGATCAGCGCGGAGAGGGCGGCCAGCGTCCAGATGGCGCGGTAGGGCGTCAGCCGCTTGCCGTGCAGCATGCCGAAGTGCCCCGGGACTTCCTCGTCTTTGCCCATCGCATACGTGACGCGGGCCCCGGTCGAGAGGCACGAGAGGGTGGTGCCGATCAGTGCGAGGAAGACCGTGAACGCTTGCACCAGCATGAACGCGCGGCCGGCGGCATAGCTGCCGAAGAGCCAGGTGCCGACCATCACCATCATGTCCCCGAGTGGGGCGCCCGACGCGGATGCGTTCGGCAGCGTGTAGCCCTTGTTGAGGAAGTAGTTGGCCGCGAAGTATTCGATCAGGTAGCAAACGCCGCCCTGGATGGCGAGCGAGAGGAGCACTGCGCGCGGGATGTCCCTCTTGGCGTTCTTCGCCTCCTCGCCCATCGAGGTGACCGACTCGAAGCCGACCAGGATGAGGATGGCGATGCAAGCCTGGATGATGAAGTAGGAGAACCCGTGCGGCGCGGGCACCGATCCGGCTTTGGGATGGAACTTGAAGTGCGGCGTGAGATCCTTGGGGTGGTCCGCATCCACCGGCTCCATGGCGGTGGCTTCCTCCGGAGCGTAGCTGAGCAGGAACGGCGCCGGCTGGCCGTCTTTCATCTCCGGCACCGGGTTGCCGTCGGCATCCAGCTTGTTCTGGAGCACGGGCTGGCCGCTCGGATCCAGTTTGGGCTTGCCGTTCTCCAACACGGCCTCTTGCGCGACCACGTAGTCGACCGGGATGCCGTTCACCAGCTGAAAGCCGCGCGCGCCCTCGGGGTGCTGAACGCGGTAGGCGATGGCCATCACCGAGAAGACGAGCAGCGCGCCGATCTGGACGATGTTGATCACCATGTTGACGCTGGTCGTGCCGGTGACGCCGCGAAAGGCGATGTACGCCACGCCCGCAGCGAAGACGATGCAGAAGAGGATCATGAAGAGCGGGCTGTTGTAGGTGCCGCTGAATGTGTTGGGATAGAACTGGCTGAGCAGATAGCCCGAGAGAATGGCGGTAACGCCCACCATGCAGCCCGGGTAGACCCAGTAGTAGAGGTGGCTGGCCCAGCCGGTGATGAACTTGGCCAGGCGCGCGAACTTGTACGCCTTCGTCTTGCGCAAGAAAGCCTGCTCGGCAAAGAAGTACGAGGAGCCTGCGCCGGGGTAGAGCTTGGAGAGCTCGGCGTAGCTGATGGCGGTCGCGAAGCAGAGCAGAAGCGCGGCGACGATTCCGAACCACATCGCCGAGCCGGCCATGGGCGCTCCGTAGAGTGCCTGGATCTGGAACGTCAGCCAGAGGAAGGCGCCCGGGGCGATCAGCGCCATCGCGTTGATGGTCAGACCCGTGAGACCCAGCGTGCTTCGGTTTGGCGTTTGCCCTGCCTCACTCGCAGGCGCGACCACTTTCTCAGGCATCCTTTGACTCCTTCCGGGAACGCTGGAGTGCGTCCGTGGAGGGAAAGGTGCAAGCGCGGTACCACGCAGCCGCGGGAACGGTGATCGATGCGCACGCTCTGGAGACGGGTTTGCCGGCCGGTGGAAGAGAGGTCGCGACGATACAAAATTGTCGTCCTCATCACGCCGCACGACGTTTCTGCATGAAACGGGTCTGAGGTGCCGGAGCCTGATCCGCTCGTCAACGAGCGCGGGCGGCCGTTGTGCTGCCTCGCACCACAAGCTCGGGCGCGACGACCACTCGCGTCCAGGATCGGACCCGGCTGTCGATCTGAGCGAGGAGCAGATGCAGGCAGCTCCGCCCCACCTCGGCGAAGTCCTGCCGGACGGTGGTGAGGGGCGGCGTGAAGTAGGCCGCCTCTGGGATATCGTCGAAACCGACCACGCTGATCTCGCCCGGCGTCTCGCGGCCGGCCTCGTGGAGGCGGCGGAGGAGGCCGAGAGCCATCTGATCGTTCGCAACGAAGACCGCGGTCACACCCGCCTCGGCGAGGAGGTGTTCGCCGACGTCGTACCCCGAGCGCGCGCTCCAGTCGCCCCGGAACAGCCGCGGCTCGGCGGCGCCCGCAGCCCGGAGCGCCGAACGCCACCCTTCGATCCGCTGCTCGGCCTCGAGCCAGTCCTCCGGACCCGCGATGTGCCAGACGTTGCGGTGGCCGAGCTCGAGCAGATGTCGCGTCGCCGCCGCCGCCCCGGCGATCTGGTCCACCGCCACCACCGGGACCGAGTCGTCGGGGCCCGCCTCCACCGCGACCACCGGCACCTCCGGAGGAAGGTGCAGGAGCGCGTCCACCGCCGCCCGCTGCGGAGCGATCACCACCACACCGTCCACGCCTTGGTCGCGCAGCCGCTGCACCGCGCCCACCACGGATGCCCGGTTCAGCGAGCGCAGGCTCGCGATGCTCACCGCGTAGCCGCGATCGTGCGCCGCTTCCTCGATCCCCAGCAGCGTCGAGGCCGGTCCGTAGAGCGTGGTGTCGAAGCTGACCACCCCGAGCGAGCGCGAGCGCCCGGTCACGAGCGCCTGCGCGACCGGGTTGGGGCGATAGTCGAGCTGCCGGATGGCGGCCAGGACGCGCTCCCGCGTGCCGCGCCGCACGTGGGGGCTGTCGTGCAGCACGCGGGAGACGGTCTGGTGCGAGACGCCGGCGAGCTTCGCGACGTCGGTCATGACCGCGGGGCGCTGCCCGCGCCCCCTGGGCCTGCGCGGACGAGCGAGAGGGCCGCTCATGCACGCCTCGCCGGAACCGACTTGACTTCCCGCATGTGAACGCTCACAGTCGCAGCGATTCTAGCCCAGCCGCCCTCGAAGAGCCAATCCAGCTGAAAGGATTTGGAGGGAAAATCCCATGAACTGGAAGAGACTCGCACCGCCGGTCCTCGCGGCGCTCCTCCTCGTGCCGCACGGTTCCACAGCCGCTCCGAAGAAGACCTTCGTGATGGTCCCCAAGGGCGTCCACCCTTATTACGAGCCCTGCTACGAGGGCTTCAAGGCCGCCGCCAAGAAATACGACGTCAACGTCGACAAGGTCGACCCGCAGAAGTTCGAGCTGCCGCTGCAAGTCAAGGCGATCGAGGAGCTGATCGCCCAGCGGGTGGACGGCATCGCCATCTCCGCGCTGGACGACGCGGGGCTCGTTCCGGTCATCGCGGAGGCAACCCGCGCCGGGATCAAGGTCATCACCTTCGACGCGCCGGCGCCGTCGTCGCAGGCCCTCACCTACATCGGCACGGACAACAAGACCGCCGGGTACGAGGCGGGCAAGAAGATGGCCGAGTTGATGAAGGGCAAGGGATCGATCGCGATCCTCCAGGGCGGGCTCGGGGCGGCGAACCTGAACCTCCGCACCCAGGGCTTCAAGGAGGCGATGGCGAAATCTGCCCCGGGCGTGAAGATCCTCGAGGTGGTCGACGTCGCGGGCGACTTCTCCGTCGCCACCAACAAGACCGAGGCGATCCTCCAGACCTACCCCGACCTCACCGCCATCTTCGCTGTGTCTGCGGAGGGCGCGCCGGCCGCTGCGTCGGTCCTCAAGCAGCAGAAGAAGGCAGGCAAGATCCTCCTCGCCGGCTTCGACGACCTCAAGGACACGCTCCAAGGCATCCGCGACGGCACGGTCGCGTTCTGCATCGTCCAGAAGACCTTCAAGATGGGCTGGCTCTCGGTGGAGGCGCTCCTCGATGCCTCGAAGGGGAAGACGCTCCCCAAGGTCACCGACACGGGCGTGCTGTTCGTGACCAGGTCGAACGTGAACAGCTACATGGACGAGATGAAGAAGGAGTTCGCGGCGATGTAGGGTCCGCTTCCGGAAGCGCCGCGCGACGCCAGGGGGCGGCCGCGGCGCCATCCGCGGCCGTTCCATGAAGCGCCGGGAGCGACGGAAATGCACGCGAAGGGAGACCCTCAACCCGGCCGCAACATCGTCCGCGCCCTGGTGAGGACCAGGGAATCGGCGATCTTCCTCGCCCTCGTCCTCCTCATGACGGTGATCGGGATCGCCGCGCCGAACTTCCTCGGCGCCGGCAACCTCTACCTGGTATCGCGTCAGATCTCGTTCGTCGCGATCGTCGCCCTGGGCGAGCTGTTCGTGATCCTCACCGGCGGGATCGACCTGTCGGTGGGCTCGGTCATGGCGCTCGCGGGCATGGGGGCCGCCTACGCGATGACGATCGGGGTCCCGCCGCCGTATGCGGTGCTCCTCGGGATCCTCGTCGGGCTGGTGATGGGGGCGGTGAACGGCGCGCTCGTCGCGTACGTCGGGATCGCCCCGTTCATCGTGACGCTCGGGATGCTCTCGTTCGCCTCGGGCCTGGTGCTCGGGCTCACCAAGGGCTGGCCCATCACGGACGTCCCGGCTTCCTTCCTGCCCATCGCCCAAGGCTCCTTCCTCGGGTTGCCCATCCCGGTGTGGATCGCGGTGGCGATCGCCGTGCTCGCCCACGTGGCGCTCAGCACCACCGCGTTCGGACGCCGCACCTACGCCATCGGCGGCAACGAGCAGGCCACCTTCCTGTCCGGGATCGACGTCAAGCGGATCAAGTTCTTCCTCTATCTCATTCCCGCTGCCTGCGCCTCGATCGCCGGGATCATCCTGGTGGCGCGCTTCAACTCTGCCCAGGCCGATACCGGCAAGGGCTGGGAGCTCGACGCGATCGCCGCGGCGGTGATCGGCGGGACCTCGCTCGCGGGCGGCTCGGGGAGCGTGCTGGGCGTGCTCATCGGCGCCTGCATCATGGGGATCATCAAGAACGGCCTGGTGCTGATGCGGGTCTCCTCGTACTGGCAGACCGCGATCATCGGGATCATCATCGTGCTCGCGGCGGTTCTGGACCGCGCCAAGAGAAGGGCGTGACGTGACCGCCCCTCTCCTCGAGATGCGGCACGTGTCAAAGTCCTTCCCGGGCGTGCGCGCCCTCGACGACGTGAGCTTCGCGGTCGGGCCCGGCGAGGTCGTCGGCCTCCTCGGCGAGAACGGCGCGGGCAAGTCGACCCTGATGAAGATCCTCGCCGGCGTCCACCGCGCCGATGCCGGCGAGATCGTCTGGGACGGGAAAAGGACGGCGTTCCGCTCCATCCACCAGGCGCAGGAGGCTGGCGTCACGCTCATCTTCCAGGAGCTCTCCAACTGCCCGAATCTGAAAGCGATCGAGAACCTCTTCCTCGGCCGCGAGATCTTCAGGGGGCGCTCTCCCTTCCTCGATGACGCGGCGATGCGGAGGAAGGCGCTCGAGCTCTTCGAGTATCTGGACGTGCGGATCGACCTCGACGTGGAGGTCCGGCTGCTCTCCACCGCGGTACAGCAGATGATCGAGATCGCCAAGGCCCTGCTCACCAACGTGAAGCTCCTGGTGATGGATGAGCCGACCTCGTCGCTCACCGACCGGGAGACCTCCCGGCTCTTCAAGGTGATCCGTGAGCTCAAGCAAAGGGGAGTCTCGGTGGTCTTCATCTCGCACAAGCTCTCCGAAGTATTCGAGATCACCGATCGCATCGCGGTTCTTCGCGACGGCCGGAACGCGGGAGAGGTCGACGCGAAGACCGGCACGATGGAGGAGCTCATCAACCGGATGGTGGGCCGGGAGCTTGGCTCGCGCGCCGCCCGTGTGGGAAGCGCCGTGCCCGGCCTCGAGGTCCTCCGGGTGGAGGGCCTCTCGGGTCCACCTGTGGTGAAGGACGTGAGCTTCAATCTTCGCAAAGGAGAGATCCTGGGGTTCGCCGGCCTCATCGGTGCGGGCCGCACCGAGATGGCCCGGATCCTCTTCGGCGCCGCGAAGAAGACCGGCGGCCGGGTTTTGCTCGAGGGCAAGGAAGTCCGGATCGGGAGCCCGCGCGACGCGGTCGCGCTCGGCATCGCCTACCTCCCCGAGGATCGCAAGGTGCAGGCCCTGGTCCTCCCCATGAACGTGCGGGAGAACCTGACGCTCGCGGTCCACCGCGTCCTGCGCCGCTTCCGCGCCTTCCTCGGCCGCAAGAAGGAGGAGGAGCTCACCGATTCGTACGTCTCCTCCCTGCGCATCCGCATCGCGACTCGCGAGCAAGTGGTGAACGACTTGTCCGGGGGAAACCAGCAGAAGGTCGTCATCGCGAAGTGGCTCGCGACCCGGCCGCGGATCCTGATCCTGGACGAACCGACCCGCGGGATCGACGTGGCGGCGAAGGCGGAGGTGCACCGGATCGTTTCCGACCTCGCGTCGCAAGGCGTCTCCATCATCCTCATCTCCTCCGAGCTGCCCGAGATCCTGGCCCTCTCCGATCGGGTCCTGGTGATGCACGAGGGGAGGGTGAAGACGGTGCTGGAGAAGGACCAGGCGACCCAACAGACGATCATGAGCGCCGCCCTGGTAGCGGACGGAGTGGTGGTGAGGGCATGAGTGAAGCGGGAGTTGACACTCTGGATGTGAGCGCTCACAATGACTGCCATCCAAGAACGGGGAAGTGCCATGCCCATGCTCGACCCGAGGAAGCGAGAGCTCTGGTTCCTCACCGGCAGCCAGCACCTCTACGGCGACGAAACGCTGAAGCAGGTCGCGGACGATTCGCGGAAGATTGCCGAGTTCCTCGACCGCTCGGGCAAGCTGCCCGTGCGTGTCGTGTGGAAGCCGACGCTGACCGGGCCTGAGGAGATCCTGAACACCTGCATCGAGGCGAACAGCGCGGCGAACTGTGTCGGCGTCGTGGCCTGGATGCACACCTTCTCGCCCGCGAAGATGTGGATCGCAGGGCTCACCCGCCTGGAGAAGCCGCTCGCCCACCTCCACACCCAGTTCAACCGCGAGCTTCCCTGGGCCCAGATCGACATGGACTTCATGAACCTGAACCAGTCCGCCCATGGCGACCGGGAGTTCGGGTTCATCGGCGCGCGCCTCCGCCTGGAGCGGAAGATCGTGGTCGGCCACTGGCAGGACGAGGACGTCCTCGCCGCGCTCGACGACTGGTCCCGGGCCGCTTGCGCGGCCGCCGATTCCCGCAAGCTCAAGATCGCCCGCTTCGGCGGCATGAACATGCGGGAGGTCGCCGTCACCGGGGGCGATCGCGTCGAGGCGCAGATCAAGTTCGGCTGGTCGGTGAACGGCTATGGGGTGGGCGACCTGGTGGGACGCATCGCGGACGTGAGCGAGGCCGAGATCGACCAGCTCACCGCCCAGTACGAGGACCTCTACACGCTGGCCCCCGCCCTGCGGAAGGGCGGCGAGCGGCGCGCCAATCTGCGCGACGCCGCGCGCCAGGAGATCGGGATGCGCGCCTTCCTGCGGGAGGGCGGGTTCGACGCGTTCACCACCACCTTCGAGGATCTCCACGGCCTGAAGCAGCTGCCCGGCCTCGCCTGCCAGCGTCTGATGGCGGAGGGCTACGGCTTCGGCGCGGAGGGAGACTGGAAGACCGCCGCGCTCGTCCGCTTGGTGAAGGTGATGTCGGCGGGCCGTCCCGGCGGCGTTTCCTTCATGGAGGACTACACCTATCACCTCGCCAAGGGGCGCGAGCTCGTGCTGGGGGCGCACATGCTCGAGGTCTGCCCCTCGATCGCCGCGGGCAAGCCGTCCCTGGAAGTCCATCCGCTGGGCATCGGTGGCAAGGCCGATCCCTGCCGGCTCGTGTTCGACGCTGCCACCGGACCGGCAATCAACGTCACGCTGGTCGACATGGGCGGGCGCATGCGGATGATCGTGAACGAGGTGGACGCCGTGAAGGGCGAGCCGATGCCGAAGCTCCCCACCGCGCGCGCGGTCTGGGTCCCCCGCCCCGACTTCAAGCGCGGCTGCGCCGGCTGGATCCTCGCCGGCGGCGCACACCACACCGCCTTCAGCCAGGCCGCTAACGCGGCGCAGCTCGAGGACCTCGCCGGCATTCTCGGCGTCGAGCTCGTCCGCATCGGGCAGGGGACGGATCTCGGCGTCCTGAAGAACGAGCTGCGCTGGAACGACGCCGCGTACCGGATCGGAAGATAGAGGGATGAGGTCGAACCATCGCGAGCTCAAGAAGCGTGCCTGGGCCGCGAACCTCGAGATCGCGAGGCGTGGGCTCGCCATCTACACCTTCGGGAACGCGTCGGCGTTCGATCGGGAGGCGGGCCTCGTCGCCATCAAGCCGAGTGGCGTCGCGTACGAGGATCTCTCGGTCGAGGACATCGTGGTCCTCGACCTCGAGGGAAAGATCGTCGAGGGGCGGCTCCGGCCCTCCTCCGATACGAGGACGCACCTCGTGCTCTTCCGGGAGATGCCCGGCCTCGGCGGCGTGGTCCATACCCACTCCACCTACGCGACTGGCTGGGCCCAGGCGGCGAGCCCCATTCCGATCCTCGGGACCACGCATGCCGACTACCTCGCCGAGGACGTGCCCTGCACGCCCGTGATGAGCGCGGCGGCGGCGGCGGGCGATTACGAGGCGGAGACGGGGCGGCAGATCCTGGACTGCTTCCGGGGGCGGGATCCCTCGAGGACCCCGATGGTCCTGGTGGCCGGGCACGGCGCTTTCACCTGGGGAAAAACGGCCGAGGAGGCGGTCCACCACGCCGTGGTCCTGGAGGAGATCGCCAGGATGGCGTTCGTCACACGCACCATCGCGCCGGGCGCGGCGCGCCTCCCCGAGCACCTCGTCAGGAAGCACTTCGAGAGGAAACATGGCGCCGACGCCTACTACGGGCAGGGGGAGGAGGGCCGGGCATCCGGTGAGGAGCGCCCTCGCCGCCGGGCTGGCGCGACCACCCGCCAAAGGCCGCGGCGGAATGGAAGGCCCGAGGAGATCTAAGCGTATGCATGGAGAACCTTCCGGCCGTCACGGGCGGCCTGGCGTCCGTGATGCGGGCTTTTGCCACCAGGCGTTCCCTAGAGTCAGGAGAGGCATATGAAGCGAACCTTCGGCATTGCGTCCACCGTCTTTCTCGGGATCACCATCGCGTACGCCGGGCTTGCGCGGGCGGACAAGAAGATCGTCCTCGGCTTCTCGCAGATCGGCGCCGAGAGCGAGTGGCGGACCGCGAACACCAAGTCCATCAAGGAGTCCGCGGCCAAGGAGGACATCACCCTCAAATTCTCTGACGCGCAGCAGAAGCAGGAGAACCAGATCAAGGCCATCCGCTCCTTCATCGCCCAGAAGGTCGACGTCATCGCTTTCTCGCCCGTGGTCGAGACGGGCTGGGAGCCGGTCCTCCGCGAGGCGAAGGCGGCGAAGATCCCGGTCATCCTCTCCGACCGCAACGTGGACGTGAAAGACGACTCGCTCTGGGTCGCCTTCATGGGCTCCGACTTCGTCGAGGAGGGACGTCGCGCGGCGAAATGGCTGGTCGCGTACCCGCCGGTCAAGGAGCTCGCCGCGAAAGGCGACGTGAACATCGTCGAGCTCCAGGGCACCGTCGGATCCGCCCCGGCGATCGACCGCAAGGTCGGCTTCGAGGAAGTCTTGAAGAACTACCCGAACTTCAAGATCACCCGCTCCCAGACCGGCGACTTCACGCGCGCCAAAGGCAAGGAGGTCATGGAAGCGTTCCTCAAGGCCGATAACAAGATCAACGTGCTCTACGCCCACAACGACGACATGGCGATCGGCGCCATCCAGGCGATCGAGGAGGCCGGCCTCAAGCCCGGCAAGGACATCGTGATCGTGTCGATCGATGCGGTGAAGGGCGCCTTCGAGGCGATGATGGCCGGAAAGCTGAACGCCACCATCGAGTGCAGCCCACTGCTCGGGCCGCAGCTGATGAAGGCGGTCAAGGACCTCAAGGCCGGAAAGTCCCTCCCCAAGCGCATCGTCACCGAGGAGGGCGTCTTCCCGCAGGAGGTCGCGGCGAGGGAATTCCCGAGTCGGCAGTACTGACGGCGCGAGTATCAGTCTGCTGCGCGGCACGAAGGAGGAGCAGGCTCTCGGGGCTGCTCCTCCGCCGCCGGGGAGAGCGCGATGAGCGAAGCGGTGCCTGTGCTCGAGATGATGGCCATCTCGAAGCGCTTCCCCGGCGTCCAAGCGCTGTCCGCCGTCGACTTCCGCCTCTTCTCCGGCGAGGTCCACTCCGTCATGGGACAGAACGGCGCCGGGAAGTCGACGCTGATCAAGGTCTTGACCGGAGTCCACCCCGCCGACTCCGGCCGCATCCTCCTGGAGGGCAACGAGATCAGACCCTCGAGCCCGCTCGACGCGCAGAAGCTGGGCATCAGCACCGTCTACCAGGAGGTGAACCTCTGTCCGAACCTCTCGGTCGCCGAGAACATCTGCCTCGGGCGCGACGGGTCGGAGGCGTACGGAATCCGCTGGGGCCGGATGCGCCGCAAGGCGGAGGCGCTCCTCGCCGACCTGAACGTGCGCGTGGACGTCACCGCACCGCTCTCCTCGTATTCGATCGCCGTGCAGCAGATGTGCGCCATCGCCCGGTCCCTCTCGGCGCGATCGAGGATCCTGATCCTCGACGAGCCCACTTCCAGCCTCGCCGAGGACGAGGTGAAGATGCTCTTCTCCGTCGTCCGGCGCCTCAAGGCGCAGGGGATGGCGATCCTCTTCATCACCCACTTCATCGACCAGACGTTCGAGATCTCCGACCGCATCACCGTGCTGCGGAACGGGTCGCTCGTGGGCGAGTACCCGGTCTCGGCGCTCTCCCGGATGGAGCTCATCACCCGCATGGTGGGGCGCGAGATCGAGGAGGGGGGGCCGGCCCGCGCCAGGGACGCCGGGTTGCCCGCAGCGGTCGCGGGCGGCGGACGGAGCGCAGGAAACGGGGCGCGGACGGCGACGCCGTTCCTCAGCGCCAGCGGGCTCGGGCGCAGGGGCTCGGTGCGGGGTGTCGACCTCCAGGTCACGTGTGGCGAGTCGCTGGGCATCGGCGGCCTCCTCGGGTCGGGCCGGACGGAGATCGCGCGCCTGCTCTTCGGCATCGACCGGGCCGAGGAGGGAACCATCCTCGTCGAGGGCCGGCCCGCGGAGATCGCCTCGCCCGTGGAGGCGATCCTTCGCGGCATCGGCTTCTGTCCCGAAGACCGCAAGCTGGAAGGGGTCATCGGCGAGCTCTCGCTGCGCGAGAACATCATTCTCGCGCTGCAGACGAAGCGCGGCGTCTTCCGCAACCTGTCGCGGAAGCGTCAGGAGGAGATCGCCTCGTCGTACATCGCCGCCCTGGGCATCAAGGCCGGCGACGCCGAGATGCCCATCGCCCAGCTCTCCGGTGGCAATCAGCAGAAGGCGCTCCTCGCCCGCTGGATGGCCACCGACCCGCGCATGCTCATCCTCGACGAGCCCACCCGCGGGATCGACGTGGCGGCCAAGGTCGAGATCATGCGCCAGGTGATGGAGCTGTGCGACAAGGGCATGGCGGTCGTCTTCATCTCGGCGGAGATGGACGAAGTGGTGCGCTACTCGAACCGCGTCGCGGTGATGCGCGACCGGCGCAAGGTCGGGGAGATCGAGTCGCGCGAGGCCGACGAGCACACCGTGTTCCAGATCATCGCCGGAGGTCAGACGTGAGGGCGCCTTCCCTCGGGGTCGAGGCAGCGCCAGGCCTACTGACGCGCGTGATGCGCAAGCGGATCTTCTGGCCGCTGGCGACGCTCGGGCTGCTCCTCCTCTTCAATCTCGCCACCAATCCGCACTTCTTCGCGGTCACCATCCGCGACGGCCACCTCTACGGCAGCCTCGTCGACATCCTGAACCGCGCATCGCCCCTGATGATCATCGCCATGGGGCTCACCCTGGTGATCGCCACCCACGGCATCGACATCTCGGTGGGCGCGGTGGTGGCCATCTCGGCGGCGGTGGCCGCGACCCTCATCGGCGGCGAGCTGGTGCTCTCGGGCGCGCACGTTCCCAGGTTCCCGATGCCGGTGGTGGTGCTCGGAGCGCTCGCGGTCGCCACGCTCTTCGGGATGTGGAACGGCCTGCTCGTCTCGCTGGTCGGCATGCAGCCCATCGTCGCGACGCTGATCCTGCTCGTCGCCGGGCGGGGCGTGGCCCAGCTCATCACCAGCGGCCAGATCATCACCATCTACTACAGCCCGTACTTCTTCATCGGGAACGGGTTCGTCCTCGGGATCCCCTTCTCGCTCTTCATCGTCGCCGCGGTCCTCGTCGTACTCGCCTTCCTCGCGCGCCGGACTGCCCTCGGTCTCTTCATCGAGGCGATCGGGCTCAACCCGGTAGCCGCTCGCTTCACGGGGATCCGCGCCCGCTCCATCACGTTCTGGGTCTACGCGGTCTGCGGTCTCTGCGCCGGGATCGCCGGCCTGATCGTGAGCTCCAACGTGAAGAGCGCCGACGGGAACAACGCGGGCCTGCTCCTCGAGCTGGACGCCATCCTCGCCGTGGTCCTCGGCGGGACCTCGCTCTCGGGCGGCCGCTTCACCCTCCTCGGCAGCGTGGTGGGCGCCCTCATCATCCAGGCGCTCACCACCACCATCTATTCCGTCGGCGTCCCGCCTGAAGTGACGCTGGTGGTGAAGGCGCTCGTAGTATTCGTCGTCAGCATCCTGCAATCCGACCGGGTCCGGAACCGGATCGCCGCGCTCGGGCAGATCGGGGAGGCGGCGCCGTGAGCAACCTCAACGCCGCCGTCTCCGCGTCCCCCGCGCCGGCCGAGGCGCCCCCCATCGCTCCGGCGCTGCCTGGCCGCGCCCGCGTCCGGGTGGACGCGCGTCTGCTGCCCCTGGCGGTCACTCTCGCGCTGTTCGTCCTGATGTTTGGGGCGGGGTCGCTTCTCTTCGATGGCTTCTTCTCGCTTCAGGTGTTCCTCAACCTCTTCGTAGACAATGCGTTCCTGGCCATCACCGCCATCGGAATGACGTTCGTCATCCTCTCCGGAGGCATCGACCTCTCGGTGGGATCGGTGATCGCGCTCACCACCATGCTCTCGGCGACCCTGCTCGAGCGCCACGGGGTGAGCCCTGCCGCCGTCATCGCCCTCGCGCTGCTGCTTGGCGCCTCGCTAGGCTTCGTGCAAGGCCTGGTGATCCAGACCTTCCAGATCCAGCCCTTCATCGTCACGCTCGCGGGCATGTTCCTCGCCCGCGGCCTCTGCTACCTCATCAGCATCGACTCCATCGCCATCACAAATCCGTTCTACACCAAGGTCTCGGCGGTGAGATTCCCGCTGCCCTTCGATACCTCAGTCTCGATGAACGTGGTCATTGCCCTGGTGGTGCTCGCGGTTGCCGTCTACCTCGCCCACTACACGCGCTTCGGCCGCACCGTGTACGCGATCGGCGGGAGCGAGCAATCGGCCCTGCTGATGGGCCTTCCCGTCGCGAGGACGAAGGTGCTCATCTACACGTTGAGCGGCTTCTGCTCGGCGCTAGCCGGCATCGCCTTCACCTTCTACATGCTCTCCGGGTACGGGCTGCACGCGATGGGCATGGAGATGGACGCGATTGCGGCCGCGGTGGTGGGCGGCACACTCCTCACCGGAGGCTCTGGCTACGTCATCGGCACCCTGTTCGGGGTCCTCATCTTCGGCACCATCCAGACCCTGATCATGTTCCAGGGCAGCCTCAGCTCCTGGTGGACGAAGATCGTGATCGGGCTCCTCACGCTCGTGTTCTGCCTCTTCCAGAAGGTCTTCGAGCGGAGCTCGGCGCGGAAGGTGTATTCCACGCGGCCCACGCCAGCGGCGCGGGCCGCGTGAGGCCGATTCAGAATCCCAACCCCGGAAGGGACTTCGTACCCTCCTTCCGGACCGCGTCCAGCGCGCGGGGATTCAGATCGAGCGCCTCGAGGATCGTGGGCGCCACCTGCGTGGTGCTCACGGCGGCCTCCACCGTCCCCGGGCGCAAGCGCGGATTCGAGACCAGGAGAGCAACATTGGTGTCGTCGAGCGTGCCCCCGCCGTGCTCGGCGATCTTCTTCGCGCTGCTTGAGTAGATCACGCCCCAGTTGGGTTGGATGACCACGTTCGGCGCGCGGGCCGCGGCAATGGGATCGCCCGACGTCGGGTCGCCGTAGATGGCGGCCAACTCCTCGCCGTGGACGATGCTGGACCTGAAGATCGTCCCCGGCGGCAGGGAGTCGGCGAAGATCGCGGCGCGGTTCTTCGGGTCGGTGAGCTGCGCGACCACGCCGTCGATGTTCGACTTGGACTGGTCCTGCAGCCAGACCAGGCCGACGTCGTCGGTCTGCAGATGGCCCGACACCGCCGGCGAGCTTCCGTCGTTCGGATTGACGAACGGCGCGAAAACGTTGTCGACATTCGGGTCTTTGCCGTTGATGAACCCGAGCGGGTCCACGACCGGATTGGTGCCCCTCTCCATCGCCAGCTTGCCGCGATCGATGGGCGAATGCCCGTGCTTGGCCGAGACGACGATCAGCGTCGAATCGAGCAGGTGGTTCGCCTCGAGCGCGCTGACCATCCGGCCGAGGGAAGCGTCGACGTGCGCGATCGCTCCCGCGAGCAGGGCCGTGGGAGTTCCCGCTGCGTCGGCGTATCCGCCCACCGGCAGCTTCTGCCCGACGCTCACCTCCTGGAAGTTCATGCCGAAGATGTTCGGCACCGGCGCTCCTTTCGTTCCGTCCGCGCTCTTGCCGTTGATCTGGTTGACCACCGCCTGCACCTTCACGTCGTCATAGGCCATGACCGCGGGCTCGCAGGTGGTGTAGTCGCCGACCTTGCTCAGCGGCAGCGAGTTGGTCGTCCCGTCGCACTGGGCGAGCGTCGCCGACAGGTTGACGCCATTGACGGTGCCGCCGTTGGTGATGGGAGAGTTGATCTCGGGAGTGTAGAGGTCCTCGACTCTTCGCCGCAGGCCAGGGATCGGCGACCGCGGCAGGGTGCGTAAGCGGTTCGGCTCTCTAGCCGCTGCCGCACGAAGTGCGGCTTTGCGGCTAACCGTGCTCACCGGGGATTCAGGAGGCCAATCTCCAGCGCCTTCAGCACCGCGCGCGTCCGGTCGCGCACGCCGAGTTTTGCCAGGATGCTGGAGACGTGGTTCTTGATCGTTCCCTCGGCGGTGCCCAACGCGTGACCGATCTCCCTGTTGCTATACCCTCCCGACATCAGGCGCACGACCTCGATTTCACGCTCGGTGAGCCGCTCCGGCCGCGCCTCCATCCCGACGTGGACGGCGCCCGCCGCGCGCAACAGGCGCTCTGTGACCGCGGGCTGGAAGAGCGTTCCACCTTCGGCCACGGCGCGGATGGCGGCGATCAACTGGTCATAGGAGACATCCTTGAGCATGAAACCGCGCGCGCCGGCGCGGATGCCGTCGAGGACCACGTCGGCGTCATCGAAAGTGGTGAGGATGAGCGTAGATGGCAGTGCGCCGCGCGTCCCCAGTTCGCGCAGTACCTCGATTCCGCTCTTGCGGGGCATGCGGATGTCGAGGAGCAGTACGTCCACCGCCGCCTGCGGAACGCGTTCCACGGCCTCGCCCCCGTCGCCCGCCTCGCCTACGACGCGAATGCTGTCTTCCACCTCGAGCAGCGCGCGGATGCCCTGGCGCACCAGCAATTGATCGTCGGCGATGAAGACGCGGATCACGCCGCGCCGCCGCGGACCGGCAGCCAGGCCGTGACGTCGAATCCGCGGCCCGGCCGAGTGTCGATTCGCAGCCCGCCGCCGACGCGCTCCACGCGTTCGCGCATGCCGCGCAGGCCGAAGCCGCCGTCGCTCCTGTCGCTGCCGCGCCCGTCGTCATGGGCCTTGATCAGGACCGCGCCGTCCTCGCGGCGGATGACGATCCAGAGGTTCTCCGCGTCGGAGTGGCGGGCCGCATTGGTGACGATCTCTTGCGCGCAGCGCAAGAGGATGTGGGCCCGCTCGGGGTCGGCCACGCGCAGACCGTCGGCGATCTCCAAGTGTACTGCAGGCCGAGGCACCGCGGACGCGAGGGTCTGCAGCGCCTGCGCCAGCTGCACGCCGTCGCGCGCAGCGGAGTCCGCGACGATTTCGCGCACCTCCGCGAGCAGCTGCCGCGCCATCGCCTGGCTCGTCTCCACGTGCGCCCGCGATGGCCCTTGCGTGAGTTGCATCGCCGCCTCCAGGTTGAGCGTGAGCGTGGTGAGCCGGTGGCCCAGTGCATCATGCAGCTCGTGGGCGATGCGCAGCCGCTCCGCCATGCGGCTCGAGTCGGCGAGCATCTCCTGCACGGCGCGCAGCTCGGTGTTGGCGGCGGCCAGCGCGGCGCGCGCCGCCATCTCACGCGCCATGAAGTCGAAGGTGAACAGCGCCACGAGCTGGAAGCCCAGGTAGGGCGGCGCGAGCAGCAGCGCTGCCTTGGGGCTCACCTGGATGGCGGTGGCCCCGATCAGAAGCAGCGACTGCGCGCCGACCCAGAGAAGACCCGCGCGCCGGCCGGTGCGCGCACCGAGCTGCATCGCGATCACCGCGAGCAGCGTTCCCTCGTAGCCATTGCACCGCAGGAGTACCAGCGCGATGGCCGCCGCCGACTCGACGAGCAGCAGCACGAGCCGCGGCCGGCGCAGGTCCGCCGCGAACGCACCGCCGAATGCGGCAAATGCGACCACCCAGCGCCAATCCGAGGGCGGCGGGCCGGCGTGATAGATGAATGCAGGCAACCCCACCATCCCCAGTGCGAGCAGGCCTGCGATCGCGATCAGGCGCGACTGGGTCATCCCGACTCCCGGAAGCAGCATGCCACGGTCCAGCAGGTCGGCGCATGTGCCAGAAGTCATGCCTTGCGGACCCTGCCGCGCGGCACATGTGCTGGGCTCGTGTACCCGCCTAGGGTTTCGCGCGGAGGTCACATCGCATGAAACCAATCCTGGGCTTTCTCTTCCTGATGGCGGCCGCGTCCAGCGAGCAGCAGCAGAAGATCGACGCAGCGCAATGGCTCGTGGGCACCTGGAATTGCGAGGACACCGTGGGCTCCTTCAAAGGCACCTACAGGACCACCTACGCGCCGGCGCTGGGCAATCTCTGGCTGAAGCAGACCTACGACTTCCCAGCGCGAAACGGCCGTCCTGCGCAGCAGGCGGAGTGCCTCATGAGCTACGATCCGCGGCGCCATTACTGGGTGCGGTTCTTCGCCATGTCCGATGGGATGTGGTTCGCCATCCGCATGACGGACACGGAGACCGGGTGGGCGTGGAAGTACGTCAGCCTTTCCAGGGATCGCAAGCCGGAGACGCCGGACATCGACACGACGCTCACGCGGCGCTCCGATTCCGAGTACGCCGTCGAGGGGCCCAGCTACGAGGAGAACGGAGCGCGCGTCACGGAGCACCACGTGTGCCGCAAGCAGTGAGGCATCGTCCCCGCGGTCCGGATGAAAAGAGGGCGCCCGCCGGTCCGCGGCGAGCGCCCTCTCAGTCGAGTTCGCGCTGGCTAGGAGTCGAGTTCGCGCCTTGCCTCGCGGATCTGCCTCTCCTCCTCCGGCCTCAGCTTTCCCCTGCGCTCATTCAGGAAACGCTCTGCCTCCTGGATTGCTGCGCGACGGCTCGCGCTGTTCACGGGCTGCTGCTTGGCACTTCGGATGACGTTCAGCACGGAGGTGAAGTCGGTCTCGGCCATCGTGGCCTCCTTTCGCGAGCGGCGCTGTACCGCAGACTCCGCACGACCGCGAGAGTCGGGCGAGCGCCCGTTCGTCTGGCGTGGGTTTCCCGCCCGATTGTTGGGAGAGATGCTGGAGCTCTGGAATTCAAGGCCCGGCCCAAGAAGCACTTTCAGCTCAGGACGCGCGAGCTGGAGCTCGAGGCCGAGTTGCAGGGGGGCGCCACGCAGGCGCGGCTGCAGGCGCTGGAGACGCGCCAGGCCGCGATGGAAGCAGCGGTGACCGCGCTGGTACAGATCCTCGGGCCGCGGAGCGAGGCGGCGTTGCCGCAGCAGTCCGGGTCGGGCGCACGGCAACTCACCCCCGTCGAGTAATCAGGCGTCCCAAAGCGGGCTGAGAGACTCGCGGACGTAACGCGCCGCTGGCCTTTGGCCCG
>Ga0209236_1000430_pt1 | contig 24113 bp, 27 predicted proteins | sample GraSoi013_1_40cm_FD_185819 | JGI IMG/M metagenome (GOLD analysis project Ga0209236, IMG submission 185819) | Grasslands soil microbial communities from the Angelo Coastal Reserve, California, USA - Sample 09_27_2013_1_40cm (SPAdes) (version 2) | ecosystem: Environmental > Terrestrial > Soil >... | reverse complement strand
GCATTCGGCCTCGGAATCGACTACATGATCATGGCCCTCGCACCCAACCTAACATGGCTCTTCATCGGACGAGTGGTCAGCGGCATCACCAGCGCCAGCTTCACCGTGAGTTTCGCATACGTGGCCGATACCACCCCAGGCCAGAAGCGAGCCGGTGCATACGGTATGATAGGCTCGATCTGGGGCGTAGGATTCATCATCGGACCCCTCGTCGGAGGACTATTGGCAGGAATTGGCCCACGCTTCCCATTCTGGGGCGCAGCCGCACTCTCGCTCGCAAGCGCCGCGTACGGACTGGTTGTCCTGCCTGAGTCGCTTCCTCTTGAGCACAGAAGCCCGGTCTCTCTTCGAAAGGCAAACCCCATCGGCTCCCTGTCCATGATTCGAGCGCGAAGAGGACTCGCCGGCTTCGTCACGGTGAATTTCCTCAACTTTCTCGCGTTCCAAGTCCTCCCGAGCGTCTATGTCCTCTACGCTGCTTATCGGTACGGCTGGGGATACGCAACGGTCGGAACAGCACTCGCCCTAGTCGGCGCCTGCAACATCATAGTTCAAGGACTGCTCGTCCGACGAGTCGTCGGTAGGTTCGGCGAACGCGTAGCCCTGCTCATCGGAATAATCTCGGGAACAGTAGGATTCGTGATCTGGGGCCTGGCATCCAACAGCCTCCTATTCCTCATTGCAATAATCTTCTACGCGCCCATCGGATTCGTCCAACCCGCGTTGCAAGGCCTAATGACTCGGCGTGTCGGTCCCTCTGAACAAGGAGCGCTGCAGGGCATCAACGGCAGCCTGATGGGCCTCACCGGAGTAATTGGACCCACGCTCTTCACACTAATATTCGCATTCTTCATTGGTAGCCAGGCTCCCGTCAATCTGCCAGGCGCACCGTTCCTGCTCTCCGCGCTATTGATGGTCGCATCGCTCCTTTTGGCGGTAAAGGTCACTCGTGCTAGAGGACTAGTCTCGCCGAGTGAGCAATTCCAAACTGTAATCGAATGAAAGCAACACGTCCAGCACTTTACACTACATTGAGAGTTCGGTAGCGAGACCATAGCAGGCGAAACCCGCCAAGTGTAGCCAGCACTGCACCACCGGTGAGTGTCGCCCAGATGGGCAAAGAGGCGACCAACAATAGACAACCGAGCAGGCCGAGCCACGAGAACAAGGGGGTCGTCAGTCGCTGTTCTTTGCGCAACTGTAGGGCAGAAAAATGAGTGATAATGTACCATGTAAGCGTGAATATGCTGGCAACGGCCAACAATCTTCGAAGGTCGAAGCTCAAGGCTAAGACTAGAACTATCAAGCCTATGGTCAGAACAGCATTTCGAGGAATGCGAAATTTCGGGTGGACTGAGCCAAGCCAGTGCGGAAGTTCATTTGCCTCGCCCATCGTGTATGCGACTCGCGATGCGGTTAGAAGATCTCCAATTAACTCGCTTAGAGATGCAGTCCAAGCAGCTGCCAGAATTACTAGTCCTCCCCATGTTCCTACTGCCTGTGTTGCGGCTCTGAATAGCGGCACATCATCTCTCCCCATCGACTCAGAACCCAATACTCCGAGGGTGGTTGCTGCAACAGCGAGGAAAACCACCGCTGCAACTGCAATACCACCTACAATTGCGATTGGAATGGTCCGTCTTGGATTCTTGATTTCCCCAGCCATGATGGCCGTTCGCATGAAGCCGTCCCAAGTCCAGAAGAATATCGCTGCTCCAGCAAGTACGCCGAAAGGCCCGGTATCTCCTAACAGATTCGAGAAATGACCGGGGTTTACGGCGGGTGCGGAAAATGCGACAAAGAGTCCCAATAGAGATACGTTCACAACCATGAGAGTGATCAACACTTTGGTTGTTAGCTGCACATGGAAGAGGTTGAGGACCACAACGGCAAGGATCACAACGCCAGCGAACAGTTGGAGAGGTAGACTTGGTATTATCTGGACCGAATAAGCCGCAAATGCGAGCGAAATGACGCTGAGTGAGAAGATTCCCTTCCCGAGGTACGCACAACCGGCAATGAATCCGACAGTCTTATGGTTGAACTCACGTGCCCAGGTAAAAGCCCCTCCTTCCTTCGGATAGTTCACCCCTAGTTGTGCGGCACTGATTCCTGTTGCCAGCGCAATAAGACCTCCCAGAACCATTGCAACGAGGATACCACTACCAGCCTTTGCTGTCGCTGACCCTACCGCTCCAAAAATGCCAGTGCCAATAATCATCGCGGCTGTCATTAGCGTAGCTGTGCTACGCCCAAGCGTGCGCGCCAGCGACGTTCTTGATTCGGGCTTTCCCGATCGTTGTCCCGATACAATCTTCGCAGGAGTTGGATCCTTGTTCATTTTCGACCCACGGTCCCCAGCTCCATAACATAAGAAGAGCTATCGAACACTTGGGCCCAGCGACACCAGATCTTTGTGCATTGGCCGTTAGACTACTGGCAATGTCCCGAAAACCTTCGTAAACTTTTCGTCGTCAAAGTCCAAGCCTAATGCCCTTGTAATTTTCGCTACGTTCTTGTAGGCGATGCCAAGGGATCCGGAGGCACCCGGAGACGGGGCCATGTTTGCGCAGATATTTACTCCGTCTTTAGGAACCTCTGGGAGAGTAAACTCGCCGAGCTTCAATTCTCGTGTTCTTTTGTTGATACCGACGGTGCGTACCCCTCCAAATTCAGGTGCAGGTTTCAAGTCCGCGTACGGAATCGAGGGCACGATCTTTCTCGCCTCGTATTTCCAGAAGAGACGGCGTCCAAAAGCTGGTAGTGAGTATGCGATGTTCTTGAGCATGATGTTTCTGATTGCTTTCTTTGAGATGATGGTATCGAGAAGCACAGGGTCAAGATTGTTGATGAATTCTTTGATATCTGGCTTGTCCTTTTCAAACATCAATGTCGGCGTTGCCGTGGGTCCGTATCGGGTAACCGCGCCGTCCCACTCTCTGTCGGCATGGGTGGCTGCGAAAGGCACGCCTTCTTCTTGAAACGTGTACACCTTCCCATTAATTACTGAAGGTGAGGTGTAGAATTTGCCTGCTACGGGAAAGGCAACGTAGTCGCCGCCTAAGCCAAGTTGTTTGGCGAATGAGAGCGTGTAGGAGCCGGCGGAGACCACGAGATATCGGGCCGAAAAACTTCCGCCGTTGGGGATGTGGATTTTGTAGCCGTCTGATATATCTTCAATTCGATCCACTCTCGTGTTGAACTTGACATGGATTTTCTTGTCTTGATGCTTGGACGCGTTGTCTTCAAACGATCTCGCTAGCTCGCCAAAATCAACTATGTCTGCTTGCAGTTTGATTATTCCTATCTCTTCGTCATTCTTCCGCCCTCTCACAATGTATGGTTCCAATTTCGCGATCTCTTCCCTGTTTTCCACTAATTCCGCGTCAGGGAAGACGGGCTTCACAGTGTTGTGGAATTTTTTCCTCAGGTAGTCTTTCTCATTCTTTCCTACTGCAAGCACCATTCCGCTTCTCGTGCGCCTGAGAATGTCATACCCGCGCCCGTGCTGGCTGTTCGCGTAAGACGGGATCATGTCGGAATATCGTTTTATTGCCTTCATCGCTTCAGGCGTGTAGTTGAGCTCGCCGCCGAAGGGATGACGAGTTTGACTGTTTGTTCTCCGATCGGACGCGATCTGGCCAGCGCCGTTTTCCTTTTCGAGAAACAGTAGACTCTGCACGTTGGTGAATTCTGCGAGCAAGAATCCCGTGGCGGTCCCTACCGCGCCCATTCCTATGATTGCGACGTCGTAGACATCTCTCATCAATCATCACGAGACGATGAATCTGCTCATGCTTTCATATTGAAATTCAAATGAAGATGCCCATATTCAAAGCAGGATTTCTTGTAAGCTCACCTGAAAACCAACAGAACCTGGCTTTTGGTAATTGGGTTGACCTAGGAAATCAAGTAATTTGGAATTAAGCATTCTCTCTTGTGTGGTCAAAGGAAGAAGAGGTCGACGAGTGTAGAGAGCAATCCGGCGATCCCTGCCGCAGCTACGACCCTCCAAGCTGTCTCATTGCTGTCGGTCAGCAGACCGAGAGCGATGACCGTCGCTAAAAAGGCAACTACGCCGCTACCTACATCAGACAAGCTCATTGGGAAGACCGGCCAGTCAATATTTAGCACGGAGTCGGCGCCTGTTGCGTTTTGCAACAGGTTCCATGCTGTAAAGCTGAGAAACGTGCTTACGGAGGCGAAGGCGAACCGGAAATGACCTTTCGACCATTTCCAGAAAAAGAGGAAGATGAACACGAGTACTGCCGAACCGAGTGCTGACAGTAGAATATTGCTTAACTGAAACATATCACATCACTTCCGCAGGTGCAAAGACTCGGAACGACCTGAGGATAAAACAAGGTAGATTGCTCATTCGTCCTGATAGATTGCAGCCCGATGACTTGCCGGAGTGAATGCGTATACTTTGTCCGTCTCTGGGTTGTAGGCAATGGTATGTGATCCCAGCTCCGTGTTCACAGTCTGACTGAGCTTCATTGTATTGGTGTCGAAAACATCGATCACCCCCGGCTCTCCGATAGCCACGTAGAGGTGGCGCAACCGGGAATTGTAGAATATTACATCAGGAGAGCCACTCAAATCTGAGACGCGCGATACTCTTCCCGATTGCAAATCGACTGTGAACAGGCCGCCTTGGTCACAGGCGCAGAAGAGCCTCCGATTCTCCAAGTCAATGTCGAGCCCATGGGGACCCGTCGCCGGAATATCGTAGGTGGCCGCTATTCCGTCTGGATCTTTACTTTCGACAGCGACTATCTGTGGGGGTTTGGAAATGTTGACGTAGAAACGGTCAGTCTTGTTATCGAAGACGGTCCACCGTGTTCTTCCGGGCATAATAATGTCGGCAGCTAGAATCTTCTTCCTTGTCTCAACTATCGATAAGGTGATTGGGCCCGGGTCATCCTGTTTGGATACGTTTGCTACGAGAAGAATGTCTCTTGAAGGATCGAAAGCCAATCCGTTGGGAAAGCCTCCCACCCGCACCTTCTCAAGCTTCTCCTCTCGACCATAAGGAAATACACCCACAGTCTTCTCGCCACGGTTAGAGGTGAACACCAAGTCCTTCTCGTTAGAGACGAGTATGCCAGCTACGCTAGGAAGGTCAGGAATCGAATGAAGATATTTGTCATGGCGGGAGTCGAGTACGTCCACTGCGTCATTCGAGGTATGGGCAACGTAGAGTGTATTTGATTTGACGTGGACGGCGGCATGGTCGAAGCCGCCCTTCTTCTGGTGTGTTGGTAGTTCTACGTAACCGAGGTGTTTGAGGCTGAAATCGGGGACCTACCTTGCAGGTTGCGCGACGTTGTACTCTAGCTTCTGAGCTCCTTCCGTTTTGAGCTGGCAGTACTTGTACAATGCGTCGTAGGTCGGAAATTGTAGTCGCATGTTGTCAAAGTCGTCCTTTGCAAGGTTTCGAAAACCATGCGCTACGGCCTCGAGGCCCGCCGACTCTGGCGGCGCGTTCGGGATCTTCGCGTCAGCCCCTCTTACTATTTTGGCGAGTTCCAGTAGTGCCGGGTCCGTTAGCTTGTACTTTTTGACGATGGCGTCAAAGCTGACGCGTTCTTCGCCGTTCTCTTTGTAGTGGGTCAGTTCTACACCCTTCGCGTCATAGGCTATTGCGCCGGTGTCTTTGACGACTTGCGGAATTGTCTCGGGTGGGACGAAGAGGAATTCGGGGCTCTTGTCTACGAACTTTTTGATTAGCCAGGGACATGCGATGCGGTCGACTTTCGCTTTTTCTCTTGTAACCCATTTCATGGGATTCGCCTGTGTAGATTATCTATGTAAATCATTACCTCGTAGTATAGCTGATCGGAATATTGCTCCTTGAGCGGATCTCTGTCAAGATCCCGAATCTATTAGCATTTTCGGGTAATCTAAGGCTCCTAAGTTCTCTAGAGAGACCGTAGCCATCATTCAAGTCTAGCGAGTCACACTACAAACATCGTAGTCACGAGGAGAACAAGCGTTGCAACTGCGAATGCTCAGGGGCAAGATCCACAGAGCAAGACTCACAGGCGCGGACCTCAACTATGAGGGCAGTATCGAGATAGACTCGTCTCTCATGGAGGCCGCGGGAATCATACCATTCGAGCAGGTGGATATCTGGAACATTACCAACGGAGAACGATTCTCAACATATGCACTCTCAGCTCCAAGAGGAAGCGGGACCGTAGCAGTCAACGGTGCCGCCGCACGCAGGGTTCAGCCAGGCGACGAGGTCATTATCACAGCATTCGGCTGGATGAGCGAGAAGCAGGCACAACATTGGAAACCCCACGTTGTCTTTGTCGACCGCGAGAATAGGCTCAAACCAGGCCCGCACGTCCGCCGCATGCTTGCGACCAGATAAGATCGAGGACCTCGCCTCGGTGTATCTTCGAGGCAAACAGTGTCCGTCCTAGTTCTGCTAAAGAATCATTTTCAGTTCCTTTCCAAGTCTGCTGTAGAATTCGTTCATGAAGGCTGACCTTTCGTTGGCAAGTTTTCTTGCTGTCTCCGTGTACATTCGTTTCGCAACATCCTTGAGACTCAGCTCGTACTCTAGGTTTGACGAGTGCTGGGCGTAATCGATGATTGTTCCGTCCTGACGAAGGTTTCGGTGCTTGTAAGCTTCGAGGTCTTTCTCTTCTCTGTAGAATTCTTGCTGATGGTCAAATGATATGAAGGCGCTCCGGATTATTCCAATCGCGCCTATGCAGTCGAGCTTATCGGCATCGAAGAGGCACTTTGCTTCAATTGTCTGAGGCTCGATTCTTCCGGATCTCTTCCGGTGTGACTCTATGCAATGACATACGGCATCTATCGTCTTATCAGCGAGTCCAAGCTTGGTCAGAATCTTCCTTGCTTCCTTTGACCCTTCAATTTCGTGGCGAAATCCTCCAGTGTTAGAGTGTGCTTCTCTGTTCTCGAAGATATCATGCAGTATCGCTGCGAGTTCAACTATCTCTAGGTTAGCACCTTCTCGTTTCCCGATCTCTTTGGCCATTCTCAAGACACGTTCAATGTGGCCTCTTCCATGAGCCCAATCGTACTTAGGATAGTAGGAGTCCGCGATCCCCCAAACCTTTGTTTCGAGATGTTCGGCCAGCATAGTAGACAGCTTGTCCAGCTATCGCTCTAAAAAGTTGAAACGCGAGTCCACAAGCAAACGCGGCGCATCGCAACTAACGTATTCCATCAGCCGGCCACAATGATCTACAGGACTAGTCTTAACATTGGTCATGATGGAAGCACCTCTGCTCACGTTCACGATCTTATGGGCTGTGCAACCCTCGCCAGCACTAAAGAGAGGGCAATATCAAAACTCGAGTTTACCATTCCTGATTACTATCGCTGGCTCAGATCAAAAGGAGAGAGGATACCGGCTGTGCGCAACCCACAGATGACGATAATCGAAGAAATACGCACCCAAGGCAGCGCAGGGGAGGCAGGCGGATCTGACCCTCTCTTCAGCTGTGATCGAATAAAATGCACTCATGCTGACATCTCCCGTTGTCTCCAGCTGCTGAACTATACAAGAGCAGATTTAGACAAGATCATATCCAAGATTCGCACTGAAGAATTGGACTGGAAACCTCGATCAGAACCACGCAGCGTACGAAACGTTCTGGAGCATATCGCCCAAGTCGACATTTGGTATCTGTCCCGGATACGCGCGGATCCACACCTCGAACGGAGCAAAATGAAGGATGTCTTCGAATTTCTAGACTACGCCCGTTCCCTCGTACACGAGGTCCTACCTAGACTTACGACAGAACAGAGAAGCCGAACCTTTCGCCCAAAGAAATGGTCTGACAGCCCTTGGCCCTGGACAGCCACTAAAGTTCTTCATCGACTAGTGGGCCATGAAAGGCAACACACGCACTATCTACAGAGAATATTGCGGGTACATGACAACCACTAACCCGCAAGGAGTTGTAGGATAGGGTAGCGCTTAAGTTTCCGAATCGAACTCAGAAAGGGGAGGCCAGTCGAGGACTGCCTAGACTTGCGCCTAGGTTTAGAGTAGCTGGTGTGACCTTCGACTTCTGGGAGACTCTGTTCATGGACACTCCCGAGCTAGACCGCCGGCGCGATGAACTCAGATGTCAAGGCCTGCAAGAGAATCTCGCGAAACTGGGCGTCGAGGTCTCAATCGAGGATCTTGCACTAGGGCTCAGAGAGAGTACGCCATGGCTTGCCAACATATGGAAGAAGGGCGAGCAAGTATCCACACTAGAACAGATTCGCTACATCGTGAACCATGCCACAAAGAACCGGGCAATTCTCCTCACCGATCCTGAGGTCTTAATGAGGCTTGAAGAGTCCTATTGGAGCCCAAGCCACACCGCACCCGCAACACTAAACGCAGACGCTCCCAAAATACTCCAACAACTCTGCGAGCGCGAGTTGAAGATAGGATTAATCTGCAACACCGGTCGTGGCCCGGGCCATGCTCTTCGAGAACTGATGCGGAGAGAAGGCGTCTTAGATTATTTTGACGCAACAATATTCTCAGACGAGGTTGGATATGGAAAGCCGGACACCAGAATATTTCTGACAACAGCCAAAATGCTCGGACTGCAGCCAAGAGACATTCTACATGTCGGGGATAATATTGAGAATGATGTGCGTGGAGCCCAGAGGGCAGGCATGAAGACACTACTGTTCGACTATGAAGTTCCTTCAGGCTTCAGAGAGCAACCGTCCCTCCTTGTCCTTACAAGAGCCTCCGATTCGAACACCGTTGTCAAGCCTGACGGTAGAATAAAGTCGCTGAGCGAAATTCTGAACTTCATTTACTGACACGTGTTTCCCCTGCCCCCATGCTACGTTGCCAAAGAAGGATATTGATTTGAGAGTGGATCTATGGGAGATAGGCAGACGGAAATAAGATGAAAGTTGCGAGGCTCGCAGGTCCGCGAAAGCCGTTTGCCATAGTTGATGCTGACAGACCGGAGCCGGGGCCCGGCGAGGTTGTTGTCAGGATTGTTGCCTCGGGGGTCTGTCACAGCGATCTTCACATTGCCAGAGGAGAGTTCGAAGAAGTCAAGTATCCGATAACCCTCGGACACGAACCCGCAGGGTATGTGTACGAGGTCGGAGAGGGCATAACCGGCCTCAAGAAGGGCCAGTCTGTCATAGTATATCCAGCACGCGGTTGTGGACGATGCTGGTTCTGCCTCCGAGGAGAAGAGAATCACTGTGAGGACGGGAAATTCATCGGCTTCGACCAGGACGGAGGATACGCCGAGTACCTATTGGTGGAATCGCCTCGCTACCTCTTTCCTTTTTCTGAGCTAAGCCTTGACGAGGCAGCCCCGCTCGGATGCGCCGGGTTAACTGCCTATCACGCGGTCAAAGCAAAAGCGCTGCCCGCACTCCACGCTGGAGACTACGTTGTCATAATAGGTGTCGGCGGACTCGGACATCTCGCGATTCAACTTCTCAAAAAGATGAGCACATGCTCGATAGTAGCAGTCGACGTCAGACGGAGGAGTCTCTCGTTGGCCGAGAAGCTCGGGTCAGACAAGACGGTCCTCGCAGGAAAGAACGTTGTAGCTCATGTCCGAAGAGTAGTGAAGAAAGGAGTTGGTGCAGTCATCGATTTCGTAGGGTCAACATCGACCCTCACTGCATCATACGAGATGCTCAGAGCGGGCGGTAGACTCGTAATTGTAGGAGCAGCTGGTGGCCACTTGAAAATGGATAGCGGTTCAACCAATGCACGAGAGGTTCACGGGTCCATCTCAGGGTCGCTCACCGAAATGAAGGAACTTGTGGAACTGGCAAGACAGAAACAGTTCAAGGTTGTGGTCAAGGCCTATCCTTTAGAACAGGTCAACGATGTTTTGAAAGTGTTAGAGGAAGGGCGCATAGAAGGAAGAGCAGTCCTCAAGCCCTGAATCTCATTGTCCGAAACCCGCATCGGATGCGATCGCATGCCGCGGTCAGAGCTTGATACGGAGCCCATCGTAGCCAAACTGAAGTTTGTAGCTCTCGTGCTTCTTCTCAAGTTCCAGGTAGTCCTCGTAGGAGCGAGCCCATAGCTGTTCTATATGGGTCAGCACAGCCTTCCGAGGATTGAGCCGCTCGATTATGCCTAGAGTTTCCTCGAAAGACGCTTCCTCGTTGCGGATCGTATGTTCAGGGGGTACGATGACACGCCCTTCTGGGTCGCGCTCGAACCACCCGGTTTCTAGCACCAGAAGGTCGGGCTCCAAAAACTCGGTGCCTGGCTTCCAGTCTTTCGTATCATCAAGTGCGAACACTAGCCTTCTAGATTCTCGTTCTAGTATGTATGCGGTCAAGCCTGGCTGGGCCATCCTAAGCGGACGGACACTCAACGCGTCCAACTGAAACCGTTCACCCTCTCTCACCTCATGGATTCTGGCTATACCTGCCCTCTCGAAGTACTCGAGATTCTCCTCCAGACCATGTCTCTTCCGAAAGTCTTCACGAACCCAACTTGGAAGCCAGACATGCGTTACCCGTCTACCCTTAGGGTCTAGCCAGTCCATATTCAGCTGTTCCAGCACTCTTCTACCTCCAGTATGGTCAGGGTGCCAGTGTGTGTAGACTAGGTGGCGAACCTCGTGGATTCCTTCACGTTCAAGACTCTTGTCAACATCTTCTGGCGTATCGAACAGAACGCTTACTCCAGTGAGAAAGACAGAAGGTCCATTTCGAATAAACCGTCCTCCTTTCTGCCGAGCTTCTTGACAGACTCGGCATAGGCATCCAACCTTTGGAGTGGTCTCCGCTCCTCCCGTTCCGAGAAATACTAGTTCCATTGAGTTTCATCTATCTCTTGGAACACGATGAGATCAGCTCCCCTCCTCGGCTATCGTCTTCGGCCACTCGCGAGAAACATTGGAATCTTCACTTGACCTTGCTCTGCTGTTGTTGAACAGCAAGACTCCAACGCGACGACCCTGATGTCATTAAGACCCGCTTTGTCCAACAAGCTCCTCACGTACGGGATATCGAAGCCTAGCCATCTGTCAGCATGTTCCTTTCGCAGAAACTCGTAATTGTGCTGCTGAAGATCAGACAGAGCAAGTCTGCCGCCAGGCGCTAGCACACGAGCCATCTCCTTGACGGCAATATCGGGGTTCAAACAATGGTGGAGAATCATATTTCCGATTACTGCATCAACAGATCCATCGGGCAGAGGGATTTGTTCCACATTTCCAATCTTGAATTCAACACTCCTACCGCTGAGTTTGGCTCTCGACTCGCCCGTCATTGCTTCGGAAAAATCGAGGGCTATGATCTTTCGAGCAATCTTGGCCGCGCCTTCCGTCAAAAATCCGGTCCCTGCCCCCACATCTAGGACAATGTCTTCCGGTAAGACCCGGGCTGCATTGAGGACCGCGTCCCGAACATCGTCACCATAGAAACTCTTTCTCAGAACATCCCATCTTCCCGAGACCTCCTCGAAGTACTCCTCGGCTTCATGAGACAAGAGACTACGCCCCGGATACCGGTTGAAGAATCAGGTTAATGAACGCATTCGCTGAATATCCTAGAGAAAGTATGGCGAATTTCGGTTGTCCGTTGGAGCGTTAGGAACTTCATGGTAAATGTCGACCTCTATCGTGTCGTGGCCAGATTTGCTCGATTGTTTCCAGACCCAGCTGTGTTCGAAGATCAAGACCACTTGGTGGAGAGATACCTAGTCCAGAGCGGTCTTCCGCAAGAGAAGGCTTTCTATATTCACCAGAGAGAAGATGAGATTAATCCGATAAATGATTCTGGAAAAGCGGCGATCGCGTCAGGGACCGCAAGCTTTCGTTTTCAGGGCAAGAACATACTGGCTGAGTTCATGCCTAACGCCAGCCTAACGCTGGAATACTACGATTTTGGAACGGGACTCTCGCCAGAGGATCACTCTAGACTCTGGAAGAGACAGCGCATTGGCGAAATGAGCTTTCAACTCCGAGACTTCAAGCATGAAATTCAGACGCTCAATATTACTAATGTTTCCGAGCTCTATGAGATCATGAAGAAGCAAAACCAGTCGACAAGCCTCTCGAGCATTGAGCTTGGCAAGATGTCTGAAGACGCATTCCGACTGACGTTAGCATATCTGAAGAGCCAATTAAGAAAGAGCGCGGGACAGGACTCGTTAGAGGTGGAAGTCTATGCGGCAAGAGATCTTTCTCCCACTGAGAAGAGCTCTTTGGAAAAGAGATTGACCAGGGAGTCTACTGGCTCAACAGTGTACGTGATACTCTCGAAGCCTTCGCAACTAGTGAATATTGAGACTCACTGAGTCCCAATCTACGCGATCTGCTTGTAGGATTCTACAAACTCGGGATCGATGACTCCCGAGATTACTGTCTCTGAACCGTCGGGAAGAATCACCGGGGTCCCCGCAGCGTGGTATGGCAAGTCAAACCGCTCCAGTTTTTCGGGACTATCTACCTCGTAGAGTTTCCGACAAGCGCCCTCAGCATAATGGAAACAGTAGAGTTTCGCTAGCCGTCGCTCGCCAAAACCTCCGGCGCGACCCCCTGCCGCAGACGATCCTTCAGGAAGCTGAAGAATGAAGACAGAATTCTCCCCTTCGAGCGTACGTAGGTCGACGGGGTTCTGTGCGACGAGGATCTTTCGGCCCTTCTCGGAGATTAGCCTGGCGAGTTCGTCGAGCGGGGTCATGTTGTTTCCGAATGGTATCCGTGTAGAAATGTCTATTCCTGTATCGGTGTCAGAGATGATTGATCAGAGCGTCCTTGTGGCTGGCGCGCAGATATCTTTCGATTTCACCCTTCTCCTCGTCAGTTAGCGGAGTGTAGAGCCTCGCGTCCCCCTCGACTCCGAAGTAGCGTCCGGCGATTAGGTAGATGTCTTTGGCGGTTTCTTTGAGAACTGTTACCCGGTTCAGGCTGTCCTTTTCGGTGTAGAGATAGAGGGGCGTAAAATCATACTTTGACAGGTCCGGTTTTGGAATTCGCTTTTTCACAGGTGGCATTTGACTGACGCGAAACGTGTTTCATGGTGCTACATAAAATCGAAAGTTAGGAGAGAACCATGGTGGGAATGGGAGTTCTTGCAGTCTGACTTTACTGAGTTTACTCTAAAGAGTATGAAAAAGGGAGGGGATAGAATACTCGCAGGCTTCGGGCTACTTTCTGGGTCTAACGAAAGCGGCTGCTACGCCGACCAGTATGGCCACCAAGTAGATAGCGCCACCAACGATCAACGTTACAGCAGCTGCAAGTGCTTGAGTGGATTGGAGTGGCGGAGCGACGTTGAACAGTAGGAAATAGCCAATACCGTAGGCAATAGCGCCGACGATGAAAGTCCTGAAGTGGTCTATGACACCAGGGAAGCTTTCAGAGAGGGTGCTGTTTTCTGTGAGAGTTGCAGAGACGAGGTAGACAGCGCCGATGAAAAGATACCCCGCAATGACAAGGACTACCCATCCTCCGATGCTCTGGCTGGATATGTTGATCATATTGTTCCCTATGCTTAGCAGGAAGACGTTGACTGCATAGAGGACTGCGGCTAGTGCTAGACTGTGCCAGTTTTTGAAGGCGGTTGACATTGCGTGTCTATACATTGTTTCTGTCATTTTTTCTCTGGAGTCGGGGCGGGCGAAACCGGGTCTAAAAGCATGTTTTTGTTCTAAATTTGAACAGTGAATTACGCACTTGAACACCGAAAAAGAACTTTTCACGACTTATTCATACGTGGGCATTCGGATTATCTGAATATCGACAGAATTAGTAAACCGAATCTTCGGATTCTGGAACAAGTCTCGAGCGAATCTTACCAGTGAGCTGACGTCCGAGCAGCCTTGGGTGGAGAGTCGTCAAAACATGGACTAGTTGCTAGAGCTTAAGAACCCATTGGAGGTTCCATCGTCTGAACCCAATTTGAATCGACCGGGCCTAATCGTCGGCATAATCCTATTGGTCGTTGGCGTCGCGGTCTACCTTTACTTCTCAAGCACGGGACATCATACGATTCCATTGGGAGGCATTGGCCTAGCAGTGCTCGGAGCGCTAGTCGCTGCTGGATCCGCTATGATGAAACCAGCCGGAAGCAAAGTTGCCGGCCAGTTCAAATGCGACAAATGCGGAATGACGTTCGGATCCCAAGCCGCGCTGGATCAGCACTCCAAAGACAAACACAGCAAATAGACCGCCCTCCCCCGCAAAAGGGCCAAAAGCCTCTCTCTTCTTGGCCTTCTGGGACGATTGGTCTGTCATTCCAGTTGGTCGTAGGCGAGCAGGGTCATGAATTCCGTGAAACGCCTCTCGGTAGCCAGCCGATCGAGAATCTCTCCGGCCGAATCTAGCTCCGCAGACCCGGATTGACCGCCGTCTTCAAGCCTAGCTCTTTCGATCTCATTCTTGAGGATCGTGCGAAATAGTTCTGGCGTAAATCTTCTGCCATCACTCAAGAGAGCCTCGTGGTGAATCCACTGCCAGATCTGCGCTCGACATATCTCGACCGTGGCGGCGTCCTCCATGAGGTTATTGATCGCGACGCATCCGTTTCCTCGGAGCCATGAATCGAGATAACGAAGGCTTACGCCTATGTTTGCCCTTATCCCTGCCTCAGTAATTTCTCCTTTTGGAGCAAAAAGAAGGTCTCTTGCGCTGACTCTGACTCCCTCGAGCTTGACGTGAAGTTGATTCGGTCCTTTCATATCGTCTTTGAAGACTTTCATAACCACAGGGACCAGGTCTGGATGTGCAACCCAGGCACCGTCAAAGCCCTGCTCAACTTCCCGAACCTTGTCGGCGATGACTCGCTCCATCGCCACCTTCTGCGCTTCCAGATTGTTTCTCGTTGGCACGTTGGCCGCCATTCCTCCGATGGCATAGGCTCCCCTCTTGTGGCATGTCTGTACAACCAAGAGGGCGCAAGATGTCAGGAAGTGTGTGGTCATCGACAGTAGCGCCCTGTCAGGAAGAATGAAGTCGGAGTTCCATCCCAGCTTCTTGATGAAGCTAAAGATATAGTCCCACCTTCCAAAGTTGAGGGCTGTTATGTGGCCGCGAAGCGCGTTCAGAATCTCGTTCATCTCAAACGCTGCTAGAAGATTCTCGATGAGCACTGTGCATTTTATGCTATTATGAGGCAATCCAAGCATCTGCTCTGACGTGTCGAATATGTCGTTCCAGAGCGCCGCTTCCAGGTGGTTCTCTAGCTTGGGAAGATAGTAGTAGGGTCCGGTGCCTCTTTCTCGAAGCTTCGCGTGGTTGTGGTATAGGTAGAGGCCGAAATCGAAAAGGCAGGCTGGAATAGGCTCGCCGTCGAGAAAGGCATGCTTCTCGGATAGGTGTAGTCCGCGAGGCCGGACGCAGAGAGTAGCGACTTTCTCGTTGAGCTTGTAGATCTTCCCCTCGGGGCTTGTGTACTTGATACTGCCTTCGACTGCGTCTCTGAGATTTATCTGACCTTGGATAGTGCCGCGCCACGTGGGAGAGTGAGAATCTTCAAAGTCGGCCATGTACACGTCGGCTCCAGAGTTGAGAGCGTTGATCATCATCTTCCGATCCACAGGACCTGTGATCTCAACCCGGCGAAGAACTAGGTCTGATGGTACCGGACCGATCTTCCACGAACCATTCCGAACATCTTTGGTCTCGGGGAGAAAATCCGGCAGGATACCTTTCCCAATACGCTCGCTGATTCTAAGCCTCCTAGACAGTAGGAGTTGGCGTCTCTGTTGAAAGAGTGAGACGAGGGAACCTACGAAACGCATCGCGTCCTCTGTGAGTATTGTCTCAAAGCCGGGGTCGACGGAGACTGTTATCGCTACTTGGCCAAACTCTGGCGACGCTATCTCCTCTGCTAGCTTCGCCAAGAACCTCGCCTGCTCTGCATTATTCTTTCAGAGGTCGTCGTTTCTGATCGGTCGGGACTGAGACTTCGACCTTACGTCCAAACTGGGCAGCCTCCGTGGAGCCTTTCATCGCCACGGTTGCGGTGTCCCCTCCTGAGATCACTTGGGCGATCTGGTCGAAATATCCTGTCCCGACAAAACTCTGGTGTTTGACGGCTCGATAGCCTTCGTTCTCTGTCTGGAACTCTCTTCTCTGTAGACGCACATAGGCGGACATTCCCTGTTGGACATAGGCTCTTGCCAGTTCAAACATTGAATGATTGAGGCTGTGGAATCCAGCTAAGGTGACGAACTGGAATTTGTATCCGAAGGAAGCAAGCTTCTGTTGGAAGGTATCGATCTCGAGAGGTCCTAGGCGCTCCTCCCAGTTGAAGGAGGAGGAGCAGTTGTAGGCCAGCGGCTTTCCCGGCCAAGCAGCATGAACTCCTTCTGCGAAATTTCTCGCTTCGTCTAGATCAGGACTCGCGGTTTCGCACCATACAAGATCAGCGTAAGGAGCGCAAGCGACCCCTCTTGCGATAGCAGCTTCCAAGCCGCCTCGGAACAGATAGTATCCCTCTGGGGTCCTCTCCCCGTCAATGAACCGCTCATCCCGCGGGTCCGCATCGCTCGAGACTAGCTTGGCTCCTTCGGCATCTGTTCGCGCGACCAGGATCGTTGGGACCCCGAGTACGTCGGCGGCGAGCCGAGCAGCTACCAAGGTTCTGATGAAATGGTTTGTTGGGACTAGCACTTTACCCCCGAGATGACCGCATTTCCTCTCCGAGGTCAGCTGGTCTTCGAAGTGCACCCCCGCAGCCCCTGCTTCAATCATTTCCTTCATCAGTTCGAACGCGTTGAGGTGCCCACCGAAGCCTGCTTCTCCGTCCGCTATTATCGGGACGAACCAGTCCTTACCATTCTTACCCTCGGCATGATGGATCTGGTCCGCTCTTTGCAGTGCCCTGTTTATCCTCCTGACAATCTGGGGACCGCTGTTCGAGGGGTATAGCCCTAGGTCAGGGTAAGTGTTTCCTGACAGGTTCGCGTCTGCGGCGATCTGCCATCCGCTAACGTAGATCGCATCAAGTCCCGCCTCGACCATCTGGACTGCCTGGTTTCCTGTGAGAGCGCCCAGCGCTGGAGTGTAGGGCCGATTGTTCAGCATATCCCAGAATCTGTTCGCGCCCATGAAGGCTAGAGTGTGCTCGACCCTAACTGTTCCCCGAAGTCTCTCTACGGCTTCGGGCGTGTATGGCCGAGTGACTCCCCGCCATCGTCCGAGGCTCCACTCTTCCCCAATCTGTTCTGCGGTCAAGAAGTTCGCGCTATTGCGGTCTTAGCGAGCCGGGTATGTAAAGAGCCCGTTTTCTCGGCATCGTTGCAAATATTCCGATATACTTGGCTATCTTTGGCGATAGAGGTAGAGAACCACTCTACAACCCGCCTTCGTCTAGGGGTGCAGTAGAGGTCTGAGGAATGGACTTGTGTCGAGTCTTGAAAACTCGTCGAGGTCAATATTGGCCCCGGGGCTCATTATCTTCTTCAGATAGTCGCCCGATTTTGGCGAATCCCACCATTCCTCCCCTAGTCTGTTCCGTAGCCTCTTGATGAGTTCTGACTTTCTCACGGCAGCTACCAGATAGCTGGGCGAGTATAGATCGTAGTCGGGCATTACGTGGTGGAGCTGCCAGTATTCTCCCGGTATGTCGAACCCCACATATTCCTTGTATAGCTTCGCGTACAGCTCCGATGCCTCATCCATCGTCAGCATTTTCTCTTGGAAGTTGATCTTCATCAGAGAGTTTGCGGCGTAGAAAGCCACAAAGAAGAGCTCCATGAACCTGCGCCTTTCCTGGACCTGAGCCACTTGTTCTTCTGAGAGCCCGAATTTCTTTCTAAGGTACAGTCCGTCTTCGACAAGACTCTCCAGAAATGTGGAAAATATCTCTGCCACTCCGTGAGAGAGCGATTCTCGATCCCAGAGGGAAAGATTAGGGTCCACTGACGTGGCGTGCATGGCGTGGCCGAATTCGTGATAGGATGCTTCCATGTCCGTGTAGGGACTGATTGGTTTGACAAGGACTCTGGCGTCGTTGGGAATCTGCACGAAGAATGCGACGGCGGAGGGCGTTTTCTTCGGTCGGTCCTCAACATCGACATGAATCTTCTTTGTATTGAACCCTAAGCGTTTCAATTGTCGAATGGGCATTTCAGACGGGCTGAATTTTGCAAAGATCTTGTCCAAGGGTCGGAATATTCTTCCTCTGAAGTAGTAGAAGTCGTCGTAGTACTCGGGAGGAGCCTTCTTTATCTCAAGGGAATAATCCTGCAGCGCAACTCTGAACGGTTTCCTAACTGCCGATCCTAGTTTCTGAACTAGCTCTTTGAGTTCGGGCAGAGCTATTCTTTCGCTCTCCAGATAGCTGCGTAAGGGCGTTGTGCCGTATTTCTTGTGAACGCTCCAGGACTGTTGAAACATGGCTCTGATCAGGGGTCTTATCGCGGGAGTCTTCTTCACGAGATCGTCGTAGACCTGCTTTCTGCTCTTTGCATCTGCTGTTGCATTGAACTGTCGCCAGCTCTTCCAGTTTACAAACCTCCCGTGGAATCGGCCTTTCTTTGAAACAACCTTCTCAGCTCTAGCCTTGTCGAGTTCCAGGGCGATTGGAGTCTTCTTGGCCTCGGATACGTCGCTGACGCATTTGAGGAAGAGTCTTCTGGGTCGACGTGATGACGATAGGAAGAGTTCAGCGTGGGCAGCTTTTTGTTCAGCAACATTCTTCATGAAGTTCTCGTCGAATTCGAGCCCATTGTACATCTTCCAGTTCTCGTGAGCGTACAGAACGCTGTAGGACTCGTCTACTATAGCCCAAGCACTGAGCGGGTAGGGGAGAAGCTGCATAGAGTGTTGATGTCGAGGAGCTTACGGGATAAATGATTCGGCTACATCTTGAGCTGGCCGGAACGTCTCAAAGACTCGACCTGTCCTTGAGTATACCTGAACATGATGTCTCCTCGTTCCTGCTGGAAATCCCATGGGGCGACCAGTACGGTGTCTCCCATCTTGATCCAGACCCTGCGCTTCATCTTGCCGCGTATGCGGCAGACTCGGGTCACGCCGTCTGCGCATTCGACTAGGACCCTATCGTAGCCGAGCAGGTTCTTGACCGTTCCATACATCTGGCCGGGACCTGGAGTGAGCATTTCACTCAGGTTGGCCTCGCTCAGAACCTTGCGCTTTCCCATCTTCTCACCACAACAGTGATTCTGGGGAATATTAAGCCTCTCAGATACTCGAGAACCAGAATGTCATAGGTCCGCTAGTGCTTCCATTTTATGGAACAACCGAAGGGCCGAGTCTCTTGAACTGTTGGGGTTCGGCCCGATAGGACCGCGTCTATTGCGTTTCTCAAGTCGTGGTCTTTCACGTCGGTCGGATTTCGATTATCGTCAATTCGTCCCTTGTAGCTGAGAATTCGCTGTTCGTTGAAGAGAAAGATATGTGGAGTGCAGATTGCTCCGTATTTTCGGGCAATCTCCTGAGTCTCATCGCGGAGATATGGAAAGTTGAAGCCCTTTTCCTTGGACCGCGTTACCATGTTTGCAAAACTGTCTTCAGGATACCCTGTATCATCGTTGCTATTGATCGCGACTAGACCGGCCCCTTTAGCGGAATAGTCCTGCTGCAACTGAACCATTCGGGTCTCGTACGCCTGGACATAGGGACAATGATTGCAGCTGAATACTATCGCTAGGGCCTTCCTGTCGGCGAAGCTCTTGAGAGAGTGCATCTTGCCGTCAACACCCTTCAGCTGGAAGTCTACAGCAGTACTGCCAAGAGGCAATCCAACGGAGCCGACGGCGACTGGAGACGAAGACATTGTTTCTTGAGATCGAGGGAAGACCTTAGAAACCTTTCGACCTCGATCAAAGCCAAATCCACCCGGAGCTTTGATCCATGAACGATAGCGTCCTCGTTGGAGTGTCTGGATTCAGCTATGCCAGTTGGAAGGGAAGCTTCTATCCCAAAGATTTGAAGAACGAGGATTTCCTCAGCTTCTACGCTGGGAAGCTGAACAGCGTCGAAATCAACAGCTCCTTCTACGCACCGCCCAGTGAAGCGATGGTAAAATCCTGGGCAAGCAGAACAGGCGAAAATTTTCGGTTCTCGATCAAATCACCCCGTCACATTACTCACACCCTCAAACTTGGAAAGGGCGCGGCTGAAGCTGCCGATAGACTTGGGAAAACACTCGATCTGCTGGGTGGAAAACTTGGACCTGTACTGTTCCAGCTACCGCCGTTTTTCAGACAGGATTTGAAGGTTCTGGAATCCTTCCTCACGCAGACACGAGGAGTGAAGAAGAAAGTGTTCGAGTTCAGGCATGATTCTTGGTTGAACGAATCAACCTATCAGCTACTCGAGAATCATGATGCGGGATTCTGTATTGCCGAAACCGAGGACATGAAGCCAGTTCTCAGAGTCATCGGCCGCCTTCCGTACTTTAGATTGAGGAAGGATGCCTACACGGCAAAGGACGTGGAGAAGTGGACGGAAAAAATCCGCGAATTAAGCAGAGGCTCAGAGGATGTGTACGTCTATCTGCGTCATGACGAGACAGGCGAAAATGCTTCGTATGCCGTGGGAATAATGCAAAAATTATCGGGCTAATACTGGGCTAGTTTCTCGGTGTTATGCTGTCTTGGCGACGGCCTTCTTGAGTTCTTCATAGTTGGGCTCTTTGCTCGGATCCTCTGTGACCCACTTGTACATCACAACGCCGTTCTGGTCGAGGATGAAGACGCTCCTCTTCGCCACAGTGTAGCCCTTCAAGTTTCCAAAATTCTCATGGAAGACGTTGTACTGATGGACGATGTCTCGGTTGTAGTCGCTGAGAATTGGAAAGTTTAGGCTATTCTTCTCGACGAACGCCTTGTTTGTCCAAGGATCATTCACGTCGATGCCGACAATTTGGGCGTTGAACTTGTTGAATTCTGAGAGGCTGTCTCTCAGCGCGCACATTTCCTTCGTACAGACGCTCGTAAAGGCACCCGGGAAGAATGCGAGCAGTGTTGCGCCTTTCGGTTTCAATAGTTCTGGGAGGCTGCGCGACTTTCTCTCGTAATCTGGAAGTGTGAAGATCGGAGCCTTTTCTCCCTGATTGACCATTCGGAAACTCCTCGTTCTGACGGTCTTCTCGGTGTTTCTAAACCTTACACCGAATGAGTAAACTGTCCAGCTCTCTCAGAAAAGAGAGGGACTGGAACCTAAGAAAAAAAGTTTTGAGAGTTAAATTAGAGTCGGAGCCTGGTCTAGTCCTTGTCGTGCTCTTCCTCGCCCGCGGCGCAGGAAGAGTCATGATCGCCATGATCGTGGATGCTTTGCGGGCCGTGTGTTTTGTCATTGTCGGTGTCTGTGTCGTGGTGTAAGTGAAAGGCCGGGTTGCTTTTGCCCATTGCTTTCGCCAAGGCGATTGTTGTGTCCATCTGTTTCTTGATGACCCCGTAGGCGTTACTGTTGTGTTCGCCGTTCCCCTTGGCTTGGGGGTCTGGGTCGGGGTCGTGAGACTTGGTTTCGCCGCATGTACTGCTACCGCCACCATTGCCTCCACCGTTACCGCCGCCACTGCCCTTATGCGTGGTAATGATGATATTCGAACTGCCCGAGCTGCCAGTGTGACTAGAGTCACCGCCGTAGGTGCCAGTGATTGTAGTCGTGCCTGCTGCGGCACCCGCAAAGTCAGCGGCGCAAGTGCCAGCTGACAACGTGCAGTAAGTAGCTACAGTGCCCACTCCGGGATTCGACGACATGAAACTTACAGTGCCCGTCGGAGTATTCGAGGAAGTTGTGGTATCAGGGACCGTTGCAGTACAGGTGGATTTATCGCCAGAAGCGATCGTGCTGGGACTGCACGTAACACTGGAAGAAGTATAGTCCTTTGCGTGGGTTCCGTTGTTGTCGTTGCTACTGGTCCCCTGAGTTGATGGCGAGTGTAGTAGGAATGGGACGAGAAACGCGCCTATGCCTGCTATGATGAGGGCTGCTGCTCCGAGTTTGCGTCTGCTTGGCATTATCATCTTGTTTTCCTATCTCCCTTTTGTTTTCGGACGCCCCTCACGGTCCCGGCTATATTATTCAACGAGTTGAACACCAAAAAACCTGTCAATCCAAGCTTAGTCAAAGTCGAAATCTTTCAGGCAGTGTTGGTGGGTATCGGAAGTCGATATACTGTCAAAGGATTCGAAGGAACAGGTACAGAATCAGAATGTTCGGGATAGTCACTAGCAGTCCAATCTTTGAAAACTCTAGGGAGCTAAAACCTGAACCTCTAGACTCAGCCGCTTCTAGAATGATGACATTACTCGCCGCCCCAAGCAGACTGAGTCCACCGGCCAGAGTGCTCGCACCGGCTAACGCAACCCAAGCCTTGACATTGCCCCCTGTGAACCCTGCGGCCTGCATCGCCTTGATGTAGACCGCGACGAAGGGCACGTTGCTGAGCAGCTGGCTGAAGACCAGACTGGTCAGAATTATGACAGTGAGAGAGACGACTATGTCTGAGGCATTGAGCGCTGGCAGATAGAGCAGCAGTGATTGAAGAGCGTTCGAATCCCAGAATCCCTGAACCACAATGAAGAGTGACATGAAGAAAATCATGATGCCCCAATCCACAGAAGCGAGAATCTCCCTCCGCCTAGTGCTCAGCAAATAAACGATCGTCGCACCAAGAAGCGAGACTGTCCCAAGGTTGATGTTTCCCTGCAAACCAAATAGTTGAGCAATTCCGACAAGGAAGAATCCTACGACTACGATGCCTGCGGCCCAAGCTGACAGTCTCGCAAGTCTGCCATCCTTGACTGGTGGCAGCGGAATGGTCCCGAAGCTTTCCGCTGATTCTGCAAGGTCCTTTCGATAGTAGAATCTGAGGATCAGAAATGTGACCACGAGTCCTACGATCGTTGGTGGGACCAGAAAATAAAGAAAGTCGAGCATCGGGTTTGGAATACCGCTGGACAGGGCGATGAGCAGGTTCTGGGGATTCCCAACGGGAGTCATCACGCTGCCGATCGTCACTCCGAGCGCGAGCGTTATCAAAAGGACGCTCGGCCTGATCCGCATCTGCTTAGAAAGCCCTAGCATTATTGGGGTTGCTGTGAGTGCCAGGGTGTCGTTGACCAGAAATGCCGAGAGCAGACCCATTCCGAACAGGACCAGTGCCAAGGCTCGCTGTGGTGTCTTGGAGAGCCTGACCATTCTGGCTGTGAGATATTCAAGGAGTCCTGACAGATCCATGGCTGCGACGATCGAGAACATTCCGAGGAGGAAGAATATCACGTCCAGGTTGATGGCGGCGTAGGCGGTCTGGAGAGGGATGGCTCCTGAGAAGATCATCGCCACCGCTCCGGCGAGCATGATGGTCCAGATAGGAATCTTGAACCGGCGGAAGTTTCTGAGAGCGATTAGAACATAGACAGCCACGAAGATGGCTATCGGGAGGTAGTAAAGTGAAGGCATCTCCAGCCAGTCCTACGGATAGCGTAGTCGGTATGTTAGCGCATTAGCAACGGATGCCGTGAACGTCTTCGGGTCTGAACTCGGATCAGAGTTCTTCCAGCATCTTCTTGGACCATAGCAGTGAAGCTTCGGGCTTGTTCAAGATCTTCTTAGGTTTGGGCTTTTTTGGTGCCAGGGCGGCTTTCGTGGCTCCCGGAATGAGCCCCTTGTTGGGGAGGACCGGATGTGGCCCAGCTGGATCCTGTCCCAGGCCCAGGACCCTGCCCTCGGCGTCACGCATCACACCGTTTTCGTAGAAGGCTAGGTGGCGGCCCTCGTAGTCGATGATGTTTCCCTGATCGTCTAGCCAGGCGATGTTGTGCCCGTCGAAGTCGACGATTCTAGTATCCTTCAGAATTCTGTATCGAGCGGCTCCGTTCTCGTCCCAGATAACATCGACCTCTTCCTCCTCGGCCTCTCGTGCGGGTTCGGATTCCATTCTAGTCGGTTACGCTGAAGATGTGTCGAGCTAAGAAGGTTATCTACACTCTTACGAGTCAATGCAGTAGAATTCAACTAAACAAAAAATACCTTTTGCTTAAAATAGCAGGAAGGGAGTAAGATCCTCAATTATGTCGCGGGTTCCGGCGACAACTCATACTTGTCCCGTATGCGGCCACACAGGTCCATGCACCCAGTCCGCCGGCGAAACTGGACAGTTCAGATATCACAACTGTCACGTCTGCGGCTCCACCTGGA
>Ga0209236_1000429_pt1 | contig 24173 bp, 28 predicted proteins | sample GraSoi013_1_40cm_FD_185819 | JGI IMG/M metagenome (GOLD analysis project Ga0209236, IMG submission 185819) | Grasslands soil microbial communities from the Angelo Coastal Reserve, California, USA - Sample 09_27_2013_1_40cm (SPAdes) (version 2) | ecosystem: Environmental > Terrestrial > Soil >... | reverse complement strand
GCACAACCTCGGTAACAATCGGCTTCTTCCAGACCTTCGACTCGTTGAACTCTTGAATCACCTGGCGAGCAATCTTTTCCTGCTCCGGGTTATGATAGAATATCGCTGAGCGATACTGGGTTCCCACGTCTCCTCCCTGCCGGTTGTAGGTTGTTGGGTCGTGGGTTGTGAAGAATATCTGTAGAAGATCCTTGAACGATATGACACTGGGGTCGAATGTTATCTCGATCGATTCAGCGTGTCCCGTGTCCCCAGTGCAGACCTCTTCATAGGAAGGATTGGGAACGTTTCCGCCCGAATAGCCTGATTTGACCTTCACAACACCCTTCAATTGGTCGAAGACAGCTTCTGTACACCAGAAACAGCCGGCGGCAAACGTGGCTACTTCTAGAGCTTTTGAAATACTGGCTTGCTCAGGTCTCTGTGCCATGGGTTTAGCGCGCCTTATACCTAGTATGTCTGGCGGTCTATCTGAACATTCTCTCCCTGAACCCTCTCATCGGGAGTTTTCTGAGAATGCGAAACCTCCGCGAGCCGGCCCCGGCTTCCTCCGTCTTAACTCGCTCGCCTATCGTCTTGAAATGCTACTGATTACCATCATTCTACTCATCGTACTCTTCTACTGGCGGCTATTCGTTGTCAAAGATCTGAACTTGTTAGCTACGGTTTTCTGGATCATCTTTCCCGACCTAGCGTCTTTCATCCCCATCGGCCTCGCGATGCGCGGATCCAAGGAATGGCCCCGTTGGGGACCTGGACTCTACAACATCTTCCATACACTTCTTGTCTGGATTCCCGTCTTTGCGATCTGGAGCATACTGTCTGGAGCCGTCCAATGGCCCCTTCTCGGCTGGGCAGGTCACATTACGGCTGACCGTTCCGTCGGATACTATCTAAGAGCCTCAACCAGACGCCCCGATTAGGGTCGAATACTTTCACTCCTCTAGGAGCATTTACTCTCTAAAGGCCTCAAATTGAACACGACCAGAACAGATTCCTAGCCTAGATCTTGTTACTTACGGTCCTCACTCTGGGAGATAAGCCATGACCAGACTATCCTCGCTCCGATAGTCTTTGGCTGAAGAGATAGTGAATATTCAAGATCTTAACGGCGTTGGACCAGTAACCGCCGGCAAGCTCCGCGATGCAGGCTACGACTCCATCGCATCCCTCGCCATCGCACCAATACGAGAGCTAGTCGAAAAAGCAGGCCTAGAGAACAGCGTCGCCCTCAAAATCTCCCGAGCCGCCCGAGAAACAATACAGACAGACTTCGTCACCGCCAAACAGCTCTACGAGAGGAGACTGAACCTCCAGAGACTCAGCTTTGCATCCACCAATCTTGACAAGCTACTGGGAAACGGGCTTGAAACCCAGGCCATTACAGAGTTTGTTGGAGAATTCGGGGCAGGAAAATCACAGATATGTATGAAGCTCAGCGTCAACGTCCAGCTACCAACCAAAGACGGCGGCCTCGAAGGCAAAGCCCTCTTCATCGATACTGAGGGAACATTCGCAGCCCAAAGAGTCTACCAGATGGCCCAGGCAATGGGACTGGACGCGGACAAGATACTCGACGGCATCATCTACAGCCGCGTCTACAACAGCGACCACCAGATCCTCACGGTCGACCACGCGTTCAAAATCTGCCAGGAAGAAAACATCAAACTCCTAGTCGTTGACTCGATCCTCTCTCACTTCAGAGGCGAATACATCGGGCGCGAATCCCTAAGCGAACGCCAACAACGCCTAAACAGCCATCTTCACAAACTCCTCCGAATAGCTCAAGCCCTCAACCTAGCAGTCGTCATAACAAACCAGGTCCAAGCGAACCCTCAAGCATTCTTCGGCGACCCCATGCGTCCCGCAGGGGGAAACATTCTAGCTCACGCCTCCACACACAGAGTCATGCTGAAGAAGGCCAGCCAGGGACTACGAGTTGCCAAAATCATAGACTCACCTTACCTGCCAGAGTCTGAGACCTACTTCCAGATTACCGCGAAAGGCGTGGAAGACGCCGCTCCAAAAAGCAGACGCGACGAATAGAACAGCCCTAAGGACCTGCGATGGAAACACGCCATACCATCGACCCTCTACAACCCAAGACATGGCAGATAGACCAGATAGAGAAAGGCAGCGAGGGCTACCTATACCATTGTATCCTCTGCGACGAAGCCCTAATCCTCTCAAAACAACAGATCAATCCCAGGAAAATCAAACTAGTCTTCGATGGAACTTGTCCTAGCTGCGGCTTCGAACTCGACAGGGTCTTAGGTTGCCGAGCCTCTCTCCTGCCAGCGGGAAGACGCCTCCTCACCAGCCTGAAATGTAGAGAACCGGAACTTCTCAGAGAGCCAGACGACCAGATCGAATACCAAACACGTCGGGGAAGCAACCTCCCCCGAGACCTCCAACCGGGCATAACCACCGGGATAGAGTCTCTAGACAAGGCGCTGATTCTCAAAACGGGCCAGTTTGTCTTCCTCGAGGGTGAACCATCGCATGCTCTTTCTCTCCTCCTCTGCGTCCGAGCAACACTCTCCCAAGGCTTGGATAGCGATGTTGTTTTCATAGATGCAGGTAACGTCTTCGACACATACACCATCTCTCAGCACATCGTCAATCTCGGACTGGAATCTGGCCGAGTGCAGCAACGTATTCATCTCAGCAGAGCCTTCACACATCACCAAGTGCACAGCCTCATCGTGGAAAAACTAACCGCAGCACTAGATGAGTATGGAGCTAGATTCGCTGTGGTCTCTGACATCACAGCCCTCTTCTGCGATCCTGACGTACGAGAAAAGAAAGAAGCACTGGATATCTTCCGCCAAAGCGTACAGTTTCTGGGAAAAACTGCTGAGCAGAGAAACATGCTGATTATAGCCACGAATCAGAAGGCAAGAAACAAGACCATGACAGACGCTTTGATGCATACTGCCCATGTTTCTGCGAGACTGAAGGACAAAGGCGCCTATACACAGCTCATAATAGCCCGTCATCCCTTCACTCCTCAGAAGGAAGACGAGGTTATTACGCTGGACAAAACGCTACTTGGATACCAGTAGCCCTTCCACCTTTTCCCAACAGTTTCGCATCTGTTTCACATTCGCTCTTCGTCCCGCTCTTCCGAATTAGTCCCAGAATAGAGAATCGCATCTTGATTCTTCGTGAAGCATCTAGGCTGGATTCTCGACCTCTACCACAAACCAGGCCAGATGGTAGTATGGCTGAAAAAACCCGACGGAAAGTGCGTAAGGCTCACAGACAGATGGAAGCCGAGAATACACGTAGGAGGCGACTACCGCGAGCTAATTGATCTCGCTTGCAAATCCTACGTTGAAAACTCGATTTTTGTCGACAAATTTGAAAGGGCTGGCGATATAGAAAAATCCCGAGTCCTTGAGGTCGTAGTAGAGAATGATGAGGAGGCTACAAGGCTTGCGGGGAGGATACAGCGGGAAAGCAGCTATTCCAATTTCCGCCTCTACGATGTAGACATTCCCTCTCCCCAAGTCTACCTCTACCTGAAAGACCTGTTCCCACTAGCCCTCGTCGAGGCAGAGGAAAGGGACGGGAAGATCGAATGGACCCTGAAAGATTCGAGAGATACAATAGACTACAAACTACCTCCGCTTCGAAAGATCAGACTAGAAATCAAGACTAGAAAGTCCAAGAGAATTCGAACTTTCGAGGACGAACTAGACTCCCTTAGAATCATAACCGATCGGGAAGAGACACTCGTTCTCGATTCAGGCAGTGAAGAGGAGAAACTCCTCAGCCTTGTTGAGACCTTCAACGAAATAGATCCGGACATTGTCATTACAGAAGGTGGAGACTCATTCATCTTCCCATACCTGGCGAGACGTGCATACAAAAACGGAATGCTCAACAGGCTAGTTCTCGGCCGGGACCCATCGCCTCTAAGAGTCTATGAGGTTCAAGGTCATTCCTACTTCTCCTACGGAAAAATTCTGTACAGAGAGACAGCAGCCCGACTGCTAGGCAGGCTACACATCGACGACCACAACGCCTTCATCAAGGCTGACTGTGGACTCGAAGGATTATTCGAAATCTCTCGGACGTGTATTATCCCGATTCAGCGAGCCAGCCGGGCGACAATAGGCACCAACATGACCAGCCTACAATTCTATCATGCTGTCAAAGAAAACGTTCTCATTCCCTGGAACAAGAACCAGCCTGAGGAATGGAAGGACAGTAACGAACTAGTCATCGCCGACCGAGGAGGTTTCATCCACGAACCTGAGACTGGGATATATGATCAAGTGGGGGAGCTGGACTTTACCAGCCTCTACCCGACGATAATGCGGGACCAGAATCTGAGTGGAGAAACTGTAAAGTGCAAATGCTGTCCCAACTCGCTCCGTCGGGTTCCCGAATTAGACTACAATATCTGCGACCGATGGCGAGGCATCGTCCCTCTATCTCTTGAAATTCTTCTCGATAGAAGGTCGAGCTACAAGCAACTAAAGAAAGACGAAAAAGATGAACTGAAACAGCAGAAGTATGATGCACGTCAGTCAGCACTAAAATGGATCTTGGTTTGTTCATTCGGGTATCTTGGATTTAAGAACGCCCGGTTCGGAAAGATAGACGCGCACATTGCAACATGTGCCTTCTCCCGTGTCTTCCTTCACCGTGCAATAGCCATTGCCCAAGCTAGAGGTTTCAAACTTGTGCATGGAATCGTCGATTCTATGTGGCTTACAAAACCTGACGCAACATCTGCTGATTACGAGGAGCTTTGTGCAGTGATCAAAAAGGACCTGAAACTCCCTCTGAGTTTTGAGGGCCAGTACAAGTGGATAGTTTTCCTCAACTCAAAAACAGACCCGGAAGCGCCAGTCCTAAACCGGTACTACGGCATCTTTCAAGACCGGACTCTCAAGGTTCGAGGAATCGATGTTCGACGTCACGACACTCCTAGGATAGTTGAGAAATGCCAGACACAAATGCTTGCAATCCTCAAGGAAGCAGATAATTCACGGGAGTTCCAAGCACTTATTCCTCAAGTTCTCAACACACTCAGAGAATATGCTTCAAAGCTGCGAAGCGGCGTTGTTCCTATCGAGGAGCTGATAATTACGAAGAATTTGAGCAAGATGCCTAACGAGTATACTCATCAAGTACCCCAGGCGATCGCGGCCCAGTATCTTATCGACGAAGGGGGAACAGTTCATGCAGGACAGCAGGTAAGTTACGTTCTGACGATTGACCCATCAACAATTCCTGAAAGCCAGGCCTTGCCCCCAGAGCTGGCGGACGACGATACTGTGTATGATCCTGAAAGATACGTTGACCTACTCGTTTCGTCAACAGCGAACCTCTTGCTACCTTTCGGCTACGATGTCAAATCATTAACCGCAAGCCTAAGGTGACTCTTCGTTTGCCGGTCGAGCCATTCTCCACTTATCAGTCCATCCTCATCTCAAGGCACTTTGCCGGACAGGATTGTTTCTAGCTTGGCAGTGTCAATGTTTCCTCCAGACACAACGCAGACAATCTTCCCCTTGCCAGCTTTGCCGGTGAGAGCGGCCGCGACCGATGCGGCACCGCCACCCTCGGCCACTATCCGGTTCCGTTCGACCAGTAGACGAATGGCCGAAGCGATCTCCTTCAGTGAGCAGACAATGCTACCTTGAATCAAGGGTCTTACCATGTCCCACATTTCAGGAAGAACACTCTTTCCACCGATGCCGTCTACGAAACTGGGAATCCGGTTTACTTCCATCGCCCGTCCGGAGCTAAACGATGCCGCAAGTGGAGCGGCAGTTTCAGGCTCGACCGCATAGACTCGCGTCCCAGGCTTTCTTTCATGAATTGCTGTAGCGATTCCAGCCGTCAGACCGCCGCCCCCGAAAGGGACCACAACTGAGTCCACGTCTGGAATTTCTTCAAGAATTTCTAATCCTATAGTTCCGTTTCCAGCGATCATCCTTTCGTCACTGAAAGGGTGAATGAAAATCGAACCTTCCAATGGGCCATATCTGTGGGTGGTGACCACCTTCCAGACCTCGTCGAAGGAGACCTGGACGATCTTGGCTCCAAACCGTCTGATCGCTTCCAGCTTCGTTTCAGGTGCATTATCCGGAACGACGGCAGAACATGAGATCCCGTTTTGCTTTGCCTGCCATGCTAAGGCCTGTGCCATGTTTCCGGCACTACAAGTGTATACGCCGCGAGACTTCGCCGCCGGTCCCGCCAGAGCAATCGCATTGGAGGCTCCCCGGACTTTGAACGAGCCTGTAGGTTGCAAGTTTTCCAGCTTCAGGTAGATCATCATGTCGGAGTCAATGTTCAATCTGACAATGGGGGTCCGCAACACTGATCCCCTGATTCTCCCACTAGCTTGTTCTATCTGAGTAATAGTAGTCGGCTCAAGGATGTGCTTGCTGGTCAACATATCCGCTCCAACTCTGTGACTCTTGATTAGCCTCAACTCTTAAACCCCAACGTGCCACATCCAGAATTTGCGCACTATGAGAAAGGAACTTGTCAGAACGGGACCTTCACCATTGAACTTGCCGTTTTCGCCAGGAATAAAGTTTGGAGATCTGATCTTCGTTTCAGGTCAGGGACCAATCGATCAGAACGGCAAAGTAGTGCCCGGAGACGTCAAGTCCCAGACCAAGACAACTCTGGAAAACTTTCGAAGAGTACTAGTAGCAGCACAATCTGGCTTGGAATACGTGCTTCAGACTACAGTGTACCTCAGTGACCTAAGTGACTATTCTGAAATGAACGAGGCATACTCGACGTTCTTCCCAGACCCAAAGCCTGCGAGGGCCACGGTCCGAGCCGATCTTCTGTTCGGAATGAAGGTAGAGATTCAGGGAATAGCATATGTTCCTCGTTAGGGCGAGTCGAGTTAACGGAATTCGTGAATCCCGCTAGATCTTCCTGGGTCCTGCTGACGGGTTCCCGGTTGAAACCTTCCTTTTGATACGAAGAACGACTAAGAAAACTATGGCAGCTTCTGCGATCGCCGCGACAAAAGCCAGCTGACGTCCGTAATTAACACTCGGCGCGCCTCCAGACGCGGCAGGTGAAGGACTCGGCCTAGAACCTGGACTCTGAGTCAGAAGTATTTTGCCTGCTTCTCGATTGTTGTTGAGCAAGTCTAGCTCCCCTTGAACTGGAGGAATAGCGACGAGTACCGTATATGTTCCAGGCGAAAATCCGGATGTGTTCCACATCAAACGACTCGCATAGTTCCATGCAGGTGCCAGCTTCGGCACAGATAGATCAGCGACCAAGGTGGTGTTCGCATAACCTCGGAGTTCGAACGCCTCGGATAGTGATCCATAATTTGCGACAGTCGCATTGATCACGACAATGCTGCCGACTGTAGCTGTCTGTTGGACTAGGGCTGAGACTATTACTATGTCATGGACTATGGGAACGACTAGTAGTGACAGAATTGCTGATTTTTCGAGTCCTCCTCCGTTCGCTAGAATGGTGATGTTGAACTGACCCAGAGGAGTTTCATCGCTCGTTGAAATTGTCATAGTTGATGAGAACGAAGGCTTTGCCGATGTGGGAGCAAACAGAATCTCCGTGCCATCAGGCACTCCTTGAGCAGACACGGTTACAGGTGCCGAGACGCCTGAGATGGCGGTCACTGACAATTGAATTGAGCTGTTTGACCCTCGAATTTGGATGAGACTTCTTTGGCTCAGCGATAGGACGAAGTTGAGCGGACAATTGCCATTGCCACGATGTTCTTCGGGAACGCTACCTGATGGCCCACACATGCTAGTTGGTCGATTGCCATTAATGTTGCCGGACCTTAGGGTCGGAAGAATCTGACGGTTCAGGTCCTGCTCAATCAATGCGGCATGATCGATGGCAAGGGACAGAGACGTAGCTAGTAACACGCATGCTAACAAAGATACCTTGGGCGAGAGCAACTCTTCACGCCATATACGGGCGCAAGAATGGAGGATCTAGCCTTCTCAAGCTTTCGGAGCCCTTACGCGGTAAGGCTACGTTTCCAAATCGGAGGTGAACTTCACCCTACAACTCCTTGGCAAGTCAAACTCCGTTCGAGTCACTTGTGATGAATGCTGTCCACAAATCTTATCTAGATTATCTGCCGCCCAGCGGTTCTTGAAAATGAAACTACAGACGTTATCCATCTCGTCTGCCACTGCAACAGCGTTCATCGTTCTCTCGTTCCTCATGACAGCTTCAGCACTCCCGGTCCCACAATTGACCCTCGCACCCCGAGCACATGACGGCAGCTTCCAGAGTACCAACTGGAGCGGCTACGCAGTAACCGGAGCGTCCGGCTCGGTCAGCGACGCTAAAGGATCATGGACGGTTCCAGCAATACAGGGAACGTGCCCGAGCACCAACCAGTACTCATCCTTCTGGGTGGGCATTGACGGATTTAGTTCGGGGACAGTCGAACAGACGGGCACGGATTCAGACTGCCAAAATGGGGTACCAACCTACTATGCATGGTTCGAGTTCTTTCCACATACCTTGTTCCTGATCAACGGGATGACAATTACCCCAGGAGACCACATGACTGCGGAAGCCAATTTCAACGGAAGATTCACAGTAACGATAACTGACACAACTACCGGAGTCTCCTTCAGCACGTCAGCCAAAGTACACTCAGCCCAACGATCTTCAGCAGAATGGATCGCGGAAGCACCATCTTCTAGTGGAGGCGTTCTGCCCCTAGCTGACTTTGGAACGGTCTCCTTCTCAGCCGACACTGCCACAGTGAGTGGAGTCACAGGAGCCATCGGATCCTTCGGGTCCTCGGTCCAAGTGATCACAATGGTTTCCAGCTCCGGAGCCGTCAAGGCGCAGCCATCCTCTCTATCCGGAACCAACGGTGACAGCTTCTCAGTGACGTGGAAGAGCGCGGGTCCTTAACTGGACCCTTCCCCCTTTCTTTATTCTGCCTAGATCACAGGTTCCAATCTCAAAGGCTCGGACGGCAGCAAACTACAGAATTATATCGGCGTCCTCTCAACAGCTTGTACGACACTATTGACCCTCTCAGCAGAGGTCGTAACGAGAGAAATCCCGGAAATCGTCGAATTCAACAAGTTGAAGAGTCGAACAGCAGAAGAAGCACTAGCAGAACTCGTAAGCGACCTCGGTATCGTCTATGTCACCGCACTAACCCGTCAGGGTTGCTCAGGATGCGAGACCCAGAAGCCCCTCTTCAGGACGCTCGCGGAAAAGATGAGCCAAGAAAACCCCGAGAAGATTCGCTTCCGAAGTTATCACGTAAACTACCAAGACGGCGACAAGCGTGAATCCTGGAACAGTAAGCGAATATTCGGCCACGCCGCCTACCCGACCTATACGATCCATGTAAAGTCTCACGTGGGTCCTCTTGAGATCTATAGATCCGTTTATCCTCCGATGGAGGAACTGGAGAAACAGATCAAAGAATCCTTCGAACTTGCCGAGTTCTACAAAGTCGAGGCCGAGGCTGCATCCAGATCAAGAACTGACGAGCTCTAAATTCGACTCAGATTCATAAAGACGAACCTGTCGAGAGATTCGGGGGCCATCAACTTCAAACCAAAGAGCAGTTCAAAACCCGTTGGAAAAGAGAAAAAGGAGCAGCAGACAGTGGACCTCGCACGACTGCCTGGAAAAATTGGATCGGCTGTAGACTTTCTCAGAGAACATGTCAAGAGCCTCAACGGCCGCGTTTCGACCAAGGGAAACCAGATTCAAGTTGAAGGCCTTAAGCACAAAGAAGTCAAACTGCTCTTGCACAAGTTTCTACGCCACAACGGCCTCGACGATCACCGGGTACTGAGCCAATCTGGAATATTGGAAATCGTTCCTCCCCACCTAGCGACGCATCCTAAACAAGGCGCGGCGACCACGCCGCCTCCAGCCGCGGCAACTATGCCCTACCTCTTCCCTGGCGCGCCCGTTCCAGTGGCCCCCGACAAGAAACGTAGGAAAAAGTCCTAATCTCCTTTCACCGGTTCGCCAGGCTTTAGCGGGCCAACAATTTCGACTACGTATCCTTCGGCATCGTGAAAGCTTGACATACGATTGCCCCAGGGCCGGTTGGCCGGCCTCTCCTCGAACTTGACGCCCTTATGCTGCAGAGCCGAGTAGACCTCATCTACATCGTCCACTTCGAAGTGCAGCTCAACCGTTTGGCGGTCGAGTCGGCTTCCTTTCTTTAGACGATGAAACGCCAGCCTTGATCCTTTGGTGTCGAACATGATGAAATTGGCATTCTCTTCGGTTACGGGTAGTCCTAGAATTTCTTTGTAGAGATTCTTCTCTTCGTCGAACTTGACGGCCCAGAGAGTCATGTAGGAAAGGTCTCTCAGTCTCATCGTCTCATATTCGGATTCTTCATACTCTTAGCTATTCTAGAAATGAAGCGGCCGGGATAGAGATCGCGCAGAATCAGCCCAGATTCGGAATCTGGGCAGGCGATTTGAGATCACGCAGTTTGCGCGTTGACCCGCACGCTGAGCTACACGATGTCAAAAACCGGCCACCGGCTGATTCTGCGCCCTTTTTCGCAAGACTCGCCCGGTTCAGTTTCAACTGGCGAGACCCCTCGTCGAAAAACGTCAAAAGTAGTTGATCCCCGCGATGCAGAAGAGCTCTTTGGAGGGCCTCTACTCGGTAAAGTACAAGTCGGGTGGACTCGAAAAAGGCGAGTGAAATCGCGGTTGCGTGTGAGTTGTTTTTAGAAGGCGGGTCTGGAGCGGTGGTTCTCGTAGAGTATCTTGCGCTCATAGACGCCCATGACCCAGTAGAGTCCAACTACGAGGAATAGTCCGAGGATGAATATGATGATGTTAGCGTTAGCTCCTAGAGAATTGATCACAGCTTGGCGCGCAGAATCAGTGAACAGCGTCATCCATGTCAGCGAAAGGAGTAGGGCTGCTGGAAGGGTCAGTCGGAAGACCCGTAACATCATAAGCTCTTTCTTGGGACTTGCCATTTCTAGTCGGAACCGCCGGTAAGGGTCTAGGCATTTCATAGCGCTTTTGCAAGAATCCGCCCTATGACCTCAGCACGTTCAAACGCTAGATCCCGTCGCTATCCGTGGTTCCTCAGTCATGTTCATGGAAAAAGGCTCTACTGCATTACGTAAAAATGGATAGATCGATGTTACAAAACAGACCCAAAAAAGCACGAAAAACGTCTCTAAGGACAGAATCCTACTAGATCTTCGCAGTCAGGTCATGTTGGAAACTTACATATTCCGCGAAACACAACGCCACATTCGTGGCCGCCGTAACGTAGCTTGGTAGCGTACAGGCCTGAAAGGCCCCGTGAAAGCCTTGGCCAATGGAGCCTGGAGGCCGGGTTCAAACCACCCCAACACGGTGTGAACGTCCCGGCGGCGGCCCCACAAACAAGACTTAACAAACAAACCGAGAAAGGACCCGGCGCGTGGGCCGGTAGTTCAGCCTGGTATACTGACACAATCAGGCCGAAGAACGTCCGGTTTGCAAGCAACGATCGAAGCCAAGTCACCGGAAGGTCGCGGGTTCAAATCCCGCCCGGTCCACCATGCAACACCCAGAGCGCTTTAGATTCGGTGACTGGCTAAATTCCAGTCGAGACTCGACGATCAGATTTTGAATTGTTATAATCCACAACTGAGCTTTGGAAATCTCGGACCCTTGCCAGCCAAAATCATAGACATAGAAGGAATAGATCAGTCTGGCAAAAGGACCCAGACACGACTCCTCGCCGAAGACCTAAAGAAAGAAGGCGCGAAAGTCAGCACGATCAGCTACCCGATCTACAAGTCGCCTTCAGGCAGACAAATACAACGCTTCTTGCAAGGCAAGCAAAACTATCCGGCAACAGCACTCCACATGCTCTACTCTCTAAACAGATGGGAGAATCAAGAACTCATAGTCAAGCTGACAGAAACTGCAGATTTTGTAATCGCCGACAGATACTACCCATCAAATTTTGCCTACGGAGTCTCGAGAGGCCTAAGCCTAGGATGGCTTCAGGGATTGGACCGAGGGCTGCCTACGGCGAGCCTCGTCATTGTTCTCGACGTGCCCGTGCTCTCATCTTTCGGTCGAAAATCGACTGGGAGGGATGTTCACGAAAAAGACAGACGGTTGCTGTTGAAGGTCAGACGGACCTATGGAAGGTTGGCAAAGAAACTGGAATGGAAAATGGTTGACGCCAACCGCCACGTTGAAGAAGTGCACGAGGACGTCTGGAGAATAGTCAGAAAACAGTTCAGGTTGGCCTCGTGAGAATCAGATCAATGGCTAGTTAATGTCCACCGCCTCTAGTCCGATCTGACTGTAACGGTCGCGGGTCAATTCAACGTTGAGCTCCTGAATTATGAGCCTGATCAGCTCGTCCGGTTCAACTCTTCTGATGCCTTTCAAGTGATGGACCAAAATCTCGACTCTCCCAGGTTGGAAGACTAGCCGCAAGATGTAGTGATCTTCATGGACTCTGTGGCGTCTACCATCACTTACAGAGTAGTGAAGCTGAAAAACTAGGTCTAGCATTTTGAAGGGACCACGGTTTTCAATCCTGTTCATAACTCGCTCTTCTTCCCTAGAATCGAGAATGTCGAAGCTGTCTCCGTTACCTATTCCTACCCGGAAGGTTAGTTGTCCGTTCAAGTAACCGTCCCGATCGGTCAGGGTGATTTCCCTAGACTTTGGATTGGCTCGAAGAGATGCTAGCGCAGAGACGAGAGCCTTCTGCAGAGATTCGGGATTGATGTCAAAGGAAAATGAAGCCCGCCCGTGCAAGATAGTCGGAAAGCTGTCTATGGTTCCCAGCGCCGGATCATACTGATAGGAGGTTGGCAACAGTCTGGTACTCTCCGTCCTCTCGCTTCCAGCAACTATATTCCTTCCCGTAAGCTAAGCCGGTATTTCTGTTGGAACGTTCATATCGTCGACAACAATTTCTGGGCTATCCTTGCACCGGAAGAATGCCGCTCAACTCTGGAGAAAGTGTCTTTCATGTCAGAGAGAGCTCTTCTCCGAAGATCACTTCTGCTCGACTTGCGGCCAGTGCCTAGATTGTTGCGAAGGAACTCATGCCAGGCACCAGCCTCAGAAACCACGGCACTAAAAGCAGGATCTGGATCTCTGACTATGGAAATCTTTTAATGAAGAAGAACGGACCCCGTTCTCGGGCTAGGATGCGTCTAGGACCACAGGGCCCTTTCAAGAGTTTGGTGAGATGGCTTGCAAAAGGCAAAACGGAAAGAGGAATACGAGGGCAGAATCAAGCAGGCCCTAGGCGTTCTGAACGAAGTCTCAAACGATAACACAACACCACGAAACATTCGTCGAGCAGCAAAAGACGCAATGGACGCTCTTCAAGCACAGTCAAACACCATAGGTGTGAGAGCATCAAACGCAATATCATTACTGGACGAGATCGGCCAGGACCCCAACATGCCACCTTACACGCGTGTAAAGCTCTGGAATGTTGCAAGCATCCTCGAAGCAGTAAAGGACTAGACTCCCGCGAAAGCTTCCCCTTTTTAGGACAACTATTTATCGCGAATAGCCCCAATCCTAATTCGGACCCTCTGCTTTGAAAGTCCCACGCATCCTCCCATACATAGTGGGCCTAATCGTACTCGCGTTCGCCCTAGCCTCTCTCTCACACGGGACTCCCGGAGGAAGCCTTCTCTTCCGGTCATATTGGTTACTTTACTTGGTCTATCTTGGACCTGCGATAATTCTTGGCGCAATGGTTGCTCTGGTCATCTTAATTGGGCTAAACTATCGGGACATAGGAGCGGCAATCGGTTATGGGATGGCTAAGCGAAGACAAATGCGAAAGCGTGGTTCCCGCTACACACTCTTCGTCCAAATGTTCTTCTGGGCCCTGGCCATCGGAGTACTCATCGAAACCAAAGGTAGCATTTTCAACCGTACACAAGCAGCAAATGCTACCATTGCAAAAAGCATCACGGGAGAAGATGCGACGACTCCCAATCTATTCCAGACGGGCGGTATTCTCCCAGCGCTTTCCAATCTTGTCCAGAACTCGTGGTTTAGCCTAGCATTCTTAGGTCTACTTGTCGTCGGAGGAGTCGTTGTTATCCAAAGTGTCAGAGTCGCGCTGAAGGAAACGCATGACGTGACAATCCAAGAATTGCAGGGAAACCAAGAACAGGGCTTGCAAGCAGTTCACGAGGCGATCAAGCTGGTCGAAGATCCAGCATCAGACGCTAGAAGCCGGATAATCGCATGCTACCAGCACCTAATAGCAACCGTATCTAGGCTCGGAGCTCCTGTCTCATCAGACTTGACGGCGAGGGAACTCGACAGAGCAGTACGATCTACATTCGCTCTCAAAGGGCCAGCGACCACCGACCTTACCCAGCTCTTTGAAGAGGCTCGCTACAGTCTTCATGAAATCGGAGATAGCGACGTCGACAAGGCGCACGAATATCTTGACAATGTCGCAGAAGAGCTCAAGACTCAACTCGAAGCTGTAACTTGAACGCAGTAAGGCTACTCTTCTGGTCCGCGGTTGCGTACGCCCTTCTGCTGGTTCTTGTTAGAGGAGTATTTCCCTCAGAATCGGCACCTACTATTTCCTTGACTGGGATCCCCCTTATAGTCATCGTTGTCATGATCGCCCGCGACCTCACTAGGAGGTCCACGAGCCCGACAGTTAGAAGAGCTATCGCAACCACCGCAGGTTTCCGAGGGAATCCCGTACAGTTTCTAAGTGGTCAGTTCAGAGTGGCAGCAAACGCGAGCAATTCATACTTTGAAAATGTGGTCCGCGCCAGGCTGAGGGAACTCTTGACTACCAAGGTTGCACTCGAAGCAGGGCTGGAGAACGAAACGGTGCGACGAATCTTGTCAGACCCGAGGGACGGACCGGAGCTCCTTGAAGACGAGACTCTATACCGCATGCTATATGGACCTACACCTCAAGGAGGGCTAGCAAGGCTAAACTTGATTCGTGATGCAATCGATCTGATTGGAGCCTGGAAGGGCTGAAGATAGACGATGCGAGTCGGACATGCCAGAAGATTATCGGCCAAGTAAAGAAAGTAATTGTTGGAAAGGATTCTGTTCTCGAAAAAGTGATGTTAGCCCTCCTAGCTAACTCGCACATTCTCTTCGAGGACTACCCAGGGCTAGCCAAGACCCTGCTGGCGAGAAGCTTCGCGATGAGTATGGGATGCTACTTCTCTAGAATTCAGTTCACGCCGGACCTACTTCCTGCCGACATCACTGGGACCTACGTCTACAACGTAAAATCAGGCGATTTCGAGTTGCGTAAAGGGCCAGTGTTCACTAACATTCTACTTGCAGACGAGATCAACAGAGCCCCTCCCAAGACCCAGGCTGCGCTCTTGGAGGCAATGCAAGAAAAGCAGACTACACTTGATGGTAAGACACATTCGCTCCAAGACCCCTTCATCGTCATGGCCACGCAGAACCCAATTGAGTATGAAGGAGTTTATCCGCTTCCAGAGGCCCAGCTAGACCGGTTCCTGGTAAGACTCCAGCTCGGATATCCCACTCGAACCGAGGAGGTAGAGATAATGCGACGGCGGATGACTCGAGGTCAGGAAGATGTAGTTCTAGACCCTGTTGCGGATTCGGATACGATTCTCGACCTGCAAAGGACTGTTGAGGGAATCCATGTAGATGACGATGTGTTGGGATATATTGCTGACATCGTACAGGCAACTAGAGCGCAACGCCAGATTGAGATAGGCGCTAGCCCAAGAGGGTCTCTCGCGATTTTCAAGCTTAGCAGAGCGAGGGCAGTCTTTCATGGCAGAGACTATGTCATCCCGGATGACGTCAAAGAGGTCACGTCCCCGGCACTTGTTCACAGGCTAATCATGAAGGCAGAATCTTGGGTTAAGGGAACAAACCCGAACCAGGTCCTTGAAGATATTCTCAAGACGATTCCCGTGCCCAGAGTCAAGTCATAGAGTAGAGTCTTGTTCACTCCAAAGGCTATCCTCTACTTCCTAATGACTGCCGCCCTGCTTATTCTTGCACTACTTCTGAACGATCTGGAGATCGGAGTGCTCATACTCGGATTGGCTTCTCTCTTCTTCTTCTCCAACGTCTGGGGACTCCCTGAGAAGATAGACATCAAACTCGAGCGAGACATTATCCCTGACGAGACATTCGGCGACGAAGACATCCGAATAGAATCACGCCTCCGAAACCTGACAGGCGGAACTCTTGGAAACGTGGAGATTCAAGAAATCATCGATGACAGAATCATTCCCGAAAAAGGGGCAAACCACACATCTGCCTCAATAGGACCCTCTGTGGAGATACGCCTCATATTCGAGTTCCCTAGCCCCTCAAGAGCAAACTATGAGATCGGCCCCCTCTTGGCCAGAGTAAGAGATCCGTTCGGATTCTATCTAACTGAGAAGAAACTTGGACCTGAAACTCTCGCTGTAATGCCAAGACCCGAGCGCATTAGAGGGGCTCAGCTCCGTCCTCGACATGTAGGACCGTGGCCAGGAGTCATCCCATCAAAAGTGTTGGGACTGGGGACAGAGTTCTACAGCATGCGCGGTTACATTCCAGGGGACGATCCTAAGAGAATCAACTGGAAAGCATCAGCACGCTACAATGGACTCATCGTTAATGAGACCGAGGCCGAAAGAGTCACGGATGTAATGATAGTCCTTGATACGGACGTTACCTTCTTTGGACCGACGGAGAGCGAACTTTTCGAGCGAGGAATCCAAGCCGCCTCGTCCATGACTCGTCTTTTGTTAAGACAAGGCAACCGTGTCGGACTTGTCCTCCAAGGAGGAGAAAGAGGATCTATACCGGCAGGCTTCGGAAAGAGACATGAGAGAAGAATACTCTACCTGCTGGCAGCGGCGAAGCCTGGAAGAGCATCGGTCTCAACCAGCTACGTCATGAATCTGCTGGCCCGACGAATGCTTCCCTCTCGATCGCAAATCGTGATAATCTCGCCGCTCCTGGATCCTGAAATAAAGGAAGGAGCGAAACAACTCACGATGGCTGGGTATAGCATGCTAGTCCTGTCACCCTCGCCTACACCCTCCGCATCATTCCAAGACCAGACCGAAGAAACAGCCTTCAAACTGATCATGCTGGAAAGATCCATTAGTCTTCTTGCGCTGGAGAGATCCTCAACTGTCGTTGACTGGCCGAGCGGTGTCCCGTTGTCATTCGTAATGTCGAAGGTGAGAAGCACACGTCGAATGGCGGCCGCTTAGATCTCATTCCTCGCATTGTCACACCATTTTTGAGGATCAACTATGTGTTTCTCGCTCTATGGATTACTCTGAACCTTCCTCCGTCGGCCCTTGGGCAGCAATCGATTCTAGTTATGGCAGTAATTGCAATCGCCGGGTCGGTTGGCATGTTGGTTGGAAACAGAACCGCGATCTTGGCAGCGTCTGGGGGCTTGCTGCTGCTGATTGTATGGGGCAAAATTGCCGCCGACATCTACGGGCTGCCTGAGCCGGACAGTGCTTTGCTTCTCTTCCAATTCATGTTGGTAATCTTTCTCATGGAGGCGTCGACAACCGCTTTGATATTAGATTCCAGCCTCAAGCAGTTGGAAGGAAAGAACGATGATCTCTCCTCGTCAGCAAGAGTTCGACTAATGGAATGGGCACGAGTCCAGCTCTTCAGTCTTGCGAAGTTGACCATAGCTGCGTCTGGACTATCTCTCGGGCTCCTCATTCTCGGCAGTATTGTCAGTGTGTCTGTCAACCAGATAGCTTTCAGCGGGGTTCTGGTATTGGCGGCTGTTGTCGCGATTTTCATTCTCCTCACGTATAGACGTGAGCCTGAACTACGGAGAAGAACTGCGGATTAGTTTCTGCTCGCTCATAGTTCTTAAGACTCGAATGATTTCTTTCTCAATGCATTGTCCAACTATGAGATCGGGCGTAGGTTGGAGTATCGGATCAGGGATCTGTTCAGAAGGAATGGATACTTTGTCGTCCGTGCTGCTCAGTCCAAACCAATAGATCTGGTCTGCTTACGAAACGGCCGTTCTGTTCTAGTCGAGTGTAAGGCCGGAAGCTCTTTCCTTGGCAAAGAGAGGAAGAGAGAACTTTTGGATTTAGCTAGACAAACCGGCGCCGCTGTTGTACTGGCGAGACGGAGACGGCGAATAGTCGAATTGACTGACCTGGAGAGTGGTCGGTTATTGAAGCCTGAGAACCTATTGGAACTATGATTCTCTGTCGGATTCTCTTAGGTTACGAAGTTTTTCGAGCATTGACAACCAGCCGAAGACCAGGTTGCTGTAGACCGACATTTTCTCAGGATCCTTTTCAAGCTTCAGCAATGCGTTCGTCTCACTAATCTTTCCAACTATCGTTTGTTCAACTGTCTCCAATAGGACGCTCTGAGACACGCTGGCTTGGGGACCTGTCGCTCGGGCATAGACGACTGGCTTGTTGCACTTCGCGCAGAAGATGTCGCCCTTGACCCTGAAGAGGGGGTTTCCGCATTCCGGACAGACGTCAGCCAGCATAGTCGCTCCTGATTTTAGAAGGTCGGCCATTCGTTTCACATCCTCAGACAATTTCCAGACTGCTCTCCGTCACGATCCTACCATCTAGGTGGCTGGGCGGTGTATAAATCACACGATAATCCGAGATGCGCGGTCATGGGTTAGAGTCGGAACTGTGACAAAAATCCAGAGGGTTGGACCTACCCGACCTGGGCTAGGCAGCAACCCATCTTAAGACTTTTCCGGGAGTATCTTGCTAAGAACTTATTAGCGCGCTTGGCGAATTCCGGACCTTCTAGTGATCCAGATTTGCCAGAGAAGACGGCGACCCTACGGGTTGCAGACGCTCTCCAGAGAGATGTGGGCCGCGGAATAGCTCGAATCGACCCGAAGGTTGTCCAAGAACTAGGGCTCACTTCGGGCGATGTCGTCCAGATCATTGGAAAAAGAAAGACGAACGCGCTGTGCTGGCCAGCTCACGAGCAGGATTACGGAAAGGGCATTGTGCGTATAGATGGCTATCTCAGGAACAACGCGGGAGTCTCCATTGATGACAAGGTTACTATTCGGAAGATAGACGCGAAGATCGCCGAGCGTTTGACACTGGCTCCGACAGAGCCGCTCCGGATCGTTGGCGGCGAAGAGTATCTTAGCCAACTACTAGAGGGACGCGTTCTGTCGCGAGGAGACTACGTCCCGATCAATATCATGGGACGGACAGTCAACCTGGTTGTAACGAACACTAATCCTCCGGCGGAAGCTGTGATCGTTACCGAGGGAACCGAGGTTCTAGTCGGTGAACAGGTCAAGGAACCGATTCGCGCTATTCCCAAGATCAGCTACGAGGACATTGGCGGGCTCCGACCCGTGATCCAGAAGGTCCGGGAGATGATTGAGCTCCCGTTGAGACATCCGGAACTGTTTGAGAGACTCGGGGTTGAAGCGCCTAAAGGTGTCCTCCTTCACGGACCTCCAGGCACAGGAAAGACCTTGCTCGCTAGAGCGGTTGCGAGTGAGACGAACGCGAACTTTCTGAGCATTGGTGGGCCGGAGATCATGAGCAAGTATTACGGTGAGAGCGAGGAGAGGCTGCGTGACGTGTTCAAGGAGGCGCAGGAGAATGCTCCCTCAATCATCTTCATCGACGAGATTGATTCGATTGCACCGAAGAGAGAAGAGGTCACTGGAGAGGTGGAGAAGCGTGTTACGTCGCAGCTCTTGTCTCTGATGGATGGTCTCCAGTCACGAGGGAAGGTGGTGGTGATTGGGGCGACGAATCGTCCGAATGCGATTGATCCAGCGTTGCGTCGGCCGGGCCGGTTTGACCGGGAGATCGAGATTGGCGTGCCTGATCGTGATGGCCGGCTGGAGGTGTTGGAGATTCACACTAGAGGGATGCCGTTGGCGGAGGATGTTGATCTGAAGAAGCTCGCTGATGTGACTCATGGGTTTGTTGGTGCAGATCTCGAGTCGCTGGCGAAGGAGGCGGCTATACGGGCACTGCGGAGGATTCTGCCCGAGATCAACCTTGAGGCACAGAGCATCCCGGGCGATATTTTGAACAAGATCATTGTGAAGATGGCGGATTTTCAGGACGCCCTGAAGGAGATAGAGCCTTCAGCGATGCGCGAGGTGTTGGTTGAGATTCCGGACGTGACATGGGATCAGGTCGGTGGTCTGGAGGACGTGAAGGAGGAATTACGGGAGGCTGTAGAATGGCCATTGAAGTACCCGGACTTGTTCGCTCAGCTGAACGCGACCCCGCCCAAGGGCCTGCTGTTGTACGGTCCACCAGGCACGGGCAAGACACTGCTGGCGAAGGCGGTGGCTCACGAGAGCGAGTCCAACTTCATCAGCGTGAAAGGTCCCGAGCTTCTGAACAAGTTCGTCGGAGAGTCTGAAAAGGCGGTACGAGAGGTCTTTCGAAAGGCAAGACAGGCCTCGCCCTGCATCATATTCTTCGACGAGGTTGACTCCGTTGCGCCGACTCGGGGCAGTAGCATGGGCGACTCTAATGTGACTGAGAGGGTGATCAGCCAGTTTCTGACCGAGATGGACGGCTTGGAAGAGCTTCGGAACGTGGTTATTATCGCGGCTACGAACCGGCCGGATATTATTGATTCAGCCCTATTGAGGCCGGGAAGGTTTGACCGGTTACTGTTCGTCCCGCCTCCGGACCTGGAGGCGAGGAAGCAGATCTTCAAGATTCACACTCGTAAGACTCCCTTGGCCGAGGACGTGAACTTGGATGAGCTGGCTAGGAAGACGGATGGGTATACTGGTGCAGATATTGCGTCTCTAGCCAACACGGGCGTGATGCTGGCTTTGCGAGAGCATATCTCGAAGGCTAAGGATCCGGAGGATGCGAAGAAGCGGGCGAAGGGTTTGAAGGTCGCTAAACGGCACTTTGATGAGGCTTTGCAGAAGATCAAGCCAATGTCTACCGACGAATTGAAGATGTATGAGCGGTTCTCGGAGCAGTTCTCCGATTCGGCACGACCCAAGTTGCGGACGACTCCCGTGGCATGATGCACTAAAGGTAGATGGCTAGTGGCATCTCTGAGAGATGAAGCTCAGAATCCTACGTTCTTAGTGGAAATGTGTATAGTAGGAAAAAAAGGGAGCGGGGCTAGGTTCTAGCCCGCCCGATTGTGGCGTTTAGGAGAGGCCTACGGGCCTCTTCCGTGAGTATGCCTGTGCGGGACAGGAGGCGCGTGGGTTGTGCCAGAGTGTTCTGGATGTTTGTCTGTCCCGTCGGGACTGCTTTGAGCCAGTCTGGAATGACGATGGTGCGGATTAGTGCTTGTACGGTGACGTCTCTTGCTTTTGCCTCAGCGAGGAGTCTGTGGTAGTTGTCTTCTCCGAGTGACTGCATGAATTTGGGCATAGAAGGATATCTTATGCTTCCGTTGGAGATAAATGTTCGAATTTGAACAGGAAGGAAGGAACAATTCGTTGCCTGTTCAGCTAATTTGAACGAGTCGCGAAGGGTTTTTCTGGGATTTGATTACAGAATCAGGAGACATCTTTTCTATCTGGAAGTTTCGATCTCGGATTGCCTGAGCTCAGGTATCGAGACGTCTCGGAAGAAAAATGCCGAAGGTCTTGTTCCTACCATCTGACGATTGCTTGAAGTCGCGGATCAAGGCTTGTTTTGTGAGGATTCACCCCAGGGTTGTTTGGGCTAGATTGAGAATGAGCGAGTGTCTAGTGCTGCTTGGCTGAGCCGGGAGCTTCTGTTGCCTGGTTGAGGTGTGTTGGGGTCTCGGGTTTCAGATAGCTATTTAGGGGTCTTCGGTGGTAGGACGTCTGCCGGACATCGTACTCGCGCTGTCGGAGGTGAATTGCTTGTCAGAAGAACCAAGGAAGACGGAGAGGGCTCCTGCCCCTGTGCGTAGAACTGATATTCCAGCGGACACTATACTGGTCGGTAAGAAGCCGATCATGGCTTATGCTACGGCTGTCATGATGCACTATAACACGGGTGCCAAGAAGCTGACCCTAAAGGCTCGTGGAAGAGCCATCAGCACTGCCGTTGATGTGGCTGAGGTGGTGAATAACCGCTTCTTCCAGGGCGGCTTGTCGAAGCATGTGAACTTGGGCACGGAGATTGTCGGTGATGGCCAGGATGCACGGAACGTCTCCACCATAGAGATAATACTTGAACGGTTGAAGTAGAAATTTCTCTGGAAGACCCACCTGGGACACAAACCCCCTTTTTCTAACATTGATTCTCGTTCTCTCACGGGTCCGACGGGGATAGGCGGGCTTTCTGGTTCGGCCTTTACAGAGTGCTTCTTGTCTCTGTGGGAAAATTTCGAGTAGCCCGAGGCAGTTAAGAATGCTTTTTCTTCTTCGTAAAACGTATTTTCCGTCGATGCGGGACGTTGGAATACGTTCAATATGGCAGGACTGTTTCGCCTTATTGCTGTCAGTGTCCTAATTGTTATTCGGGTCTTTGACGACTCCGTTTATAGGGAGGATGCGCTGTCGTCTTAGTGCCCAGGAATCGTTGTGTAACTGCGTCTCCTAGACTGGTCTTGACTCATTTTTCGCGGTCTTACCGTGTCTACGAGACGTGACGCTCGATGAAACGGGCGCTGAAAAGAGTGAGTTAGAGAACGATGGAAGAGGATTCCGAAGGCCAGGTCGGCCGGAAGGAGCTGCTGGCGAATATTCGCAGGCTGACAATTGCAGTCTTGGACAATCTCGAGGAAGGGTCCAGAGATAAGACCCTGGACCAAGGAGAGAAGCGTCTGCTCAGCAGCACTGGCGCTAGACTGCTACGGTTATGGAGAAATGCCTTGAAAGATGACGCGATCAGCCCTGCAGACGGTCAGAGTCGAAAGAAGGCGATTCGGTCCGAGGAGCTGAATAGGAGTGTGGGATGCTAAGATTGTCTGAGATTGAGGATGCGGTAGAGGAGGGTGCGGTCCGGACCAGGATCGTAAGAGAGCTGATCGAGAGCCTGGCCGAGTCTAGGAAGATCATGCTTGACTCGGATAAGGATTTGAAGACGCGGGAACGCTGGACCCAGCTACACAATAGTACCAGCCAGATACTCAACACAGTCCTCCGCGACCTACAGATGAGAGATTTGGAGAAGAGACTCAAGGAGATCGAAGAATACAGACACGTAAAACCAAGAATCTGAATAGGAGAGAATCTTGTCTGCTACGCGACAGTCCTTGAAGGCTTTATCAGACTAGTTCAGAAATCTCCTCGACCAGCGGGGGTTGCCAAGCCAGGTCAAAGGCGCGAGAACTCAACCCTACCAGGAATGGTTGAGGAACGCGAAGCTCAGGACCTCGTCCCGTAGGGGTTCGTGGGTTCAAATCCCACCCCCCGCACCAGATTTACTGGTAAATACAGAACGGCTCGCGGAATGGCTTCTCAGATCTAAGATCTGACAAGTGCCCGGATCCAAAAACTCGGACGAAATAAATAGGACGCGTGAGATTGTGCTCGGGATGATGTTGATATGAGCGGCCAAGTTTCTCAGCCCGTTAGCATTCCACCCTCAAGACAGATGGGTCAACTAATCTGGCCGGGCGCAATGGCCGCTCAAACAATCTATGTGGCTGCAAAGTTAGGCATCGCCGACATCATAACGAAAGGTCCCAAGACCGCTGAAGAGTTAGCGCTTGAAATGAACACTCACCCTCCAACCCTTCGCCGTTTTCTACGGGCCCTCAACAGCCTAGGCATTTTCTCGGAAGATGCAACGGGAAGGTTTCATCATACGCCACTGAGCGAGACCCTACGAAGCGACGTGCCGGATTCAGTTCTGGCCTGGGCCATAATGCTAGGGGCTCCATTCATCTGGAAGCCCTGGGGAGAACTACATGAAACAATCATCACCGGTAGGCCCGCGTTCGAAAGAATATTCGGACTAAACCTCTTCGACCACTTCTCCAAACATCCTGATGACGGGGCAATCTTCGACGCAGCAATGAGTTCTCAGTCTTCAGGCCTCTCGGACATGCTTTCCGCGTACGATTTTTCCAGATTTGACCGGATCGTGGATGTCGGCGGAGGCCGAGGCGAACTGCTCCGCGGAATCCTGGGAGCGAACCCGGCCCTGCGCGGAATTCTCTATGACCTTCCCTCAGTTGTCACAGGTGCAACGGCATTGCGAGGAGGAACCCTAGGGTCTCGATGTGAGATCCGAGCTGGAAACTTTTTCGATTCGGTAC
>Ga0209236_1000427_pt1 | contig 24206 bp, 22 predicted proteins | sample GraSoi013_1_40cm_FD_185819 | JGI IMG/M metagenome (GOLD analysis project Ga0209236, IMG submission 185819) | Grasslands soil microbial communities from the Angelo Coastal Reserve, California, USA - Sample 09_27_2013_1_40cm (SPAdes) (version 2) | ecosystem: Environmental > Terrestrial > Soil >... | reverse complement strand
CGGGCTCCAGCCGGCGCATCACCTCCGCGGTTTGCACCGCGTGGGAGGCGGAGCCGACACCCAGGTTGACATCGGGCGGCTCGATCTGCAGATCTCGGAAGAACTGGGCCGACATCGCCTCGTCGTAATGCTGGCCCGTGTGGACCAGCATCGGCGCGATCCAGGACTGACATCGCATCTCCCGCAGCAGCGGCGCGATCTTCACAAAGTTTGGGCGCGCTCCGACGACACTGACAATTCTCATGCGCGAGTTACAGCGTGATGACGCGATCCGCTGGTGCGGCAATACCCCACGTGGCGTTGCGCGTGTCCACGACGAGCGCAGCGAGTTCGACGATGCGCGCGTAGTCAAACTCGGCGTGGTCGGTGAGGATGACGACGCAATCGGCAGTGGCGAGACGCTGGTCTGTCAGCTCGGTAGCCTGCAAGGCGACGCCGCCTACCGTGATTGACGGAACATAAGGATCGGTGTATGAGAGGTCGGCCCCACGCTCCCGCAGTTGCGCGAGGACTTCGAACGCCGGGGACTCTCGAACGTCGGCAACGCCCCGCTTGTAGGCCACACCGAGGGCCAGAATCTTTGCGCCGTTGACACTGCGGCGCCGGCGATTCAGCGCCTCCGCGATGAGGTCCACGACGTACGCGGGCATACCGCGGTTGATCTCGTCGGCCAGATGGATGAAGCGGGCCTCGTACCCATTCAGCCGCATCTTCCAGGCCAGATAGCCCGGATCGACGGGGATGCAGTGGCCGCCGGTGCCCGGACCGGGGTAGAACGGCATGAACCCGAACGGCTTGGTCGCGGCCGCCTCGATCACCTCGCGGGTGTTGACGCCCAGGCGCCGGCACATGAGCGCGAATTCGTTGGCGAGCGCGATATTCACGTTGCGGAAGACGTTCTCATACAACTTGGCCAGCTCGGCTACCTTTGGACCGGAGACCTCGATGACCTTGACGATGATCTGCCGGTAGAGCAGCGCCGCCAGGCGCGTGGAAGCGGGCGTCGCCCCGCCGACGATCTTCGTGATGTCCCGAACCTTGAACGCGCGGTTGCCGGGATCGATCCGCTCAGGCGAGAAGGCCAGGAAGAAGTTCTCACCGACCGCGGCGCCGCGCGACGCGAAGAGCGGGAGGAGCAGCTCCTCCGTGGTGCCGGGATAGGTCGTGCTCTCCAGGATCACAAGCTGGCCGGGCCGGAAATGCGCAGCGGTCGCCTCTGCCGCCGCAGCGACATAGGAGATGTCGGGATCTTTCGACTTCCGCAGCGGCGTCGGCACGCAAATGATGATCGCATCGCTATCGGCCAAGACAGCGAAATCGGCCGTCGCGGTGTAGCGGCCGGCCTCTCGCAGAGCCGCCAGCTCTCGGCCGTCCACGTCCGGGGTATGGGGGCGTCCCGCGTTGAGCGCCTCGATCCGGGCAAGATCGACGTCAAGACCGACCACGGGAAACCCGGCGCGAGCCAGCTCGACGGCCAGCGGGAGCCCCACGTAGCCCTGGCCGATGACGCTGACGCGCGCCGTGTGATTGCGCAGGCGTGTTTCGAGCTCGACCTCAACCGCATTGCGCGTATCCGCGGCGTGCCGGCCTGGCGTCCTGCGGTCTTCGTCCACGATCTGTTGGCGCTGTGCAGATGTCGCCATACGCATCGGTCAGTACGCTCCCCTCCGCGCCAGCACAGACGGCAGGGTGCGCAGCAGGATCTCCAGGTCAAGTCCGATGGAGCGGTGCTCAATGTAGTACATGTCCAGACTGATGCGCCGCGCGTAGTCAAGCTCGTTGTGGCGCAGCACCTGCCACAGACCGGTCAGGCCGGGTTTCACGCTGAGCAGCCGGCGACCCCATGGACCGTACTTCGGCAACTCATCCCCCACGATGGGCCGCGGGCCGACCAGGCTGATCTCGCCTTTCAGCACATTCAGCAATTGCGGCAGTTCATCCAGGCTCCACCCGCGCAGCCATCGCCCGACGCGGGTCACCCGGGGGTCGTCCCGAAGTTTGTACGCCTCGGCAAACCGCCCCCGAAGCTGCGGATCTTGGGCGAGCCGCTGCTCCGCGTCGACGACCATCGTCCGGAACTTGATGATGGAGAACGCCTTCCCGCCTCGTCCAAGCCGCGGTTGTTTGTAGAATACCGGGCCCCGGTCGTCCACCCAGATAGCCAGCGGAATCCCAACCCAGAACAGCAGGAACACCGGCAGCAAGACGAGATGCGCGCCGATCACGAGAACGAGGTCGAGGACTCGCTTGTAGAGTGCCTCCTGAGGTTCCTGAAAGACTCGAGCCTCACGGACCACGCTCACCTGTTGAGCAAAGCTCGTCGCCATTCCGCATCCTCCTTTATCACGTCTTAGATCGAGATATCGGGTCTTAGATCGAGATCAGACTCCGGATGCACCATTCGGCTGCCGGTCGAGGAGTGCGGCTTGCCGCGAGGTCCGCCGGCTCTTCTGCCGCTGTCCCGGGCGCCGGCCGTAGCCGTAGTAGCTGGAATAGTAGCCGTAGTAGCCGGAGAGCGGACGATCGTCCCCGTTGAAGACAATGCCGATGAGCGTGGCGGGATCCATCAGGTTCATGGCGTCTTCCACGAGCTTGCGGGGCGTCCGGTTTGCCGCCACCACCAAGAGATAGCCATCCACGCGGTCCGCGATCAGTCCGGCGTCGGGAACCGGGACCACCGGGGGCGTATCCACCACCACGTAATCGTACTGCTGGCGCATCTGATGCAGCAGCTCTGCCAGCCTCGAGGACTGCAGCAGTTCATACGACACCGTCAGGGGCCGGCCGGCCGGCAGGACAGCAAGGGGGAACCGGGGATGCCGCCGCACCACGTCCCCCAGCGTGAGGTCGGCATCGAGCACCAAATCGACAAGACCCGGACTCTGCGCCAGCAATCCCAGGCGCTTCCCCACAGACGGCGTCCGCATATCGAGATCGCACACCAGCACGCGCACGCCCGGGGCATGAGCCAGGGCCCCGGCCAGGTTGAGCGCCGTCGTCGTCTTCCCGTCGCCGGCCAGGGCACTCGTGACGGCGACTACCTTCTTGGTGGTGTGCTTCCATTCCAGCACGTGGCGGAGCGTCCGATACTGGTCGGCCTCAAACGAGGTGGGATCGAGCAGGCTCACCAGATGCTCATCTGCGGCATCCAGGCGCCACACGTGCTGGTCGGTCGATTTGTCGCTTATCGTAATGGTGTCTGGCATCGATGAGCCTCTACTTGCGCATGGAACCGCCGTCCCGTCAGAAGCGGGCAGGCGTGAGCAGGCGGGCCAGCGCCTCGTTGACCCGATCAAGGTGAGATAGGATCCCGACCACTGCGGCGACACCAAGCGCCGCCGCGAGGGCGGAGAATCGAAATCGCCGGCCGCGCCGGCGAAGATCCGCTTCTGTGAGGATCGGCGGAATGCTCACGAGCACCGGGACGCTCGTGAATGCACGCATCTCGTCGATGCTGTGGAAGGAGGTATCCATCCACTCCGCGCAGTAGGCCGCACCGATCGCCGCCGCCAGGGAGAGCAACAGACCCATGAGGATCAGCTGGAGACGGTGCGGCGCCACCGGCCGCGGGGAGGGCACCGCGGGATCCAGGATGCGAAACTGCTCGCCCTGCAGGCGCTGCTGCGCCAGGCCTGCCGCCAGCTGCGCTTCCTGGAGGCGTTGGAGCAGTGACTGGTACTGGGTCTTCGCCGCCGCGTAGTCTTCGGTGAGCTGCTGAAGCTCCTGCGTCCGAAGCGAGGCGCCGTCGACCCGCTGCTCGTAGCCGGCAATCTCGCGCCGGACCGCCTGCTCGTTGCTCCGCAGCACGTTCAGTTCGGCCTCTATCCTGGCGCGCGGGTCGTCCGCGGCCGGGCTCCCGCCGCCTCTCGCCGCGAGCTGACGCTCCAGGTCGGCGATCTCTTGCTTGACCCGCACGACATCTGGGTGCTGATCGGTGTGCTGCGCGCGCAGGTCCGAGAGTTCCAGACGGAGCTTGGCGAGACGCGCCGGAATGGTGTTGCTGGTGGCTCCAGGGTCGGTCAGTTGCGTCAGCTGCCTGGTCAGCTCGTTCCGCCTGTACATGATCACGACGAGCTGCTCGTTGAGCCGCCCCAGCGCCGCCAGGTTCGCCCCCTGCCGGTCCGGGAGCTCACGGCCGTAGCGGGCCGTGAACTCGCCCATCCGCTGCTCCTGGTCTTTGAGCTTCTGCGCGGCTTCGTCGAGCTGTGCCTGCAAGAACTCGGTTGTTTTGGCGGTCTCCCGTTGGCGTGCCCGCGCGCTCTCCTCCACGTAGTCCGCGGCGAGCGCGTTGGCGACCTGAGCCGCCATTTCGGGATCACGCCCCCGATAGCTGAGATTGAACGCAAAGGTCGCATTGAGACCGGTCCACGCCGCCGTCACTCCCTTGAACTGCAGCCTGATGTCTCGACGCATCTGCTCTACGACGGCGTCCGGGGTCGCCCGCCGCCGCAGTTCTGGATAGAGATTGAATTGAGTGATCAGCTGGTCCAGCCGCGAACGGCTCTGGATCTGCTGGCTGAGGGTGCGCAGCCGTGTTTCCAGGTCGACGTCCGCCAGGGGGCCGCCGGCGCGGTCGGGCGCCTGCGGCCGTTCCACGAGCAACGTCGCGGCGGACTCGTACACGTTCGGCAAGCTCCGGGCCACGGCGAACGACGCGGAAAGGAGCGTCACGAGCACGAGCAGCGCCAGCCACTTCCGCCGGTGCCACACGGCCCGCGCCATGTCCAGGCCGGAAATTGTTCGCACTGCGCTCTGCCTGCTTTGGGTCTCCATGAGATCTGACGGAAACTAGGCCTCAGGACCAACTCGCGCGGCCGCGACGCTCCGCCCTCACTGTTTTTCCCCATCTGCGCCGCTCAGTGTGCAATGGCGACACTCCGGCTCCGCTTTGTCCGTCTTTGCACGGCAGAGTTCGCCACGTGCCGCGCCGCCGCGTGACACCCGACGACAAAACGGTAGGCGGGACCGAATGCGCGCGCCGAGGTGAGTCCCACAAAGTACAGCCCCGGCACGCTGCTCTCAAAGTCACGACTCAGCATTGGGACACCCATCTCCGTTCTTGTTTCAACCAGCAGGGATGGGTGAAGCATCGTCATCTTGCTGATATCGACCCGATATCCCGTGGCCAGGAGCACGTGATCAGCATTCACGCGCTCGCCATCAGAAATGGTCACATCGACGTGCTCGTTGTCCGCTTCCATCGTGACGACGGTTTGGCTCTCGTGTAATGTGACCTTCCCGATGACCCTGTTCCGTAGCCAGTCAGCCGCCGCGGCCATGTAGTTGCTGTTGTGCCTGTCTTTCCTGTTTTGGGGGAGGCGGTAGAACACGCCGGGCAGCTGCACCAGCATCCAGTTTTTCCAGCCGGGTGCGAGACCAGTGTTGGGAGCCAGGATCTGTTCAAGAATCGTCCGCTCGTCCAGCCTGTCGGGCGCCAGCCAGGAAATGGGACGACGCGAGACGACATGCACGGTGGCGCCAACCTCGTGCAGCAACGCGGCATATTCGATCGCACTCTGCCCACCGCCGATGATGACAACCCGCGTCCCCCTGAAACGGCTCAGGTCGTTGTGCTCGCAGGAATGCGAGACCAGGTCGGGAGGCAGCCGGGTGAAGCGCTCCGGACGATGGACGTAGCGGTGAAGGCCGGTCGCCATGACGACGACCGCGCTCTGTACGCTGCGCCCATCCTCGAGCGTCAGAAGAAAATGATCACCCTGGCGTTCCACTGACGACACATACGTTTCATCGACGTCGAGCGCCGCCCGCTCCTTGAACCAGAAGGCATAGTCGATGAACGCCTCCACCGGCATCGGATAACCCTTTTCGTAGTGGGACGTACTCAAGAAGCGGCCAAACCCATACTGCTTCTGCGGATCGGACAGGTTTGTGGCCCACCAGTGGGAGCGCAACAACATGCCCTTCGGCATGCTGTTGCGCCACAGCTCCAAGGTCTTGCCGAAGACGCCCACAGTCAGCCCTCGCCCGACTAAGTGGGCTGCCGCCGACAGGCCATACGGACCTGCCCCGACGACGACCGCGTCATACCGCGCGCCAGGCACGGACCGTGTCGAGCGTGTATCGTTGAGAACGACACTCATGCGAGGTTCTTCCGGGGCGGGGCCAGCTTTCCCTTAAGCGCCGTCACCGAGTGGCGGGTGAAATCTTTGGCCGCTTTCAGCGTTGGAAGAAGGTCCCTCCAATCGGCGCAGTCGTAGCCCATCGGCTTGAAAAATGAGAGACCAAAGTCCAGTACGGCCCGTGCCGGTCGCGCCACTCCCGGTCTGCCTCGAAGCCGGAGCGCGGCGATCGTCGTCATGAGGTCGCCTGCGAGATACCGCATCCAGTTGCCGACACGATAGGTTTCAACCTTGTCGACGGGCCCGCCGAGTGCCCATTGGTACAGCAGATAGGGGAAATCGACCCCGGACCGCACAGCCATCTCCACCGATGCGGAGAGGCGCGGGTTGACCTCCATCAGATACGGCACCCCGGCGCGGTCGCGGCGGAATTCTACTTCAGAGTAGCCCTCCAGGTCGATTTCGCGTACCAATCGTTCGGCTTGGTCGCCGATATCAGCCGGCACCGGAATGCTCTGGCGCAGGATCGATTCTCCCCCCCACGGAGGGCTCATGCGCTTCGCCCACTGTGCGAAGCGCGCGTATATCACGCCGCCGGCGTACAGAAAGCTGACGGCCTCGCGCCTTCCTGGAAGAAATTCCTGGAAGAGGGTGACACATCCGAGGTGTGTGAGCTCGGCTACCGCGCGCGTGGCCTCATCGGGGGTGGTCACGAGCTGCGACACGACTCGTACGCCCCGTGAGTCACCCCATACCCAAGACTCGCTGGGTTTGACTACCGCCGGAAGCCCGACATCCCTGAGCGCGGCCGGAACCTCGCTGACCGCACGAACGACAAGACCCCGGGGAACGCTCACTCCCAGTCGCTTCGCGACGGCCAACGTTTGCTCTTTATTGATCGCAATGGTCATCGCAGGTTCTTTCGCCAGCGCCAAGCGTACGTGCGGTTCCAACCGCGCGCGGTGCCGGCGAAGCAACGCAATCGTTCCGTCGGCCGAGGGAATGAGCACGCTTGCACCCGAAGGGGCGAGCACCTGCTCCAGGTACGCAAGGTAGCCGTCTGTCGCATCATCAGCGGGGGACACGAATCCCTGGCGACACCAGCGCGACGAAAACGCCGGCACGTTCAAGACATCCAGGGCCGCGATGGAGAGCCCGCGTCGACCGAGCGAGCGCACGGCAACAAGCGACTGCCTCAGTCGCGCATCCAGCACCAGCGCATCGAATGCCTTGGCCGTCGGGGTTCTCATGCGTACCTTGTCTTGCCTAACGGTGCGGACTGGAATAGATCAAAGAGGTGGACCATAGCATCTACGCCCTGGATCTCCGGCGGGCCCATAGCCCCCCACAGATTTTACCCGGATTAGGGATTTTCCCGTCGTGGAATCAGGGATTGACCCGAGTGAGGTCTGGCGGCAAACATCACCGGCCTGCCCCTACCGGCTGACGCTGACGTCGATGACCGGAGTTCCGGTGTTGAAGCTCGCCCGCACCGCGCCCGTCGCCAGGTCGAACTTGTAGACGTTCGCCGTGTGGGAAGCGGGCGACGTGTAGTTGTTGACGTTCTGGGACACATACTGCCAGTAATCGTTGACCGCCCAGAACGTGCCGTCGCCCACCAGATCGAGGCCGAACCAGTACTGATACTCACCTGACGGCAAACTGTACGTTCGGACGAGTGTCCCGGAAGCGTCCAGGCGTGCGATCACGGCGCCGCTGCTGACGAGCACGCCGCCATCGGGCAGGAGGCGCAACCCTACAGCCTCGCCGCCGGGCATCGGGGCCAGGTTAAAGTCGGGGAGTTGCGTCTGGGTGCATACATTGAACCGCTTCACATTGGGACCCCACGACGTGTAGAAGAGCGTGCAGCCGTCCGCGGCGAGATCGATCTTGAACGAGGCGCGTCGCTCGGCTGCGACGAAATACGCGGTCGGAAGCTGGCTCCCCGTCGAAAACTTCAGGACGGCGCCGGCGCAGTCCGCCTGGCCGACGTACGCCGTCCCGGCGGCGTCGAAGGCGAGCGCGGACGGGTTGCAGTTGTACCCGCCGCCGAACGTCCCCTGCGAGGTGCCCGTGCTGTTGAACTTTTCGACGGCGTTGCCGGTCATGCAGGACGGATCCCGGCACCAGTGGGTCACGTAGAGGTTGCCGGCCGCATCGAACCTCATGCCTTCCGCGGAGCCCGGCACCACGCCGACCAGCACGGCGTTGAGGGTCCCGTCGGGATTCCACCACTGCACCGTCCCGCTATCCTCCGTCGAGATGAACACGTCGCCGGGTGCGAAGGTCGTTCGCATCGCCGCTTTCGCGCCGGGGCTCACGGCGACATCGATGACTGGAGTCCCTGTGTTGAAACTCGCCTGCACCGCCCCCGTCGCCAGGTTGAACTTGTATACGTTGTCGTTGGAGGACACGGACGACGTGACATTGTTGACCGCCCAGAACGTGCCGTCGCCCACCAGATCGAGGCCGAACCAGTATTGGGGCGCGCCCGTCGCCAAACTGTAGGTCTGGACGAGTGCGCCGGAAGCGTCCAGGCGTGCGATCACGGCGCCGCTGCTGACGAGCACGCCGCCATCGGGCAGGAGGCGCAACCCTATGGCCTCGCCGCCGGGCATCGGGGCCAGGTTAAAGTCGGGGAGTTGCGTCTGGGTGCATACATTGAACCGCTTCACGTTGGGACCCCACGACGTGTAGAAGAGCGTGCAGCCGTCCGCGGCGAGATCGATCTTGAACGAAGCGCGTCGCTCAGCCGCGACGAAGTACGCCGCTAACGGCTGGCCACCCGTCGAAAACTTCAGGACGGCGCCGGCGCAGTCCGCCTGGCCGACGTACGCCGTCCCGGCGGCGTCGAAGGCGAGCGCAGACGGGTTGCAGTTGTACCCGCCGCCGAAGGTCCCTTGCGACGTACCCATGCTGTTGAACTTTTCAATCGTGTTCCCAGTGGCGCACAGCGGATCCCGGCACCAGTGGGTCACGTAGAGGTTGCCGGCCGCATCGAACCTCATGCCTTCCGCGGAGCCCGGCACCACACCGACCAGCACGGCGTTGGGAGTCCCATCGGGATTCCACCACTGCACCGTCCCGTTCTCCTCCGTCGAGACGAACACATCGCCTGGTGCAAAGGTCAGGTGCTGCATCGCCGCCTTTGCGCCGGGGCCGGGATGCATCAGGAAGATGCTGCTCACCGCCAGCCCAAGCAGTACACGCAGTCGACCGGTTCTGCGTTTCATGTTCGAACCTTCCTTCCTCGTGATGTCATGTCGAAGCTCATGGCTGAACCTCGGGTGCCCCCCCGGGCGGGTTGCTCCTCCCGAGAACCACCTCGACGACTTCTTCTTTCGGCCGTCGCCGCTCCGTCCCGCGTCTCTCGGTGACTACGGCCTTCTGCTGTGTCCGTCGATCGCGCTGCCGCCGGTCCACGATGACCTCCACATCCTCACGTCCCTCAAGCGCCTTGGCCAGCAGGTCCGCGAGATAGGCACGGGACCGGGGAACAATGATGTGAACCTTCCGTGGGTCGCCGGGCGAGTTCTCTCCGCCGGCGAGTGCGCTGACGAAGAGCATGACCAGGGGTTCCATCGGCGTACGTGCTCAGGTCCCTGACCGCCAGCCTGCGCGGATGTCAGGCAACCTCGCTCGGGACCCCCTCAGGTCGCGCCAGGACGTTGAGGATTATGTCGACGCATCCAAGAAGATCGAGTTTCCCAAATAACAACTGCTCAGCCGCGAGTAGGCTCGACGCCACCTTGGCCAGAGGGGTCATCGTACTCCAACTCTGGCGGCGCAGGTAGGCAAAGGCATCGGCTTCGCCAAACCCCAGCCGCCGCATCAGCACTCTTTTTGCCCGTTCGACCACGGTTCTGGCGTGCAGCGCCTGCTGCAGGTCCCCGGATTCGGCGCACAGGACCTGAAGCTCTCGGTAGCGCGTCAGCGCCACACCGATGGCGGACCCCAATGCGTTGGAGTCTGCCGGCCACAGCAGATAGGAGAGGATCCCGCTCTCCTGAGCCCGCCCGACGATATCCGCCGCCGGATAATCGATCAACAAGACGAGAGGGATGACGTATCTCGCGAGAATCGCCCGAGCCGCTTCGATCCCGTCGAGAGGAGGGGTGTGCTGATCGATGAGAATGAGATCCGGGTGCAGCCGCCCGGCGGCCTCCACGGCGGCGTGCGCATCACTCGTCACGGCGAGCACCCGATGGCCAAGAGCCTCGAGTTGCGTCACGAGGCTCCCCGCGACGAGGTCCTTCTCCTCTGCGATCAGGACACCGAGTGGCCGCAAGGATCGTCCCTTTGACTCAACGGTTTCCGCGAATCGAGTCATGGTAAGAGAATTTTCCCCGCTACGTCCTGAGTAATCACACCGGAAACACAAGCATGACCACGAAGGAAATACAGCACGATTACTCCGGAAGACACCTGAGTTGGGGGGGAGGAAAACTCACTACGCCGGGACCGTCCATGTGCAGTCCACCTCCACGGCAACGCTCCGGCGAAGCAGCTCGATCGAGAGCACGAGCAGCCCTGTCGTCGGGTTCTGTCGCACCAGGACGCCTTCCACGTCGGCCAGCGGCCCGCGGACAATGCGAACACGCTGCCCTTCGCGCAGGTAGGCGTGCGGCAGCACGGGCACCCGGGCCCGCAGCACGGCGTGAATCGCTTCAATCTCCTCGTCCGGCACTGAGGCCAGGCGATCCCAGCGCTCCCCCAGGACACGTACGAGCCCCCTCGTCTTCTGCACCTCGATGTAGCTTGACTTGTCCACGGCGTGGTGGAGAAACAGATACCCGGGGAACATCGGTCCCTGGATACGATGACGGATTCCGCCGCGCCGCGACCAGATGTCGATCGTCGGCAGGAACGCGTCGAACCCCTTGGCGATGAGTTGATCGCGCACTAACCGCTCGGAGTGGCTATGGGTCCACAATGCATACCACTGCGTGCCCGGGAGATCGCTTCCGCGCACGGGATCGCCCCGGTCCATCCGGCCGGGTGTGGGATCTGAAATGACCATTGGCCCAACAGGCAAGGCTTCGCCCCCTTCGGTTTGTGCCGCCTCTGGCTCAAACCTCGCGCTTGGCATGACGCCTTCGTAGTTTTTCCCCTGCGACTTGCGCCCGCAACAGAATTGATGCAAGAGCGCCAGCTGCGGGTGGAGAGCGCTAGATAGTCAACCTGCCCTGAGCCCCATCGGGTGGCCGCCGGTCCACTCGCACGAACGCGGAGGAACATCTCGGCCGGGTGAGGTGGACGGCGCCGCTTGGGTTGACGAGGTCCGCGCGGTCACGACCGACGGCAGCGTCGGCCGTTCGGAGTCCGCCCCGCGCGCCGTCCGCCCCACCCAGCTCAGTTCACCGGCGTCCGACAGTGCCTTCTGCACTGCGATCCGGATGGCTGAAGCTCACTGCGTAGGAGATATTTCCCCATTCGGCCCCGTTGGAATCACGGAGGGCTGTGGGGAAAGGCTGGGCGTCCGCAGGAGGAAAACCCTGATCCAACATCTCCCTCCCGATGGTCCCGGGGTACCCCGCCACTTGCGGCCGCCGCAGCAGAAAGGGAACCGGGAAGCCTGTTGTCCAGGCTCCCCGGGGAGACTCCCTGACCCCTTCCCCTCCAATCAGGCGGTGATTACTGGAATGTAAACAGGATTGCGAGGGAGTCGCAGAAATGCGACGGGGTCGGGCTAGTATTCGACGGGTTGCCCTTGTGGAGCTGGATGTTCCCGCCGCTGATCGGGACCCCCTGGGCAAAGTACACCGGTGTGTGGTTGGACTCGTCGTACAAAGTGATCCCGAAGGCATCGTTGCGACCCGGCTCACCCGAGTCCCGCATCCGGACGCGATAGTAGACATTGTACGGGCCGAAGATCGAGGTGACACTGGCTTCGCCACAGATATCGCGGGTGCCGGTGTCCTTATGCGTCGTTACGTCGCAATTCACGACGCAGACGTAATCGAGAACCTGCAGGCTGTGGGCGTGGACGCCTAGACTGCTATGTTCAATGTAGTTTCCGTTGCCCCAATACGCACCGTTCTTCACGCCGCCGTGCCAGCCGAAGTTCGCCCTCGCGCCAGGCGTGCCGAAGCAACCGCTGAGGCCACACGGATTGGTGGGACCCCCTGTCGCGTACGGGTTGTCGATGATAAACCACCCACCACCGGTGATGAAATCCGCGGACGGTACCCACGCGCCGGCGGGGGCGGCGGCGATCGCCAAGACAAGCCCTCCGATCAGGAGGGAGACTGCAACTTTCGCCCTAACGTTCCGCATCGTCGTCTCCTCCTGTAATGTTATGGAATAGCCGCCGACGCTGACGCGACGACGACATCGACGAATCCGTCACTCGTGCTGATGTGCAGCGCGTTGACGGTGATGCCGCTCGCCGACTGCGTCACCTCGTTCAGCACCACCTGGATGGCGCCGAGAGAGATTGTCTGGTTGGCCGCTCCGCTGGGCGTGATGGACACGCCATTCACCACCAGACCTTGCACCATTGTTGAACCGGAGGTCCCTCCAGCCGAATCGGCGGCGGCATTGGCCATGACGAACGCGGCCGTCACGGTGGCGCCCCCGGCCGAAAGCGCCAAATCGGCCAGCGATGCCTCGGACGAAACGTAATCGCCCTCACCGATCGCCGTCGCGTGGAGCACCTCTGCGCTCCCCACGGGGATGCTCCCGCTGTCCAGTTCCGCGCCGAGCACATCATACGCATCTGCGAGGTTTCCGGTGGACGCGAGCGACGTCGTGTTCCCAAGTACCGTCGCTGCAAGGGCTGTGGCGCCCGTGCCGGTCGAGGAACCTGTACCGGCCAGTCCCGACAGCTGTGCGCTCGCAGGCCAGGGCATGGCCACGAGCGCGGTCACCGCGATGGCAAGCGCGACGACGCTTAACCGCAGGTATCTAGTTTTGCTCATCAACTTGCCTCCTCTCTCTTCATAGTAAAGTCGGGTCGTCCGCTACTAGTTTTGGCGCGAATGCGACAAGACCAATCGCAGGTAAACCCAGGAACCAGGCACGGAAGAATCATCATCTATCGAACAGGAGAGACAGGAAATCTTCCTACCGAGGACGAGCAGTCATCAATTCCCGTACATGGACTCCGGCTATTCCCTTATCGCCTGCAGGGAAACTCCCGACGCGGTGGGCTAATGTGGCGCGCCGGCAGGGGTAAGCAGTGTGGCCTGCTCCTCAACATGCGTCACCGTGGCGCCGAGTGCGAGGGCTTGCGTCACCGCATTGTACGCATTCAGATATCCAGCACCGGCCTCGTGGAGTGCGTAGTCCGGCATGGGCGTCGCACTTGCCTCGAGGAGCGTCTTGATCTGGTCGGGCGTCAGGCCTGGGTTCGCTTCCAGCATCAGCGCCGCGGTGCCCGAGACGTGGGGCGTCGCCATGCTTGTACCGCTGGCGCTCGCGTACCAGACCGCATCGGTCCCCAGCTGAATGAGATCGACGGCGAAGAAGGTGTCGATGAAGATCCCCGTCGTCGCTCGGGCGGCGGTGATCGACACGCCCGGCGCCGTGATCGTCGGATGGTACAGCGAGTCCCCGGCAATCCCGCGTGAGGAGAAGTCGGCCAGCGTCTTGCCGTCCTTCGCTCCGGCAGCGACACAGATGACCCACGGAGCGACACAATACGGATTCAAGGTGTTACTGGCCGGACCAGAATTTCCGGCGGCGAAGACGACCACCATGCCCGCGTCATGGGCCATCTGGCTTGCCACGTTGATGGGGTCGTCGGGCGAAAACGCCCCCTGGGTCCCCCAGCTGTTGGAGATGACACGGATACCGTACCGGCTGCGGTTGGCCAGCACCCAGTCGAAGCCCTCCAGCGCACTCAGGATGAAGAGGACCTCTCCGGCGCCGACGCCGACGAGATTGGCGCCGCTAGCCACCCCGCGGTACTTTCCGGCAAGCGCCGCGCCGGTGCCCGCGGCAATCGAGGAGACGTGGGTGCCGTGGCCGCTGGTCGTGTCCGTATTGGCGATCCCTTCTACCACGATCGCCCCGATCCCAATAAGATTGGGCACAATCTTCACGTTCTGAATGACCTTCTCGCCAAACGGGAGGTCCGGGTGCGTCGCGTCGATGCCGGTATCGATCACCGCGACGGTGACGCCTGCCCCAGTAATACCCAGCTCGTTTGAGACGCGATCCGCGCCAATGAGCGGCACACTCTGATTCAGGAAATAGCTGAGCCGGCGGTTGCTGTAGGCGGAGCGGAGTCCGGGCAGTCCGAGCAGGGCCTGGACCTGCGCGCTCGTGCCACGGGCCCCGATCATGGGGAGCACGCTGAACCGCGCCACGTCGACGCCGGTGGCGGCCACGGTCAGCAGGTCGGTGGCCGTTGGATCGTGGTCAAAGGTGAGCACGGCCTCAACGATCTGTCCGAGGGAAGCGGTCTGCAGGGCCTGCCGCAGAATCGGATCGACCGTGGCCGTGGAGAGGATGGGAGGGGGCAGCGTGAGAGATGGCGGTGGAAGGATCTGCGCCGCGGCGAACCCGTTGAGGACGCACAACACCGCGATCGTGATCGCGAGCACTGCCCACCGGTACTTCATCTGCCTGCACCCCTGCGCCAGACGTGACTGTAGTGATTATTTCCGCCCCGCGCGCCGGCAGGCGCATGATGGGAGGGTGAAAACCTGAGACGGGTGGGAGGAAATCCCCTGAGTCACGGAGAGGGAAATCTCTGAGTGCCCATGCCGATCACGAACTCGATCGCTTCACCCTTTGATCGCCGCCTCTCAGCGCGACGCCGCTCCACCGCCACGGGCCGTTCCTGCGTCCGCCGATCGCCGCGCCGACGATCGATGATCACCTCGACGTCCTCACGTCCTTCGAACGCCTTCGCCAGGAGGTCCACGAGATGGGCGTGGGCGCCGGGCACGATGATAGAGATCCGCTCATGGCCACTGTCAGAGCGCTGGCCGCCGGTCAAGGCCGTGACCAAAGAGATGACCAGAGATTCCATAGGCGTTCCAACAACGTTCCCTCGCCGCCCTCGTGGCCTCTGCGCGCGCCCCGTGTTCCAAACGTTAGAGATAGACGGAACGCCGGGCAATCCGGAAGACCCCTAGGACCGATAATGAAAACTCCTGGAATAGATGGAAGAAAGCCTCAGGCCTGAATCAGACCCTGACGGATCGCGTAGCGGACGAGCCCCGCCGTGTCGTGGATATCGAGTTTGGCCATGATCCGCATACGGTGCGACTCTGCGGTCTTGGTGCTGATCCCGAGCGCCTGGGCCACCTCGCGCGTCGTCTGCCCCTCCGCGACGAGCCGGAGCACCTCTTGCTCGCGGAGGGTGAGCGGGTGGCCGGTCTGCTGGTGCCGGGCCAGGTATGCCTTGACGATGGACTGCGAGATGCCGGGACTCAAATATATCCCGCCGGCCATCACGTCACGGATGGCCTGCACCAGATCCTCAGCGCTCTGGATCTTGAGGACGTACCCGGTGATCCCGACATCCAGCGCTTTTGCGACGTTGGATTCCTCCGAATACATGGTCAGCATGATAGCGCGCGTCTTGGGCGACACCTGCGCGATCTGTTGGGCCGCGTCAGGACCGCCGAGATGCGGCATGGCGAGATCGAGGATCGCGACGTCGGGATTGACTTCTTGGGCCAGCTGGATCGCTTCACGGCCGTCGCCCGCTTCGGCTACGATCTCAAACCCGTGGCGTTCCAGGAGGGTCCGAATGCCTTGCCGGAAAATTACATGGTCATCAGCCAGGAGGATGCGTAGGGGTGTTGTCCCGGCGGCGGCGCTGGGTCCGCCCGACTTGCCGGTACTTGTCCGATGGTCCTTAGGACTCGACGATTGTCTGGCGACAGCCACCCGGGCATCGCCTCCAGTCCAGCTGTATTGCACTTCTCCTGGAACCACCGTAATGGAGGATACGGAAGGCGCCAATCAGGCAACTACCTGAATTTTGAGGGGGAAAATCTATCAAACGAGGGTCAGAATACCGCGCATCCTGGGGTGCGGTGGGAAAAACCACACGGGCGCCGCAACGGCGCAGGCGTGTCCACGGGAGATCATGGGGAGGGATGGCTGTGTCACTTCGCATGATTGCAGGGGTGTTGATCATGATCGCGGTCCTCTCCACCGCCGCGCCGGTCCGCGTGGCGGCGCAGCAACCCTACATCCTGGCCGCCGAGGATGTGATCGAGGTCGTGGTATTCGGCAACGCCGACGTCTCCCGCACGGTAACGATCCGACCCGACGGCATGATCTCTCTCCCGCTGATCGGGGAGGTGGCGGCCGCGGGGCTCTCACCCGAACGACTGCGCCGGCAACTCACCCAACTCTTTACGACGTATTTCCGGACGCCGCAGGTCGCCGTGATCGTCCGCGAGTTTCACAAGGTGCGTGTCGCCGTGCTCGGGCAGGTCACACGCCCCGGCGTGTACGAACTCACCCAGGGGGCCACGGTGCTGGACGCGCTGGCCGCCGCGCAGGGGCTGGCTGCCGACGCCGGACTGGGGGAGGCGCGCCTGATGCGCGGCCAGGATCCACCCGTGATCATCGACCTGGAGCGCTTGCTCCTGCGGGGCGACCTGGCATCGAATCTCGATCTGCTCCCCGGAGACGCGCTCGTGATCCCCGAAGATCCGACCGGGCGCGTCTACGTCCTCGGCGAGGTGGCGCGACCTGGGATCTTTCCCCTGCGGGGATCCCTGACGGCGCTCCAGGCGTTGACGCTGGCCGGCGGTCCAACGCGGCGTGCCCTGCTCAACCGGGCGCACGTCATCAGACGCGACCGTCCCGCCGGCCGGCCGGCCGCCGAGGTGACGCTCGCCACCGTTGTCGTCGCCAAGCAGAGCGCCGCCGGCATCAAGCTGATTCCGGTCGACCTGCTCAAAGTGATTCGCGAAGGAGATATCGCGCGAGATGCGGCCCTCGTGCGCGGGGACGTCCTGTACATCCCTGAGAATCCCATCGCCCTGGAGAACATCGCCCTCCTCATCGGCGTCGCTGCGAATGTGTCCTACCTGCTGCGGTAAGCCGTCGGCATGGTAGGCGGCGTCCCCTAAATGCGGCGTGCGCGGCTGCACGGCGCTGTGGTACTCTGTGTCGCCGCAGTGCTTGCCGGAAGCCTGCCGGCGGAGGCGCATCCGCTCGATCTCGTCCCGTTTGATGACATCTCATATGCGGACCTGTATCGCCTGGCCGCCGATGGACTGGCGCCGCTGTGGGCGTCGACGGTGCGACCACTGACCCGGCGGGAGGTGGCCCGCGTCGTGGCACAGTCACTGGACCACCTCGTGGCCGACCGTGCCGCATTCAGCCGCGACAACCTGATCACGCTGGAACAGCTGGTGTTGCAATTCGCGGATGAGCTGGCCTTGCTCGGATACCGGGTTGTGGAACCTCCCCAGGGCCCATCGGCCCAGGCGGTCACTGGATGGGGTGCGCAGCTGGCCCGCGCCTTTGTCTGGCGCGCCGAGTCTGAAACCCCGCTGTCGTCAGGCGGATTCCGGATCCCGGCTCCTGGCTCCCGCCGCTGGGCATCAGACGCCGGAAGCTGGTTCCGGCTCGAGGTGTCCGGCACCGCAGGGCTGGGACCGCTTTTGATGATTGGCGCACGCCTGGAGCACGCCGTGCTGCCCGGGCCACTCACCATCGGCATCGATCGGCTGTACGCCAGCGCAGGCGGCGACACCGTGCTCGCGCAGGCGGGGCGCGATCGGCACTGGTGGGGGCCGGGAGCGCGTGGGGCATTTCTCCTGTCTGACAACGCCGGTCCGCTGCAAACGCTGAGGCTTTCGCGCGAAGGCGACCGGCTCCGTATCGTCAAACTTCTCGGACTGCTCAGCGAGGGGACCGAGCGCTACCTCTATGGGATGCGCGTGGATTGGCTGGCCACCGATGCCCTCCGCCTCGGGGTGGGCGAGACCGTTGTGGCCTCAGGAAGTGTGTACCTGCCCTACGCGCTCAATCCGATCCCTTTGCTGACCTACGGCCTCGATCTATGGATCCGGCAGCAACAGATGGGCATCACTGATAACTACAACATGGCCCTCGACTTCGACTGGCGCATCGGGCGAGGCACCACCATGTATGGAGAACTGTACGTCGACAGCCTCTCCACAGGCAGCAATGCCTTCCCCAGCATCGGCGGAGGAACAGCCGGGCTGTTCTTTGGCAATCCGTTTCAGGATGGGCGAACGGACCTGCGTCTCGAACACACGCGAGCAACAAACTGGATCTACTCGACGGCGGGCGGCGCCAACGACTACGTCTATTCCGGCAAGGCCCTGGGGCATTGGTGCGCGCCGGATTGCGAACTCTGGTCGGCCGATCTGTCGCGCCGGCTCGATTCCGGTTCCGTGCTGACGCTGGGTTACGATCTGGTGCGCAAGGGCGAAGGACAGCTCGGTCAGCCACTGCCAGCAAATCCCGCGGACGCCTGGGCAAACTTGTATCTGTCAGGCGTGGTGGAAACGACCCAGGCGTGGCGGCTCAAGTATTCCTGGATGCAGGATCCGAGCCTCCAGCACGAGATCGGAGTCGGTTGGTCGTCAGTGCTCAACGCATCGCATGTGGCCGGCCAGACCCGAGCGGACTGGTTTGTGTGGTGGGAGGCGCGCTATGAATTCTAGAAATCCCGGACTGCGCAACGCGACCACGGCCGATCCTGAGATGCTTCCATGGTGAAGCGCGCCTTGGTGACAGGAGGTGCGGGCTTCATCGGCGCCCATCTCGTGCGGGCGCTGGCGGCCCACGGCACGCCCGTGCGGGTGCTGGATAACCTGGTCGCCGGAAGCCCGGCCAACCTCAGCCGCGCCCTCGGGCTACCCGACGCAGACGTCGCGAGCGCGCTGGGCACGGCATCGGGCGGCGCGGTTTCGCTCACCGCAACCTGTGAGGTGGTGATCGGCGATATCCGCGATGCGCACACTGTCGCCACAGCGTGCGCCGGTGTGGATATCGTCTTCCACCAGGCCGCCTTGCGGTCGGTGCCCCGCTCGGTCGCTGATCCGTGGACCACGCATGATGTGAACGTCACAGGAACCCTACGGGTGCTCGAGGCGGCGCGGGCGGCCGGCGTACGCCGAGTCGTTTTCGCGTCATCGTCCTCCGTCTATGGCGACGCGCACATCCCATCGCGCGAAGATCAGATCCCGCGGCCGAAGTCTCCGTACGCGGCCAGCAAGTTGGCAGCGGAGGCCTATTGCTCCGTCTACGCCCGTGTGTTTGGACTGTCCACCGTCTCGTTGCGGTACTTTAACGTATTCGGGCCTTGGCAGGACCCGGCATCTGAATACGCGGCGGTGATTCCGAAGTTCATCCTCCTGGCCATGCGGGATGAGCCCGTGCCGGTGCACGGCGATGGCTTGCAGTCGCGGGACTTCACCTTTGTGGACAACGTGGTGGAGGCAAATATGGCCGCCGCCGAAACAGCTGCACACGAAGCGGTGCTGAACATCGGTGCCGGCCAGCGGTACACGCTGATTGATCTGATTGACGCCATCGAACGCATCCGCGGCCAGCGCGTGGGCCGGATACACGAAGGGCCGCGGGCCGGCGACATCCGCCACACGGAGGCGGACATCTCCCTCGCCCGGCGCACGATCGGATACGAGCCGCGGATCGACTTCAAGGCCGGATTGCGCTTGACGATCGACGCGATGCGCGACGCCGCGACGGTCGACAGCCGCTCCTGACTCCGGCTGATCTTCTTCACGCACGGCAACGGACCGTAGGTGGACGCGGGATCAGCGAGCTTCACCGTTGCGCGGTGGGCGCCTCGAGGGACGTCATCGCCACCTCCCAGCCTCACGTAAAAGTCCGGAGTCGGCTGGTCGGTCGGTACTCAACGCGTGGCATGTGGCCGGCCGGGCCCGCCAGGACCGGTTCGCCTGGTGGGAAGTGCACTATCAGTTCTGACGGGGTTCCGCTGTGGGGGCGCCGCAACCCGTACGGCCTCGGATACCGCGCCCGCGGAATCGGCTGTCTGTGGTTGCTCCGGTCTTTCCGCCTCGGCGCCGGCTCCCACAGAGACCGATCCGGAAACACCGGAGGCGATGCCCATCTCTCGGAGGCGCTTCGTGGCCGCCAGTAACCTGGCTTCGACGGCTTGGACCGCCGCTTCCAGCGATGATCCGATTTCATAGAGTTGGCCGATCTCGCGGAAACTCTCGTCGATAACCGCCTGCAGCTCGCCGCTCAGCTGGACCTTTTGATCGACCGCGTACTTGACCTCCGCCTGCATCTTGGCGACGTTGTGCAGTTCGTGCTCCAGCTTGGTGCGCGCTTCCGCAAGTTCGGTGTCCCTGCGGGCCAGTTCCACGGTCACTTCCTGCTTCATCACCTCGACCGCCCGTGCGCCGCGGACTTTTGTTTCTGCCAGTTGCTTCGCCATTCCAGGGCGTGATCGAGAAGAAGCCAGGAACCACCCCACCGCCAGTCCCACCACCAGCCCGATCGCGACAAACACAATATCCGGCATCGCACACCCCTCGTTAGGTCCTTGCCCTTCCGGGGCGCCGGCGAGTCGCTCGCACTGAGGCAGCGTGCAGCGACCCGACCTGCCAGTGGGCTCGGGGAACTGACTTCGCGAGATGAGTGGCCTACGCGACGTCCTGGCGGTTCCGTGCGGGAACGCCGGCCGGCACCAGTACTTCGATGCCATCGGCGGGGTACATTCTCTCTGCTCTGCCGGTTCGGTCTTCCACGAGCACAGTCACCGCGTCGTAGTCACCGAGCACGCGGACAATTCTCGCCTCCGGCTGTCGCGCTGCATCGAACACCCGGACCATCAGACCGGGTATCAGCGGCAGACCATGGCGATCGGTCGCCTGATCGCGCGTCTTCATGGATCCACCTCAGGGGGTGACGTCTTACGCTGACTCTGCCCACGCGCGGAGGCCGGCAGACGCGGGCCGGGGCCGGGGGATCCAGGGTGTCGCTTACAACCGCGGCGGTGTCCCGGCCATCGCCTCATAGACGAGCGCGACCGGGACGGAGCCGAACGACAGCAGACGGTCGTGGAAGCGGCGCAACTCGAACCCGGGCTCACGGGCGGCCATCTCTCGCCTCAGCGCATGGATCTGTGCTGTCCCCACCAGGTACATCAGCCCCGTCCCCGGGAACATGCTGTTCTTTACCGCCTCGGCGCGCGCGGCCTCGGATGACATCCCGGCCTCGTCGCGGTAGTACGCTTCGGCCTCCTCAAGCGTCCAGCGACCGGTGTGCAGCCGCACGTCCACCACGGCCCGCGCGGCGATGCGCAGCCGCGTGTGAGCCAGCAACAGCAAATCGAACGAATCCAAGAACCCGATTTCTTCCATCAGGTCGGTCGCGTAGCACGCCCAACCTTCGGCCATCGTCCCGCCGCAGAACATGGCGATCCGGCTGGCACAATCGATAGCGGCCACCTGCCCAAACCGGGACGCGGCACGGTGATACGCGTACCAGTTTTGCAGATGATGTCCGAGCCCGGCGTGATGGATGACATGGGTCAGTTTGATGGCGCTCTCATGGGCGCCGGGAGTCACCAGGTAGTCCACTGGGGAGACCCGATCGAAGGCGGCGGGCGCCCGGTAGGAGAGGAAATACAGGAAGGGCGCCGCTTCGCGAGCCCAGACCGGCTGGTTCACAAAGCTGATGGGATAGTCGACCCAGGTCACCAGCGCGTGCCCGGCTGCCGCCTCCCGCGTTTGGTGCCACAACTCTGTGTACCGAGCCTTATATCGCTCTGCGGGTGGACGCCGATCCGCCATCCACGCCAGCGCCTCGCGCCACGACGCCGCGCCGATCGCGCGGGCGTGCGAGTCCAACGCGGCACGCCCGGCGGCGAGGTGTTCTTCACCCAGCGCCTCGATCTCACCGGCGTTCATGGGGACGAAGTGGCCCTGCCGCAGAAGCAGGTCGAGCGCCTCTGCTCCACACCCGCACGCGTCGGAAGCGCTGCGTGGCAGTTCAATCTCCAGGTACTGCGCAAAGGCGCGAAACGCTGCGGCGGCCGCCGCTGCGGCATCGCCAAACTGCGGGTGCCGGATCCCTTCAGCGCGGATGAGATCTTCGACACCTCGCTCCAAGAAGGCCAGCGCGCCGGTGCACTCGCGCCTCGCCCGCTCGATCCATGCCGGATGCGCCCCGAGCAAATTTCTCCGGCCTTGGTCCAGCCACATCGGGATGGCCAGCATCCGCTCGACGGCCGCTTCCACGCGTTCGGGAAGCGGCGCGAAGGGACGCAGGAACAGTGAAAGAACCCCGAAGATCGCTTCGCCGGTGTACAGGCACGGATTCCCGCGGTGAACGTGGCCGGACTGGTACTCCCACCGCTGGATCTCCAGGAATCCCTCGAGCAGCCGGCGATCCATCTCCTGGCTCTCGGGGAGCGTCGTGTGGCGAAACGTCCGCACCCGGGCCAGCAAGGTGTCGATGGCCGCCAGCGCATCCACCGTGCCGCGCTCGGAAAAGTCAGGCAGGCAATCGTCGCGGTCGTGCACGCCGATGAACGTGGCGTTGACGGGAAACATCTGATAGTACCAGGCAAAAAATGTGTCGAGAAGCTCGGGAAATGCCGATGCCCCCGCCCTCGGCTCGGGGATGTTCATATCATGTATCTCAAAGTTTCTGTTAATACCGCCGCGGACACCGAACCGCTGGTCCTCTTGTCCACCGCTCGTTGTTCGATCTCTGCTCTCGGATATCCGTGGCGAGGTGGGCCGACGCTCGGAACCGGACCCGTAACTGAGTCACTCCTTAGCCGCCGTTCGGGTCCCGGTTCCGAGCGTCGGCCCACCTCGCCCCCAATACATCACGATCGCAAACGTTGGGACGCATCCATGTTTATCGGCGGACTACTGGTCTAGCGGCAGGGTGACCCATCCCCGCAGGTGGTGGGACCGCTCGACCGCGTTGATCACTTCCTGCACCCGGGCTCCATCCTCGAAGTTGCCCTGGTTCCGCCCGGACACACCCAGGATCTCGTCGGCAAAGTCCCGGATCAAATTTGCATAAAAGAGCGATCGCCACGACTCGCGGGCGTGTCCGCCGGGCGGATAGAAACGCTCGGGGATCTCCGCCTCGCGAAACTCTACCGCGTCACGCGTCGCCACGCGAACTGTCTCGGCAACCCCGGACTCCTCCACCAGCCGGCAGATGATGGCCCCATGGCTCCCAAACAGGCGCGCCTCGACGCCGGGGTAGTTCCCGATGGTCACAAATGAGGTTTGAATCGAGCCAATCGCGCCGTTGGTGTACTCCACCAGGTGGATGTCGCCGTCGTCGATGTTCATCCGCATCATCCGCCCGGTGGCGCGCACCATACGCTCGGGGACGAAGTTGCGCATGATCCCGCTGGTCCGGGCGTACCCAGCACCAACCCACCACATGCCGATGTCGATGATCGGCGCGCCATAGCCTTCCAGGGAGGACGTCTGCAGCACGGACTGATCGGCCGTATGATCCACCTGGCGCAGCGGCACCTGCGGATCGAGCCATTGGGAATTCTGCTCGTACCCATTAAAGATGAAGGGCTGCCCGACAAATCCCTCATCGATCAGCGCCTTCGCGTACTGCAGACCCGGACTGTAACGGAATGTCAGCCCGACTTTCGTTAGCAGGCCCCGGGTCCTGGCCGCTTCGGCGGCGCGGCGCGTGTCCCCGAAGTCGTACGCCACCGGCTTCTCGCACAGGACGTGCTTGCCGGCCGCGAGTGCCGCCATGGCCAGGTCGAAGTGCGTGTGAGAGGGCGTGGCGATGTCGATGACGTCGAGCGCAGGGTCCCGGACAACGGTTTCCCAGTCGTCGCTGACCCGCCGGATTCCAAGCTGCTCCGCCGCTTCGACGGCGCGTTCCCGGACCACGTCGCACAGGACCGTGACCTCGCACCGCGGGTCGCGCCGCCAGCCGGGGAGATGCGCCGATCGCGCCCAGGACCCCGCCCCCAGAACCCCGACCCGCAGAGTGCGCGCGCTCACGGCCGAAGCCGCGGATCGAGGGCGTCCCGCAGGCCGTCACCCAAGAGGTTGATTGAGAGCACCGCTGCCATGATGGCCAGCCCGGGAAACGTGGTCATCCACCAGGCCACCCGCAGATAGTTTCGCCCTTCCGACAGCAGCGCCCCCCATTCCGGGGTCGGCGGCTGTGCGCCCAGCCCGA
>Ga0209236_1000425_pt1 | contig 24250 bp, 29 predicted proteins | sample GraSoi013_1_40cm_FD_185819 | JGI IMG/M metagenome (GOLD analysis project Ga0209236, IMG submission 185819) | Grasslands soil microbial communities from the Angelo Coastal Reserve, California, USA - Sample 09_27_2013_1_40cm (SPAdes) (version 2) | ecosystem: Environmental > Terrestrial > Soil >... | reverse complement strand
GACGATCAAAGCCGTGACTGATTTCATGTTGAAATGCGCTGAATCCGGCCCCGATGCACCCCAGACTTCTGAGTACGTCACGTCATTGCTTGACGAGCTGCGCACAAGGGTGGCGCACCTGATAAACTGCGACCGCGATGAAGTGGTGCTTGTCCAGAGCACGACTGAGGGGCTCAACATAGCGGCAAACGGCGTTGACTGGAAACATGGGGACGCGATAGTGGTGCGGGGCGGCAGGCACGAGCACTATGCCAACTATTTGCCGTGGGTTTCGCTCTCGCATAGGAAAGGAGTGCAGTTGAGGGAGCTTGCCATAGACGAAAGTGGCTACTTTGACCTCGGCGATCTTGAAAAATTGATCAAGGGCGCGCGGCTAATCACTATGAGCCACGCGTTGTACAACACCGGCGCAATAATGCCGCTTGAAGAAGTCGGCCGGATTGCACAACAAAATAACGCGCTGTTTTGCGTGGACGCGGCCCAGAGCGCCGGCACGATCCCAATTGATGTGAAAAAAATGGGTTGTGACTTTATGGCGTTTCCGGGCTTCAAGTGGCTGTGCGGCCCTACTGGGATAGGCGCCTTCTACTGCAGCAAAAAGGCATCTGAACTGCTGTCGCCGCAGACCATCGGGAGCGAGTCAGCCACGCTGTCAGAACACAACGTCATCTCCTACCTTGGCATGCCAGCCAGATTCCAAGCGGGATTTCGGAACTACCCCGGGGCCGCTGGCCTTGAAGCCTCTCTGAGGTACGTACTTAGGATAGGCCTTGAGAGCGTCAGGAAAAAGAACATGAAGGCGGCAGGGATCTTGCGCGACGTAATAGGCAAGATCCCGGATGTGAGGTTATACGGCCCAGACGATGAAAATAAGCGCACATCGATTGTCACTTTCACAGCGACGACTGATTCATCGATTTTAGTAAAAAAGCTGGAACAGAACAACATAATATTTGCTTCAAGGGACATCGGCGGTGGAAAGAAAGCGGTAAGAGCAGCGCCCCATTTCTTTAACAGCGAAGAGGAAGCAGAGACTGCTGCGAGCTATGTCAAGAACTTTCTCCGATGACTACTTCTTTTTCTGCTCGCCTTGTCCTTCAATCACAATCATTGTCAGCGTTGACCGGACTTTGTCAATGCGTCTGACATGCCATGTTATTGTTTCGCGCAACTTGTCCATTGAGTCTGATCTGATTTTGGCGATGATGTCATAGACTCCATAGACCCCAGAAACTTCAATAGCTTCTTGAAGCTTTTTGATTTCGCGGATAATTTCTTCTTCAGAACCGAGGTCGCAGTTGATAAGGACATATGCTGTTGGCATATGGAACTATCGTTCCGTGAGTAATTAAACAGATCGTATTACAACCTCTCAAGCAGAGTTATTAATGACGTTCTGACTTCAAAAATTGGCACATGAGAGTGATCGACCTTACAATGCGGATTACACCCTCGATCACGGTATTCCCCGGATCGCCTCAGCCGTCTTTTATTCCGTGGTCCAGTTTTCAATGCCACGGCTACGACTCTGAGGCGATGTTCATGAGTACCCACACGGGCACGCATGTCGATGCCCCTTCCCACTTCGCCCCGGGCCTTGCAAGCATCGACATGATCCCAGCACGCAGACTCGTCTGCAACGCTGTCCTGATAAAGGCGCCTAAGCGTGCAAACGAGCTAGTAGAGCGCGAAGATCTTGCAAACGATCAGGTAAGAAAAGGTGACACTGTGGTAATCGCGACAGGTTGGGAAAAGCATGTCGCAGGCAGCGATTACATGACGAAAAACCCGGGACTGTCAAAAGAGGTTGCAAAATACTTTGCAAGGAAGAAGGTCAATGCAGTTGCAATTGACGGTCCAAGCATCGACGCGGGGATTGACAGCGAATTTACTGCTCATAATATCTTGCTGCCTCGTAATATACTGGCTGTCGAGAACCTTTGCAATGTAAGCAAGATATCAACAAACCGATTCATGTTATTAATTAGCCCACTCAAACTTGGAGGCGCAACAGGATCGCCTGTACGCGCGCTCGCAATGGTGTAAAAATGTCTTTTACTACTGTAGAGTCCTATAGATACAAGATCAAGAACCACTTTGCAACAACCTTTTTAGAGCCTGCACGAAACTCATGTGCATGGAGTTGGAACGCCCACGAAAGATGGAGCTCCTTCACACGCCCAAGTCAGAACTACTGAGGCTCATGAGGGAAAATTCCCTGACTGTTGATGAGGTCGTCTTTCTTTTTGGATCAAACAAGGTGGCCACTGCCGACATCAGGATGAACGCGCCGACGATCTGTGACAAGCTGCTGACGATGTTCTTCCGCCAAGCAGTCAATCACGCGACTGTCCCCCCTATTACTGCATAGTTTTTTTCTGTTCTACCTGTGAAGTGTAGCTGTCGAACCACGTCGGCAGATCAATGTACTTGTCTGTAGTAAAGTGGTAACCTATGCCGGCATCCCACGCTTTTGCAGTTTCGCCTGCAGCATTTGATTCGTTGATGCAGCCTGTGCAGTACTCGTTGCTCGACACGCCCATAAAGCGCGATGACGGGTACTTGTGCATCCATGGTATCTGACCGTAATACACCCATTCCTCCTCCAAGCTGACGATATCAGAGATCAACATTATTCTTTCGGACACTTTATAGTGACCGGGGTTCATTACAACGAGCTTGTCTTGCCCGTAGCTCTTTACTTGCTTGTCGATTGCCTCATAGTACCTGTACTCGACGTCGGTCTTAATGTTGGTCACTTCGTCCACAAAGATGCCGTCAACTCCTGACGACATCTGGCTACCGATGTCGGCCTTGACAGCATTTAGGTCCCGTGCGCCGTAGTTCGTCCAGGCGTACGTAAGGACCTTGATGCCGGCATCTTTGAATTGCTGCTGCACGCTAGGCGTCAGGTTCAGTTCGCCGTCCGGGAACGAATGCTGCACTATAACAAGCTCGGGCCTGGCCGCTAGGATCCTAGTAGCCTGATCTGTCACTTTGCCGTTTTCATCAACCAAATGTCCGTAATAAATCACGTAAAGGTGCTCCGACTTTTCGGACGTAACCTTTGCAAATGGCAGCGTGATTGAAGCCGCCGCCGCGCCCGCAAAGGCTACTGATGTGACGATGATTATTGCGAAGTAAGATCTCTTCTTAGTAGATTGCACTAGTAATGATAGAATTCCTGCTTTTTATGGTGGAACATTGATATACCATTAAATTATGCTGCGTAGGAGCGTAAATTGCTCTGGGCCCGTAGCTCAGCCAGGTAGAGTACCGGACTTTTAACTTTCATGGAAAGAAATCCGGCTGTCTCGGGTTCGAATCCCGACGGGCCCGCTTCTATTCGATCATTGTAACGGGCGACACGCGCTCGTATATTGGGAACGAAACTGTAAATGTAGCCCCCTTGGCGTTCTTGTTATTCATTGCTTTTATGGTGGCTTTGTGAGCTTCGACTATTGACTTTGTGATGAATAGTCCGAGCCCAGTGCCCCTCTCATTCTCATTTGTCTTTGTTACAAATTTGCTAAAGAGTATTGGTAGGATCTCTTCTGGGATGCCGGTTCCATCATCCGTCACTTTTACTTCCACCAATCCATTGTCACGGTCAGTATGAGTTCTTATTGAAATAGTACCATTCTTGGCAAACTTTACGGCATTGTTAATGATATTTAGAAATGCTTGCATTAGACGGTGCTCGTCTCCCAGAATCTTGACGCGATCGTCATCTAGGTCGATATCGATGGTTATGAGGTCATCTTGACTACAGAACTTCGTAGACGAGGATACTAATTCCTCGACTAATTGCGAGACATCAAGGGGTTTCATGTCGTAGGTAAAAGTTCCACTCTCAATCTTGCCCACGTCCAGCAAATAAGTCGCCATTTCGGCCAGCTTTTTGACCTCAGATGAAATAGTTTTCCATGCTTGATCACTGTTGATCAAACCTTTCTCGGCAAGCTGCACGGAACCCAGAATGAGCTGGATGGGCGTTCTGAGCTCGTGTGCTGCAATCATGATAAAGTCGGTCTTCATCGCATCAAGCTTCCGGAGTTTTGCGTTCGCAGCGGATAGCTCTTTATTCCTGGCTGCGAGCTCTTCGTTGATCTTCTTAAGGTCCTCACTCTGGTTTACCAGTTTCGCGTTTGCCTGTTGGAGAATCTTCTCCTTTTCGATAAGCTCGTCGTTAACGCGCTGTAGGTCAAAAGTTTTCGTCCTGATTCGCTGGGAGAGGTTGTTATCCAGTTCAATCATTCTTTTTCTCATAACTTCAAATGCCATGATTAACTGTGATAGCTCGTCAGTGTTCTTGAATTTACCTTTCGTAAGTGCAGCATCATAAATCTGAAAAGCAAAATTACCTTTTGTTATCTGCTCTGCGCCTTTTCCTAGTTTCTTCAGAGGATGCAAGATGATTGCCGCCAGCAGTATCCCAAGGACTCCCATCGCCGAGGCAAAGATGATTATGACTTTCTGGAATAGTAGCATATGAGGAGCACCTTGTACAGGTGATAATAGGTAATAGGCAGCTGCGCCTCCGAGGACTATGAAGGTTACGAAAAAGCTAACAAGAATCTTTGATACTATTTTCATAATTTTTCCTTCTAGACATGCAAGAAGAGCTGGTATTTGCCCCCGTCTGTTTGGAAGTATTTCGGCGCTAAACCTCTGTGTATGTAAAAGGTACTACAACTGGCATTACCTGTAATATGGAGAAAATGGGTACCGGGATTTCGCGCTTGGCTCAAGTGAAAATATTTCTTTAACGACAAGAGTCCACACCTTTTTTGGTTTCTCATAGATTCCAAATTCCTTGAGTCTGGTCTCCGCCTGCGAAATCAATTTCGGGTCACTTTGTCCTTCAGCGTCACCTTTCAGCTGGTAGCCGCCTTGCGTGTCCCTATCAAATACAGCGGCAGTCACTTTAGGCCACGCATTGATGTTGTGGAACGTCTTATTTTCGAAGGCGTCTGCGAAAAGTAGCTTTTCGTTCTCCAGTATGCCGAGAACGTACCTAGGAGAGATGTTAGGTATCCCGTCGGCACTGACGCTACCGACAAGGACGACGTGCTCCTGCTTTATTATCAGTCGTATGATGTCTTCTTTGATTTGAACCAACTTGCTACCAGATGGTTTTACAGTGGAACGGGTTAAAAGTTTTGTACATTAGGGCAATATCGAGTAGCTGAGTGAGAAATCAGCAGCCTTGGAAATTGTCATTCGAGATGTTTCAGTAGCTGCTAATATGCCGAACTGACTTGTACGATTAGATTGCTCTTCCTTTTTGGAGTTTTTTCAGTCCATGAAGTAGATCCTGCACTTGTTGGTGTGTAGGGTTCAGATCCTTTACATCTTTAACCCTGACATTTAGCTTTTCTAGCTCCGTATAAATTCCCTTATCCTCTATGAGTTCTACAAAGGGGTCGAGCTCAAATGGCTTCTGGATCAGCTCGACTACTTGCTGTAGCGTTTTAACAGACTCCACGAGCGTGTCAAGAACGTAGGCAGATGCAAAAAGGATCCTCTGCTTTGGTTCAGTTGCGAGGATTTCCTTAGCAACTTCCATTCCATCCTTTTTTGGCATGCGGTAATCCAAGACTACTGCGTCAAATGGTGGTCTTGATATCTTGGATTTGCGAGATGATTCTTGATGCTCGAGCTCCTTGTAAAATTCATCAAGGCATTGTTCACCATCGTGTGTGACCACTACATCGTGATTCCTGTCTCTAAGGGCAAGTTCGTACTGCATTAGTATGTCAGACTCATCCTCGGCTATCAGAATCTTCATCTAGGCATCAGCTAATTGTTCTCACGTATAGCCTAGAGCCTGTTAGAATTATTACATACATTTGCCATGAAGTCCACACTAACCAATAGAGAATAAAATAACGAAAAGTCCGCCGTCAAGGACACAGCGGCCATGCCTGTAGATCGACCTTAACAATCCTCCAATTCGTATCATAATAGGGGCTTTTTACTATTCCTGAAATCAAGAATGTCTAGGATTGCTTTTCACTATCTTGATCATAGTCTAGTTTTTCGTCAATCTTTTTCTGCAGCTCCTTGTACAGCTCGTACCTCTGGGTCCATCTTGAAAGTATGAACCACTGTCTTATTCCTATCACTATCCACGCGAGTACGAAGACGACTACTATAGCCCCTGCTATTCGAAAGGCGGAGTTATCCGGAGGTCCGTTATGCGGCTGCCCATTCCAGAATGAGCTTCCTCCAGCTAGCGCAAAGGTAGTGATAAATGTCCCGGGCACAACTATTATGATAGAGACTATCATGATCAGAAACATCTTTTTGGTCCTATTTAGCTGGCGGACTATCTCGTCCATTATCTGAAAGATGTTCTGTGCAGGCTTGCCGTCTTTGGATGCTCCCACTAACTCATTCTCCTCCCTTGTGTTATAAAAAATATGGTAACTTTGTTACGTGTCATTTTTTTTGTTCAGCCTCTCCTCTCGGGAACAGCGCTTCGTACGGCTCCAGTATTTCTTGAAAAATTGCCCTTCCCTTTTCTGAAACCTTGTATTTGATTATAGTTTTGTTGCCCCACGGCTCTTCAAACCTTACTATCAGGTCTTTCTCAACCATGTCATCAATGATTCCCTTGTGTTTCACGTTGTTCAGCCCGCAATAGCTCATAAGCTTGCTCTGATTGAGCTCGCCGTACTCTGACAGCTTCAGTATCACATCTTTTCTGATGTAGACCCTGTCGCGGTATTCGTGGACCAATTTAACCAGATTTCTCGGGCTTAATAGCTGCGGGATTAATTTCTAAATGTGAATAGCAATAACCGTCAAGGCGCGGCATGTCTCTCACTAACATTGTAGTGGACCCTTCCTAAAATTGCTTGCCAGCCGAGCTACATTAAGGGTGTGGTAACTAAGTTACGTGTCATGGGTCAACAATGGTTAAAATAATTCGCTGGCAAGTTCATACATGTCTAGAAATCTTCTGAGCAAGAAGGTGATAATAGCTGCCATAATTGCTGCCGGCGCGGTGTCTGCCATTTTGGTGGCGTCGTCGATAGCACAGGCAACTGCACAACAACTGCAGCAGAAAATGATGTGGTCGGGCGAAGGAATGCCGAAAATAAACGGCTCTGTGAACGTAGCAAATGAGACAAGTGATTTCATAAGTGAAAATGTCAAGGTGTCGTTCGTCACAGCCGCACAAACCGCGCAGGGGCAGGTGGCTGATGGAAAAGTGCTTGGCGGGCATTTGGGGGTAGTGCAAGGATACCTTGCATACACATTCTTCGTGGCAAATACTGGAAATCAGACGGCATATATGGTCATAGTCGATGTTGGAAACGGTGAAGTGCTTTACACCTCACAAGGTCAGCCATTAGGCTCCTTTGGATCAATGTCTGGACACTGGGTCGGAGATTGGCATGGAGGATGGGGCGGACCTTGGAAAGGGCACGGATTTGGCTGGGGATTCTGGCATTAACCCCATTCTTCTTCTGGTTAGAAATCTGAGGAAAGTCAGCGACAACGATCGAGACTTAGTGCTATCCTCCGATTGCAAACTATCAGTAGAATAATATAATGCGTACCAACGACAAACACTCATGCATGCCAAGAAATGGCTTGATAATCAGGTATCGTTAGCTCCGGTAGAGAATCAGACTATTGCAGTTATCGGTTACGGCATCCAAGGGCGCGCTCAAGCGTCCAACATGAAGGACTCTGGCCTCAAGGTCATCGTCGGCCTCAGAAAAGGAGGAAAGACGTGGACGCAAGCCGAGGCAGAGGGCCACAGGGTGATGGAAGTTGCAGAGGCGGCCAAAGCTGCCGACATTATCCACGTTTTGATTCCGGACATGGAGCAAGCCGACACGTACAAGAAAGAAATTGCAAAATACGTAACAGAAGGAAAGGCGCTTTCCTTTTCGCACGGTGCGTCAATCTACTGGAAATGGATAGTGCCGCCCAAGAACGTGGACGTGATTATGGTTGCTCCGAAGGGCCCTGGCCAGCGCGTCCGGGAGCTCTACCAAGAAGGATTTGGGACACCTTCGCTTGTCGCAGTCTACCAGGACCACAAGGGCAAGGCCTGGGATCGCGTCCTTGCAATGGCGAAGGCGATAGGAAGCACCAGACCCGGCGTATTGCAGACGACGTTTAAGGAAGAGGTAGAGACTGACTGGTTCGGCGAGCAGGTCGACCTGTGCGGCGGCGCCCACGCGATGGTCATGACCGCCTTTGAGACGCTTGTCGAGGCCGGGTACCAACCAGAGGTCGCGTATTTCGAGTGTGTGCACGAATTGAAGCTAATCGTGGATTTGATCCAGAAATACGGTATCACAGGCATGTACAACCGCGTGAGCGAAACGGCAAGGTACGGAGGCCTTACGCGCGGACCACGCGTCGTGGACAAGGAAGCCAAGAAAAAGATGAAAGAAGCGCTCAAGGAGATCCAGTCTGGCGAGTTTGCCGATGAGTGGGTCAGCAAGTACAAGAAGGAGGGTAAGAACTCGTTTGCGCGCTACATGAAGGAAATAGAGAACCACCAGGTGGAAAGGGTGGGCAAGGAGATGCGCAGGATGATGTGGCCTGACGCACCTGAAGTCTGAATCCTGCTACCGGCTTCTCAAGTTGGCGTCCTATTAGCCATCGTGTAGGGATTTCGCCAGCACAATAGTTCACTATTTTGGTGTCTATTTGCGCTTCTGTTGTATACGTTCCGTGATGTGCTTGATTATCACGGCAAGCGGAGTACCGGGCCCAAAGTTGCCAGTCACGCCTTGCTTTTCAAGTTCCTTCCTGTCGCTTTCGGGGATTATGCCGCCGCCAACAATAAGGATATCACTCGCGTCCTCGTCCTTCAGCAGGCGTGCGACCTTCGGGAACAACGTAAGATGGGCGCCATTTAGCAGGCTCATTGCCACCACGTCGACGTCCTCGTCTATGGCCATACTTGCGACCTGCTCTGGCGTGCAAAACAACCCCGAATAAATGACCTCCATGCCGGCGTCACGGAATGCCCTGCATATGACAAGCGCCCCTCTGTCGTGGCCATCTAGCCCAAGCTTGCTTACCAGGACGCGTATTGGCTTTTTCTGCCGTTGTTGTTGTGCCGACATTACATTTGGGGATTGGCTTTTCCACTTAAAATATTTATTCAATGCGGGCATGGGCCAGTAAACAACAATGTGTAGTGCACCTACACGCTCGAATGTCTAGGCTTTTGCTGTTGCGCCCTTCCCTTATTCCCGTCAAGACCAAGTCGTCCTACCGCAGGAGCTTTGAAACAGATGTCAACAATGCCAGCTTCTTGTCTGCTGTAACCAATGCTCCCAATAGATCCAAATTGGACTAGAACAATCCGGCTCAATGTAATAGCCAGTCCGATACGACGTGCTAACTCTGCATGTTGCAGAAAAGGATGTGTTGCGGGTTCTGCCAAGCCATAAATACAAAAGCTGCCATACTACTGCATGGCCTCGCCATCTGAAGAAGTCGAGGAGCTCAGGGAAAAAACTGTTAGGGAGCAGATTGACCTCTACAGGCAGCTGAGGGAGCAATTGGTCCGTGAAGTTGAAAGGTACCGCATAGAAGGCAAAGACAGACTCGCTGGCATTATTTCCGAATCGCTCAAAGAGTAGACAAGAATTCGTTAATATTGTACACTCTACAAACAACGGAATGTGCTTCCCATAGTAAAGGGACTGCTGGAAGGCGAACGGCGCGCCCTTGCAAGGGCTATTTCCATTATTGACAACGATGAACCCCAGTCCCGGGAAATAATAAAGGAGATCTTTAGCAAGACTGGCGACGCAAGGACGGTGGGGTTCACCGGCCCAGGGGGCGCTGGCAAGAGCTCGCTTGTCGGTAAGCTGATACCTGAATGCCAGGCTTTGGGATACAAAGTCGCTATCCTTGCAGTAGACCCGACAAGCCCGGTAACAGGCGGCGCGATTCTGGGCGACAGGGTCAGGATGCAAGACAACCTTGATGACGAAAAGGTGTTCATGAGGAGTATGGCATCGAGGGGTGCCGTAGGAGGCGTATCAAAATCATTGCGAAATGCCATCAGGATTTTGGACGCGGCAGGCTACAACCTGGTGCTGGTTGAAAGCGTGGGCGCAGGACAATTAGAAATCGAAATATCAAGAGTGGTCGACCTGACGGTGGTAGTATTTACGCCAAATACAGGCGACAACGTGCAAGCAGTCAAGGCAGGCCTGACGGAAATCGGTGACATGTACGTCGTCAACAAGGCCGACCTTGAAGGGGCTACTACACTGTATCAGACAATAGTTGACCTGATAGGGGATACGGAACGCAAGCCAGTCGTGCTCAAGACATCTGCCAAGACGGAAAAGGGCGTCCACGAACTAGCCAAGAATATTGATAAATTACTAAAAGAAAAAAGCATTAATTATAAAGAACGCGAGAGAAAGATGTTCGAGGACGAGTTGAGAGACATGGTTTTGAATGTGGTCGAGAAAAAGGCTTCATTTTTGCTTTCGAGCAACAAGAAATATTCAGAGTTTGTCGACAAGTTAGCCAAGAAAGAGATCGATCCTTATGCGGCGGCCGAAGAGTTGGCGGCCGGCCTCTTCAGGTGATCATTATGACAAAACCAAACGGGAACTTCAAGACCGATTCCAACATACCTGTCAAGCGGGTTTACAACAAAAAAGATCTAGCAAAGTATGACGGCCGCCATGACGAAGAACCCGGGAAATACCCGTTCACGCGTGGTCTATATCCAAATATGTACCGCGAGCGTGTCTGGACGATGCGCCAGTACAGCGGCTTTGGCAGCGCGGAGGAGACCAACAAGCGCTTCAAGTTCCTCCTTGACCATGGCCAGACAGGATTGTCATTGGCCTTCGACCTTCCAACTCAGACTGGTAGAGACTCGGACGACTCGCAGTCGGAAGGCGAGGTCGGCAGGACTGGAGTTGCGATCAGCTCAATTAAGGATATGATGACCTGCTTTGCCGGCATACCACTTGACAAAGTCAGCACGTCCATGACTATCAATTCTACTGCTTCGACACTGTTGTCGCTTTACATTACAGTTGCCGAGTCGCAGAGTGTGTCGCCGGACCAGCTCCGAGGAACTACGCAGAACGACATCCTGAAGGAATACATTGCGCGAAATACCTACATCTATCCACCTAAGCCGTCAATGCGGATTATAGGTGACATGATCGAATACTGTTCTAAAAAAGTACCCCAGTGGTACCCTATCAGTATATCCGGCTACCATATGAGAGAGGCTGGCTGCAACGCCATTCAAGAGCTTGCATTCACGTTTTCAAACGCGATTGAATACATCGAGACCTGCACTGCGAGAGGTATGAAGGTTGATGACTTTGCCCCCCGGCTTTCGTTCTTTTTCTGTTGTACCATGGAGTTTTTTGAAGAGATTGCCAAATTTAGAGCTGCAAGACGCATTTACGCAAGAATAATGAAGGAGAGGTTTCGTGCAAAGGACCCCAAATCGATGCACTTGCGCTTCCATGTGCAGACATCCGGCGAATCACTGACTGCGCAGCAGGTCGACAACAACATTGTCCGGGTTACGACTGAAGCGCTGGCCGCTGTCCTTGGTGGATGCCAGTCGCTACACACTAATTCAAGGGACGAAGCACTCGCGCTGCCGACCGAGGAGTCGGTCAAGGTGGCACTTAGAACGCAGCAGATAATAGCGAGCGAAACGGGTGTCATCAAGACAGTCGACCCAACGGCAGGCTCGTTCTATATAGAGCGCCTTACAAGCAGGATAGAGGACGAAGTGAAAAGGTACCTCAAAAAGATTGACAGAATGGGCGGCGCGATGATCGCGGTGGAGAGAGGGTTTTTCCAGGAAGAGATCAGGAACAATGCCTACCAGTTAAAGAAAGAGATCGACGAAAACAAGCGCGTCATTGTGGGCGTCAACAAGTATCAGGACGCGCAGGATGTCGAACCCAAGCTCAACAAAATAGATCAACAGATAGAGAACAGGCAGATAGCGAGGCTTAAGGAATTGAAGAGCAGTCGCGACAGGACAAAAGTGGATCACGCATTGTCGCAACTGCAAAAAGCCGCTGAAAAGGGTGAAAACCTGATGCCGCACATCATCAACTCAGTGAAGAGCTACAGCACGCTTGGCGAAATAAGCAGCACCCTCAGGACAGTCTTTGGCAAGTACGAGCCCAAGGTATCGTTCTAAGATATCTTAAATAAACCAAAACAAGCAAAATATTATGCTGAAATGAGAGTCGACCACATCGCCATAGCCGTAAAAAACTTGGAAGAGGCGCTCAAGAATTATCAGAAGATATTGAACGTTGACCATCTTGAAATAGAAGATGTGCCAAACGAAAAGGTCAAGGTTGCGATGCTGATGTTGCAAGACACTCGGATAGAACTGATGGAGCCGACGTCCCCGGACAGCCCGATATCAAAGTTCCTGCAAGAGCGTGGCGAAGGCATACATCACATTGCAATCACGACAGACGACATCGAAAAAGATGTTGCAAGGGCGTCTGCCAACGGCATGAAGATGCTGGGCGGCCTGCGTACCGGTTCATACGGCCGCAGGATCACGTTCATACATCCAAAGTCACTTCATGGCGTGCTGACTGAGTTCTGCGAAGCTCCTCAAGAGAACGGCAAAGAAGAATAAGCACGTTCCTATTTTGTTCTGTATTGCATAACTGCGCGCAGCTTGTCAAGCTGCTGACTGAAAGCGTAGAGAGGAATCGCGCTGACGCAATACTGCTCTCAGGTGGGCTTGATAGCTCCATACTGGCAAGCATACTGCATCCAAAATATTCGGTGGTGGTGGGATTTGGTTCTGATGCCCCGGACCTTGCCTACGCAAGACAGGTTGCAGAAAAATACAGCAAAAATCATGTCGAAAGTGTCTTTGCTCAAGACAGGATGGCAGAGCTGGTGGCTCAGGTCATACAGGTTTTGAAGACCTTTGATCCGATAGAGATCAGAAATTCAGCAGTTGCACTCGCCGGCATAGAGCAGGCTAAAAATGACGGGTATTTAGCAATAATGACAGGCGACGGCGCCGACGAGCTTTTCGCCGGCTACAACTATCTTTCCCGTTATTATTCTGACGTGCAGAAGCTCAATTCAGAATTGCGCCGGCTCTGGCAGGTCATGCATTTTTCGTCGAAAAAACTGGGCAAACATGTCGGTGTTGAAGTAAAGACGCCTTTCCTTGACGAAGGGTTTGCTATGTTTGCAAAATCAATCAGTGCGAGCGAGAAGGTGGGTGAGCACGGCGGCAAAAATTGGGGCAAGTTTATCCTCAGAAAATGCTTTGAAACCAAGCTTTGCGACCTCGTGTGGAGGCCCAAGCTTGCGCAGGAGCAGGGGGCTGCCACAGACAAATATCAAAACTTTATTGAAGAAAGGATTGATGACCTGATTTTTGCAAGCAAGGTGAGGACTGCGAAAGAGCTGGACGGCGTCAGAATTAGGAGCAAGGAGCACCTGCACTATTACGCAATTTTCAGAATGTACTTTCCGCCACCAGAAGAAGAGGATTGCGAATCGCGCTGCCCTGAATGCCGGGGCTGCATGAAGGATGGCAGGTTCTGTAGGACTTGCGGCGCCTTTCCGGTTACGCCAAAATCACTTTGAATACTTGCCTGGCTTTTTCATAAAGATCCTCTTGCAGCCTTCGCAACAAAAATAGTAGGTCTTGTCATGGTGTTCGTGACTCACTGCAAGTTCTTGATCCATTTCAATCCCGCAGACAGGATCAACAGGCACAATTTCCAACACTAGTGGTTGCGTATTTATTGTTTACCCAAAATCTCAGTAAGGCAAAACTGACTGACGAGTCAGTTATACTTATTAAGCAGACACCAATTTCTATAGAATGTTTGGCAGGCAAGAACTTGAATAATGGGAGCGATGACTCGATCGTTCTCAGAGTTGAAAACATCGTTAAAGTATTCGAGTCCGCGGCAGGCAGAGTAGCAGCTCTGAGCGGACTGAACCTTTCCATAAGGAAGGGCGAGTTTGTTTCAATTGTTGGACCTTCGGGCAGCGGCAAGTCGACCCTGCTTAACATGATAGGTGCCCTTGACAGGCCAACATCCGGAAGGGTAATCATAAACGGCCTTGACGTATTCTCGCTTTCAGATGCTGAGCTTGCCACGATGAGGAATCATCTCATGGGCTTTATCTTCCAGTCGTACAATCTGATAAACAGGACGACCGTCCTCAAGAATGTGCAGCTGCCGGCAATCCTGTCGGGCATGGAAGGCAGCAAAATGGAACAGCGCGCAATGAAAATTCTTGATGTCCTTGGTATCAACGACAAGGCAAAGTACAAGCCCACCAACCTGAGCGGAGGTCAACAGCAGAGGGTCGCGATAGCGCGGGCGCTCATGAACGACCCCGCGATAATCCTCGCGGACGAGCCAACAGGCAATCTCGACACAAAGACAGGGCAAGAAGTGTTCGACCTGCTAAAGATGCTGTCGAGCAAGTTCAGGCGCACGATAGTGATGGTGACGCACAACCACGAGCTTGCTGAAGCCACCGACCGGGCAATCTACATCCGCGACGGCATGATTGAAAAGGAGGTCGTATACCACTAGTGATGTATTCAACAATAATTCTCCTGTTGCTTGCAGGTCTGATTTTGATCCCCGCAGGTGTGTATGCGCAAGAGCGCGGACCAACCAAAGAAGAACTCATTGAAGCCAACTATAGCGGGCCGGTATACCTCGATTCATTCTGGACTTCTAGTTCAAATAACAGGACTGAAGTAGACGTCGGTCCTGGCGACGGCGCTTCCACTCTTGCCGTCGTACTCGTAAACAGGGGCCCGTCAGACATTGTTGGAATCACCGGCCGCCTGACGCTTCCAGCCGACTTCAAGGCGACCGGCAAGTCAGCCGGAGCCCCTGCAGTCGCTACTTTCAACCAGCTTGCAGCAGTTGGAGACACGTTTACCCTCTTTTTCGACTTAGATGTGCTGGATACTGCATCTGTTGGGGAATATACTGCGCAATTGTCGGTGGATTATTCAAAATTCTTTGAGACAGGGGCGCCAAGGAACGCACAGATGGATGTCCCATTCGGGTTAACTGGCGAAGTCATTGTGTCTGTAAGCAGGATTTCTATCAATGAAGGAAATGCGAGTGCCCAGATAATCGCCGGCAAGATTGAAGATTATGAATTCAGTGTGACAAATAACGGAACGGCTCCCATGACAAATGTCGTCGTAACAATGGAATCCCCTTCAGAATCTGTAAAGATCCTTGGAGATTCAAGATGGACTATCCAGAGAATCGACGAGGACTCGAAGGCAAATTTGGCCACAAGATTATTTGCAGCAAATTCATTGATTGGAAATCCAGCTTCATTTGATGTGGCAGTAAAGTACTCTTCCAACGGGCAATCAAGCACTGAAAATTTTGTACTGGGAACCTATGTCGCAGGCGAAATTAGCATAAGAGCTTATGACATTGCAATAAACTACATTGGGAGCACCCCCAACATCGTCGGGAACCTCTTGAACGAGGGCAACACGGTGGCCCTTTTTACCACGATCGAAATTACAGATGCAAAGAACCTTGTATCAAACCTGCCACCCCCGCAATACATCGGCGACTTGGAGGCGAATTCTCCACTGCCATTTAGCATTCCGGTAGATGTTGACACTAGATCCGGCGAAGGAACCTATCCTGTTTCGCTCAAGATAAGCTACAAGGACAACCTAAGGGAGATCCACACACTTGACATCAATTCCGGGGTGCAATTCGCACCTAAACAGCCTAGTGACGACTCGGCCCAAAACAGCGGCATGCTTGCGAACATGCCGGTAGGCATCGGGGCTGCTGCTGTCGTGGCTGCGATCGCTACAGCTGTGGTATTCAAAAGAAGGAAAAAGGCGGCTCTTAAGCGTACTTTTCAGGCAGGCAAGGATGACGACATCGAGTCTGTACTTGACAGCCGCAACAAACAGGATCATAAATGACAATCATCCAGATCTTGTCCCTGTCATTTGGCGCGCTGAGGGAGAGAAAAGTCAGATCAGCGTTGACGGTGCTCATGGTCATTGTCGGCAGCGCCCTAATGACTGCGCTCAACGGCCTTGGCGCCGGCTTTGGTGCATTCATAGACCAGCAGTTTTCTCAGCTTGCGCCAAACATACTTTTTGTTACAAGTGCGCAGGAGAGTAATCAGGGACCACTTGGCGGAGGTCCTCCGCCTGCCCCCAAGATCACGCTGAATGAAGCAGTCGTCAGCAGGATAAGGTCACTCCCGTTCGTGGACGACGTCATACAGTCGTACCAGGGGCAAATTACACTCCAGTCAAGGGGCAAGTCTGTCGACACCATTGTCTTTTCAATTGATCCGCAAAAGCTCTATATCCTGGCTCCCACGCTCGAATTCGTCGAAGGTTCAAGCATAAGACAGAATGACCCTTCTGCTATACTGGTTTCAGATAGAGTGGCAAACCCGCCCGGCGACGACACGCCGTTTGCGACAGTAGGCCAATCGCTACGCGTGACATACTCGTTCGTTGATGCCGACACTGGCAAGCAGAAAGAAGAATCGAGAAGCTTTGTCGTCAGCGGCATAATGCTTCCTACCGGTAACCCCACCATTGACAACGCAGTTGTGTTTAACAGGATATCAGGAGACTCGCTGTTGAACAAGGCCGGCAAGTACGACGCGCTTTTGGTCGCAGCTGAAGACGGCGCGCACGTTGCGTTCGTGGAAGAGGAGATAAGAAATCTTTACGGGAAAGACATCGGAATCACCACGCCGGAGGCAATCCTAAAAACCATTCAGGAGTTTACATCAGGCTTTACTTCGTTTATCCTGAGCATTGCTCTTGTCGCCCTGCTGGTAGGAGGCGTCGGAATCATTACTACGCTTTACACGTCGGTCATGGAGAGAATAAGAGAGATCGGCACGATGAAAGCGATTGGGGCGCAGAACGGCTTCATTCTGTCACTGTTTCTCGCAGAGGCTATGACTATAGGCATATTTGGCGCAACTCTTGGCATAGCACTTGGCATAGCAGGAGGGTATGTGCTTGTCGCCGGCTTTGCTTCACAAGGCCCCAACTCTTCAGGACTCACGCCGGTATTCTTGCCAACTGATCTAGCGTATGTGTGGGGGCTTTCGGTTGGACTTTCCATCCTCGCTGGGAGTTACCCTGCGTGGAAGGCATCAAGGCTGCCGCCGATAGTCGCGCTCCGGAGAGAATAAAAAATGCGTGCTGTTGTCTTCAATCATGCCTTTTTGTCAATGCAAGATTGGATATGACGTGTGCTTTCATCGCGATTCCGTCTGTCATGACCATTTCGATCGGTCACTAGGTGGGCTGACGACTAGATCTTTGCAGTAGCTGAAACGAGAGCTGCCAAGATTATAGCGAGCAACGTTGGTCCCAGATTCATAGCTGTTTATCTAGTGAGATCAGTAAGAATTTTGTAGTGTGGTGAAAAAGGAGAATGTACAATAATTCTGTAAGAAAAAGAGAAAAAGCGTGCGTCTGGATTTTCCAGACGCTTCGTCGAAACCCGTTTATGGGATGGACCTGCTGTATAGCTTGCCTTCGAGTGCTAGCTTGTACATTTCGGCCACATATGGGTTCTTTGCAGGTGTTTCTGCACCCAGCTCTACCAGTCTGGCGTACACTCTGACTACGTAGGCCAGAGCACCCATGAATGCCACGACGACACCCATGTTGAACATCCAGTGGTTAGGAACTGCGAAGATTTCTTCGACGAACCAGAAGTGCCACATCTCGTTGACACCGATTGTGAACATCGTGGCTAGGTAGCCAATGATGGTGATTTTCAAACCGGTGTTCATCGAGTTGCCCGGACCCCTAAGGATTGGTACCTTTCTGTCGTACATTGCGACCATACCCCAACCCAGTGGGAGAGCTACGAAGTGGCTGTATAGCCACCAGTGAGCCGGCGTAAATGCGGAGTCTCTGATTGCTGTCTGGTGCAGCGAGCCGTCGACAAAGTTGTCGACTTCTACTGAGGCTGCAATTGAACCCAGCATGATGACCATGATGTAGATCTTTTTCAGTCTTTGGATTTCGACTTCCTTTGGTATCAGTGCTGGCATCTGAGCCATGAGTTACCTAGGATACTTACCAGTATATTAACTTGCATTTCAGGTTTAGACGATAAAAAGTATAAAAGATTCATGTTTTTACTAGATTATGGAAGCGATTTTGATATTCGATAAGCTGTCGATATGAAATAGAACGTATGGTCAAGATAGGCAATCACGATAAGCATATCTGATTAGCAATAGACATTTTCACGGAAATAATATGGGCAGCTCAGTCAAATGCCTTCTCTTCATAGCTTCAGGATTAACTCTGAATCTTCACTGCTGCCTACCGATAATACGCGCTTCTCGTTAATTAATTCTTTCAAGCTTACATGAAGCGTACGCCTAAGCCTCCTCAAGGAATGGCTTGTAGCGCTCGACGAGCTCTGCGAGGGGAAAGCGCTTCTTTCCCACTATCTTTATGTCCACGCGTGGCTTTTTCCCTTTTTCTGCTTCAATGATGTTGTAGCAGTTTTCAAAAAAGCCGCGGAACCTCGTAGACGACGTTGTGCCGGCGTAGGCTATTTCCAGCCGCCCAAGGTTCCACACCCATGGTCTATGCTTGTGGCCGCACAATACCAAGTCGACTCCGGAGTGCAGGCACGTTCGCAACGTGTCGCCTGCATCAAGGATAATGATCTTGTCGGTGCCGGTGTCAGGAATTCCTATCAAGTGGTGATGCATCGCCACTATCTTTGGCTTGCTCTCTGGCAATTTGGTCAGGGTCTTTTCCATCCACAGGTTCTGTCGGTAGCCGACTTCGCCCTCGTCCCTATCGGGCCTGGCGGTGCCCAGCGTGAGGATTATGGCGTCGTCAAACTCGTAGATCTGCTTTGATGGAAAGAACTTCTTGAACAGTAAATATCCGGTGTGCCTGTAGTCGTGGTTGCCAGCAACTACAATTATGTTTGGGCATGTAAAGCGCTTGAGCTCATTCCTTGCCTTTTCAAACTGGAAGAGTATCCCGTCGTCTGTCAGATCACCGGTTACAATGATCGCGTCTGGCCTGAGTTTGTTGACTTCCTCGACCGCGACATCGAAAACGTTCTGGACGAATAGGCTGCCAATGTGAATGTCTGATAGCTGGATTATTTGCAAAGCCGACATGTATGCCCGCTTGGTATTATTTAACAATGTGCGCGCAAAGCAATATTAACGCCCGACCGTGCCCTTACAACAACAAGTTTGCCAAAGCGCAAAATAAAGGAGGAGAAGCCAAAGAAAAGGTTGGGCAAGAAGGAGATGCTGATACCTCCGATTGCAATGGGAGCCGCCACTCTCGTTGCGCTTGTCATAATACCAAATCTTGCGCCGCCTCCTGACCCGACGCAGGTATGCCTCAAGGGCGGTGATACCGGATCCTTCCAGCTTTATCCAAGAATTGAAGTTATAGTCGATAGCAAGCATATGTTGCTGCCAGACGACGTTGGTAAGCAGCCAAAGGATGGAAAAGACTGTGTCCGGCCAATTCGCACTGATGAAGTGGGTAACATCATACATATCGAATATATCAGGCCTATAAGGTTCACGCTGGGCGACTTCATGAAAATCTACAACAACACCAATACGATAGAGGTCGTAGACAACTCGACTGGCGCAAAACTAGAACAGACGCTGAACCTTACCAACTATAATATTGAATATTCGTACTTTTCAGAAGAAGGCAAATTCACGAAGGTGGCAAAGCCGTCTGACACGCCGGCCTTCCCGCAGGACAACAAGATGGTGGCGCGAATCGAGCTCACGTCCAAGCAATAGAATAAATAGCGAAAAAAGCGCCGCCTCTTTGATTTGGCCAGCAAGACTGCAGCAGTGATCAAGGGCGATGGCACGGGGCCAGAGCTAGTTAACGCAATGATCAAGGTTTTGAAAGCTTGTAATTCCCAAGTTGAACTTGTTCCGTGCGACGCGGGATCAGAGTGGTGGGAAAAGAAGGGCGGCAGTTCATACATCTCACCGGAGGTCTGGAAGCTACTTGACGAGTCTGATGCCTGCTTTAAAGGTCCAACCACCACGGTACCGTTGCCAGACGCACCGCGAAGCGTCGCGGTGAGCATCCGCCAGAAATTCGAGCTCTACGCAAACATTAGGCCGATCAAGACGTACAAGAATGCGGAAAAGCAGCTGGATTTTGTTTGCGTGCGCGAAGCCACTGAAGGGTTGTACGCAGGCATCGAGTTCAAGACAAGCGACAACTCGGCAATCGCAATACGCAAGACCACCAGGAAGGGCTGCGATCGCGTGGCCAAGAAAGGGTTTGAAGTGGCCAAGAAAAGAGCCTTTACCAAGGTGTACGTGATTACAAAGCGCAACATACTCAAAGAGACGGATGGCATTTTCTGGGGCGCTGTAGAAAACGCGCAGAAGCAGTTTAAGAACATACAAGTGGAGGAATACTACATCGACAACATGACGCAGCAGCTGGTAAAAAACCCGGATAGGTTCAACCAGAGCGTACTCTTAAGCACCAACCTTTTCATGGACATCGTGTCAGAATGCGCTTCCGGCCATGTCGGTTCTATCGGCAACGTCTATTCAGGCAACTATGGCGACAAGTATGCAATGTTCGAGCCTGCGCACGGTAGCGCGCCGAAATACGCCGGCCAGAACAAGGTCAACCCAGTCGCCACCGTACTGTCAGGCGCGTGGATGGTGGAATACCTTGGAGAAAAACAAATCTCAGATGCGATATTCAAGGCTACAGAGGGCGTCATTAACGAAGGCACTCACGTGACTTATGATCTGGGCGGCCGCGCTACTATGTCGCAGATGGCAGACCAGATAGCGTTGCGGGCTGGCAAGCTGCTGAAAAAGTGATCAAGTAGTTAGCTCAATAACGGAGAGTGTCTCGTAGAATAGCCTTTTTTCCTTAACCACTTTTTTGTGCATCTTTTTCTCCATGACGAGCTGATCAACCGCCGAAGAGTCGGCAAGCGATGAAACTACAAGCAGCATCTTGCCGTCTCCGACGAGGAGCGGCAGCGCTGACTGTAGGAAATGTATTGTAGTTTCTATTCCTACGGGGCCGCCATGCACGGTCTTATCCCTGACCTCATTGTCATCAGGGAGGTATGGCGGGTTGCTTACTATAAGGTCGAACCTTCCGGCAAACGCTGACGCCGCGTCGCAGCATACAAGCATTGCACCTGATCTGCCCCTGCAGTGTTCGAGCGACCACAGGTCGATGTCAGAGCCAACCACGTTCGTAAAGCTCTTTTCAAGCAGATTGAGCAGGAGGCCGGTGCCGATGCCTATTTCAAGTGCCCACTTGCCGCTGTACTGTCTGATACAGTCTGCGAGTAGGAAAGTATCATCGGATGGAATGTACATCTGATATTGACTCGGCCATCTTGATCAAATCGGCGGGTAGAAGCTGGTCTATTCGTTTCGTGCCAAAGTCAGCCTTTAGGCCAGCCTTGGAAGCTACAGTTGTAGCTTTTTTGTTTCTTTTTGAGAACACGAGGTTGAGCATCATTATAGTCTCTTTCGCAACCGCATTGATGGCAATTACTCGAGCGACCACTGACTCTATTTTTGGTTGAGGTTCAAACGACTCCCTTCCAACCTTGAACAATTTTTCAATTACAAAGCAAGATGATGCCAGTGCAGATATTGCCCTGTAGTTCTTGTCGCCCGGCTTGGCTGCGAGCTTGTCTGCAAACTCCTCTTGCACCATTACAATAGCCCTATCAAATTTCTGCATAGCCAGCCATTCAAAAGCATCCCTGCTTCGGGAGTATGGGAGGTTTGAAACAAAAATGTCAAAGCGCTCGTTCCTTGTCCTAAACAAATCAGTGTTTACAAGCTTCAGATTCTGAAACTGCAGCCTCTCCTGCGCCTGTCCGAACAACTTTGTGTCGACTTCATACGAAATGACGCTCTTTGCTGCCTTGCACAGCTCCTCTGTGAGTATTCCCTGCCCTGTGCCTGCCTCAAGCACCGTCTCGTTCTTGCCGATGCTAGCGGCTTTGATAATCTTCCCAAGGACTCGTCGATCAACGAGCATGTTTTGGCCAAGGGCTTTTGTAATGTTTCGTGGCAATTACTTTCGCACGAAAAGGTTCATTCTGGCCTGCCCCATTATTTCTTCTATTATCCTTTTTGCCACTAGCTTTGCAGGGTCCCTCAGGCCCACCCTGCTCTGCAGGTCAGCAAAGTTTTCGAATTTTTTCTTGTCCCTTTCCTTGATTATCGTCATCATGTAAGTTTTGCCGATGCCCGGAATGAGCTCGAGCGCGTGTATACGCGGAGTTATTGGCTGCGACATGTTCATGTATTCCACAAAGCGCTTTTCGTTGGCAACCACAATCTTTTCCACAATGTTTGAAAGCTCGTTCTTGGCAGTCTGTGAAATATCGTTGTACTCCAGTCGGCCAAGTACGCTTGCGACCTTATCGCGGCCTTCACGGCCAATGTACAGGCGCTCGCCGATCTCAACATTTGCATTCTGGACGCCAAGCAGCTCCAAGAGAGTAAGTCGTTCCTCGCCTATGGCCTGGATGATTACGCCTTCCCTGCCCCTTACCGTTATGGACTTGCCCCTTGGCGTAAAGTCAAGCACGTACGCGTATTCCTCGTATTTCCTTGGTTGACCATGCTCGCCATGGCTGTAATGCCCTGTTGCAGCATCCTGCGATGGTGGTGGCTGTCCTGACAATGTTCAATTCCTATAATACGAGAGTGAGTATTTAACTTTGGGTGCCTTCCCTTAGGATATTCAACATCTTTTCCAGCGTCTCTGTCAGAATGAGTTTTTTCCACCCGAAAGTAAAGGCCCTTAGCTCCTCAAGCGACACCGGCAAGATGTTGACAACTTCGACTGCCTCTTCTTCGGTCAGGTCGCACTGGTCCACCAGTTGGCGCACCATTTTCTGGGCCTTTTTCGAGTCAACCTTTGAGAACTTGGTGACATAATCCGCAGTCCATCTCTGGATCTGGTCCATGTCATCGGGTTTGGTCGACTCTAGGATCTCCTTTACGTGGGGAAGCGTCACTATTTCTTTCTTTATAATTTCCGTCATTTGCTTTCGGCACCTGCTGCCGACATTTCAGGAGTACCTTTAAGAGGCTTGATGTGGTTGAACCGGGTCTGTAGTATCTTTTTCTTGTCGCCAAACATAACCGCGACCCTCAGGGTGCGCCTCCCCACCCCTTCAACCACGCCTATCCTGCCTTGAAACCTTCTATGGGGGGTAGTGTCGTGTTCCCTCGGGTCAATGTCGACAACAACCTTCTCTCCAATCTTGTAATCGTGAAGCAGATAGGATATCCCCCTGACGACATTGTCCTTGGTTAGAATAGAACGGGCCTTCCTTCTGGTACCGTGCGATTGTGGCATAGCATGCGAGTGCCATCAGCCTTAATTTAATATTATCTGCTTTCGGTGACATCTGAAATGCCGCGCTCTGATAGTGTAAATACGATTTCCCGTTCTGCATGATAGGGGCTGTCGACCATCCTTGCTATTCTGTTCTTGCCTGAGCGCTTCAGATATATCCTATACGTGCTGGTGTGCGCGACTACGTTACCACCAGTAGGCCGCGCTGCGTCGCCAAAGTAGGCATCAGGCGACGCCTGTATTTGGTTTGTCACCAGTACAGCCAAGTCGTATGTTTCTGCTATTCTAACCAATATGTGCATGAACTTGTTCAAGCGCTGCTGCCGCTCTGACAGCGTTGCGCGGCCAAGGAATTCGGCTCGATAGTGTGCGACTGCCGAGTCGACGAGTATCAGCTTGACGTGGTTGTCTTCAATCACAGAGCCGGCTTCTTGAATGATGAGTTCTTGATGCGCGCTATTGTACGCCTTTGCTACAATTATGTTTTCAAGCGACTTGCGCGGATCAATACCTCGCGTGTCTGAGATTGAAACTATTCTTTCCGGCCGGAAAGTGTTTTCTGTGTCGATGTAGAGTGCCTTTGCATCGAGCCCGCCTACAAGCGTGTCTTGCTGCACCATAACGCACAGCGTATGGCAGAGCTGAGTCTTGCCTGTCCCAAATTCACCATAGACTTCGGTCACTGCCTTAGTCTCCAGGCCGCCGCCAAGCAAGTCATCGAAGCTATTCGAGCCCGAAGATATGCGATCCCTCCGCTTGTTGAAAAGGCTGGTGGCCGTCACAAAGCTTTTGTCTATTATTCCAAGCTCTTCCAGCATCATTCGAGCCTTGTTA
>Ga0209236_1000412_pt1 | contig 24457 bp, 21 predicted proteins | sample GraSoi013_1_40cm_FD_185819 | JGI IMG/M metagenome (GOLD analysis project Ga0209236, IMG submission 185819) | Grasslands soil microbial communities from the Angelo Coastal Reserve, California, USA - Sample 09_27_2013_1_40cm (SPAdes) (version 2) | ecosystem: Environmental > Terrestrial > Soil >... | reverse complement strand
GTATGCCTGACCTGTCGGGCGAGCAGCTGTTCCAGGAGCTGAAGGCCCGTGACGAGTCCTACGCCGAGCGCGTCATCTTTACGACGGGCCAGCTGGTGGACGACAGCGTGCGCAGCTTCCTCGCCTCCACCGGCCGGCCCTGCGTGCCCAAGCCGTTCGAGTTCGGCGCGTTCGACCAGGTCCTGCCGGCGCGGCGCACTTCGTAGGTCGACCGACCCGTCAGACCCGCTGGAGCCGCAGGGCGTGACGCAGCGTCCGCCGGGCGCTGCTCTGATCCTCCTGTTCGTGGCGCCGCGGGAACATGTGCTCCTCGCGCTCCGGGACCTTCCAGCTCACCGTCATCCGCTTCTGCTTCCGCATGAGCTCGATGGACACCGTCTCCCCCGGCTCGTAGGAGTGGAAGATCCGCATCGCGTGTGAGGGCGAGCTCGGCTTCCGCCCGCCGACGGAGAGAATCACGTCGCCGCTCCGCACCGGCAGGCTCGAGTCGCTCGGCGCCTTCACGACGAGGATCCCGTCCTTCGTGCCGAAGTACTCGCCGAGATCGGAGTTCAAGTTGACCAGCTCCAGATCGCCCCACGGCGTGCCGAACGCCAAGTCCCAGCCCTCCATCCCGGGCATGCGGGGCATGACCGTCGCGATCTTCGGCATCTCGAACCGGAACGTGGCACCCAAGTCTTCGGCGACCAGTGTCGCCTTCTTCGAGTCACTGCCGCGCCGGTACTCGATCTGCAGGGTGTCGCCCGGCTCGAGCTTGCGAGCCAGCTCGACGAGCTTGGCCCCGGGACCCGATTCCTCCTCGTCCTCCGCCTTGGCGCCGGCGAGCGAGGTGCCGTTGAACTTGGTGATGACGTCACCCACCTTGAGCCCCGCCTTCGCGGCCGGCCCGCCCGGCGTCACCGCCGCCAGCTTCGCCCCGATCTTGTCCGTCTGAGAATCGGGCTCCGTGTTCACGATCACCCCGATCCGGCCGCGGTTCTCGGTGGAATAGGAGTAGGCATATGCCCGCGGCGCGCGCGGGGGACGGGGGGGACGAGGGGTGCGTTGCGCGTCGAGGCCCGCGGGCCAGGCGGCGATCACCGCCGCCGCGATCACGATCCACTTCCGCTGCATAACTAAAAGCTCCTTCGGGGCGTCACAGCCCCACATAGGCCACGCGAGTGACACGGACGCTCATGAGCTGCTGCATCGCGTCCACCCGCTCCTGCCATAGTTTCACGAGTTCGGCGCGGCGCACCGGGGCTTGGGGCGTCCCCAGCTGCGCCAGCTCGCCGTCGATGACGGCAATGCGGTCTTCCAGAACGGCCGCGAGCGCGGCCGTGCGACCGCTCGTCACCCGCCCGTCGGGATCGTAGCGGTCGAGCTCGGCCTCGAGCGTCGCCGACTGCTGCTTCACGCGCTGCAGCTCGGCGGCGTCCACCCGCCCCCCGGACGGCCGGACCAGCAGCAGCAGCGCGATCCCGGCCGCCGCGGCGAGGCTCCACGCACCCCAGCGACGCCGCCGGCGACGCTGGTCCGCCCGGATGGCGTCGCGCACCGCCGGCCACCGATCCCGGGCCGGCCGACGCACCGGCAACGCCTTGAGCGCCGCGATGCGCTGATACAGCGCGTCGAGCTCGGCCCGGCAGGCTGGGCAGGTCTCGAGGTGCTGTTTCGCCCACGCCGACGCCTCGTTCTCTTTGAGGGCCAGCAGGTCATCCATGGTGCAATGCATCATCACGCTGCTCCTTCCGCGTCCAGCATCCGCCGCAGCCGCGCGTGCGCGCGCGCCAGCTGCGACTTCGAAAAGCTCACCGTCTTGCCCATCTGCTCGGCGATCTCCTCGTGGGTATAGCCCTCCACGTCGTGCATCCAGACCACCGAGCGTGACGTCTCGCTCAACCGCTCGAACGCCCGTTCCAGGTCGATCTGCATCGGCACACCGCCCGTCGACCCCGGTCCGCCCGTCGACTCTTCATCCAGCTCTTCGGTGGCCCGCACCTGATTGCGACGGATCCGCATCAGCGCCTTCGACGCCGCGATGCGCTTGATCCAGCCCCACAAGTGCCCCTCCCCGCGGTATTGCTTGATGCTCCGCACCACCTCGAGGAAGGTCTCCTGCAATACGTCCTCGGCGTCCTCGGGCGTCCGCAGGATGCGGAGCGCGAGGTTGTACACGGGCGTTTCGAACGCCCGGTAGAGCGCTTCCAGCGCCTCCAGATCGCCCGCACGGGCGCGCGCGACGAGGATGTCGGGGACGGCGAGCGAGATGGTCATCTCCTGAAAGACTAAGATGCGTCAAGTACGCAATACGTCGCGGGAAAGCGTCACGAGACGTCGTCCGGCGACGTCGTCATCGCAGCGCGTCTTCGCGACGGCGTCTAACCGATTGCCATCCTGCAAGTTGCGACTATGTTCCAGCATGCCTGATCTCGATAACGCCACCCTGCATAACTGGCTGCACCACTGGCAGGACGAATTCGACGCGGCGTACCTGTATCTGGTGCTCGCGGGTCAGGAGCCCGACCAGAAGAAGAAGGAGATCTACGTCAAGCTGGCGGGCGTGGAGGAACGCCATACGCAGCTGTGGGAAAAGCTGCTGGCCGAGCACGGCCACCCTGTCGAGACAGGCCGAGCGCGGCCCTCCCTCAACGCGCGCGTGCGGGCGTGGTTCGGGCGCCAGTTCGGGCCCGGTTACCTGCTGCCGTTGCTGCTGCGGGAGGAGGGGCAGGAGGTGAAGGGCTACATGGACCTCCACGAGCAGTCCCGGCTCGACGACGCGCGCGACATCTCGCTCAAGCTCGCCAAGGAATCCGCGGCGCATGCCGAAACGCTGGCGCACCTCGCCGGACGGGCGAGCGAGCCGTGGCACCGGACGGAATCCGGCGGATACCTGCGCAACGTCGTGTACGGCTTCAACGACGGCTTGACGGCGAACTTTGGCCTAGTGGCGGGGGTGTTGGGCGCCGCCGCAGCCCCGCACTTCGTCCTGGTCTCCGGGATCGCGGGAATGATCGCGGACGCGCTCTCGATGGGAGCCTCGGGCTACCTCGCCGCCAAGAGCGAGCTGGAGGTGTACGCGCACGAGATCGCGATGGAGCAGGAAGAGATCCGGCTCATGCCCGAGGTGGAGCAGGACGAGCTGGCGCTCGTTTACCAGGCGAAGGGGATCGAGGCGGGCATCGCGCGCCAGATGGCAGCCGAAGTGATGCGCGACCCGAAGCGCGCCCTGGGTGAGCAGGTGCGCGAGGAGCTGAAGATCGGCGAAGCGCACGCCACGCCGTTCAAGGAGGGGTGGGTCACCGGGGTCTCCACGGCGGTCGGCGCGCTCATTCCGGTCGCTCCGTTCGTCGTGCTCAGCGGGCCGACCGCCGCATGGACCGCGTTCGCGGTCGCCATGCTGTCCCACTTCGCGGTCGGCGGCGCCCGCAGCTTTTTCACCGGCCGCGGCGTGATCCGCAGCGGAATCGACATGTTCGTGGTCGGGTTGGGCGTGGCGGCGGTCGGCTACTTCGTCGGGAATCTCGTGGCGGGAACCCTGTAGCAGGCCTTACACGACGAGGTTCAGCAAGCGGTCCTGCACGTAGATCGTCTTTCGGACCGGCTGGCCATCTACGAACTTCCGGACGGACTCATCCTTCAGCGCCTGCTCGACCACCTGCGCTTCGGTCGCGCCGCGGGAGATGGTGAGCCGGCCGCGCACCTTCCCGTTCACCTGTACCACGATCTCCACGTCGCCCGCCGCGGCGAGCCGCTCGTCGTAGGACGGCCAGGACGCGGACACGACCGACTGCTCGTGGCCGAGCGCGGCCCACAGCTCCTCGGCGAAATGGGGCGCGTACGGCGCCAGCATGACGAGCAGGGGCTCAACCGCATCCCGCGTCCCTGCTCCCTGCTCCCGCACGAGATTCACATACTCCATCATGGCCGCGATCGCGGTATTGTAGTCGAGGCCCTCGGTGTCCGTCGTCACTTTGCGGATCGTCTGGTGGAGCTTCCGCGCGACCGCCGGCGGCAGCGCCGAGGAGGGAGCCGGGCCGCGTGCCTCGTGCGCCAGCTGCCACACCTTGTCGAGGAACCGCCGGATACCGGTGATCCCCTCGTCCCGGAAGTCGCCGCCCTCCTGGAAGGGCCCAAGAAACATGAGATACATCCGGAAGGTGTCCGCGCCCCACTTCTGGAGGTAGGCATCGGGGATCACGACGTTGCCGCGCGACTTGGACATCTTCGCGCCGTCCTTGATGATCAGCCCGTGCGCCCGGAACTTCGGGAACGGCTCCTCGAAGTGCACGTGCCCGAGCTCCTGGAGCGCCATGGTGATGAAGCGCGAATAAAGGAGGTGGAGCACGGCGTGCTCGTTGCCGCCGATGTAGGTCGTCACCGGCAGCCACGTCTTGGTCCGGGGCGGGTCCCACGGCCGGTCGTCGAACTCGGTGGACGGATAGCGCAGGAAGTACCACGCCGAGTCGAGGAAGGTGTCCGAGACGTCGGTCTCGCGACGCCCCTGGGCCCCGCATTGCGGGCAGGGCGCGAAGTACCACTCCTTGTGCCGCGCCAGCGGACTCACGCCGGCCGCGTCGGGGCGGAAGTCCTCGATGAAGGGGAGCTCCACCGGCAGATCCTGCTCCGGCACCGGCACCGGCCCGCAGCCGTCGCAGTAGATGATCGGGATCGGCGGCCCCCAGTACCGCTGGCGCGAGATGCACCAGTCGTGCAGCCGGTACTGCACCTGGGGGGTCGCGAGCCCCTTGGACAGGAGCCAGGCCACGATCCGCCGGCCCGCATCCCGGCACGGCAGCCCGTCGAACTCGCCCGAGTTCATGAGCACGCCGTCTTCGCTGACGGTCGGCAACGGCCCCTCGGCACGCACCACCGGGCGGATCGGCAGCTTGAACGCCGTCGCAAACTCGAAGTCGCGCCGGTCGTGCGCCGGAACGGCCATGATGGCCCCGGTGCCGTACTCCATGAGCACGTAGTCTGCGATCCAGACGGGGATCGCCTCGCCGGTCGCCGGGTTGCGGGCGTAGGAGCCGAGGAAGACGCCGGTCTTGGCCTTGTCGCCCACCCGGCGCGTCACGATGTCGGTCGCCTGCGCCTCTCGGCGGTAGGCTTTGACCCGGGCGCGCTGCTCGTCGGCGGTGAGGGCGTCCACCAACGGATGCTCGGGCGCGAGCACCAGATAGGTCGCGCCGAACAGCGTGTCGGGCCGCGTCGTGAAGACGGCGATCTTATGGCCGTCGGGCGTCTCGAACACGAGCTCGGCGCCCTCGCTTCGCCCGATCCAGTTGCGCTGTAGCGTGCGGGTCGAGGCGGACCAGTCGAGCCAGTCGAGGTTTTTGAGCAGCCGCTCGGCGTAGCGCGTGATCGCGAAGAACCATTGCTCGAGGAAACGCTGCTCCACCCTGGTGTCGGGATGGCGCTCGCAGTAGCCGTTGATCACCTGCTCGTTGGCGAGAACGCTCATGTCCTTGGGACACCAGTTGACCGCGGCCTTCTTGCGGAACGCGAGCCCCGCCTTGAAGAGCTTGACGAAGATCCACTGGGTCCACTTGTAATAGCGCGGGTCCGTCGTGGAGAGCTCGTGGCGCCAGTCGAACATGCCGCCGAAGCGCCGCAGCTGGCGACGGAACGTCTCGATGTTCTTGGGAATCAGCTTCGCCGGGTTGGTGCCGACCTGTAGCGCGTAGTTCTCCGAGTGGATGCCGAACGCGTCGAACCCGATCGGCTCGAACACGTCGTGCCCCTGAAGTCGTTTGAACCGGCCGTAGATGTCCGCGCCCGTGAACGCGAACATGTTCCCCACGTGTAACCCTTCCGCGGAGGGATAGGGGAACATCATGAGGTTGTAAAACGGCTGGCGCGGCCGGTCGAGGTCGGGTTCGTTGGTGTGATCGGCGACCCAGCGTGCCTGCCAGCGCGCCTCCACCGCCTGCGGGTCGTAGATGGGGACCTGAGTCATAAGTGCATGAAACTAAACAGACTTGCCCCTGCGGGTAACCCTGCGTACCTTAGCGCTCCAACCCGCGCCATGACCAGCCGCACCCAGCAGCTCCGGCAGAGCTTCCTCCTCACGGGGGCGGCCGTCGCCCTAGTGCTCGTGATCACGTTCGCGGCCCTGTCCGGCAACAGCGCCCAGCGGACCGTCGAGCAGCAAGCGAAGGACCTGGGCCAGGATGTGGCGACCCGGGTCGCCACCCTCGTCAACCAGTACCTGCGCGAGCGCCGCCACGAAGCCGAAGCGCTCGCCTCTTCTCCCGCCGTGGTCCGAGCCGCGCTCGACGGCGCGCAGCAGGCCGTAAAGCAAAAACTGCCGCAGCTCGACACGCCCACCCTCGAGCGCATGTTCAACCAGCGCCGCGCGCTGGGCGGGGACGCCGACCTCGCCGCCTACCTAGGCGGATACGTCCAACGCTCCGATTACGCCGAGCTGTTCTTCACCGAGAGCCACGGATATACCGTCCTCTCCTCGGGACGGACGTCGGTCTTCGTGCAGTCGGACGAGGCGTGGTGGCAGCGGGCGGTGGCGGATGGTGTGTTCGAGGGCGCGCCGCGCTACGATTCGTCGGCGGCCATCGTGTCGCTCGAGTACGACGTCGCGATCCGCGCACCGCGGGCCACGCGGCCGCTCGGCGTGCTCAAGAGCGTCTTCGCGCTGGACCACCTGGCGCAGCTGCTCTCGGCCGCCGAAGTCGGCGGTGGCGCCATACTGCAGGTCGTGGACGCCGAGGGCCGCGTGATCGTGAGCGCGAGCCCAGGCGACGTGCTACACACGCTGGCGGATGCCCCGGCGCTGCCGCGCACCCAGCTGCCCGCGCAGACGACGCTCCGCACCGGCACGGCCGAGGAGCTCGTGGTCACGGTGCCGGCGAACAACGGCAAATGGTGGGTGGTGTTCCGCCAGCCGACCGCCACGGCGTACGCGGCGGCGCGCAGCACGCGCGCGAGCATCTTCTTGTGGGCGCTGCTCCTGTTCGGCGCGACGCTGGGCCTGCTCGCGCTGTTCCGCCATCGCCTCAACAAGCGCATCACCGAGCCGGTGAAAGCGGCGGGTGCGATCGCGAGCCGGGTGGCGGGCGGCGACCTCTCCGTGACCGTGGTGACCGAGCGGACCGAAGCGGCCGAGGTGGGCGATCTGCTCTCCTCGGTTCACACGATGGTCGTGGCGCTGCGGCGGCTGGTGGGCGCGATTCGCACGGCCGCCGACGAAGCCGCCGCGATGGCGACCGAGATCTCGGCGTCGACCGAGCAGATGAGCGCGTCGACAGAAGAGATGACGGCCACCTGCCAGGACTTGACCAAGCGCGCGGCGGACCAGGCGCACCTCGTGCACGGGGCGGCGGACGATGCGGCCAAGATCCTTCACATCGCCACGGCGCTCGCGGCCGGCGCGGAAGACTCGGTCCGCCGCAACGCCGCCGTCGCGGACATCGCCCGCCGGCACAAGGACGTGCTCGATCAGAGCACCGCGCAGCTCGCCAAGCTCGCCGAGGAGGTGGAGCGGGGCGCCAAGGAAGCGGCCGCGCTGGCCCAGGCCTCGGCAGAGATCCAGAAGTTCGTGGTGCAGGCGAAGGCGATCGCGACGCAGACGAACATGCTCGCCTTGAACGCCGCGATCGAGGCGGCGCGCGCCGGGCCGCAGGGACGCGGCTTCGCCGTGGTGGCCGATGAGGTCCGGAAGCTCGCCTCGGTCGCCGCCGCGGCGGCGGGGGACACCGGCGATACGGTGCGCGGCGTGCTGGCGCGGGTCGAGGCCACGCGGGAGCGGCTCACGCACCTCGCCCAGGGCGGCGCCGCGGCGCGCGAGGCGGCGCACACCGCCGCGCAGGGCCTCGCCACGGTGGCGGCGGAGGCGCAGGCGAGCGACATCTGGAGCCGGGAGATCGCGCGGTCCGCGCAAGAGATGCGGGCCCTGGTGGAGGAGATCAGCGCCCGTCTCGCCACGGTGGCGCAGGGGACGGAGAGCCTGCTCGCCGCGGCCGAGCAAATCGCCGCCTCGAGCGAGGAGCAGAGCGCATCGACGGAGGAGATCGCCAGCTCGGCGAACCAGCTGGCCGAGGCGGCGGACCGCCTCACCGGCGCGGTGAAGTCGTTCCGGCTGCTGGCGGACGAGGTGCCGCCGCCCGAGCGCCAGGCGGCCGACTAGCCGCTCATCCGCCTGGGCGCCGCCTCATGGGCTCGAGCCTCGAGGTCCTCACAGCCGGAACCAACCGGCCTCAAGTCCCGTAGGAGTAGGCACATCCCGTCCTGCGCACCAACCCGCACCAGCCCGGAGCCGCCCTGAGATGAAGCGCCGTCCCATTATGATCCTCGCCGTCGTCGCCGTCCTGGGCCTAGGCGCGATGGCCGCCACCGGGAGGCTCGGGGGCAAAAAGAAGGAAGGGCCGAAAGCGGTAGGGGTGGCTCGCGGGTCCCTGGTCGATAAGGCCCTCGCCGTCGGCACCATCGAGCCCCGCGTCGAGGTCAGCGTCAAATCGATCCTGGCCGGCGTGGTGCGGCAGCGCTTCGCCGGAGTCGGTGACTTCGTCAAGCGGGGCCAGCCGCTCCTGGAGATCTCACCCAACCCGACCCCGCTGGAAATGGTGGAGCTGCGGCGCAACGTGGAGCTGCGCGAGATCGATCTCAAGAACGTGGAGCGCGAGCTGTCACGCCAGCAGCAACTGCGCAATCAGAATCTGATTTCCCCCGCGGACTTGGAGACGGCGCAACGGCAAGTAGACGAGTCACGCACGCAGTTCTCACTGGCGCAGGAGCGGCTGGCGTTACAGGAAGGCGGCAAGGTGCTGACGGGCGGCAAGCCGGTGGAGACCGTGGTGCGCGCCCCGATCGACGGCTACATCCTGGAGGACTCCATCGAGATCGGTGATCCCGTGGTGCCGTTGACGCCGTACCAGGCAGGCACGGTGCTGATGCGCGTGGCGGCCATGCGGGACCTGATCTTCCGAGGAACCGTGGACGAGATCGACGTGGGTCGGCTCAAGGAAGGCATGCCCGTAACGATCAAGATCGGCGCCCTGCCCAGCGCGAGCGTGAAGGGCCGGCTCGACAAGATCTGGCTCAAAGCGCACAAGCAGGAGCAGGCGACGGTCTTCCCGATCGAGATCGTCCTCACCGAGGTGGCGGGTGCCACGCTCCGCGCCGGCTACTCGGCCAATGCGGAGGTGATCATCTCTCGCCGGGACAGCGTGCTCTACATCCCGGAGCGGCTCATCACCCATCGCAACGACTCGAGCTTCGTCACGGTCCGCACCAGCCCCGGCAAGACGGCGGAGCGGCGGATCAAGACCGGCCTCTCCGACGCCATCAACATCGAGGTGCTGGAGGGCCTGCAGGCGACCGACTCGATTGTCGAGCCGCCGCCGCGCGAGATCACCTGACGTGTGGCGCGAGTTCTTCGCCGACCTGCGCGCGCAGAAGCTCCGCACGTCGCTCACCGTACTCGGGATCGCCTGGGGCACTGTGGCGGTGGTGGTGCTGCTGGCCTTCGGCGTCGGTCTGGAGCGGCAAACGCGCAAGCGGTTTCACGGATTGGGGGACCGCATCGTCATCCTCTGGGGCGGACGGACCACGCGGCCGTTCGCCGGCTTCGGTGATGGCCGTCCGATCCGCCTGCGGCCCGATGACGTGCCGCTGCTCGCCCGCGAGGTCGCCGAGATCGAGTACATCAGTCCCGAGTTCATCACGCAGAGTGCCCGCGTGCGGCGCGGCGTCAAGGCCGCCTCGCCGGCCGTCACGGGCATCCTGCCCGTGTACGGCTACATGCGCAACATCATCCCCGAGGCAGGCGGCCGCTTCATCAACGATCGCGACGTCGCTGAGCGGCGGCGGGTGGCCGTGCTGGGCGACGAGCTCGCCAAGCTGCTGTTTGGTGACGAAGCGCCGGTAGGCCGGCAGATATTCTTGGGCGACACCCCGTTCACCGTCGTGGGAGTGATGCGCCCCAAGCTACAGAACTCCTCCTATCAGCAGCGGGACAAGGACCGGATCTTCGTTCCGGCGACGACGCACTACGCCCTGTTCGGCAACCGCTTCTTGAACAACATCGTGTATCGCGCGCGCAGCTCGGAGGTCACCAAGCTGGCCGAGCGCCGGGTGTATGAGACGATGGCGCGCGCGTACAAGTTCGATCCGCAAGACAAGGACGCACTCGCCTTCTGGGACACGAGCGAGTGGGAGACCCGCTTCGGCAAGATGTTCGTCGCGTTCAACATTTTCTTCGCGATCGTCGGGAGCTTCACGCTGCTGGTCGGCGGCATCGGGGTGGCGAACATCATGTATATCGTGGTGCGGGAGCGGACGCGTGAAATTGGCGTCCGCCGCGCCGTCGGCGCCACGCGGGCCGACATCCTGCGCCAGTTCTTCGCCGAGGCGCTGATGATCGTGACCATGGGAGCGACGCTCGGCCTGCTGCTCTCGCTCGGGCTCGTGGCCGCGCTGGGCGGGTTGCCGATCAAGGAGTTCGTCGGCGTCCCGACCATATCCCCGAAGGTCCTGGCGGCGACGCTCGCTTTACTCGCGGCGGTTGCGTTTGCCGCAGGCCTGATGCCGGCGCGGCGCGCGGCGGCGCTGGATCCGGTGGAGGCGCTGCGAACCTAGCCATGTTCTACATCCTCCTCCAGGGATTCATCGGCGACTTAAAGGCACAGCGTACCCGGGCCTTCCTCACCTTTTTCGCGGTGACCTGGGGAACGCTCGCGGTCGTGTTGCTGCTGGCGTTCGGCGAGGGCCTGAAGCGCACCATCCGCGACGGCCTGCTAGGTGCCGGCGAGCGGATTTTCATGGTGTACGGCGGTGAGACCAGCAAGTCGTTCGCGGGGTTGGGACAAGGCCGGCGCATCCGCCTCGTGGAAGAAGATCTCGACCTCCTCAAGAGCGCGATCCCGGACATCGACCGGGGGAGTGTCTCGTACGGGCGCTGGGGCACCGCGTTCCAGCTGGGCAAGACCCGCACCAACGCATTCCTCGAGGGCGTCGGTCCCGATCACGAGCCCATGCGACACATGGAGCCGGCGGAGGGCGGGCGGTTCATCAACGCGGTCGACATCGCACAGAAGCGGCGCGTGCTGTTCCTGGGCAACGAGCTGGCGGAGCGGATCTTCGGGAAAGGCGTGGATCCGATGGGCAAGAGCGTCGTGGTAGACGGCTTGCCCTTCACGGTGGTCGGGGTGCTGAAGAAGAAGTTCCAGGATTCGAGCAACAACGGGCCGGACGCCGACCGCGGCGTCATCGCCTACTCGACCTTTCGCACCATCTATGGCAACCGGTTCGTGAACCATCTCGTGGTGCAGCCGCGCGATGCGTCCCGGGGCCCCCTGGTGAAAGGGGAGCTCTACCGAGTACTGGGGCAGAAGTACCGCTTCGACCCGCACGACGAGCGGGCCCTGGGCATGTGGGACTTCATCGAAAGCGAAAAGGAGAACCTCGCCGTCGGGCTCGGCATCCAGATCTTCATGGGACTCGTCGGGGTCTTCACGCTGCTCATCGCCGGCGTCGGGGTCGCGAACATCATGTACGTCGTGGTGAAGGAGCGGACCCAGGAGATCGGTATCAAGCGCGCGCTCGGCGCCCGGCGCGGGCACATCATGGCGCAATTCCTGTTCGAGGCCATGACGATCGCCGTCTCGGGGGGGCTGGTGGGCCTCGCGACGGCGGCGCTCATCGTGTTCGGGGTCGACGCGATCCCGACGCAAGACAACCCGGCGATGCAATACATCCTGAACCCGAGGCTGTCATGGCCCATCGCCTTCATCTGCGTCGGGATCCTGCTGGCTGTGGGGCTCACGGCCGGTATCCTGCCCGCGCGCCGCGCGGCGGCGGTGGATCCGGTCGAGTCGCTGCGCTACGAGTGAGGACGAGGGGCTACGAGATCACGACTCGCCTTCGTACTTGAACGAAACCTTGACCTTGGCGCGATAGCTCTCGACCCTGCCGTCTTTCAGCTGCATATCGAGTTGCGAGACCTCCGCCACCCGTAGGTCGCGCAGCGTCTTGGCCGCTCGCTTGATGGCCGCGGCGGCGGCTTTCTCCCACGACTCCGGGCTCGTCCCGACCAACTCGATGACTTTGTAGACGCTCTCTGCCATGTGAGACTCCTTGTCATGTGAGGTTGATCGGTGCCTCGAGAGACCGCGCTTAAGCTGCGGGCGACTCACCCGCCGGCGCAAGGTCATGGGACGCATTCGGACGCACCGCCGCGTAGAGATACTGGTCGTGGATTCGCCCCGCCTTGATGGCGCTGCACCGTAACAGCCCTTCCCGCACGTAGCCCGCCTTCTCAAGGACTCGCACCGACGCGGCGTTGTCGCTGAACGGGAGCGCGAAGACCCGCAGCAGGCCCAGTGATGCGAAGGCGTACGCCGTGACGGCGCCGACCGCCGCGGTCATGATGCCGCGGCCCCAGTAGGCGCGACCGATCCAGTAGCCGATCTCCGCCGAGTACCGCTCGATATCCTCGCCAAGCCGGAGCGCGATCCCGCCGACCGGCTCATCCGCCACCACGATCACGAAGCTCCTGGTTGGCGTTTGTGCGGTCACCGATCGAATGTAGGCAACAGCGTGCGCGGTATTGTAGGGATGAGGAAACAGATCCCGGAGGTTGAGCCAGACCTCACGGTCGTTGGCGTGGCGTGCGATGGGACCGGCGTCCGACTTTCGCCAGGTGCGCAACAGGCAGACGCCGCATTGGAGCTCCATGTCATCTCGAGGTAGGGTCGTGCGGGTGGCGTACCATCCGCCGTGGCTCCCAGTCTAGGTTTGGTTTGCGGACCAATGAGCGAGCACCAAGGTCCAAGCGGGCCCACCGTTGCCGACGAGAATAGCAGCCAAGAAGGCGGCCTGTGCTTGGTCGGAGTCGGTCAGGTGGAAAGCGAGGCCGAGCAGTCCAAACCCGAGGAGCAACCAAGCGCAGCACACGAGGGCCAGCAGACGGGCGCGGCGGCCAAGCAGGGGTGCAGCACCGGCGTGGTTCGTGGCGCGGCGCAACTCTTGTTGCTTGCGCTCCTCGGGGATGTCAATCAGCGGGATAGTGGTCATCGCGCCTGCACTGGTCGCTGCCTAACGACGTGCGCCTAAGCAGCGCCGCTGGCGAAACAGTAGTCATTCCCTAATGTACGCGCCACCAGCGACGCCGAGGAGACGTGGCACCGCGGCCGCGCATCCGGACCCATATTCATGGCGGCACATGCTCCTGGACGACATCCATGAACGAACGAGACGTCACACGTCGCCGCTTTGTAAAGCAGTCACTGGCTGCCGTCAGTCCAGCCACGCTGACTGCGAGCGCGCTGCCGTTGGTGCCAGCGCACGCCGAGTCCGGACCGGCGCGCTTCACAGTCGTTTGTGTCGGCGCGCATCCGGACGATCCGGAGTCGGGGTGCGGCGGGACGCTGGCGCGTTACGCGGCACTCGGGCACGCGGTGACGGTCGTCTACCTCACGCGTGGGGAGCGCGGCATCTCCGGCAAATCTTTGGAGGAAGCGGCGACGATTCGTTCCGCCGAAGGCGAGGCCGCCTGCAAGATCATGGGCGCGAAGCCGCTGTTCTTCGGCCAGATCGACGGCGCCACCGAGGTGACCCACGCGCAGGTGGACGCGATGCGGCGACTGCTCGCCGCCAGCAAGCCCGACCTGGTGTTCACCCACTGGCCAGTGGACACGCATCTGGACCATCAGGTCGCGAGCGTGCTCACGATTCGCGCCTGGATGGGGCTGCCGACGTCACGCCTCTACTTCTTTGAAGTCAACAGCGGCAGTCAAACGGAAGGCTTCTTGCCGAACACCTACGTGGACGTCTCGTCAGTGGTCGAACAGAAAAAGGCCGCCCTGTTCGCGCACGTCAGCCAGGACGGCCAGGGCATCTGGCGGCAGCACCACGAGATCATGGCGCAGTGGCGCGGCCGTGAGGTCGGTGTGGTCGCCGCCGAGGCGTTCGTTCATCTGAGCCGCCTTGATCACACCAGTAACCTGCCTGGCTTGTAATCGCCCCTCGGCACAATGAGCCCTCGAAAGCCCAGCGGCGTGCTCTTGATGGACAGGCGGTTCGTGACCATCGCGCTTTCCTCCCCTCGTGCTGCTCGGGTCGTCACGGCTCGTAGCATGGCTGGCCGCCTAACGCACCGCGCTCAAGCTGCGGGCCGCCGCTAGTGCTCGCTCCCAAGATCCGAGACCCGCTGCCGCCAGAGGCGGTTGAGTTGAGTCTCGGGGACGTTGAGCAGGCGGGCGGCGGTGGTGAGGACCGCGCGCGGGTCCCGTCCGGCACTCGCCCAACTGCGAACGCCGGCGATGCCACCGACATCGTACACCATCTTGCACAGGACAGCGAAACCGTCGTACCCGACGTCGAGCGCTCCCTTTCGCAATGGCGGATTGGCGAGCACACCCTCGAGCGTGAGATCGGGGTGCGCGTCGAGGTATTGCTTCAGCCCTGGCAGGAGATCCTTGAAATCGAGCCCCGCGGACCCTCCGACCCAGGTCATCAGGCCTTCCTGCACGAGCCCGGCGGCGTTGAGGGACGCGAGAAAGGGCCACAGCACGACGTGGGCGAGCTCATGGCGATAGCCCTCGCCGTTACTCGAGGAACCGATGAACACGAGGTGATCGAGCGCGTCGCTCCTGCCGCCGACCGTGTCGGACCCGAGAGGGAAGAACTCGAGACCGGCCGCGGCCAGGGTCTCACCGAGGTCATCCGTGAAGTAGTAACCAATGGGCGGCGGAGGCGGTACGGCAAACGCGTGGGCCAGTGAATCGACAAACGCTGCCGTCGCCTCCGCGCGGGCACGCACGAAGCGGTGGGTCGGTGGAAATACGAACGTGATGCGCCCGATAGTCTCCCGTTGCCAGCGCTGGGTGAGTCGAGGGAGAGCATTCGCGAGCACCCAGCGCCCTCCCTCACGCGTCGCGAACACCCGATAGACGGCGAGTGGCTGTATATCCTGCTCAGGGCCAGACACCTGAGCCACCATGGTCCGGATCAGGTACGTACTGTCGAAGCCGACCGCCGGAGCTAAGTGCAGCACCGTGAACTTCGAGAAGCCTTGGTACACGTAGGTACAGAGCAGATCGGCGACAGGCCAGCGTGCCCGTTCCGACGACGACCACAGCGGGCTCTGCTGCCTGCAGCTGGGCCGACTGGCGAGGTAGCTCCGCCACAGGGCAAAAATCTCGCGGTTCGGAACTTCCACAGTGTCGACGCCAAATCCGATCACCACGCGCACAGCCGTGTCCGGGACCTGCGCCGCGATCGCTCGTGAGGGAAGCGGTGCTACGGCGAGCAGTACGAAAGCAGCCCGAGTGGTCACGGTGACCACTCCGGATTGAGAGATGCTGTCGCTGTAAGACGATTCACGTGCTTGCCAGTCACGTCAGTGACATACGCTTACTCCTGCGCCGTGAGTAGCTCTCGAAACGGCGGGTAGTCGCGCAATGCCATGAGCGACGGGTAGAGGTGCATCACCCCGCCGCGCGGATACCCCTGAGCGTACGCCTCCTGCACCAGCGCGACCGCGGCGTCCCGCTCGCCGACCACGGCGTGGATCCGCGCCCGCCACATCGTGTGCCTCCCGTAGAGATAACGCGGGCTCATCGCCTGCAGCGTCCGGTCGAAGCGAAGCGCCTCGTCGCGCTTCCCCTCGCGCGCCGCCACCACCCCGAGAAAGCCCAGGAAGGTCAAGTGATCGGGCGGGTCACCCGTGATGGCGGAGAACCACCGCATACTGGAGTCGCGCGCGCCGAGCACCCGCTCCGCCGCGAGGCCCTCGAGCAGGCGCCGCGTGGTGTCCAGCTGCCCGGTCTGGTAGTACGCGATCGCGAGACGGAACCGGTTGGCGACTGAGCGCACCTCGGCAGGGGGCCGGCCTGCCAGCCACCGCAACGCCCACATACTCGCGGCCGGCGCGTCGCCCCCGTGATCGTGCGCCGCCAGCTCGAATGCTGCGAGAAGGCCGATGTCGGCAGGGGACCAGCCCGGCTGTGGGGGGAGGCTCGGCGCCTCGCTGAGCCGGGCGGTGATGTCGGCGGCGCGCCCCAGGGCGGCGAGCGCCCGTACTTCGGCCGCGAGCACGGTGAGCTCGGCGGGGTGGCGCCGCCGCCCTTCGAGCGCCTCCTTCAGCTCGCGGCGATAATCACCCAACAGGTGATGGGAGAACGACAGATAGAACCAGTAGACCGACCAGCCGCGGAACAGGCCGCGATCGGGCCCGAGCGTGGTCAACGCCGCCAACATCTCGCGCGGGCGATTGAGCGCGAGCGCACCCTGCGCCACCAGCCACAGCGTCTCCGAATTCGGCGCCATGGCGGCCATCTCGCGCGCCGTCTCGAGCGCTCGTTGCCGGTCACCCCGAGCCTCGGCGAGCACCCACGTCAGGTAGCGCTGGTCGAGCGGAGCGAGGCGCCCGGGAGCGCGCTCGACCGCCTGGGCGACCGAATCCGCCGTGGCGAACTCATCCAGGTCCAGGTACTCGTGCGCCGCAAAGATCAACGGTAGCCGGAAGGTCGTGTCCTCCAGCGCAGCGCGCCGGAAATGGTCGATGGCACCGTGTGGGTCAGACTGCACCATGCGGTCGAGGCCCTGGATGAATTCCTGGTACGACGGGAAGCTCGGCGGCTGGCCGGCGGACTTGGCCCAGAAGCTGAGGCGCGAGTCGAACAGGATCGCGAGCGCGGCCATTACCCGCTGCCGTACCGCTTCCACGGCGGCGAGCGGCTGCGAGATCGGCCCCGCGACCGGCTCGAGCGCGCGTAACACAGTCCCGTCCTTCGCAGCGGAGATCTGGACCTGAAACCGGACGCTGTCGCCCTGGCGGTAGTAGGCGCCGGAGACCACCGTGCCGGCGCCCGTCTCGCGCCCCAGCGTGCGCAGCGCGGCGGCGTCGAGGTGGCCCGCGTCCCGCGCGCCGGGTCCACGCGAGGAGGTCATGACCGACACGGACGGGACGACCTCCACGAGCCCCGTCTGCGCGAGCCCCTGCGTCACCCAATCGGACGCCATGTGGCCGAGGTTGTCCAGCGACGAGTCGCCCGTGTGGTTTTCGATCACCGCGACCACCACGCGCCGGTCGTTGAGACCGGCAGCCGGGTGGCGCACGGCCAGGACCACCGCGGCGGCCGCCGCCGCGACCGTTCCCGCCGCCAGCCCGATGCGGCGCCCCCGCCGGCTGGCGAGGATCCCTCGCCTCGGCACGCTGGTGCGATGGGCCCGCCCCCCGAGCGCCTCGGCGAACTCCGCCGCCGTGGCGAACCGGTCGTCGGCGAGCGGCGCGAGCGCCTGGGAGATCGCGTGCTTGACACCGCGCGCGACGCGCCCCTCCACTCGACGCAGCCCCTCTGACGATTCGAGGGCTCCCCAATTGCGGATGAGTCGCTCGGCGAAACTCGGCAGCGGCGGCTCCCCTGCCAGCATTTCGAACAGCACACACCCGAGGCTGTACACGTCGGTGCGGGCGTCCAGATCGCCACTGCCCAGCGCCTGCTCCGGGCTCATGTAGCCGGGTGACCCGATCGCCTGGCCGGTCTGCGTGATGGTCAGCGCGCCGGCGGCGCTGATCGCGCGCGCGATGCCGAAATCGGCGACGATCGCGTGGTCCCCCGGTAGCAGGATGTTCTCAGGCTTGATGTCGCGGTGGATGATCCCTTGCGCGTGCGCGAAGGCGAGCGCGTCTGCCACGTCGCGGGTGATGTGGAGCGCGGCCTCGAGCGGGAGCCTGTGCTCGCGCAGCAGGCGGTGCCGCAGCGACTCGCCTTCGACGTACGGCATCACATAGTAGAACAGCCCAGCGGCTTCGCCGGCGGCGAAGATCGGTACGATGTGAGGGTGGCTGAGCTTCGACGAGAGATCCACTTCGCGGATGAAGCGCTCGCGCAGCAGACGGTTGCTCAACTCCGGGTCGATGACCTTGATCGCGACCCGGCGGTGCGGGTGCTGCTCGACGGCCAGGAAGACGCGCGCCATACCGCCGGCGCCGATCAGGCGCTCGATGTCGTAGTGCGGGGCGAGGCTTTCGCGTAAGGCGTCGAGGACGTCGGCCATGGGGCCAACTTAGCGTTCGACGCTAGTGGAGGCGAGCGAGCCGCGCGGGCGCGCGGCTCGCTCAAACATACCGGTGGGCCCGCCCTCGGGTTACTTCAGTCGCCCGTTCTCGACCACCACCTTGTCGTCGACCGTGACGGAAGCGCCGCCCAGCTGACCGGCGTAGGCGAAGTCCGAGTTGTTGCTCCCGCCGGCAAACAGATCGTTGCCGAGGACGACCGTCACGGCTCCGGCTTGCGGCCACACGACCGCTCCGGTCGCAAGCGGGACGTTGATGCCGGGATTTAGTCCGATGTCGATCAAGCCGAACAGGTCTTTGCCCGAGCCGCCCGCGTCATAGTCAGCCTTGAGGGGCGCAAGCCCCGACGCGGCGGTCATGCTGGTCAGCTTGCCGCGGCTGAAGACCAGCGCCAGATCCCTGACGATCTGCCCGCGCCACAGGGTCTTGTCGATCACCACCTTGCCTTCGGCACTGCCGGGAACGCCCGCGATTTGGAACTCGCCGGCAGGCAGCCAGGTCAGCAGCGCCGCTCCACCTTGTTGAGCTTGCTGCTCCGTCAACGCCCCGGCGCTGATGTTCGGCGTACGGTCGGTCACTTCGAACGTCAGGCTGGTGCCGTTCGGATGTGTGAGACGGACCATCTTGCCACCGGCGAACGCGGCGCGCAGCCGCTCCCCCGCGGCGGCGGTCTGCTCCGGCGGGACTGCGACGGCTTTCCAGAACCCAGCCGCGAGCCGTGCTTGCGAGATTCCCAGCCGCTTGGCGAGGGTGCGGGTGGGATACAAGCCGTTCCCGAGATTGACGAAGTGGGTATTGCGCTTGAGAAACGCCTCAAACACCGGGGCGTTGGCCTTGGACCGGGCGGCGATTCGCTCCGGCGGAACGCCCTTGAGCAAGCCCTCGGTCTCGCCGAAGTCGATGGCGATCTGCCCGTCGAACAACTTGGCCATCCCCATGCCGAGCGTCTGTTCCTGAGCGTCGTATTTGGCGGGGACCTCATCGTAGGACCGCCGGATGAGGCGCTCGCTCCAGATCGACAACACCGGCTGGAGGCCCAGCTTTTGGGCTTCGATGGCAAGATCTTCCATCAGCGCGGCGTCGCGCACGCTGCCGCTGATGAGCACCGTCTGGCCTTCTTTCAGCCCGGTGCTCGTCACCAGGTTATGGGCGACGGCCTTGAGCTGGGACTTGGCGGCTTGCTGAGCGGGGACCGTGGTGGCGACCACGGCGCCCGTGAGGAGGAGGAGAGCGAGTCGTTGGGTCACGGTAGCCTCCTTGGAGTGGCTTAGTCCCCGAAATACGCCAGCCTCACGTCCAGCACGTCCGGCGCGCGCCCGAGGTGCTCCAGCACGCCGTTCGTCAGTGGCTGGTCCACGGTGATCGCCGCCAGCGCGTCCGTGCCCGGCGTGGCGCGCCGGGCCTGGTGGTAACTGCCGATGTTGATCCCCGCCTGACCCAGCAGCGTCCCCACCCGCCCGATGACGCCGGGCACGTCGCGGTTCTTGATCACGAGCATCCATCCCTCGGGGGCCACGTCGATATGGTAGTCGTCCACCCGGATTACGCGGCCGTGGCTGTTTCCCACGAGCGCCCCGGCGACGTGCACCCGGCCACGCCCGGTCTCGAGCGTCACGCCCAGCGTGGTCTCGAACCCCGGCTCGGGGGTCCCGGTCTTGCGCGCGTGCCGGATGCCGCGCTCCTCGGCGATGAGCAGCGCGTTCACGAGGCTCACCGGCTCCACGTTCATCGCCGAGAGCAATCCCTCGACGGCGGCGATCAGCACGGGCCGGGGCGCTGCCTCGTCTTTGCCGCCGTAGTCCACTTCGACCGCGGTGACCGGACCGTCCACCAGCGCGAGCGCCAGGCGCGCCAGCCGGCGCGCCAGGTCGAGCAGCGGCCCGAGCCGCCGCAACAGGTCGGCCGAGATGCCGGGGACGTTGAGCGCAAAGGACAGGTCCCCGGCGACGAGCGCCTCGCGCACGGCGGTGCAGACCTCGAGGCTCACCCGCTCCTGGGCTTCCGCCGTCGAAGCGGCGAGGTGGGGCGTGAGGATCACCCGCTCGAGTTGCCGCAGCGGCGCGTCCTTGGGCAGCGGCTCGACGGCGAACACGTCGATCGCCGCACCGCGGATGCGCTTGGCCTGCACCGCCTCCGCCAGCGCCGCTTCGTCCACGAGCTCGCCGCGCGCGGTGTTGATCAGCACCGCCGTCGGCTTCATCAGCTGCAAGCGCGCGGCATTGATCAGATGGTGCGTCTGCTCGGTATGCGCCACGTGCAGCGTGACGACGTCGGCCTGGCGCAGCAACTGATCGAGTGGAAGGAGCTTGATCTGGAGCTCGGCGGCGCGCTCGGGGGCGAGATAGGGATCGTGTCCCACCACCTGCATACCGAACGCCCGCGCGATCCCGGCCACGTGGCCGCCGATTCGCCCCAGCCCCACGATCCCGATCGTCTTGCCCCGGAGCTCCGTTCCTTCGAACCGCTTGCGGTCCCACTCCCCGCGCCGCATCGCCTCGGCCGCCCAGGGGATGTGCCGCACCAGGCCGAGCAGCAACCCCATGGCGTGCTCGGCCGCGCTCACCGTATTCGCCCCCGGCGCGTTCATCACGGCGATCCCGCGGCGCGTCGCGGCCGGGACGTCGATGTTGTCGACGCCCGTCCCGGCGCGGGCGATCACCTTGAGGTGCGGCGCGCGGGTGAGCAGGTCGGCGGTGACGCGCGTCTCGCTACGCACGATCAGCGCGTCCGCCCCGGCGAGCGCCCGCTCCAGCTCTTCGCGCGGCTTCCCCGCGAAGCTCGCGACTTCCACGTCGGGGGTCGCGGCGAGGAGGGCGAGCCCTCCCTCCGCTACACGGTCGGCGACGACCACGTGGTGTGTCACGTCATCAGCCCGTCGAGCAGCGCCAGCAGCTCCTCGAGCGCGCCCACGGTGTGGTCGCCCATGTGGCCGATCCGGATCGTCGTCTCTTTGAGAGGCCCGTATCCCGCGCCGATCGTCCAGCCGGCTTCCTTGAGCCCGCCCACGATGGCCTTCGCGCTCTTTCCCTCGGGGACTTTGAGGCACGAGACGGTCCAGCTGCGCCGCCCCTCGCGCGGCAGATACGGCACGCCGCGCTGCTCGCTCCACGCTTCCACGCGCGAGCGCATCGCGTCGTGCCGCCGCCAGCGGGCTTCGACCCCTCCGTCGCGCTCGATGCGTGCGAGCTGGGTCTCGAGCGCGTACAGGAGCGAGATCGCGGGCGTGTTGGTGGGCTGGTGCTTGACCGTCGCCTCCGTGAAGCTCACGAGGTCGAAGTAGAGCCCGCGGTTGGGGAGGGTCTTGGCGCGCTCGAGCATGCGCTCGGACGCCACACCCAGAGCCAGTCCAGGCGGGAGCGCGAGTGCCTTCTGGGATCCGGTCAGCGCGAAGTCGAGCTGCCACCGATCGGTCTCGACGGGTGAGCCGGCGACCGACGTCACGGCGTCAGCCAGCAGCAGCACGTCGTCGAATTCGCGCACCACCGCGGCCAGGGCCTCGAGGTCCTGCAATACGCCGGTGGACGTCTCGGAGTGGACCACGGTGACGGCGTCCACAGGGGAGCGGCGCAGCGCGTCGCGCAGCATGTCGGGCTCGACGGCGCAGCCCGGCGGCACGTCGAGCCGGAGGCACTCCTTACCGCAGGCCTGCACCAGCTTGGCGAATCGCTCGCTGAAGGACCCGTTGACGAGCGAGAGCGCACGCCGGCGGACGCCGTTGCGCGCGGCCAGCTCCATGAACCCCGTGGCCGACGTGGTACCCACCAGAACAGTGCGCGACGTGCGGAACAGACGGGCGAGCGGCAGCTGCATCCCCTGGAGCAGCCGCTCCATGGCGCCCGAGCGGTGCCCGATCATGGGCCGCACGAGCGCCGCCAGCACCTCGGGATGCACGTCGGTGGGGCCGGGAAGAAAAAAACGCCCGAAGGCGGGCGCGGTCATGCGGTGGCGCGGGCGAGCGCTGCGACCAGCCCTTCCTCCACGACTTCCTTCGTTGTGACGAGCCGCACCCCTTCATCACCCCACTCCCGCAGCAGGTGCTCGGACGCGTCCCGGTCGATACCGCGGACCGCGTCGGTGACGACGAACAACCGCGTGTGGGGCCGGTGCTCGAGCAAGCCTTCGACCGCCGCCTTGTCGCACACGTCGGTCGCTACGCCGTACAGCACGATGTCCTCCGGGTCCAGCACGTCGACGACGGTCATCACGTTCTCGTTCGTGAACACGTCGAAGCGGTGCTTGTGGAACAGAATGTCGCCGCGGTGCGCGCGGACGCGGTCGCCCAGCGTCTTGGGATCAATCCGGGCCGGCTCGATCACGAGCGGGTCGCGCAGTGTCGTCTCCGGGATCTTCTTCTGCCCGGGCGTCCCTCGCAAACAGTGTGCCGGGAACGTGGTCTTCCAGTCCGGCGTGGCCGAGATCTCGGCGTGGCCGACCACGTGATCGTCGGCGCTGGCGATGACCCGGATCCCGTGGGCGTGGGCGTAGTCGGCGAGCTTCTTGAGGTTGGGAATGATCTGCTCGGCCTCGGGCACATACAGCTTGCCGTCGGCGCGCATGAAGTCGTATTGGGTGTCGACGTCCCAGAAGATGACGCGGGGCATGCCGGGCTCCTTGCCGCAGGACAGCGTGGGGAATCTCTCCGAGGATGTAGGAACGTGTCAACAGGAGGGAGGAAAGGCCAAGGCTACAGGCCTGTCCTACAGCCGCAGCACCACCGCAACCTCATCACAACAGTTTTGGCGCGGACACCTGGCGCAATCCGCCCACACCTTGAGCGGGAAGTGCTCCTTCTCGGCCAGGACGAAACCGAGCTTGAGGAAGAACGTCGGCTTGCGCGTCAGCGCCAGCACTTCGGCGATCCCGTGGGCGCGCGCTTCCGTGATGAGCGCCTCCGTCAGCGCCCGGCCCACGCCGCCGCCCTGGTAGCTCGCGGCCACGGCGAGCCCCGCGACCTCCGCCAGCGCGAGCGAGTAGATCTTCAGCGAGCCGCACCCCACGATGCCGCCACCGGGCTGCTCGGCCACGACGTATTCCTTGATGTGCCGGCACAGGTCGTAGTTGCTGCGGGGCAGCAGGTCGCCGGTCGCGACGTAGGGCGCCATGAGCGACTCGAGGGCCGGGACGTCGGCCAGGGTGGCCGGGCGCACCTGACGGAGCAGGGAGCCGGGAGCAGTACCTTCCGGGGCGATGTGAAGGTCCGGCTTGCGACGGAGGGAACTGCTCCCGGCGCCCTGCTCCCCCAGGATCGGCAGCGCGCTCACGCAAGCACCGCTTCGAGCACGACCGTCCCCCGCTCCAGCTCCTCGGGCGTGATGACGAGCGGTGGTACAAGCCGGAGCACGTTCGTCCCCGCGGTCAGGATCAGCAGTCCCCGCTCGCGCGCGGCGGTCACGAACGGCGCCGCCGGCTCGGTGAGCTCGAGGCCCCACATCAGCCCGCGCCCGCGCGCCTCGCGCACCCGGGGACGGCGCGCCGCCAGGGCCGCGAGCCGGGCGCCGAGCCACTCGCCCTTGCTGCGGACTTGGGCGAGGAAATCGGGGTCCGCGATGGTCTGCACCACCGCCAGCGCGACGCTCGAGACCAGCGGGCCCCCGCCGAATGTGGTCGCGTGGTCGCCGGGCTTGAGGGCCGTCGCGATCGCGTCCCGCAGGAGCACCGCCCCCATCGGCAGTCCTCCGGCGAGCGGCTTGGCGAGCGTGAGGAGGTCGGGGACGATGCCGGTCTGCTCGTAGGCGAACAGCGTGCCCGTGCGCCCCAGGCCGCACTGCACTTCGTCGAAGATGACGGCCACGCCCCGGGAATCACACAGCTCCCGCACGAACCCGAGCCACTCCGGGTCGACCGGGCGCACGCCCCCCTCGCCCTGGACCGGCTCCACGATCACGGCCGCCGTGCGGGACGCCGATACCGCGTGATCCACCGCGGCCCAATCCTCCCGCGGGACGATCCGGATACTGGGCACCAACGGCTCGAACGGTTTGCGGTACTCGGGGCGATCGGTGGCGGCGAGCGTGGCGAACAGCCTGCCGTGGAAGCTTCCGCTGAAGGCGACGATCTCCGTCTTGCCCGACCACTTGCGGGCGAATTTGAACGCGGCCTCGTTCGCCTCAGCTCCCGAGTTGCACAAGAACACCCGATCGGCGAACGACCGCGCCACCAGCTCCTCGGCGAGCCGCTCGCCCGGCTGGGTGCGATAGAGATTGGAAACGTGGATCAGCCCCGTGCTCAGGGCCTGCTCCATCGTCTCTCGCACCACCGGGTGGTTGTAGCCGAGCGCGTTCACCGCGAGCCCGGCCGTGAAATCGAGGAAGCGCCCGCCGTCCTCCGCGATGAGCTCCGCGCCGTCCCCGCGGACGAACCGGGGGCCGACGCGGCTGTACACGGCGAGCAGCGCCGCAGGCGCGGCCGAGACGGCCGGCGTGGCCGGGGTGGCGGAGGGGG
>Ga0209236_1000404_pt1 | contig 24614 bp, 21 predicted proteins | sample GraSoi013_1_40cm_FD_185819 | JGI IMG/M metagenome (GOLD analysis project Ga0209236, IMG submission 185819) | Grasslands soil microbial communities from the Angelo Coastal Reserve, California, USA - Sample 09_27_2013_1_40cm (SPAdes) (version 2) | ecosystem: Environmental > Terrestrial > Soil >... | reverse complement strand
CGTCCTGGGCGAGCGGCTGGCGGTCGTCGACCCGTTTGACTTCCGCGACGTCGAGCTGCTGCGTGCCGATCTGATCGGCGTGATCGACGCACACTTGAGGTCGCGAGGGACGGTGCCCCGGGTGGACGCTGGGGAGCCGTTCCACTTCATGCGGTCCATGCTGATCGACGTGCCCGCCACAGCGAAGGCCGCCACGTTGGAGGAGTTCCGCGACGGGCTGGCGCGCGTCGATGGCAGCGCCATCTACTATCACTTCTACGAACCGGCCCGCCGGCGGCCCGAGGCCGATCCGGTGCGGTGGCTGGACGCCATGGGCCGCCACGACGTCGCCGCCCGCGTGCGAGCGCTCCACCCGTCCATGAACAGTCTGGATGGGATGCGGGCGGAACTGCTGGCCATCTGCGACCAGGCGCTGGGAGTCCACGGTGCCTGAGGCCATCCACCTCGACGACTACCGGCGGGTCGTCCCACCCCAGACCATCGATCTGCTCCGGCGGCTCGCCGGCCGCGTCCGCGGCCGGTCGTTGCTGCACGTCAACTCCACCCGCGTGGGAGGGGGTGTGGCCGAGATGCTCAGCCGGTACGTCCCCCTGTTCGAGGAACTAGGCGTTCCCGTGAGATGGGACGTCATTTCCGGCGCCGAGGAGTTTTTCCGTGTTACGAAGAGCCTGCACAATGCGCTGCAGGGGCAGGAGCAGGCCTTCACCGCCGAGATGCTCGCGGCCTATCTGGAGACGAACCGTGAAAACGCGGCGCGTCTTCACCTCGACAGTGATGTCGTCATCATCCACGATCCGCAACCCGCTGCGCTGATCGTCTTCACGCGCCGCCCGGCATCGGCTGGGACCGGACCCGAAGGTGGGCGATGGGTATGGCGGTGCCATATCGACGTCTCGCGACCACAGCGGCGGGCCTGGGCGTTCCTGCGGCAGTTCGTCACGCGGTACGACGGCGCGATCTTCTCCCTGCCGAAGTTCGCGCAGCGGCTGCCCCTCCCGCAGTACCTCATCTATCCCAGCATCGATCCCCTGTCTGAGAAAAACCGGGATCTCACCGCGGAGGAGGTGGCGGCGACGCTGGACCGTCTGGGCGTGCCGCGCGACAAGCCGATTCTGCTCCAGGTCTCGCGGTTCGACCGGTTCAAAGATCCCATCGGGGTCATCAACGCCTACCGCCTGGTGAAAAAGCACGACGACTGCCGGCTGGTGCTGGTCGGCGGCCCGGCAGACGACGATCCGGAGGGGGCGCAGGTGCTGGCGGAGGTGATGGGCGCCGCCCAGGGCGACGCAGACATCCACATCCTCGTTCTGCCGCCCGCCGCTCACTATGAGGTCAACGCGCTGCAGCGGGCGGCGAGCATCATCGTGCAAAAGTCCACGCGTGAGGGGTTCGGCCTCACTGTGGCTGAGGGGATGTGGAAGGGCAAACCGGTGATTGGCGGGCATGCCGGAGGAATCACGGAGCAGATTATCGAGGGCGTCACGGGATACACGGTAAACTCCGTGGAGGGCTGTGCCTATCGCGCCCGCTACCTGCTGCACAATCCGGCGCTGGCCAGCCAGATGGGCCACCACGGGCGTGAGTATGTGCGTGAGCGCTTTCTCATCACCCGTGACCTGGCCGAACACCTGGCCCTGATGGTGACGCTGCTGCACGCGTGAACGATCCCGTCGTCTTGGCCATCGTCGCCCTCATCGGCGTCCCGGCGGCGCAACTCGGCTACGCCGTCGTGATCGAGGGCATTCTGGAGCGAGTTCCGGCCCGGTGGGAGCGGATACTGCGCCCGTGGCTGTGGCTGGCGCCGGCGCTGTGCCTGCTCAGTGTCTTCCTCGTCTACCCCGCGCTGCACACCGTGTATCTCAGTATGCTGGACGCGAGATCGGCAACGTTTGTGGGGGTGAACAACTATCTGTTTGTCCTCACCAATCATGACATGCTCCTCGCCGTGCGCAACAATCTACTGTGGCTCGTGTTCTTCACCGGCATCACGGTGAGCGCCGGTCTGCTGCTGGCGGTGCTCGTCGACCGAGTCCGATACGAGTCACTAGCCAAGTCGGTGATCTTCCTGCCGATGGCCATCTCCGCCGTCGCCGCCGGCGTGATCTGGAAATTCGTCTATGAGTTCCGTCCGGCCGGAGCGAGCCAGATCGGACTGCTCAACGCCTTCCTCACCGCGGCTCTGCCCGGGTTCCGGCCGGTAGGGTGGCTCGTGAACCTGCTCACCGACAACTTTGCCCTCATCGCCGTCGGGGTGTGGATCTGGGTGGGCTTTTCCCTGGTCATCCTCTCCGCCGCTCTGAAAGGGATCCCCGCCGAATTGCTGGAGGCGGCGCGGGTGGATGGTGCCACGGAGTGGCAGGGCTTCTGGCGGATCATCCTCCCCACGCTCAGTTCCACCATCCTCGTGGTCACCACCACGCTGGTGATCCTTGCGCTCAAGGCCTTCGACATCGTCTACGTTATGACGAACGGCAACTTCAACACCGAAGTCATCGCCAACCGCATGTACAAAGAGATGTTCAACATTCACCATTTCGGTCGGGCCAGCGCCATCGCGGTGTTGTTGTTCGTGGCGACCGTGCCGGTGATGATCGTTAACATCCGGCGCTTCCGCGCCCAGGAGGCGGTGCGCTAATCTGATGGTCAAAGCCGGCGCCTCCCCGCCCCGTCCGAGGGTCTGGCAGTTGTGGCGCGCGCGGGCGCGCCGGGTGCCGCTGCACACCGTGGTCGTGGGATTGTGCCTGCTCTGGCTGGTGCCCGCGGTAGGACTGCTGGTAAGTTCCTTCCGGCCGCCGCGGCTGGCGGCGATCAGCGGCTGGTGGTCGGCGCTGGCACCGCCGTACCAGTTTACCCTCGAGAACTACCGGGCGGTGTTGAGCGCGTACAATATGGAACGCAGCTTCCTGAACAGTCTGGTCATCACGATCCCCGCCACCGTCATCCCCATCATGGTGGCAGCCTACGCCGCCTACGCCTTTGCCTGGATGCGCTTTCGGGGCCGCGAACCACTGTTTACGCTCGTGGTCGGCTCGCTGGTGATTCCCCTCCAGATGACGTTGATCCCCGTCCTGCGCCTGTTCACCGCATTCAAGCTGGTGGGCACATTCCCGGCGGTGTGGTTGGCCCATGCCGGCTACGGCCTCCCGTTTGCCATCTACCTGCTGCGCAATTTCATGGGCGCCCTGCCCAAAGATGTGCTGGAATCGGCATCGATCGACGGCGCCCGCCCGCTGGCGGTGTTCTTTGGCCTGGTGCTGCCGCTCTCGATTCCGGCGATGGCGTCGCTGGCGATCTTCCAGTTCCTGTGGGTTTGGAACGACCTGCTGGTGGCGCTGATTTATGTGGGTGGGACGCCGGCCGTGGCGCCGATGACGGTCACCATCAGCAACCTGGTGAACTCGCTGGGACAAAACTGGCAGTTGCTGAGCGCCGCCGCGTTCATCTCGATGGCGTTGCCGATGGTGGTGTTCTTCGCGTTGCAGCAGTTTTTCGTCCGCGGGATCCTGGCCGGTGCGATCAAAGGATGAGACAAGAGCACGCAAAAGAGTCTGCTCCACGCCGCGAGGAGTTGACATCGCGAGGCATGAGCGCGGAAACTGAGAGGTAGACCACTACAGCGTCTCGTCCTAAGACGAGAGAGGGAGGAACGACGCATGCCATATCCGTTCAAGTTGCCCGAGCTGGGCTACGCCTACACTGCGCTGGAGCCGCACATCGACGCCCAGACGATGGAGATCCACTACTCGAAGCATCATGCGGCATACGTGAACAACCTCAATGCGGCGCTGGAAAAGCACGCCGCGTTTCAGAAGAAAGAGGTCGAAGATCTGTTGAGCAGCCTGTCCGACCTGCCCACGGAGGTGCAGACGCCGGTGCGAAACAACGGCGGAGGGCATCTCAACCACAGCCTGTTCTGGCGCTGGATTGCCCCCGGCGGGAGCAAGGAGCCGAAGGGCAGGCTGGCCGACGCCATCAAAGCCGGCTTCGGCAGCCTCGACACGTTCAAGGAGCAGCTCGCGCAGGCGGGGGTGTCACGGTTTGGTTCCGGATGGGCCTGGCTGGTGCTGGATCGCGGTGCAAAGCTCAAGATCTACTCGACGGCAAACCAGGACCCTCCGGTCATGGAGGGGAATAAGCCCGTCCTCGGTGTGGACGTATGGGAGCACGCCTACTACCTCAAGTATCAGAACCGGCGGGCAGACTACATCAAGGCCTGGTGGAACGTCGTGAACTGGGACGCCGTTGGCCAGTCGTACGAGAAGGCGATGTCGCGCTAAACAGGGTCCAGTCCGGAGAAGCCCATGAAGAGCCGGCTCACTGCCGGCTCTTCGGCGTTGATGCGGCCCATCCATCGCCTCTGCGTCCAGCACTCCCAGCGTATGCGTTCTTACTTGTACGCTTCTGCCGCGACCCGCTCCAGGTTCGACAGAATTGCATCCAGTCGGTACGGAGCCCGCACGTAGTCCAAGGTGCTCTTCCAGAATGCGGCGTTGACGGCCTCCGGCATCAGGTCGCTGGCGTCAAAACGCGCCACCTCGGCGGAAGTCAGGATCTCCGCCGCGCGCCGGCTCAGGGGATCGGGGTAGGCATCGAGACTGACTTTGCGGTCGGGGGACAACGAACCTCCGCGCTTCACCCAGATCGCCTGCGCCTCCGGCGTCGTCAGGTACCTGATCAGAAGACGCGCCTGGGGCGTGTCGCGGAACATCCCCATCAGGTCACCGGCGGCCTCCACCGCCTTCGGCACTCCCTGATCGATGGGCGGGAAGGCAAAGAAATCGAAGTCTTCGCCGGGTTTCAGGTTTGGAAACTGCTTCTGGATGAAGTCCTGAATGAAGGTGGCCTGATGGTGCAGGTAACAGCCCGGCGGATCGGTGAACAGCGGAAACGGCGACTCCCCGAAGTTCGTGGCCAGCACGCCGTCGGCTCCGCCATAGGCGTATTTCGCCGTGGTGGCGATCTTGCCGAAGAGCTCCCACGCGCGCTTGACAGCCGGATCCGTCCAGGGGATCTGGTGACGGTACCAGGAATCGTAGACGTCCGGGCCCGCCGTGCGCAGCACGATGTCCTCGATCCAGTCGGTCGCCGGCCAGCCGCTGGCGGCGCCGCTCTCCAGACCGATACACCAGGCCGTCTTGCCGTCGGCCGCGACCCGGTCCGTGAGCGCCAGCAACTCATCCCACGTCGAGGGCACGCTGTATCCCGCGGCCACAAACGCTTTGGGATTGTACCAGATCAGTCCCTTCAACGCTGCCTTGACGAAGATCCCGTACACCTTTCCGTCCACGGCACCCAGGTCGATCCAGCTCTGCGCATACTGCGCCTTCATCGTACCGAGCTCGAGCACCGAGTTCAACGGCACGAGCTTGCCGGCCCGCGCAAACTCCGCCATCTGTCCGGGACCGGGCAGGACGGCGAGGTCCGGGGGATTGCCGCCCTCGAGGCGCGTCGTCAACACGGCGTTGAGATCGCGGGTTCCCTCGAATTGCACCTTCACACCGTATTGGCTTTCAAATGGCTTCACCATCGCCAGGAAACTTTCTAGCTCATTCCCGCCCCACACGCCCAGCACCGTCACCGTTCCACCAAGCTTCTGCCCGGGGAGGGTCCCCGTGCGACGCGTGTAGTAGAAGAGGCCGCCGGCCAGCACGATCACCAGAACCACGATGACGATCCAGGCGACAGCACCGAGTCCGGCCTGCGACCCTCGGCTGCGAACAGTCACTACGATCCCTCCTCCCAAACGACACTGCGGAGTTCCATTATCCCCCTATCCCCTTATCCCTTTATCCCTAGCTCGCACACGAGAGCGGCCTCCCACGTGCGCTGCGGGTCGAGCGTGATCTGCCACAGGCACAGACAGACGACGCCCTGCATGATCCGCTCAAACCCGGCTTCGGAGTTCGACACGGTCTCCAGCGGGTGCACCCACACCTCCCCCTCAGGGATGCGCAGCGACACGGCCCCGCGCCATCCCCAGTCGGTGAACCGAACCTCGTGGGCGCGCTGCCGCGCCCTGGTCTCGCGGGCGGAGGCCACCTGGTCATCAATCCACAGACGCGCACCCGGATCGGTCACCGCCCACACGGTTTCGACCGCGAAGCGCACGGCGGCTTGGGCGTCACCAGGATTGTGCAGCCGGTAGAAGGCGCGGAGCTCGGACCTCCGGGCGTCCACCGTGAGTCGTTTTTCCACGCGCAACGGCAGCGGCCGAACGAGCTCGACACTGCCATCACGGCTCAGCGAGACCGCGACGGCGTCGCGGGATCGGGAGACCGCGGGCCGGTACGACCCTGTGAGGAAATCGCCGAGTTCTTGATACTCGCCGCGGGCAAAGGCATCGACCGTAACTTGCGGGCCCAGCAAGTGCTCGAGGAATGCGGCACGGCGGTAGCGGTCGTAGACGAGCAGACGATCCAGCCCCGGCTCCTTGACCCGCACGCGCCCGGTGTGGATCGTCTCAGCCCCCGGCGCCGGTTCATCGGACGGGTGCTGCAGGAGTTGCCGGTGATAGGCCTCCGGCCGGCGCGACACCACATTCGTGAGGTTGATCCGTTCCGCCCGCCAGTGCCACTCCACCACCCCACCGCCCTCGCCAGGATCTACAACAAGTAGCATGGCCGGCGAGACGAGTTCCACGTCGGCTGCACCGTCGCCATCGAGGTCGGCGATCGTGCTCCCGACGCGCCGGCGCTGACCACGCACCATGCGGTGCGGGGCGCGGTCTGCCCGCGCCTCGGCGGCGATGAGACGGCCGAAGGTCGCGCGCCGGATGTGCGGCAGGTAGATGCCGCCGAAGACCCCATGCCAGTAGGGACAGTTGCATTGCCCGGCCCAAAGGTCGACGAGCGCCAGACGCCGTCCGCGTCCCGGAGGCATCGCATGCACCTTTCGGCTGGTGCGGAGCATTCGCTGGTACATGGTATTGATCTCGGGATACTTCACCAGGAACTGGCGCCAGAATCCGCCGGACCACTCCATCATCTCCTCGTAGGAGGCCGTGGGCAGATAGACTCGACCCGCCGCAGGCATCGCCGCCGCTTCGCCCGGCGGCATCGTGACTAACCACTCCTCCGCGGCTTCGACCGCGCGGAAGAACGACTCCACCCAGCCTTGCTCCCAGCACAGCGCATACGTCCCGGGCCACAAGCCGAACTTCTCACCATCGTCGCCCATCACCAGCACAGGATCGCGTCCTATCTCGCCCGCGACGGGCAGGGCGGAACGCAGATAAGCCAAGACGTCGTCGGCCGATTGCCAGGGAATCAGATAGCGCAGCCGCTTGCGGCTCGGGAAGACTTTCACGGTCGCACCCTGTTCGTCGGTCACGAAGTAGCCGGTGAGCTCGTCCTCGCGGAGGCCGACAGCCGTGAAGTGGGTGTCGTCCACGATGATGTACTCTACGCCGGCGGCGGCGAGCGGCTTGGCCAGGTGCGGCTCCCATACCCGCTCCGCCAGCCAGAAGCCGGTGGCCCTTGTGTGGAATCGCAGCCTCAGGTAGTCCGTCATCATGCGAACCTGCCCGTCCTTGTCCGGGTCAGGGATGATGGCGAGGATCGGTTCGTAGTAACCGCCGGTCATCAATTCCACCTGGCCGCCGGCGACCAGCGCCTTCAGGCGCGGGAAGAACTCGCGCTGGGATTCCTCCAGCCAATCCAGCAGCGGCCCGCTGTAATGCATGGCCACGCGGATACGGGGGTGCCGCTCGAGCGCTTCCACCATTGGCAGATAGGCCTGACGGAACGCGGCTTCGAAGACGTGCGGGAAGTTTCCCACCGGCTGGTGGTTGTGGATCGCCAGCGAGAGGATGAGACGGTTGGACATGGTGCTAGATCCTGGCGATGAACCGGCCGGGATTGAGCACGCCGCGGGGGTCGAACTGGCGTTTCAGTTCCTGCATCAACGCCAGCGCCTGCGGAGGCGGCCCCCACACGTCCACTGTCTGCTTCACTACGGGCGGCGCGGCCACGAGTACCGCGTGCCCGTGATACTCCTGTGCCAGCGCGACCAAACGAGGGAACCATAGGGCCACCAGGCCGGGGTCGTCGAGCGCAAGCCACACCGTCCCCGTGCCCGCGTGAGCGACGTACCGGAGCGGACTCCCCCCGATCACACGCAAGGCCACGGCGAGCACTCCTGTCACCGCAGCCAGCGGGACGCTGACACGAAAGACGGCGGGCGACGCTCCGTCCGCGCCGAAGTCGCGAACCGTCTCCCACACCCTGCGATGCGCATCACCGTCGAGCATCTCTGTCGCCAATCCGAGTTGCCCGGCCATCGTTTGGATGTCCCGGACGTGGCGGGCCACCGCCTCCTCGAACCCTTCAGCCCAGACCGCGATACTCGCCTCGGCGGCCTCAAGTCCGGCAGTCGCGGCGACGTCGCCGCCGACGACGGTCACCGCAGCGGGCGTGAGCGCGGAGGCCCACAACGCATCAATCAGTTGTGCCGCCTGGGCGAGCGACCCGCGGGCCACGATGGTCCCGAAGGTCTCGGGCAGCGGCGCCATTTTGAACGTGACCTCGGTAATAATCCCCAGCGTGCCCAGCGAACCTACGAAAAGCTTGCACATGTCGTAACCTGCCACATTCTTGACGACCTTCCCACCTGCCTTGATGGGCTCGCCGCTCGCCAGGACCATCTTCATCCCGATGACCAGATCGCGTACCCCCCCGTATGCCAGACGCCGCGGCCCGTTGATGTTGGCGGCGACGGTTCCGCCGATCGTAGAATGCCGCGGATCCGGCGGGTCGATCGCCAGGAACTGGCGCCGGGCGGCGAGGAGGTCCTGCAACGGGGCCATGCACATCCCGGCCTGCACGGTCGCGGTGAGGTTGGCGTCGTCATGCTCGATCAGGCGGTTCAAGTGTTCCAGACTGACGACCACGTCGGCGTGCCTCGGCGGGTTCCCCCAGTGCATGGCCGTACCCCCGCCCCAGGGGATCACGGCTGCCCCGGATTCACCGCAGATCCTCAGCGCCGCGGAGAGCCGGCTGGTGTCCTCCGGCGCACAGCGGATGTGCGGGACGAGACCGTCAACCGCGTGCGCACGCAGCGTCGCCGGATCCCGCTGCACGGCCGACCCCAGCGCTCCCTCCAGCCTGTTCGCCAGCCGGTCAGCGTCGATGGTCATTTCTCGCACAGAGCGAGATGCCTAAGGTCGTCCCTGCATGCGCTGCAGCACATCGAGCGCCCACCCCTCGTGGGCCATCTCGGTCGAGGCCGGGAGGGCCTGCAGCGGGAACCACTGCGCCGCCAGCACGTTGGTCCCGGCCGTCACCGGCAGCGCGTCCCGCAGCGTCGCTTTATAGTGGAAAATCAGATGCCAGGCGGTCTTGCCCCCGCCGAAGGACTCGATGTGATCCAGCGTGATCCGGGGCGCGGCCATGCCGACCTGTTCGCGCAGAATGCGCGCGGCCGCCTCGTCTGGATGCTCGACGAACATCAGGTAGTCATCGGGCAGAAACCACCCTTGCTGGCCGTCATAGCTGCGGGTGTCCTTGTACCGGACCAAGAGCACCTGCCGGTCCGCCAGCACTGCTATGTCCGCCACGAGTTTGTGTACGGTGCATTCCATAAACAGCCTCCTGAGTCACAAGTCAGCAGTCTGCGGTCGGCAGTCTGCAGTCAACAGTCGGCAGTCAGCAGTCACCAGTCTGCAGTCAACTGGGACGGCTGCTCCGATCGTTAGGCGCTTGCGTATTTGTCTGCCGACTGCGGACTGCTGACTGCTGACTATCCGATCGAGCCTCATACGCTCGATCGAGCAGATCCATCAGATGGAACACAGGGAGCGACGGCCCGTACCGCTGTGCGCCGAAGCGCAGCTGGAGCATGCAACCGGGGTTGGGCGCGACCACGGCCTCGGCGCCGGTGCGGCCGACGGCAGCCATCTTTTCTGTCAGCAATTCCTTGGACATCTCGGGATGCGTGATGTTGTAGATCCCAGCGCTCCCACAGCAGCGGTCGGCGCCCTCCATTTCAACCAGATGCACCCCGGGGATCGCGGCCAGCAGCTGGCGCGGCTGCGCACGCACTTTCTGTCCGTGGGCGAGGTGACAGGGGTCCTGATAGGTCACCGTCATCTCGATCCGGCCGGATGGAGGGACCAGTCCCAGCCCGGCGAGAAACTCCCCGGCGTCCTTCACCAGCGCCGCGAACCGTGCCGCCCGCTCCGCGTAGTCGGGGTCGTCGCGCAGCAGATGGCCATATTCCTTCATGGCGGCACCGCAGCCGGCTGCGTTGACAATCACCGCGTCGACCCCGGCATCGAGAAAGACGTCGATGTTGCGCCGGGCCATGCGTCGCGCGGCCGTCGTCTCCCCGTTGTGCACGTTGAGTGCCCCGCAGCAGACCTGGCCGCGGGGCACCACCACGTCGCATCCGTTGCGGCGCAGCACACGCACGGTGGCATTGTTCACCTCGCCAAACAGGGTGCTCATCACGCAGCCTGACAGCAGCGCGACGCTGGCCCGCCGCGGACCGATCGCCGGCCGTGGGTCGGCTTCAGGGGCAAAGAACCGTGAGGGCACCGTTGGCAGCAGCGCCTCCATCTCCCGCAGGCGGCGGGGCAGCATGAGGCGGATCACACGCTGGAGGCCCGATCGCTGGTACAGGCGCAGGGCGGAGGCGAGCCACCGCAACCGCCGGGGAAACGGGAACACCTGCGTGAACGCCAGCCGGGCCAACCTCCGGGCCAGAGGAGAGCCCGGCGGCCCCAGTACCTCACGCGCTGCTTCGGCGATGCGGCCGAACTGCACGCCCGAGGGACATGCGGTCTCGCAGGCGCGGCACATTAAGCACAAGTAGATGTGTTCAGCGAACCGCTCGTTGGGCGTCCCCCGCGCGGGATCCAAAGGTTCGATGCGCCCCTCGGCCACTGCGCGGACTAAATGGATGCGCCCGCGGGGAGACTCAGGTTCCAGATGGGTGACGCGATAGGTCGGACAGTGGTTCAAACAGAGCCCGCAGTGCACACACTGGTCGAGCTCGGGCAGGTTCAACACCACGCGGTGACGCGGTCCGGCGGTCGCGCGGTCGCCTGACGGCAGGATAGTTTCCCTCGCCTCTTGGGTCATCGTCGCTCCGCGACTGCCCGACCGCTCGACTGCCCGACCGCGTCAGCTAGATCCATAATCCAGCCGGGATCTTCGCCGGGGCGCGGCGCATCTCGGCGCAGGTGATCGGGGTCGGGAACATCTTCGCCGGGTTGAAGCGGCCGTCGGGATCGAACACCTTACGCACTTTCGCCATCGCGTCCAGATCCGCGTCGGAAAACAGCAGGCCGATGTACGCCTTCTTCTCCAGGCCGATCCCGTGCTCCCCGGTGATGCTGCCACCGGCGGCGACGCAGGCCCGCAGGATGTCCTCGCCGGCGGCGATGACTTTGTCCAGCTCTCCGGGGATCCGGATATCAAAGAGGATGTTGGGATGCAGGTTGCCGTCGCCGGCGTGAAACACGTTGGCGATGCGCAGATGGTATCTGGCGCTGATGTCGGCGATCTGCCGCATGATCTCGGGCAGCCGGCTGCGCGGGACCACCCCGTCCTGCACATAGTAGTTGGGTGCCAGCGCACCAAGCGCGCCGAAGGCGCCCTTGCGGCCCTTCCACAGCCGCAGTCGCTCAGCGTCGTCCTGGGCCACGCGCACTCCGCGCGCCCCGCGTCGCGTGCAGATCTCCTGGACCACACGGGCGCCGCGCTCCGTGGATTCGCGCACTCCTTCCAGCTCGACCAGCAGCACGGCGTCGGCATCGCGTGGATATCCGACCGGCGCCCCGGTTTCCACCGCCTCGATGGTGAGACGGTCCATCATCTCCAGGGCGGCCGGGACGATCCCGGCTCCGGTGATGTCCACGACCGTCTGCGTGGCGGCATCCATGCGGTCGAAGATGGCCAACAGCGTGCGTACGGATTCGCGGCTCCGCATCAACCGCAGCACGGCTTTGGTCACAATGCCTACCGTCCCCTCGGAGCCGACGAACGCGCCGCACAGATCGTAGCCGGGAGGATCCGGCGCGCGCCCGCCCAACCAGACCACGCGACCGTCATCAAGCACCACCTCGACGCCCAGCACATGATTGGTCGTGACGCCGTAGGCCAGCGTGTGCGGACCGCCGGAGTTGTTCGCGATATTCCCGCCGATTGAGCAGGCTGCCTGGCTGCTGGGGTCGGGCGCGAAAAAGAACCCGCCGGCGGCCACCGCCTTCGTGACATCCTGGTTGATGACCCCTGGCTCGACCACGGCGATGCGGTCGCGCAGGTCGAGCTCCAGGATGCGGTTCATCCGCGCCAGCGAGATGACCACTCCACCCTCGGCGGGCACGGCGCCGCCGGCCAGCCCGGTGCCTGATCCGCGTGGGACAATCGGGACGTTGGCCCGACGCGCCGCACGGACGACGCCGGCGACTTGCTCGGTGCTCCCGGGGAGGACGACCACTTCTGGCAGCACCTGCATAATAGAGCCGTCCTGCTCGTAGACGATGACGTCCTCCTTCTCGACGAGGACGTACTGGTCGCCCACAATCACTCTAAGTTCGCCAAACAGCGACGCTCTATCCATAGTGGATAATTGTGAATTGTGAATTGTGAATTGCGAATTTCAATCCGCAATCGTCAATTTGCAATCCGCAATTCCGCATTAGGTCCACATCCCGGCCGCCATCGCCGGCCTGACCGTCACATCCGGGCGCTCCCCGACAGGCAGGAGCTTCCCGGGATTCATGATGCCGTCCGGATCAAACGACCGCTTCACACGCTGCATCGCCATCAGGTCGGCGTCGGAGAACATCCAGCGCATATACTCCCGCTTTTCGATTCCCACCCCATGTTCGCCTGTGATGGTGCCCCCGGCTTCGACGCAGGCGCGAAGGATCTCCTCGCCTGCCCGGACCACCTTGTCCATGATTCCCGGCTCGCGGGGGTTGAAGAGGATGATCGGGTGCAGATTGCCATCCCCGGCGTGGAACAAGTTGCCGATGGACAACCCGTACGCTTTCCCAACATCGACCACCTTGCGCATGACGTCGGGGAGCTTGGCGCGGGGGACGACACCGTCATGCAGGTAGTATGACGGCGCCAGCCGTCCCAGCGCGCCGGCCCCTTCCTTCCGGCCCTTCCATAACAGTAACCGCTCCTGTTCACTGGCGGCCGTGCGGAGCATCCGCGGGGCGTGTGCGCGGCAGATCTCCTCGATCCGTTTCATCTGTCGTGGCAGCGATTCGGGGTGTCCCTCCACTTCAATCAGCAGCGCCGCCCCGGCATCCTGTGGGTAGCCGGCGTGGATCGCCGCTTCCACGGCCGCCATTACCACGCCGTCCATCATCTCCATGGCCGCCGGTACGATCCCCGCGGCGATGACCTCGGAGACAGTGTGAGACGCGTCGTCGATTGTCTCAAATGCCGCCAGCAGCGTGCGCACCGCCTCGGACTTCCGCAACAACCTGACGACGATTGCCGTGACCACCCCCAGAGTCCCCTCTGATCCCACCACCACTCCGCAGAGATCGTAGCCGGGAAGATCGGCGCTGCGGCTGCCAACCCACGTGACGTCACCCGACGCCAGTACGACCTCCATCGCCAGCACGTGGTTGCCCGTCACGCCGTACGACAGGCAGTGCGGTCCACCGGCGTTGTTCCCGACGTTCCCGCCGATGGTGGACACGGTCTGGCTGCCCGGGTCGGGCGCATAGAACAGTCCGTGCTGCGCGGCCGCCGCGGTCACGTCGACGTTGATGGCCCCGGGCTCGACCACCGCCAGCCGGTTGCGCGGGTCGAGCTCCACGATGCGGTTCATTCGTGTGAGGACCAGCATCACGCCGCCGGCGATCGGGATCGAACCCCCGTTGAGCCCCGTCCCCGCGCCACGCGCAACGAGGGGGACGCCGGCCTCGTGTACCAGGCGCAGTACCCCGGCGACCTCGGCCGTGGAACCGGGAAGGACGACGATGTCGGGCAGGGCGCGCGCCACGAGAAACGCATCCTGCTCGTAGACGACCACATCTTCCGGGCGGGTGAGGACATAAGCGGGGCCGACGATTCTCTGCAGGCGGGAGACGAGCGCAGCGCGGGTCATCGTGTTCCCATTATAGGGCGTTACTGAAACCTGCTTCGGCCGCTAGGAGGTGGCAGAACAATCGCTCCGAGTCTTTGTCGATGTGTTCGAGGAACTTGTCGATTTCCTTCCTCACCCTCTTTGCGTGCCATTCTATGTCTTCCAGGAGGATGTCAATGCCTGACAGAGTCTCAGCAACCTGCTCGCGCTCCACGCCTGGATCTCCCGAGCTGCAAGTGCCTTGTAGTCATTCAAACGGAAGGGGTCAAGTCTTGACATAGCACAGGTCGGCCTAAAGTCCTGTTTAACCCTGGCCCAAGTGGGTCAATTCTCCCTGGCTCGTCCGGGCCATCCTTCCCTTCCCCAGTTGCTCGCCGGTCACCATGCGCGTAGGCTCGCACTGTGGCTCGACCGCTGCGCGTCCAATTCCCAGGCGCCTACTACCATGTCATGAACCGCGGCCTGCAACGTCGGCCGGTCTTCCTTGGGGCCGCCGATCACCACCGCTTCCTCGACCTGCTCCAGGACATTCACGGCCGCTGGCAGGTCGAGGTCTTCGCCTACTGCTGCATGACCACCCATTACCACCTGTTCCTCCAAACCCCCCTGGGCAATCTGGCCCGCGTCATGCGCCACCTCGACGGACTGTATACTCAAGGGTTCAACCGCGCCCATGGGCGGGACGGTCCCCTGTTTCGCGGTCGCTATAAGAGCCTGCTCGTCGATGCGGACGCCTACCTCCTCCAAATCGTGCGCTACATCCACCTCAATCCCGTCGAAGCCGGCCTGGCCGCTGATCCCCTCACCTACCACTGGAGTAGCCACCGCCTCTACCATCAGCACCAAACACCCGCATGGCTCGCCAGTGAAAGGATCCTGGCATTCTTCGACGATCTCCCCGCCTTTGACCAGTTCATCGCGGAGGGCAACGACCGCAGCCTCTCCGTCTTCTACCAGCGGAAGCGCTGGACCCCGTTCCTGGGCGATGAGCAGTTCGTTCGGCGCGCACTGGAGCAAACGCGGGTGTCCCCCGAAAACCCGCGCGCGGAGCGAACTCCCCAGTTCCCCACCATCGACGCGGTCGTACGCTTCGTGTGCCAGCGCACCGCCACACCTCTGGATGCCATCCAGATTGGCTATCGGGGGCGGCGAAATGTTCCCCGGAGTCTCGCCGTCTTCTTGTCGAGCCGCGTTGCGGGCTTCCCGCATCGGGAGATCTGCGAGTACTTCCACTTCGAGACTTGCGGGGCCGTTACACGCGTATGCCAACGAACAGAACAGCTGCTATCAGCTGATCCGGATCTCAGGCACTTGATCTCGCCTGACGGAGACGCCTCGAGGGATCGGGGGCCCGGGTTGTGCTATGTCAAGACTTGACCCCTTTTCTCACACTAACGGATCGCGGGCCCGGGTTGTGCTAGGTCAAGACTTGACCCCTTCTCGATAGTTGGAAGGGAGGTGGCAACGGCGTGATTACGCCGCGCCTTCCCGCATCTCAACGAACTTTGGTATTGACTCGGTAGCTACTTCTTGCGAAGACCGAACCCGACGTCGAGAACCTCAGTGTAGACATAGAATACCAGTACCGAGAATGCGACAACCAGCAGCAAACCTTTGAGAAGAGAAACTCCCCGAACCCCCGCGATCCAAAAGAATGCCAACGCGAGCAGAACGACATACGAGAAGAAAAATGGCCCAGTCGTCCGAGTCGACCTACCGTGCTTGATGGCACTCAAGTACACAACCGCGATAGGAAAGCTGATTACCAAGATTGTCAGCCACGTGTACAGGTAGATCAACGGGTTACCCCCTCCCAAGCCTATCGCCCCCAAGTAAATCCACCCAGCCCGAAGGCTCGAGCCATGGCCCAACCGATTACTTGCAGCACACGATTTGTTGGAAGGAACCGCTCCTGACGATTTGCGCAATCCTCGCTGCGCTGAAAGGGGAGGGGTCATGAAAGGAAGGGGTCAAGTCTTGACATAGCACACGTCGAAGCAAATGGACTTGCCTTCTAACCTAATCCATTAGAACGTAGGCAATCACCTCAGTCGGTCCGTGCGCCCCCATCACCGGCGTGAGCTCGATATCCGCCGTCCGGCTGGGGCCGGTGATGAAGGTCAGCGCTGAGGGCAATGGCGTGTGCAGAACCTGAAACAAATGGCCAAGGGTGGCCACAATCCGATCTGCCGGCAATACCGCCAGGTGCAGCGGGGGGAGCAAGGAGGTGCTCCTGGGCCGCCGGTCGTCGCAAGGCAGAAGCAGCGTGCCGGTAAGGGCGATTGCGGCGTCTGCGGTGGTGATTCCCGCTGCCACCTCTGCCAGGCGATCAGAGGTGTGCCGGGCCGGAGATATCACTTCGATCCCGCTGGATTCCAACGCCGCCGCCAGAGGAGAGAGCAGCGGATCATCCCACAGCGCCGCAGCGCGGATGCTCCGTTTGCGCAGCTCGCTCACCGCGGAGGCGACCCATGTGTGCGCTGTGTCCTTCATGACCTGAATGCCGACCGCGGTAGCCCGCTCCACGAAGAGCGCGATCAGATCGCCGGGCACTGTCGCAGGCGGGCGGAGATCCGGAAGGGACGCGGATGGATCGCGCGTCGCGCGAAGCCGGGTAAGGATCTCCTCGCGGGCGTTCATCGGCGCCTGCCGACAGCGGCGAAGGGCCACCGCTCCCGGAATGACGAGCGGGCAGGCGGTGGTAACTCGCGGAACTGAGTCCACCGTGAGAAGGGATACGGGAGTGGGATCCCTGTCCGTGCCACGGCTCGGTGCAGCAACCGCACAATCGGGGCGACCAGCCGCAGACGGCCGCTGCGCGCCATCGTAGCCACCCACCCGCGCACAAACAGCCGCTCTGCCCAAGACGCGCCCCCCGCCTGAACCACGCGCGCCCGCAGCTCCAGCAGCAACCGCGGCAAGTCTATCTTCACCGGACAGATCTCCCCGCATGCGCCGCACAGCGAGGAGGCAAACGGCAACTCCCCGGCGACATCCAGGCCCTGGTAGAGCGGAGTGATGACGGCGCCGATCGGCCCCGAGTACACCGATCCGTATGCATGACCGACGGTGCGCTCGAACACAGGACACACGTCCAGGCACGCACCACAGCGGATGCAGGCCAACGACTCGCGCATGACCGGATCCGCCTGAATCGCGGTACGGCCGTTATCCATGATGACCAGGTGAAACTCCTCCGGACCATCGCGCTCACCGGCGCGGCGGGGACCGGTGAGCAGCGACACGTAGCTGCTCATCCGCTGCCCGGTGGCGGCACGGGGCAGCAGGGTGAGGAACACGCCAAGATCAGCCAGCCGCGGGATCACCTTTTCAATCCCCATCAGCGCGATATGGACGCGCGGCAGCGAGGTAGTCAGACGGGCATTGCCCTCATTTTCCACCACGACGATCGTTCCGGTTTCAGCGACGGCGAAGTTGACGCCGGTAATGCCGACACCGGCCGCCAGGAACTTCCTGCGCAGCGCATCCCTGGCCACGCGCGTCAGGCGCTCGGCGTCATCGTACACGGGAACGCCGAGTTTCTCTGCCAGGAGCTTCGCAATTGCGTCTTTGGATTTGTGAACAGCCGGTGCGATGATATGAGCCGGACGGTCGCCCGCCAGCTGCAGCAGGTACTCACCGAGGTCGGTCTCCACCACCTCGCACCCGGCCGCCTCGAGGACCTGGTTCAGTTCAATCTCCTCGGAGGTCATCGACTTACTCTTGACGACGGTGCGATCGTCGCGGCTGCGCGCCAGGTCGGCGATCACGCGGCCGGCCTGCGCGCCGTCTCGGACCCAGTGCACCTGCCCGCCGGCTGCGACGATCTGACGTTCCAGTTGCTCCAGGTACTGATCGAGATGGGATAAGGTATGCAGCTTTACCCGATGCGCGTACTCCCGCAGCGCCTGCCACTCTTCGATCTCGCCGATGACGGGGCGCTGCAGCTCGCGGAAGCGCACCATGGCGCGGCGCACGGATGAATGCAAGGTCGGATCGGCGAGTGCGCGCTCGGAATTGTGTACAAAATCGATCCGGTCCTGTCTCATTGATCCGGCGCGTCTGCCAGGTCTACTTGGTAGACGCAGTTATTGTGCCGCAAGGATCTCCGCCAGATGCATTGCTCTCACCGGCGAGTTGCGCCGGGACAATCCTCCCGCAATGTGCATCAGACAACTACTATCGGTGGCGGTGACGACCTCCGTGCCCGTGGACTCGATGGCCCCGATCTTCGCATCCAGCATCGACCCGGACAGCGCAGCGAATTTGACCGAGAACATTCCCCCGAAGCCGCAGCACTCCTCGACCCCAGGCAGCGGCCGTAGCTCAAGCCCGCGGACAGCGGCCAGCAGGCGCAGCGGCTGCGTGGTGACGTGCAGCCCCCGCAGCCCGTGGCAGGAGGCGTGATAGGCGACGCAGTGCGGAAAGTGCGCGCCGACATCCTCGCGATGCAAGACGTCCACGAGAAATTCGCTCAGCTCGTAGGTCCGGCGCCCCAGGGCGCGCACACGGTCGGCCAGCGCACTCTCGTCCCGCAGGAGAACAGGATAGAACTCCCGCACCATCGCGACGCAGGAGCCGCTGGGCGCGACGACGGCGTCGGAGTCGTCAAAGTCCTCTATAAATTTCTGAGCCAGGCGTGCTGCCTCAGGCCAAAATCCGTCGTTGAAGGCGACCTGCCCGCAACAGGTCTGGCCCTCCGGGAACTGTACGTCCACGCCCAACCGGCGCAGCACACTGACGGTGGCCTCGCCCACGGCGGGGAAGAGCTGGTCGACCAGACACGTCACAAACAGGGCGACGCGCACAGAACCGTCACAGTGATTCGTGATTCGTGATTAGTGACTCGTCATTAAGAGAAGTGCCGCCCCGTGGCCCTGGCAGTTCCGAGTCACGAATCACGAGTCACGAATCACGTTTTCAGTCGCCCACTTCTCCGTGAGTGCTCCCGGCACCAACCGCACCAACCGGCATGGGGACCGGGACCTCGCGCAGGTACCGGGCCGCCTCCTCCGGCACCACCGGGTTGATGTAGAATCCGGATCCCCACTCGAACCCAGCCACCTGGGTCAGGCGAGGCATCACCTCGATGTGCCAGTGGTAGGCATGCCTGGACTCGCCGCGATAGGGAAACGTGTGGATGATGAAGTTGTACGGCGGGTTGTCGAGGCAGGCGTGCAGACGGTACAGCGTCTCGCGCAATGCCTCAGCCAGCGGCGTCTCCTGGTCTGAGCCCAACGCCCCAAAGTCGGGCTCGTGGGTTCTCGGGAGGATCCACGTTTCGAACGGGAAGCGCGACGCGTAGGGCTCCAACGCCACAAATTGCTCATTGCCAAAGATGATGCGCGCGCCACTGGCCTGTTCCTGCTCCAGCAGCGCGCAGTAGATGCACTCGCCGTGACGGCCGAAGAAGCGCTCCGCCGCGTCGAGCTCCTCGGCCACGCGCTTGGGCGCTACCGGCAGGGCAATCAACTGCGAGTGCGGATGCGACAGCGAGGCTCCCGCCGTGCGCCCGTGATTGCGGAACAGCAAGACGTACTCGAACCGCGTGTCGCCGCGCAGATCGCGGTAGCGCTGGAGATAGGCGCGGATGACGTGGGTGACGTGGTCGACCGGCAACAGCCCCAGGTGGGTGTGATGATCCGTCGTCTCCACGATCACCTCGTGAGCGCCCACGCCGTCCATGCGCGTGAAGATCCCCAACCGGCTGCGGTCGGTGCTGCCCTCGATGCGCAGCGCGGGGAACTTATTGGAAACCACCCGCACGGTCCAGCCCGGGGTGTTCGGAGCCGTCCCGGATGCCCGGACGGCATAGATCTCCGGCGGGGTGCGTCCCTCGCGCCCTTCGCAGAATGGGCACCGGTCCAGATCATTGACCTCGATCGCCTCGTGCTTGAAGTCAGTCGGGCGCGCGGCACGCTCAGTCGCGATAATGACCCACCGCCGCGAAATCGGATCCTTTCGAAGTTCTGGCAATCGGGAGCCTCCAATCAGGTGTCAGGACAAACGGTTTTCGTGGAGCATCATCTATCCCCTACCCGCTCTGCGCGCTCCTGACTCCGTGCGATCGTCCGCTCGTACAGGCCCACATATTTCTTTGCTGACTCCGCCCAGGAAGAGTCTGCCGTCATCCCGACCCGCTGCAGCTCGCGCCACGTCACGGGATCCCGGAATGCGGTCAGGGCTCGGTGAATCGCCAGCAGCAGCGCCCGCGGAGTGTAGTCGATAAACACGAACCCGTTGGCCGTCCCGGTCTCCACCGCCTGCGGTGTGGCGTCGCGAATCGAATCAGCCAGCCCGCCGGTACGGCGGACAACGGGCACCGTGCCATAGCGCAGACTGTAGAGCTGATTGAGACCGGACGGCTCGTACCGCGACGGCATCAGGAAGATGTCGGCCCCGGCCTCGATGCGGTGGGCCAGACCATTGTCAAATCCAATCCGCACCCCGGCCTCTCGCGGATGCCGGCGAGCCGCGTCCGCAAACATGCGTTCATAGCGAGGATCTCCGGTGCCGAGGATGACCAGCTGCGTCCCGGCAGCGAAGAGTTCGTCGAGAATGGCCGCCACCAGGTCTAGTCCCTTCTGGTCGGCCAGACGAGTCACCATGCCGATCAGGGGGATCGCAGGATCCGCGGTGAGCCCGAACTCTTGCTGCAGGTGGGCTTTGCAGGCGCGCTTGCCGGACAGATTATCCACGGTGTACCGGGCGGGGATGAGTGGGTCGTGAGCCGGATCCCACGCGCGGTAGTCCACGCCGTTAAGAATCCCGAACAAGTCGTTCGCCCGGTCGCGCAGCACCCCGTCCAGCCCTGCTCCAAATTCCGGCGTTTGAATCTCCAACGCATACGTCTCGCTGACCGTGCTGAGCAGATCAGCAAGCATCAGCCCACCCTTCAGCAAGTTGACCTGGCCCCAGAACTCGAGGCCCGCGATCGTGTACATCGACGCCGGCAATCCCGTCATGGGGAACTGCTCCGCCGGGAACAGTCCCTGGTACGCCAGGTTGTGAATGGTCAATAGCGTCGCCGTCTGGGCGGCCTGGCCTGCGGCGATGATGGCCGGGACGAGCGCCGTCTGCCAGTCGTTGCAATGAATCAGGTCCGGCTGCCACGACTGCCGCTCCAGCCAGGTCAGGAGCGCCCGGCACCACGACGCAAAACGTGCGAGGTTATCAGGATAATCCTTGCCTCCCTCGCCGTACAGCCCGGCCCGGTTGAAGAGCCGTGGCTGGTCGACCAACCATGCCGGGACTCCGGTGTCGGGCATCTTCCCATCGAGAATGGCGACCGGTAGGCGCTCCGCACCCAATTGCACCTCGACTGTTCCGGCCGGACGCCACCCCGCGAGGCCGATTCCGCGATACCTGGGCAGCGCCAGGCGGACGTCTGTCCCCAGTTCCATCAGCGCCGCCGGCAGCGCGCCGCCGACATCGGCGAGCCCGCCGGTCTTGGCCAGCGGGACGGCTTCTGAGACACAGAAGAGAACTTTCATCCAGGCGACACCTTCAACGTCGTTTTCGAGCGCGCTTTCGGCGCACAGAGCCGTCGCCGACCAAGGCGAGATAGATGTCGTTGACGTTCGTTCGCGTCGGGCCGGTTAGCAACAGATCGCCGAGTTGTTGAAAAAACGGATACGAATCGTTGTCGGCCAGGGCGCGACCTGCATCCAGTCCGGCGCTCTGCGCCCGGGCGGCAGTGCCGCCATCGACCAGCGCCCCGGCGGCATCGGTCGGACCATCGGTGCCGTCGGTCCCGAATGCCGCCACAACCGTATTTGCCCACCCGGCGATGACCCGCCCGCTCGAGAGCGCAAACTCCTGGCACCGTCCGCCGCGCCCCTGCCCGCGGACGGTCACGGTCGTCTCTCCACCGGCCAGCAGGCAGGCCGGCGGGGCGATCGGCGTGCGCCGGGTGCCGATCCCCCGTACGACACTGCAAAATACGCGCGCCGCTTCACGCGCCTCTCCTTCTAGAGACGTGGTGAGGACCAGGGTACGGAACCCCACCGTCTTTGCCCGCGCCGCCGCAGCGGCGACGGCTTGCTCGTTGCTGCCCACCAGCACAATCTGGACTCTTCGAAACACCGGATCGTCAGGCTTGGGTGTCTCCGGTTCGCGGCCGGCCGCGCCCCGCTGGAGGTAGGCCATCGCGGAGACCGGCATCGAGTCCGCCAGCCCATACCGGCGAACAACGTCCAGGGCATCGGCGAACGTTGTGGGATCAGGGGCGGTCGGCCCCGAGGCGATCGCGTCGACCGGATCGCCCAGGACATCGGAGAGAATCAATGCCACCACGCGCGCCGGCGATGCCGCCGCGGCCAGCCGCCCGCCCTTGATCCGCGAGAGGTGTTTTCGAACCGTATTGACTTCCTGGATGGCGGCGCCGCTGCGAAGGAGGAGACCGGTCACAGTGATCTCGTCGTCTAGACTCATCTCTCCCACCAGTGCAGGCATGAGGGCAGACCCTCCGCCCGAGATGAGACACAGCACGAGGTCGTCCGGACCGGCGCCGCGCACGAGATCGAGGAGTTCCTCCGCGGCACGCTGCCCCGCGGCATCAGGAAGCGGGTGCCCCGCTTCGATGACCCGGATGCGGCGCAGCGGCACCGCGTACCCATATTTTACGATGATGATGCCCGCGCTGACGCGTGGACCCAGTATGCGCTCGACGGCGGCGGCCATCGGGGCTGACGCCTTACCCGCCCCCACGACGAAGATACGGCGAATTGAGCCGAGGTCATACCGGCGGCCGGCGATCCGCAAGACACGGCCACGCCGGGAGATGTATCGTCTCACTGCGGCCGCAGGGTCAACGGCACGCACCGCTGCGGTCAGAATTGAGGCGGCCTGACGCCTCAGGCCCGGATTAGGTTTCCCGTTGAAGAGAGTTTCCTGGAACACGGCCGCCTAAAGTTGGAGAGTTGAAGAGTTGGAAAGTTGGAGAGTCCCTGGCGTTTCTTCTACTTTCCAACTCTCCAACTTTTCAACTTCCAACCTACCCGTCAAGGAGCGATTTGCCACAAGGGACTGGTGCCATTGGGCCGCACGGCCTCGACGTGGATCGCCGCTATCCCCTCGCGTTCGAGCGCCCACTGCACCGTGTCGCGGGCCAGGGGAGTAAGGTTATTGATGTCGCTGAGATGGACGAGAAAGACCGTCCGCAGCCGGCCCGACGCCGCCCCAACCACCGCGCGGGCCGCGGCATCATTAGAGAGATGGCCGGTGGGGCTCAGGATGCGGTTCTTCAAGAACCAGGGATATGGGCTGACCGAGAGCAGCCGAAGGTCGTAGTTGGCCTCCAGGATGAGCACGTCCGCATCGCGGGCGCGCGAGATGACCTCGTCGGTAACCCCGCCGAGATCAGTGGCGATCAGCACGCTGACGCCGTTCCCTGATATGACAAAACCCACCGGCTCGGTTGCGTCGTGCGGCACCTGGAATGCCTCAACCTGCACGCTGCCAACGCGAAACGGCACACCGGTCGTCAAGCGTTCCGTGGACGCTCCATTGAGCTGGTCCCCCGCGGCCGCCAGCGTGCCCGCGTTGGCCAGCACCGGCGCACCCACCAGCCGGGAGAGAGGGCCCGCGCCTTTGGCGTGATCGTCATGTTCGTGGGTTAGCAGGATCGCGGTGATCGGCGCGGCGCCTGGGATGGAGTCCAGCTCGCGCGCTGCGACTTCGGCGGGCAATCCTACGTCGACGATCAGGCGCGTCCCCGCCGTTTCGAGGAAGATGGCGTTGCCGCTGCTGCCGCTGCGAAGAATGCGGAGACGAAGTGGGTGAGTTGAAGTCATCACGATGACTATATCACCAGCCACGCGTGCTCGCGCAGCAGCGACCCGGCAGCCCGAAGTGCCTCCGCCCACGCCGCCGGCGGTGCGGCCGGGACCGAACTCGATCGCGGCGGCCGGATGGTCAGTACGGGCACGTCCGCCTCGATGGGAATCCCCGCCAGTTGCTTCGCCTTCCGTACGGCCGTCTCGAAGTCCCCAAGCTCATCCACCAGGCCGCGTGCGGCCGCATCGCGTCCCGCCCAGACCCGCCCCCGCGCCACGGCCTCAACTTCCTCCGGCGTCTTCTTCCGGCCTGCCGCCACCCGCGCCTTGAACCTGCGATAGATATCCTCCATCCATCGCTGGAGCGCAGCCTGCTGGGGCTCGGAAAACTCCGCAAACGCAGAGGGCATATCCGCCGATTCCCCCCGCGTCAGCAACTCCGGCCGTGCACCGGATTTCTCCAGAAGCCCGCGCAGGCTGAATTTTCCAGCCACGACTCCGATCGATCCCGTCAGTGTGGTTTCACCGCACACGATGTGGCGCGCCCCACACCCGACGTAGTAACCTCCGGATCCAGCCACGTTGCCCATGAACACGACCACCGGCTTGACCTGTTGCACACGCGCCACCTCACGCCAGATCAGATCTGAGGCCACGGCAGACCCACCGCCGGACTCGACATGCAGGATCACTGCCTTCACCGCTCGAGCGCTTTCCGCCGCCCGCAATGCACGCCCGACGGTCTCATGACCGGTAAGTTGCTGACCAAACACCGGCAGCGGAAGT
>Ga0209236_1000400_pt1 | contig 24754 bp, 28 predicted proteins | sample GraSoi013_1_40cm_FD_185819 | JGI IMG/M metagenome (GOLD analysis project Ga0209236, IMG submission 185819) | Grasslands soil microbial communities from the Angelo Coastal Reserve, California, USA - Sample 09_27_2013_1_40cm (SPAdes) (version 2) | ecosystem: Environmental > Terrestrial > Soil >... | reverse complement strand
TAACAAAAGACAAGTCGGTCGTATTTTACGATGAAGTGTCAGGTATGAGTGCCGCTAGAGGTGTCTGGCTTTTGATGTATTTTTCGCATCCACAGGCCCTTATGCTAGATGGAGGATTCAAAAAGTGGAAGAGCATGGGTCTTCCAATAGAAACTAAAACAAATGGTTTCAGACCCACAAAGTTCGAAGGAACAACCAACAAGGAAATCATTGTAGGTTACGAATACGTCAAGAAAAAAATTGGCAAGGTAAAGATTGTTGATGCCCGAACCAAAGAGGAGTATGATGGGACTGTCATACGAGCTGCAAGAAGGGGGCATATACCCACTGCTGTCAGCATTGACTGGAATTTGAACATAAATGATGATGGAACCCTGAAGTCAATAGAAGATCTTACAAAATTATACAAGTTTTCAAAAAATGATGAAATAGTAACTTATTGTCAAGGAGGATATCGAGCTGCAAATTCATTTTTGGCACTAAAAAGACTTGGTTTCCAAAATGTTAGAGTTTACCTTGGCTCATGGGGAGAATGGGGAAACAAGTTAGAACTCCCAGTGGAATAAACTCAGTCTTCAATTATAGATCATGAAAAAAATAGTGCGATGATCGCACAACAGAATTTACATTTTTTAAAAAATAGGAATTGCTGTTTATAAAAATTAGATTAATATAACCTCTTTAAATGAGCCATACGTAATGGTACTTAACAAGCGTTCCAAGTTATCACTTATTATCATAACGGCGGGGTTGACTATTGCACTATCGGTCTTCTTTACTACACCAGTATTTGCCGCAGAAACAAGTCCTACTAGTAGCAATTTAACAAAACCACTTTTGGCTATTGCTGCAGCTATTGCAATTGCTGGTGGTTTGATAGGTACTGGTAACGCACAGCAGGGTATTGGCGCAGCTGGTATGGGCATTATTGCTGAAAAGCCAGAGAAGTTTGGCCAGGTGCTATTCTTTTTTGTCATTCCAGAAACACTCTGGATCATAGGATTCGTATTGGGAATTATCTTGTTACTGGGCATACTATAGTGGTTTCAGTAATGAGCATAGAGACCTTCCTCCTTGAGATAGAGAATAGAAAGAAAAGGGAGATTGAAGGTCTCGAAAAGGATCTGACAGAAAAAAAGGCAAAACTTCAAGCAGAGATGAACTATACTGTCAAGGAGATTCAGGAGCGCTTTGCAAATGAAGCAAAGATAAAATCCGAAAGAGAGCATGCAAGAATAATTGAGGCTGCTAAGCTCCAATCAAAAAAGATCCTATTTGATGCCATAAACTCTAACATGCAATCTGCGTTTAACGTAATCCAACAAGAAATAGGAAACTACACAAAAAGTCCCCAGTACAAAAAGGCGCTTGAAACCATGATAAACACTTCAAAGAAGAAACTTGGTCAAAGCATTGTGGTTCACTGCCGCGAAGAAGACAAGACACTACTAAAAGACCTTGGAGTTACAGCAGGTAAATCAATTAAAACTCTCGGTGGCATAATTGCTGAAAACAAAGAAGGTACAAAGGAATTAGATCTCACTTTTGAAGAATTGCTCAGAACTCATGAAGACCAGATCAAGAGCTTTCTTTCGGAGAGAATGTAATGCCAACATCACAATATGCTTCATCATTTGGTAGACTACAGGCAATTTCGCTTAATCTTCTATCAAAAGAAGCAATGCTGAATCTTATGAAAGCAAAAGATGAAGGAGAAATGGTAAAGGTTCTAGAGTCAACATGGTACAAGCCAGAGATAGAGAAAGCTGCTTCTATTTTCAAGGAGTCTGAATTGCTAGAAGTTGCTCTAAATAGACACCTAGTTCTAGTCAACAAAATAGCGTTAGAGTCTACGCCGTTTAATGGCAAGTCTGCTGTAAGGGCATATCTTTCAAAATGGGACATTTACAATATTGAATTGATACTTTCTGCAAAAAGCATGGGTAGGCCAATTACTGAAACCGAATCATTTCTAGTCTCAAGTAGAAATGTTCCTGCAGGGATTTCCGCTGGAAATATACCTCATGATGAAATGAAGGTAATTTTATCGCAAACAGGGGTAGATGGAGTAGTAAATCAACTTGTAAAGTACAACTATGGAACTATTTTGATGCAACATTTGGAGACATACCAAAAGACAGGAGATCTTGGACCTATGATGTCCGCACTTCAAACTTTTTACTATCAGAATCTTCTTGAATCTCTCAAGTTCTTCCAAGGTGATGAGGGAACAATAAGAGATCTCTTTAGAGCTGAGATTGACAAGAAAAATCTCTTAAATCTTCTCAAAGCTAAGGAATCTAATCTTGACAAAGATCTGCTAAATAAACATCTGATTGACAATGGAAAGATGACAAAAACTGAATTACTTGAGATCTATGGCGCAAAAGATGTTACAGAAATTGTTGGAAGAGTAGAAAATCGTTTTATGCTTGTAAATGCATTAGCTCACTATAAAAAATCTAAAAGTCTTATCGACTTTGAAGTTGCCTTGGATAAACTCATAAATTCAGAATATGTCAGAAAACTAAAAAATATTGCACTTTCAGTTGGTACGATATTCTATTTTATCATTAATGCAGAGTACGAGCGTGAAAATATCAAAAGAATCGCATATGGCAAACGATATAACCTATCTAACGAATACATTAGCTCTTTGTTGCTAACAGAGTGAGAAAATGTCAAAGCAAAAAACTGACACAAGTGGCAGGATCGCAGTAGTAGGCGAGCGTGAGCTTGTCATAGGATACAGACTTCTTGGTATTGATGACACTTTTGTAGTTGGTGGTGAAGAAGCAAGCAAAACTATTCAAGAACTTTTTGCCTCAGGTAAGTTTAGTCTTATTATAGCAAGTGACTCAGTTCGTAATTCTATCCCACCAGTCTTCAGAAAGAAGATCGAGTCCTCAATTGAGCCGCTGGTGATATTTATGCCTGCAATGGAAGGAAATATTCAAGAAGAATCAATAGCGGCTTTGGCAAAGAGAGTATTAGGAATAAGTATTCCCACAGGTTGATGATGATAAATGACTGATGGAATAATCTCAAGAGTTTCAGGTCCGGTTGTAATCGCAAGCGGGTTGGGGGGTGCACAGATGTTCGATGTGGTACGTATAGGTGAAATGGGTCTAGTAGGAGAGATAATCCGCCTAGAAGGAGACAAGTCAACGGTACAGGTTTACGAAGATACTACTGGTCTGCGTCCAGGTGAGAAGGTCATCAACACAAAAAGACCGCTGTCAATGCAGCTAGGTCCTGGTTTACTGACCTCAATTTATGATGGTATTCAACGACCACTCGATGTTCTACGGGAGCAAAGTGGCGACTTTATCAGTAGAGGAAAGGTCATTCCAGCACTTGATCAAACAAAGAAATGGGATTTTGTTCCGCTAAAGAAAAAAGGTGACGATGTTTCTCCCGGTGAAATTATTGGCGAAGTTCAGGAAACTCCGCTTATCATGCATAAAATTATGGTTCCTTACAACGTTAAAGGTAATCTGACCAATATCTCTGAAGGCAAGTTTACTGTTAATGATATCGTTGCAACAATACAAAATGGTGTGAAGACAGATATTGGCTTGTCAAGCTGGTGGACTGTTAGAACTCCAAGACCAGTTCTTCGCAAACTGCCTCCAGAAGAGCCCCTGCTTACTGGTCAAAGAGTACTTGATACATTCTTTCCAGTAGCAAAAGGTGGAACCGCTGCTATTCCAGGTCCATTTGGAAGTGGAAAAACAGTAACTCAACAGCAACTTGCCAAGTGGGCAGACAGTAACGTTATTGTTTATGTCGGTTGCGGTGAACGTGGAAATGAAATGACCGAAGTTCTCTCAACATTTCCAAAGCTTGAAGACCCCAAGTCCAAGCGACCATTGATGGAACGTACAATTCTTGTTGCAAATACTTCAAACATGCCAGTAGCTGCACGTGAAGCAAGTATCTACACCGGAATCACAATGGGAGAATACTACCGTGACATGGGCTATGGTGTTGCACTAATGGCAGACAGTACGTCAAGGTGGGCAGAGGCACTAAGAGAAATTTCAGGAAGATTAGAAGAGATGCCAGGTGAAGAAGGATATCCAGCCTATCTAGGCAGAAGATTAGCAGAATTTTATGAAAGGGGTGGTAAAGCAGTAGTCATCTCTCCTGAAGAACGTGTTGGTTCGCTTACACTTGTTGGTGCAGTCTCACCTCCTGGCGGAGACTTTTCTGAGCCAGTCTCTCAAAACACACTGAGAGTAACTAGGGTCTTTTGGGCACTTGATGCAAGCTTGGCATCAAGAAGACATTTCCCATCAATTAACTGGCTTACAAGCTACTCACTTTACGCAGATGGTATGGGTGACTGGTACAAGAACAATGTAGCAGCTGGCTGGATCGCGCTAAGAAAGGAAGCACTTGAGATCTTGCAGAAAGAATCTGAATTACAGGAAATTGTACAGCTTGTGGGATATGATGCATTGCCAGAACCGGAAAAAGGTGTCTTGGATACGGCTCGTTCTATCAGGGAAGATTATCTACAACAAAGTGCTTATGATGAAGTGGATACCTACACATCTATTCGAAAACAATTCCTAATGTTATCAGCAATTCTAGAGTTTGGCAAGATGGAGGCAGATGCAATAAAGAAAGGAATTCCATCTACTAAGATCAGCTCACTAGAATCCAGAAAGATGATATCAAAAATTAAATGGACAAAGGAAGATCAGGTTGAACAACTAGTTAAGGATACAAAAAACAAGATGGAGGAAGAATTTGCCAATTCGTTAACGGAGGCTACACGATAAATGTCTAGCGTATCATACAAAACAATTTCAAAAATTGCTGGCCCACTGATGTTTGTTGAAGGAATAGAAAACGCAGCCTACGGCGAAATGGTAGAGATCAAGCTTGTCAATGGTGAAAGAAGACAAGGACAAGTTCTTGATACTAGAAAAGGTCTTGCAATAGTTCAGGTCTTCGGTCCCACACTAGGATTGAATATAGGTGGAACTTCTATAAAATTCCTTGGCGAGACTGCACAGCTTTCAGTTTCTGATGAGATGCTGGGGCGTGTTTTTGATGGACTTGGAAATCCAATAGACAACGGTCCAAAGATTGTATCAAAGCATAAAGTCGACCTAGTGGGCTCAGGTATTAATCCATACTCAAGAGAAGAACCATCTGAATTCATTCAGACTGGTATGTCAAACATAGATGGCATGAATACCCTTGTGAGAGGTCAGAAGCTCCCAATATTTTCAGGCGCTGGTCTTCCTCACAACCTGCTTGCATCACAGATTGCAAGACAGGCCAAAGTCCTCAGCGCATCTGAAAGCTTTTCTGTAGTATTCTCAGCAATGGGTATCACAAGCGAGGAGGCAAACTTTTTTGTAAAACAATTTGAGGAAAGCGGTGCTCTTGGAAGAACTGTTCTCTTTTTGAACTTGTCATCTGACCCTTCAATGGAGCGTTTACTTACTCCAAGGCTTGCGCTTACAACGGCTGAGTATCTTGCTTATGAAAAAGGGATGCATGTTCTTGTAATTATGACTGATATGACTAACTATTGTGAAGCACTAAGAGAAATTTCTGCTGCAAGAGAAGAGGTGCCTGGTCGAAGAGGATACCCAGGTTACATGTATACTGACTTGGCATCGCTTTATGAAAGGGCAGGAAAGATAAAGGGCAGACATGGTTCTGTTACCCAGATTCCTATCCTTACAATGCCAGCAGATGATATCACACATCCAATTCCAGACCTTACTGGTTACATTACAGAGGGTCAGATAGTCATGAGTAGAGATCTACACCGAGGAGATATTCATCCACCAGTAGACGTATTGACAAGTTTATCTCGTTTGATGAACCAAGGTATTGGAAAGGGTAGAACAAGAGAAGACCACAGAAACCTTGCTGACCAACTCTATTCGGCATATGCACAGGGCAAAGATGCAAGGGCATTGGCTGCAATTGTAGGAGAAGAAGCTCTAAGTGATCTTGACAGAAAGTTCCTAAAAGTTGCTAACAACTTTGAACGAAAGTTTGTCAACCAGGGAATGGATGAAAATCGTTCAATTGAACAAACTCTGGATATAGGATGGGAATTACTAAGTGAACTCTCAGATTCTGAACTTAATCGTATTAAACCAGAATTTATAGAGAAATACAGAAAGAGGCCTAGTGCAGGTGCAAATTAGAATTGCCATCAGCAATTAACATCAAACCAACCCGCCTTGAATACATACGTACAAAACGAAGAATAATCATTGCAAAAAAAGGTCTCAAGCTATTAAAGCTGAAAAGACAAGCTCTGATTCTTGAATTCTTTAACACAAGCAAAAGTGCAGCATCTTTACGAAGTATACTGCAAGCTGAGCTAGTTAAAGGATACCAGAGCATTCGAATGGCTGAGATGTTAGCAGGTTCAATGAGATTAGAAAACGAAGCAATGAAGATTCCTCAATTAAGCAAGTTACAAATAACTCCAAAGAATGTAATGGGTGTTCGTATTCCAAAAATAGACGGCGGTCAAGGCAATCAAGCTTTGACAGAACATCTTCTAGAACTTCCACCATCTATCAATGAGGCAATCAAAGCATTCCAGAATGTACACAAGATGGTCCTTGATGTAGCTGAAAAAGAAACAACACTACGAAAGCTTTTATTAGAAATAGAAAAGACAAAGCGAAAATCCAATGCCATTGAAAATGTGTTTATACCAAGATTGCAGGCTGCTATCAAATTCATCATTTTCAGATTAGATGAGATGGAAAGGGACACCTTCATTATGCTAAAGACTGTAAAACGTAAGATGGGTGAAAGGGAGCAGGAAGCAATACTCAAAAAGGAGAAGGAAATACTTGCCTAATTTTGTAAATCCACAACAGAAAAAATTCTTTTTGATAATCCGAGCATTTAAGCTAGGCAATATTTTTGGCACCATCGCTCTGGTACTGTATGCAAGCAAACACTTTCTAGGAATATAAGATGTCAACTGCTGAAAAATACGTTCACTCCCTTAAGCAGATTAAAGAAGCTGAGGAAAAGACTCAAAGAGAAATCGATGAACAAAAAAAGAAAATTGTAGAAGAATTAAAAAATTTTGAAACGTATATAGCTAAAACAATTGCAACAGCAAAGATTGATGGAGAAAAATTAGTTGAGACATATATAGAACAAGCAAGAAAGAAAGCAAATGCAGAAACAGAAAAGATTGTTGAAGATGCCAAAAACAAATCGCCGACAATTTCTGCCAGAATCGATGCTCAAACAGTACATGAGATAATCGACATTCTATTAAAAGAGGTATAGCTTTTGGTTCTAAAACCAGTACCAATGAGAAGAATTGCAGTACTGGGACTGCGAAAAGACAGACAGACTATAATCTCAATTTTGCATGATCTTAATGCTGTCCAATTAGAGTCACTTTCAAAGGATGTTGCTACAATATTAAGAAATGAGCGTGACAATGATCTCTTCAGACAAGTCTCAGATCATCTTCTTAGAATGAAGGCATTAAGAACAGTATTACCTCCAGTCGAAGTTAACCAATGCCAAAGATTCACATCTGTGGCTCAACTAATGGAAGCAGCTGAGTCAATTGATATAGATGATAAGGTTGCAGAATTGGAAAGGGAGAAAGAAAATCTTCTCACACAGCTAAAGGAAACTGAAAATAACATCAAACTAGTAGACGAGTTTTCCTTTTTCCCAGAAGACTTTGACGTTCTACAACTTAGAACTGCCCATTCTTACTTTGCAAGAGTGAATTCAAAGGACTATGTTAACTTCAAAAAGGCTATGGATGTAAACAGCCAAGACGTTTTCCTTTATCCAAAAGAAGGAAAAGAGACTACGCGTGTGGTTCTTGTTACATTTCCAAACTTCAAGGAAAGGCAGATAAGTTGGCTCAAAATCTAAAAATCAAACATGCTGAGATTTCTCACAAACTACAAGAAATTGACAGAACACTAGCAGAGATCTCAAAGATACATTACGTTAACATAGTATGCATTGAAGAACAATTAGAAATTGAGAATAAAAAACTCGAGGTAATCGACAATCTCGGTGTAACATCAGATTCATTTGCGTTAGAAGGGTGGATTCCAAAAGCCAAAGTAAATCAACTCAAAAGTACATTTGAAAAACATGCAAAAGGAACAATGCTTTTTGAACTGGAAACAGACGAAAATCCACCAACACTGTTTGCTAATCCAAAAAGATTCAAACTATTTGAAGCCTTTATCAGATTCTACTCGCTACCTATGGGAAAGGAATTTGATCCCACACTTATTTTTGGTTTAATCTTTCCAGTTTTCTATGGGATGATGGTAGGCGATGCAGGTTACGGTCTTGTTATTCTACTTGTCTGTAGATGGGTAATTAGGAGAGTCGAGGGTGGAAAAAGAAATCTGAATATCATGCCATCACCTTTGCGTAGTTTTGCTTTGATGATATTGAAACGAAGGCAAATGATAAAACTAGCAAAGGCGATGACTCCAGGTGCTATCATCGCCATTATACTCGGATTCGTGTTTAATCTCTACTTTGGATTCCATCTAAACAGCTATTTGTTCAGCTACCTCAACAGTGCCTTGGGTCTACACCTTCCTGCAGACGGAACAATATTTAGCCCAATTCTAGGCCTGCGAAAACTCTTGCTAATTAGCGGCTACGTTGGCCTTGGAATGGTTACATTTGGTCTAATTCTAGGAATAATAAACACCCTCCGAGAAGGCGAGAAAAAGCACGCAATTGGAAAGATAGGCTGGATTGTCTTTGGCTGGGGGGTTGTGTTGACTGGATTAGCGCTAATGCACCACGAACACATTAATCCAATACACCATGTACAGGGGATATTCTACGTTGGACTGATGGTAGGAGGAATAGGACTAATGTTTGTAGGCGAGGGTCCAAGGGCAGTAATGGAATTACCATCTATTGTTAGTCACATACTTTCTTACACTAGAATAATAGGCATACTATTGGCATCCGTTATTTTAGCTGATGTCATAGACTTTATCTTCATTAAAACTTTGCATCACTCCATTCCTTATATCGTACTTGGAACAATCATACTTTTCATCGGTCACATATTTAATATAATAATTGGAGTCTTTGAACCAGGTATTCAGGGAGCTAGGTTGGTTTATGTGGAATTCTTTTCCAAATTCTATCATGGTAACGGAAAAGCTTTCAGACCATTTGGAACTGCAAGGAAATACACTTACGACCAATATGAGATACAAGCAGAAAAAAAATAACTTAGTAGTATTTTAGTTCATTAACATCTAGAATTCTTGTACAGTATCTGCATCTTAGGACAAGACCTGTTTTGTCTACGACATCCATTATTGGCTCAATATCCTCATCACTGTTTGAGACGCAGTCTGGATTAGAGCATTTGAAAATACGCTCAATCTCATTTGGTAGGGCAACTCGCCTCTTTTCTACCAACTTGTAATCTTTAATTATATTGACAGTGGCCTTTGGTGCAATTAACGCAAGTTTGTTTGTATCAGAATCTTTTAGAAATCTATTTTCAACTTTTATGATGTCCTTTTTTGTAACCTTTGAGCTTGGTACGTTGAGTGCTATGGTTATCACGTTTCCATCTTTACCATCAATTGCAAGGGCGTTTAGAACTTTCAAACCTTTTCCTGCTTCAATATGATCAATCACAGTACCATTCTTGATCTTTCGAACAATCAGGTCTGCCTCTGACATTGGAATAGTTTGTATATCACTCATATATAATAGTGAACTGCAATGAGCAATACCTTTTTCCAAAAAGATATTGTCTCGGTGCGTGATTTTGATAAGCAAAAATTTGAAACAATTTTTCAAGCTACAGATAAAATAATTACAATGAATTCAAACGAGCGCCGTGAACTTGGACGAGGGAAAACACTCGGCTATCTCTTCTTTGAACCTAGTACAAGAACAAGATTAAGCTTTGAGGCCGCGATGGCCTCAATTGGAGGAACATCCATTGGAATAGCTGATGCTTCCTCATCATCTGCAAAGAAGGGTGAAAGCTTGGCTGATACGGTAAAAATCATGTCGCTTTATTCAGATGTGGTAGTATTACGCCATCAACTTGATGGCTCAAGCAGGTTTGCAGCAGAGATATCCGAAAAGCCTCTGATAAATGCTGGAAGTGGGACAGAAGAACATCCGACCCAAGCTATATTGGACCTCTACACAATCAGAAAGGAGAAAAAACAAATCGATGGATTGAAAATAGGAGTTGTAGGTGATCTCAAGTACGGAAGAACTGTTTACTCGCTGTTATATGGACTCGGCAACTACAAGGTCGACGTTCGTCTAATATCGCCCCCTGCTCTGAAAATTAGATCGGATTCTACATATGAAATACGAAAACGATTGCCATACACTGAGACAACGGATTTCGAGGATAATCTTAGCGATTTAGATGTAATTTACGTAACAAGAATTCAAAAGGAAAGATTTGCTGACGTTGAGGAATACATGAAAGTAAAGGGCAGCTACAAAATTGGTCCAGAATTAATCAAAAAAATGAAAGATGATGTAATAATAATGCATCCGCTTCCTCGTCTAGATGAAATCTCACCTGACTTGGATTCAACAAAACAGGCAAAATATTTCCAGCAAGCCCAATATGGGAAAGACACCCGCGCAGCACTACTCGCACTAATTCTGAATGAAAATGGGATCTAGATAATCAGTCAAACCAAACTACATTGCAACTAGCTTAACGTTTTCCATCTTTCTGTTTGTCTGAAAATCTTTTGTCATGATACTAATCTTGTCAGCATTACCATGCAGTAAGAAAAGTTCCATGCACCTGTTACCGTCTACTTTACTGTGAAGATGTGTTCCTATTAGGTCCTCATAGTTATGTTTTATTCCTGTCACTATCTGTTCAGAGTCCTCATCGTGAATTATCATCAATATGGCATGAATAAAACCAGAAAGACTTCCACGCTGTTTTTCTTCGGAGATTAGATTTCTTATTCCAGCACGGATGATTTCGGATCTCCCAGAAAACCCCATAGTTTTTTGCATTCTATCAATTTCGGATAGAATCTCATCGTTAAGTGATATGGAAACGATTGGCATAGCTTGAGTATTATTAACTATCTTATAAGTTTAGCAATAAAAATTATTAATATTTTGTAGATTTATTACTAACCAAAGCACAAATTTGTTGTTGAATACAAGAACGAGGGCAGCAATAATTGGAGGAATAATTACATCTCTTGTAATTGCAGTTTTTGCGATATCACTGAATTCCAATATTTTCAAGCAATCAAATACGCAGCAGAATTCTATTCAGAACAATGTAGGTATAACTTCAAAACTCAAAGTGGTAGCATCTTTTTTTCCATTATATGAATTTGCAAGAAATGTGGGGGGTGGCAAAGCTGAAGTCTATAGTTTTCTTCCAATTGGAAATGAACCACACTCATGGGAACCAAGTATTCAAGAAATAGAACAGCTAAAAGGAACTCAACTTTTCATATATAATGGAGCTGGTATGGAATCGTACATTTCAAAGTTCATGTCATCCGGAGAATTTTCAAACATGACATTTGTCAAGGTCACTAAAGGCATCACTTTGTTGAAAGCAGATGCAGCGGAAGATGACAAGGAAATTTTAGCACAGGGAGGTATGGACCCGCATGTGTGGAACGATCCGATACTTGCAGAACAAGAGGTCACAAATATCAAAAATGCTATGAAAAATGTAGATCCTACAAACGCTCAATATTACGAGGATAATGCAAATGCCTACATTACTAAATTAAATACATTAGATAATGATATCAAAACTGGACTGTCACACTGTAAAAAAGACACCTTTGTATCATTTCATAATGCATTTAATTATTTTTCAAATAGATACGGTGTACATGACGTCTGGATAACTGGAATTGCACCGGAAGCAGATGTGCCTCCACAAGATATACAAAGAGTAATCCAAATTGCGAAAGATAAGGATGTAAAAGTAATCTTTTCTGAGGACTTGGTAGACCCTAGACTTGCAAATACACTAGCTGATGAAGTAGGCGCACAGGTTTTGGTGTTGAGTCCTCTTGAGGGCATCAATCAAACAGAACAGCAAGAAGAAAAAACATACCTGGATAAATGGTATCAAAATCTACATAATCTGAGGATGGCTTTAGAATGTCAGTGAATGCATTAGATGTAGAGAATGTCTCAGTAAGCCATAACGGAGTTCTAGCGGTAAACAAGATTAGCTTTAGTGTTCAAGAGGGAGATCTTTTGGGCATCGTTGGACCAAACGGAGCAGGTAAAACTACACTGTTTAGAGCTATCCTCGGATTGCAAAATTATCAGGGTAGAATCAAGTTATTTGGATATGAAGGAAATCAGTATACTGCACTACTTTCAATGATAGGATATGTACCACAAAAAGTAAATTTTGAACCAAACTTTCCTGCAACTGTTTATGATGTTGTTGCGATGGGAATTTTATCAAAAAAGAAGTTAGTTAAAGGTGCTACATTGATACAGAGTTGCGGATGTTGCTGGAACAGAATATTTGCATCATCTAGCAAAGACAGTGAAAAAATAGAAGAAGCACTCAAGATTGTAGAATTAGAATCATTAAAGAATAGGAGAATCAGCGAATTGTCAGGCGGAGAACAACAACGTGCTTTCATTGCAAAAGCTCTTGTCAAAGAACCCCTGTTGTTGATATTAGATGAACCTGTAACTGGAGTGGATATGGAAGTACAAAATAAATTCTATTCAGTACTTCGAAAAATAAATAAGGAAAACAAGATTACAATAGTGTGGTCTTCACATGATCTAGCCGCAATTTCAGATCTTGCAAACAGAGTTGCATGTATGAACCGAGAACTATTCTTCCATGGTGAAAAGGATGAATTTTTTGCAAATAAGGATCTTCTTAAAACATATTCAGAATCAGCTATGCAGCTACATATGCATAAACACGATTTGTGATTTAATGAATCTGGATATTTTGTCATACGGTTTTATGCAGAGAGCTTTGCTTACGGGTATAGTAGTAGCAATTACCTGTTCGATGATAGGCCTATTCTTAGTACTGAAAAGATATTCTCTTTTTGGGGATGCTCTTTCCCATGTGGCATTTGGTGGTATAGCTCTGGGATTTTTTCTAAACATATATCCAATTTGGACTGCCTTTGCTGTGTCTGTCTCAACTGCCTTAGGTATTACAAAACTCAGAAAAAGTACAAAAATATCAGGAGATGCTGCTATTGCAGTCTTGCTATCATCAGGCTTTGCTATGGGTGTATTACTCATTAGTGCATCACATGGATTTACGATTGATCTTTTCAGCTTTCTCTTTGGAAGTATCCTGCTAACAAATGTGCAGGACACATTACTTATTGTGGCAGTAAGTTGCGGTGTTATTGCTACATTAATTGCAATTAGAAAACCATTGATACATTTTACATTTGATGAAGAACAAGCAAAAGTGCACGGAATACCTATTGAAAAACTAAATTATCTCTTTGTAGCTTTGGCAGCAGTTACTGTAATTGCAACAATGCGATTGGTTGGAATTTTATTGATATCTGCATTGATAGTATTACCAAATATAACAAGTATATTGATGGGTAAGGGATTCAAAAAAACAATTCTGATTTCTATTTCTATATCAGTAACAGCGGTAATTGTTGGAATAACCATATCTTATTATTTCAATCTGGCTCCTGCAGGAACAATTGTTATGCTAATGGTAGCAATGTTTGTGGGAACATTGGCAGCAAAACATGCTGGCTTGTTTTCAAAAAATGTTTTACAAGAAGAGAATAACCCACTTACTAATCATTAATTGAATATTTTAAATGAAAGAATAATCTTTAATCCAATGAAGCGGTGAAAAGGGCAAACACGTTTTTATAGCAGCCAAGTGATCTCCCACAATAATGAAGTCAAAACCAACGGGCGCACTATTTGGTGTTTTGGCTCTAGTTGCTATCACAGCAATAGCTCCATCAGCTTTTGCTGCTACAGTTGAAGTAACTACTGCCAAAGGCGCAGATGGAGGTTCGACGGCAGATTGTGTGGCAGCAAATAACTGCTTTGACCCAAGCACTGTGACTGTTGCACCTGGTGATACTGTGCACTGGACATTTCCTTATGCAGGTCACACAGTTACAAGTGGTCAGGCAACAGATAATCAAACAGGTACTGTCTTTGACAGTGGCTTGGTTAAAAAGGGCGGGGATTTCAGCTTTACCTTCGCAGATGCAGGCACATACAATTACTTTTGTATGGTTCATCCATGGATGACAGGTCAAGTAATTGTTTCAGCTAGTGGTGGCACGAAAGGCGGAAATGAATCAGGAGGCATGACTGGTGGTGCAATGACTACAGTAGAAGCAATGTCTAGCGACGCTTCAACAAAGGTAACAGTAGATACAACACCTGCTGACCCAACAAGTGGTAAGCCATTGACAATTGCTCTAACATTTACTGATGCAAACGGAAACAAGATACACCATCAGAACTATGTACTAACTGTAACACAAGGTGGAACCACTGTACTTGACAATGCTACAGGTCATACTCACACGGGAGATGACGTTCAAACAACAAGTGCCTTGACATCTTCTGATCCGGTAGATATCCAAATTACATTGAATGGCGTAGGACTACCAACTTCAGATCCATCAACATGGACAGGTCCAAAGGGTGATATGATAAACTTCCACGTTGTTCCAGAATTTGGTTCAATCGCACCAATAGTTCTTGCAATTGCTGTAATCAGCATCGTAGTGTTCACAGCAAAGACTAGAGTAATACCAAAACTCTAGACCTAATTTTCTTTTTATTCAATTCATAGATAATTGTTATACTGAAACATTGTAGAAAGGAATCACTTGGCGTTACACAAATTCATGTTTCGGAGAATCAAATTGAGGATTTTTATAATGGCTTTATATCATACCTTACAATGAAGTCAAAACCAACGGGCGCACTATTTGGTGTTTTGGCTCTAGTTGCTATCACAGCAATAGCTCCATCAGCTTTTGCTGCTACAGTTGAAGTAACTACTGCCAAAGGCGCAGACGGAGGTCAGACGGCAGATTGTGTGGCAGCAAATAACTGCTTTGACCCAAGCACTGTGACTGTTGCACCTGGTGATACTGTGCACTGGACATTTCCTTATGCAGGTCACACAGTTACAAGTGGTCAGGCAACAGATAATCAAACAGGTACTGTCTTTGACAGTGGCTTGGTTAAAAAGGGCGGGGATTTCAGCTTTACCTTCGCAGATGCAGGCACATACAATTACTTTTGTATGGTTCATCCATGGATGACAGGTCAAGTAATTGTTTCAGCTTCAGCATCTACCCCACCAACAACTCCACCTACTAATCCGCCAACAACTCCTGGTAATAACACTGTGCCAGAATTCGGTTCAATCGCACCAATAGTTCTTGCAATTGCTGTAATCAGCATTGTAGTATTCACAGCAAGAAATAGAGGAATTCCAAAACTCTAAACCTAATTTTTATTTTTTAACTATGGACTCAGCTGAGGCTTTATACTACTTAGCGAAATGGCATGATCATCGATGAGAACACCCACTCCAACTGAAACATTTTTGATCCTAACTACAATCTTTGACAAATCATCTTCAGAAAGATTGTATTGTTTTGCAAGAGTTTTCTTGGCTTTCATCTCAGTGTCTGATACTTCATTCAACGTTGATGGAACTGATACATCCAGAGATTTTTTCAAGAGATCTTTTGGAATTTTACCGCTGTAATCTTGTACTATATAAAATGAAATCTTGTCCACTATAACTTCTCGTGGAAGCGTATCAAGAGCATTTGCAGTATAGAATGCTTGCACCTCAAGAATATTGATATCGTTTCCCAACGGATTTGGAATGACTGTACCCTTTGAAGGTTGCAGGATTGAATAAAGCGGTACATTGATTACAACGAATCCTTCTAGAAAGTTTTCATCATTATTTCCAAGAACTTTTCTTATGTCTTTACACGTTATTCCCGCCGATGTCTCTGCATTTAGATTAACTAATATTGCATTAGAAGTGGAGCCATTATTTACTATGACATTCCAGAGCATTGTTAATTCAAACTTTTGCTTGTTGAAAATACTAAGGTCCGTATCGTAATGACCAGGCCTTAGAGGACCTTCTCCTGCAAAAATTGAACCGCACTCGAATTTAGCAGTGTACATGATGCTGTTTGGGTTTGAGGTTGAATTCATTTTATCTTCTGAACTGGTCACGGTTGTAGCGGGAGAATTGCTTACTAGGATGGTTTCTGATAACTTTGAAGGTTTGTGCGTATACATCGAATTTTGAGCAACAACAGGATTATGTTCTGTGACTAGGCTAATTGTGGGAAACGCAATGATCCCTGATATAACAATAATCAATGAAAACTTTTGCCACGCTTTCACAAACAAGTTATTTTCTGATAATAATTTAATGTTGTGAGAACTTCACTAACGGTTAAATATGAAAGAGGACCCGCTTATGGCAGGTTCAGATATTTGAAGATACGTTTTACACTCATACTTTCTACATTTCTGTTTCTTGTCATTGTGGTATCTTCTGTACCTCATAGCGCGTTCGGTGACGGCTTTACACAAGAGAACCTTCCACCAGCATCAGTAGGAAATAGAAATGTCCAACTTTTCATTAAACTTTCACCACCAATTATTACTTCGGACACTAGTCAAACGAGGCAAATCTACATGAGACTTTTTGACGCTAATACTAATGAAACAATTTTACATGATTCCTTTTTCATTACAATTACAAAACATGATCAACTATTGATGCGAGATCTCTTCCATACACACATAGGTGAGTTAACGCTTTCCGTTACTCCAACTAATACCCCTGGGAAATGGACAATTTATGGTGATCAAGAACCATTTCTTAATGCTTGGGTAAACCAAGAAGGAGGTCCAATTCCAGTTTTGGCAGATGCACTTGGAGAGGGTGGTCTATATTACATTCACATTGAATTATTTGCAATCGATTATGATAAGAACATCTTTACACCAGACCAATCTCCAAAATGGGATTCCTATCTTAGCGTAGGTGATATCTCAAGTCATGATATAACCTACAGCGGTAATGCTTACAACTCTACTATCATCTCATATTACGACAAGATTAACGATGACTTTAATTTCGATCCATCAAAACCACAAATTTCCTACTCGATGCCTTTTGATTGGAATGTGACAAGACTAGCCAAGCAACCAATTTTTGTGCATGAAGAAATTCATATTCCAAAGTCATTTAAGGAATTTACAAACACTCCTTCATACACTGCTAGTATGAATGGTTACGAGATTACTGGAAGGAGGTTGATAGTTGATCCGTATACGGCTAACGATACGGTAATAGCTCATATACTACTGAATAAAGTAGACATAGAAAATATGGCAAAGCAGATGCCAAGTGGAACTAATATTATGAGATTTACCCTTGCACCAGCCAAGCCTAACGTCGTAACATCAAATAGCATCCTTACTGATTTTGGAGGATGGGGAATAAAACTAGGGTGGAATCCAACTCAAATTGCGGCAAACTCACAAAATAGTCTGCAACTCTCCTTCTTTGACGCATTTACGGAGCAACCAATAAACGGTGATGTAAACTATGATCTAAAGATACTGGATAGTAACGGTATCACTATTCTTTCCAAGACTGATCTTACCGCAAAAGACGCTACAGATACCCAGACATTAAACTTACCAGGTAACGGGATATACAACATACAGATAAACATCAAATCAATATTCAGTCCTACAGGATTACCTGATACCTCTAGAATTGGTCTAGCGCGGGGTAACTTGGTGATCCCTTCTACTGTAACAGAAGATCAACCCCCAAGAGTGCCAGAATTTGGTTCAATCGCACCAATAGTTCTTGCAATTGCTGTAATCAGCATTGTAGTATTCACAGCAAGGAATAGCGGAATTCCAAAACTCTAAACCTATCTTTTTATTTTTTAACTAAGCTGCGCCTTTATGTATAATTTCAATCTAATTCACAAAATACTATTATACAAATCAGCGGTGAATTTATCGTTCTATGTTACCTATCAAAGACGAGAATCCTAAACCGCCAGGGTACAAGCCGTATGTAACTTATGCGTTAATCCTCATCAATGTATTGATATTCTTTTGGGAAATAGCTGTAACAGGGCAGATTCTTGAATTTACAAATAAGAGAGCTGAAGAAATGCTGTTGCAGTATGGGACAGTTCCATCAGTCATAACTAATGGACTCGTTGATCACAACTATGGAGTAATTACATCAATTTTTAGCTCGATGTTTCTGCATGCAGGCATAATACACATTGGAGGTAACATGCTATTTTTGTGGATATTTGGAGATAATATAGAATACAAATTTGGAAGAGGAAAATATCTTGTTCTGTATTTGTTTTGGGGTCTTGTAGCTGGTTTTGTCCATATCATGTCAGATCCTTCAAGCCAAATACCAGCTATAGGTGCATCAGGAGCAATTTCTGGAGTACTTGGAGCATATCTCTTCCTATTCCCGAATGCAAAAGTCATGGGTGTATTACTCATAGGATTTTTCATGAGAATTCGCATATCAGCAAAATGGTATCTTCTATTCTGGTTTCTTTATCAAAATGTATTTCCATTATTAGTTAATTCTCATGGTTCAGGTGTTGCATTCTTTGCTCATATTGGGGGATTCCTTATTGGTCTTTTATCAGGATTCATTTACAAAAAGACGCACGGCTCAGAATTTGCTTATGGTACAAGGTACGGTTGGAAAGGATACACGTAGATAAATTAAGATCACAAACTCAAGAATGATTCTAACATGTACTAAAGAATAAATTCCAATTGATTTACGAAGATGCATGCCACTGATAACAATTTCAATGTATCCTGGCAGAACAGAGAAACAAAAAGAGGAGTTTGCAAAAGCAATAACAAAATCTGCGGTAGAAATTCTCAAAACAAAAGAAAATCATGTGATTGTTGTTTTTGACGAAAACCCAAAAGAAAACTGGTACATGGCAGGAAATCCTCTTTAAACACATTTTTATTTTATAGTAATTTACGAAATCTGTGACAAAAGTTGCAGTTGTGCAAATGAAAGCTGATGTTGACAAGGAAAAAAATTTGAAGAAAATTCTCAGATTCATATCACAAGCTACAAGTCGAGGTGCGGCCTTGTGTGCGTTTCCAGAATTTATGATGTGTTATACTCCATCATCCCAGTCAGCAGCAGAGCTTGCAAACATAGCAGAGAAGATAACAGGAGAATTTATATCATCAATAGCAAAAACTGCAAAAGAAAATTCGATACAAGTTGTTGGAACATTATATGAAAAGAGTCCGAAACCTAATCGAGTGTATGACACATCTTTTCTGATAAATAAAAATGGCAAAATAATTTCGAAATACAGAAAGATTCATCTCTATGATGCACTTGGCCTCAAAGAATCAAGGAAACTTTATCCGGGTTCTTCAATTGCCAAACCCGTTCGAACTAGTATAGGAAAACTGGGTTTGATGATATGTTATGACTTGAGATTCCCTGAGATGGCACGTGTTTTGGCATCATCTGGTTCTGAAATTTTGGTAGTTCCATCTGCATGGGTAAAAGGTGTGATGAAAGAAGAACATTGGTTAACTATTAACAAAACAAGAGCAATTGAGAATGGTTGTTATGTGATTGCACCAGATCAGGTAGGTAACATTTACTGTGGCAGAAGTTTGGTTGTAGATCCATTTGGAAAAATTCTTTTAGACATGAAAAAAAAAGAAGGAATAAGAACTGTTGATATCTCATTGAATCAAGTACAACAAGTAAGAAAAAGACTGCCATTACTACAAAACAGACGTATTGATATCTACGCCAATCTTAAGATTTAGAAACTCTACTTGTACATTTTATGTTGGAACATCGTCTTGTCCACTTCTGTTTTCTTGAATACCTAAATAAAATTACAGGCCATGAACAAGCCGTACAAGCAATTTTTGTTGCATAAACCATTCCCTTTTGTATTAATGGAGATGACGCTCTGCAACCATTATAATAGTTTGAGCATCCGATGAATCTCTTTTTTGTCTGCCTAGATCTAACAACTATAAGTTTTCCAATATGGCATTGAGGGCATTCTACTAGACCATTGCCTGGAGAGTTTGTCCCAAGGATTACGTACTTTCTCTTTCTTTCTGACCAAGAAAGATAGCCATTTCTGTCATAGTATTGCCGTAGTTCAGTTTTCATTTTTGTCACTTTTCCCTTTGTTATCTTGACAGAATTTCTCAAATCCACTTGTTCTTTGTACGTGTTTAGCTGAGTAATATGGTCTGTCATTAATGTCATGATAACTATCAGATTAAAGAATGGTAATGAAGAATTTTTATATGGAATCTAGTCAGCGAGATTTGTGGAAAAAGTTTGCGTAATTGGTGCTGGCAGCACAAAATATGGCAAATTAGAAGATAGCATTACTGATATCGCACTACAAGCATCTGTTGACGCTATAGAGAGTGCTGGAATAGAACCAAAAGAGATTGGAGCAGGATACATTTCTAACGTTTTTGGTATAGCAGACAAACAAGTTCATTTAGGTCCTCTTATAATGAGCAATCTCGGAATTCCAGAAGCTCCATCACTTTCAATCGAATCTGCATGTGGTAGTGGTTCAGTTTCATTTAGGGAAGCATATGCAAATGTAGCAGCAGGATTTTATGACGCAGTTCTAGCTACTGGAGTTGAAAAAGTGACTCACACCGGAACTGAATGGACAACTACTTACTTTTCATATTGCTCTGATTTCTTCTATGAGGGAGGAGCTGGTGCATCATTTCCAGGATTGTTTGCATCAATGGCAAGAGCTTATCTTGCAGAATTCAAAGCTAGTGAAGAAGATCTTGCACTGGTTGCAGTGAAAAATCATGATAACGGTCTTCTCAATCCAAAAGCTCATCTTAGAAAAAAAATTACTGTAGATGATGTACTACAATCACCAGTTGTTGCTAGCCCACTAAAATTGTATGACTGTTGTCCATTTTCAGATGGAGCAAGTGCTGTGATCATATGCAATGAAAAATTTGCAAAAGATCATTCGAAAAATTACATTGAAGTTATTGGATCTGGAAGGGGTGGTTCCCCCGCAGCCTTGCAAGGAAGAGAACGTATAACAACTATACCAAGTACAAAAATTGCAGCGCAAGCTGCATACAAGATGGCAGGAATCACTCCCAAAGATATTGATTTTGCCGAAGTCCATGATTGCTTTACAATTGCAGAACTAGTTGACATTGAGGACTTGGGATTTTTCGAAAAAGGAAGAGCCGTGGAGGCAGTACGACAGGGAAGAACAAGACTCAATGGAGACATTCCAATAAACCCATCAGGCGGTCTAAAATCAAAGGGTCATCCAATAGGAGCTACAGGAATAGGGCAGATAGTGGAGGTCTTTGATCAATTAACGGGAAAGGCGGCAGAAAGAACAGTCAAAGATGCTAAAATTGGTTTAACACATAATTTTGGCGCAACTGGTGCAAGCTGCGCCGTCCACATATTCACAAGTGTATAAATTGTTAGCCAAGGACGAATTCATCAATAATGCCAAGCTAGGAAAGGTTCTAGCCAGAAAATGCTCAAAATGTGGTCATCTTCATCTAGTAACAACATATTTCTGCCAAAATTGTGGAAATAAGGCATTTGAGAACGCTATAATTGAGGGCAAAGGTGCTGTTGTGACGTACACAATTATAACAGTACCTCCTGAGGGCTATGAAAAATATGTTCCATATGCCTGGGTAGTGATGAAATTAGATAATGCTAACTTGCGCATCTCTGGTTTTATGGGTGGTATTAAATTTCCTGCGGATCTCCCACTTGGGACAAAAGCAAAAATAACAGGATATGACGAACGTGGTATAATAATAGAAAAACTGTAAACCAAATTTATTAAACTGATTAAAAAAAATCAAAAGATTTCTTTTATAGAGTTAAAATGACAATTCTTGTAATGTCTGTAGATGTCATATGTGGTAAATGCGGATCTAAAATTGTCAACATGCGAATGCTCAAATCAGTAAAGGACGTAATGAGACCATATAACAATAAATGTCCATCCTGTGGTCAAACTCTATCCTCCTCAGAATTTACGGTCGACGTACAGAAAAATTGATCTAAAACGCCATTTATCGATCAATTTCGTCATAAATCTTATTTACCGATACTATCTAGACATGCCTATGGAACTGAGTGAAGACTTTAGTGAACAGAAGCGAGGAGGAATTTTACAGTCTGCATCCAAACGTGTAAGGATGATCTTTTCTGTAATGGCAAGTCCTAATAGAATTGATATCTTGCGCATTTTAAATTCTAAAGGTCCTCTTACTTATTCAGAATTAAAGTCACTTGCTGGATTCAAATCAAAGAAAGAGAGTGGAAAGTTTGCTTATCACCTAAGAAAATTACTAAGGCAATCTCTTGTAGCATTAAACAAGTCTGAAAGACGATATACAATTACGAATCTAGGAAAGCTGGTTCTAAGCCTTGCAAGACAGATTGAAGAGCGTTCTATAATTGAAAGTGGTAAGATGTATGTACGAACATCTCATGAATCAATAGAGGAATTCAATTCACATAAGATCATTCAGTCGCTTGTTCGTGAAGGTAGTCTCCCTCTAGAACTTGCTCAAAAGATAACAGAAGAAGTTGAGAATCGCATATACAAGTTCCAGACATCATACCTTACTTCGTCGCTCATACGTGAGATGGTAAATTCAGTCCTTCTAGAACAAGGCCATGAGGATTATAGGCATAAACTAGCAAGATTCGGCCTTCCTGGATACGATATTCATGAAATGCTCACAAACGTCGATGGTATCCATAATGGCGTAGAAGGGCTGCTATTTAAGACAGGCAAATCTGTATTCGGCGAATATCTCGTTTTAAATACCCTACCTAAGGATGTAGCTGATTCACACTTATCAGGGGATATACATATCACAAACGCTGGGCTTTGGTCGCTACTTCCAGACACCATATTTGTGAATATTAAGGAGCTTGTGGAAGACGGGATAGACTTGAGAGGAAAGTTCCTAGGTGTTACAAGAACAACTTCTCCAGCCTCATTAGACGAATTTGTAACCTCACTTTCATTACTGACATCTTTACTTGTCAAAGAAGCATCACAAGAAGTAATAATGGATGGCTTAGTCACTGTTTTACAAAAATATTTGAAGAATCTATCAAATGTTGAAGAAAAAATTGCAAATTGCTTTGCAAAGATATCTACAGCACCAAGGTTTGGTAAGAATGGCACACTTGCCTCTTTCCGAATTCCTATTACAAGCGAACCAAAGATAGTGGAAGCAGTTCTTTCAGCGTACAAGAAATATGTCAAGTCAACTCCAGTTCCATCAATAGGGTTGATTATAGACTATGAAAAAGGAAAATTAGGCGAGTTCTCCGATATTTTAGCTGATATCATTGCACTGGGAGGACGTGTAATGTTCTCCAAAGGACTAGCATCAAACAAGGGCTTTGCTAAGGGAGACGCCAAGAATGTTGGTGCAACTTCAATTAACTTACAATCTCTGTCGATAAATATGCCAAGACTTGCCTTTGAATCTAATAAAGACGAAACTTACTTTAGAGCAAGACTTGCATTATTGATGAAACCTGCTCTTGCAGCCATGTCACTTAGAAAAAAAGAGATATCTGATCTTACACGTCGCGGTCTTAATCCAATTCTTGCAAATAATACACAATATATGCAGAAAGGCTCAGTTACGCTTGTGGTTAATTTGATAGGACTAAAGGAGGCAGTTTATGGTATCTTAGGATATGAAAACAATAAGGCCGGACAGGAAATATTGACCAAAGTCATAACTACAGCTATGGAGGTAGCTGCCAAGAAAGGCAAAGAAATGGGAGACAGTGTAACTATATCTATAACCGAAAGTGACGCCGCTGCACGCTTCTCTACTTTGGATAGTGAAAAGTACGGTAAAATGTCCATTCATCAACACATAGAAAGTGAATCATATTCAGAGGGAGTTATTTTTGATGCTTCAGAATTGGATGGAATGACTCCTAAGAACGAAAAGATCATAGAATCCAATCAGATTTCCAAGGTGCTCAATGGCGGGCTATTGGTTCAATTAAGGATCCCCGATAGCATGGATTCTTCTGGAATCAAGAAGGCAATAGAAAAGGCAAGTGATCTATTAGGCTCCTTTAGACCAATCAGAAAAGTCCCTATATGCAGTAACTGTGGACTAAAAGAGGAAAAGATAGCAGAAAAATGCCCAGTCTGTAAATCACCGTACATACTGGCATAAGATTCACCATAGGAAAGAGAAAATTTTACACAGGAATTTTCTTTAACATTTATTTTAGTATACGATGATCTAATACTATGAAAATCATAACGGTGTCAACAAAATTGATCCAAAGCTCAGCTTTAGAAAAAAAATTTTCGCCGCAGTGTTTATTTAACTCTCATTTGATACTCATGAGGGGAGTTAATTGACAGACTTTTCACAAATAGAAAATTCGATCATTCAAGTTAAGAAACGCGATGGTAGGGTATCAGATTTCCAAAAAGATAAAATTTCAAACGCGATCTATAAAGCACTAATAGCTTGTAATAGACCAGACCATGGTTTGGCTGATAAACTTGCAAATCGTGTTATGGAGAAACTTGTAACTCATGGTTATTCTGTATCAGAGACACCAAGCGTAGAAGATGTC